>Ga0210384_10000248_pt1 | contig 85631 bp, 81 predicted proteins | sample IncBWH2MmetaG_FD_160574 | JGI IMG/M metagenome (GOLD analysis project Ga0210384, IMG submission 160574) | Forest soil microbial communities from Barre Woods Harvard Forest LTER site, Petersham, Massachusetts, United States - Inc-BW-H-2-M | ecosystem: Environmental > Terrestrial > Soil >... | reverse complement strand
CAGCGTCATCAGCGTCCAGTACCCGAGCAGCAGGCCGACCAGGGCCGCCGCCTGGCCCCGGACCCCGGTGAGCAGGACGATGCCCGCGGCCAGCAGGTAGGAGAGCGCGATTCGCTGGAGCACCCCGAAGATGCGGAGATGGGCCAGCTCGTAGTGCGGGAAACCGTGGAGCAGGACGCCCAGGGTGAAGATGATCGCGGCGCGGAGCAGCACCTTACGGAAGGTCGCCCGACGCGACGCTCCGCGCTCCGTCAGCGCGCCGAGCGAGAACGTGAGGGCGACGCCCACGATGAAGAGGAAGAACGGGAAGACCAGGTCGGTCGGCGTCCATCCGTTCCACTCCGCGTGCTCGAGCGGCGGGTAGACGTGACTCCAGGTCCCGGGATTGTTGACCAGGAGCATGGCCGCGATGGTGAGGCCGCGGAAGACGTCGAGCGACACGAGGCGCGGGGCCGGCCCCGGCTCGATCAACTCGATCCGGCCGATCGGGTCGATCGGGCGAGGCTCCGCCGGCCGCGTCTCCTGCTCCAGCATCTCCTCCGTACTCTAGCACCGCGATCAACGCCCGGCGTGGTACCGTACTGCCGCTGCGCCGGAGCGGTGCCGATCCAGGCCACGAGGAGGCCGTCATGGGAGCCAACGACAAGCTCTCCGTCCTGAACCCGGTCGGATTCGCCCCCCGGATCACCCGCAAGGAGCTGGCCCCGCGCCTCGACACGCTCCCCGGCAAGACCGTCTACCTGGTCGACTGCCGCTTCGACGACTCGGACGTCTTCCTGAAGCAGATGCAGGCCTGGTTCGCCGAGCATTTGCCTGCGGTGAAGACGGTCTTCAAGCCGATCTCGAGCGTCTACCTGAACGACGACCCGGCCACCTGGGAGGAGATCCGGGCGCGCGGGCACGCCGCCATCGTCGGAGTCGGCCACTGAAGCACCTGCGCGCCGGCGGTCGCCGCGCACGCGATGACGATCGAGGCCCGGTACGGCGTCCCCACCGTGGCGATGCACACCGACAAGTTCGACCGGGTGGTCCGCGCGGTCGCGGCCCAGAACGGGATGCCGGGGCTCCGGCAGGCCTTCGTCCCGCAGCCGGTCATGGGCAAGACCGCGCGCGAGCTGCGGGCTTACGTGGACGGCAAGGACGCGATCACCGGGCGCCCGGTCATGCAGGAGGTGATCGAGGGGCTCACCCGGCCGTTCGACGACGACGAGCTGGCCGCGATCGAGTTCGACCGCTCCACGCCCCGCATGGTCGACCCGGACACCGAGGAGCATCTCCACCGGCTGTTCCTCGACCGCCACTGGACCGACAAGCTCCCGATCGTGCTCCCGACCGAGGAGCGGGTGGCCGCCATGCTGGCCGGCACGAAGCGCCGCCCCGACGAGGTGGTCGGCCGCATGCGCCCCACCCACTTCCGCGAGTCGTGGGAGTACACCGTGGAGAAGGTCGCGGTGAACGCGGTCATGGCCGGCGCCACGCCCGAGTACTTCCCGGTGATCCTGGCCCTGGCCGCCACCGGCGTGAGCGCGCGCGGGAGCAGCTCGAGCTCGCTGGCCACGATGGCGGTGGTCAACGGGCCGGTGCGCCACGAGATCGTCATGAACGTCGGCACCGGCGCGCTGGGGCCCTACAACCGCGCCAACTCGGCGATCGGCCGCGCCTATGGGCTCCTCTCCCAGAACCTCCAGGGCGGCTCGGTGCCGGGCATCACCTACATGGGCTCGATGGGCAACAACTACGCGTACAACAGCGTGACCTTCGGGGAGAACGAGGAGCGGAGCCCGTGGGAGCCCTTTCACGTCCAGCACGGCTTCAAGCCGTCCGACAGCGCGGTGAGCGTCTTCTCCGGTTGCCGCTCCACCGCCTTCACCCTCGGGCTCCGCGAGACATACTGGCGCGAGCACGTGCGCAACATGTTGCGCGGGATGGACCCGCACACCCCGCCGACCCTGTTGCTCGATCCCATCACCGCCCAGCAGTTCGTCGATCGGGGCGGCTTCCTCAAGAAGGGCGCGCTGATCGACTGGCTGTACGAGACCGCCACGATGCCGGCGGGCGAGTACTGGGACTACCAGCTCGTGCAGAACTACATCTATCCGCGCGCCACCTTCGGCGAGGAGCCGTGGGCCTCCAAGCTTCGCGCCGCGCCCGAGGAGCTGATCACCATGTTCCGGCGCGAGGACATCCAGGTGGTGGTGGTGGGCGGCGAGACCAACGGCTACTGGCGCATCATGGGCTGCACCTACCAGAAGACGCAGTCGGTGGACGCGTGGCGCTAGGGGCGCCGGGCGGTCAGGCCTTGAGGTGAAAGGGCACGTCGACCACCACCACGCCGCGGCGGAAGAGTAGCGCGCCCTTCACCAGCAGCGCGGTCTGGTTGTGCAGCAGGTGCTGCCACCAGCGCCGCGGCATGAACTCCGGGATCACGATCGTCACCACCGAGTGCGCGTCGCGCTCCCGGATGCGGCCGATGTAGTCGAGCAGCGGGCGAAGCATCGAGCGGTAGGGCGAGGCCAGCACCACCAGCGGCACCCCGCAGCCCCCCTTCGACCAGCGCTCCTCGAGCCGGGCCGTCCCGCTCGGGTCGAGCTCGACGTAGACCGCCTTCGGACTCGGAGAGAGCGACTGGGCGTAGCGCAGGGCCTTGACCACGCCCATGTGGAGGTCGCCGACCAGCACCAGCACCGTGTTGTTCACCGGCGGCTCGGCGATCAGATGATCGAGCGAGAGCTCGTCGGCCACCGCCTCGTAGTGGCGGTGGATGGCCTGGAACGCCACCACCAGGATCGGGATGAGCAGGACGACGATCCAGGCGCCGTGCGTGAACTTGGTCGCGGCGATCACCAGGGTCACCGCGCCGGTCACCAGCGCCCCGACTCCGTTGATGCCGAGCCGCCAGCGCCAGCCGGCGCCCCCGTCGGTGATCCAGTGCCGCACCATGCCGGCCTGCGAGAGCGTGAACGAGATGAACACCCCGACCGCGTAGAGCGGGATCAGCGCGTGGGTGTCGCCCTGGAAGATCACGATCAGCAGCGCGGCCAGCCCGGCCAGGATCAGGATGCCGTTGGAGAAGACCAGGCGGTCCCCCAGGGTCCGGAACTGGCGGGGCGCGTAGCGATCACGCGCGAGCAGCGAGTTGAGCCGCGGGAAGTCCGCGAACGAGGTGTTGGCCGCGAGCACCAGGATGAGGGTGGTCGAGCCCTGGACCAGGTAGTAGAAGAGCCCGTCGCCGAAGAGCCGCCGGGCCACCTGCGAGACCACCGTCTCGTCGGCGAGCGGGGTGACCCCGAGCGCGGAAGCCAGCACCGAGACGCCCAGGAAGAGCGTGCCCAGGATGACGGTCATCCAGGTCATCGTGAGCGCCGCGTTTCGCGCCTCCGGGCGCTTGAACGCGGGCACCCCGTTCGAGATGGCCTCGACGCCGGTGAGCGCGGTGCAGCCGGACGAGAAGGCCCGCAACACCAGGAACCAGGTGAGGGTCTGGGTGGCCATCGCGGCCGGCGCGGCCGGGGCCGGCGCGGGCAGGCTGCCGTCGAGCCAGCGGAAGAGGCCGGTGGCCACGAGCGCGCCGAAGGTGACGATGAAGAGATAGGTCGGCACCGCGAAGACCCGGCCGGACTCTCGGACGCCGCGGAGGTTGGCGTAGGCGATGGCGGCGATGAAGAACACGCCGAGCAGCACCCGGTGGCTCAAGAGCCACGGCACCGCGGAGGTCAACGCGGCCACGCCCGCCGCCACCGACACCGACACGGTCAGGACGTAGTCGATGAGCAGCGCGCCCGCGGCCACGAGGCCCGCGGTGGGGCCGAGATTCGCCCGGGCCACGATGTAGGAGCCGCCGCCGCTCGGATAGGCGTGGATGGTCTGCTGGTAGGAGACGCTCACCACCACCAGGAGCCCGGCGATGGCGACCGCGATCGGCACCGTGAGGTGCGCCGCCGCGGCGCCGGCCAGGATCAGGATCAGCAAGATCTCCTCGGTGGCGTAGGCCACCGAGGACATCGCGTCGGAGGAGAAGACCGCGAGGGCGACGGTCTTCGAGAGCCGCTCGTGTCGGGCCTGCGCGAGCGGCATGGGGGCGCCCACGATCAGGCGCTTGAGCAGGCTCGTTTCCATGCTTGCCTATGTTCTCCGCATCGAGCATTCTACGCGCAACACGCCCATGAAGCTCTCGGTGGAATTCCCGAGCGTTGCCTTCCGCGAGGGGCCGGCCGCGGTGGCCGGCCTCGCGCGCGCCATCGAGCGGATCGGCTACGACCACATCGACGTCTTCGATCACGTGGTCATGGGCGTGCCCATCGAGGGTCGTCCCCGCGGACCCTACAACCCCGCGATGCCGATCCTGGAAGCCCTCATGGCGCTGTCCTACATCGCGGCGATCACCTCGCGGATCACCCTCGGCACCGAGGTGCTGGTGCTGCCGCAGCGTCAGCCCGCGCTCGTGGCCAAGCAGGTGAGCACGCTCGACACCCTCTCCGGCGGGCGCGTGCGGCTCGGCGTCGGGGTGGGCTGGCAGGAGTCGGAGTACGAGGCGCTCGGCGAGACCTTCCGGACGCGCGGGGCGCGCATGGACGAGGCGATCCGCCTGCTGCGCGCCTACTGGCGAGACGCCGAGGTCGGCTTCGACAGCGCGCACTATCCGACGGTGGCGATGGCCATGGAGCCGAAGCCGCCCCAGGGCGGCCGCCTGCCGATCTGGATCGGGGGCGGCTCGGAGGCCGCGTACCGGCGCGTGGGACGGCTCGGCGACGGCTGGCTCGCGAGCCGGGTCACCGACGCGGCCGGCGCGCGTCAGGCCATCGAGGCGATCCATCGCCATGCCGAGGAGGCCGGCCGCGACCCCGCCACGATCGGCCTGCAGAGCATGGTGGCGCCGCCGCCCCGGGATGCGGCGGGCAAGACCTTCTACGCCGACCACGACGCGGTGGTGGCGCGCGTTGCCGCGCTCAAGGCGATGGGCTTCGGCTGGGTGGCGCTCAACGCCACCGCCGTCTTCCAGGCCGGCGCGCGCTCGGTCGACGCCATGACCGGAGAGCTCCAGCGCCTGCACGATCGTATCCGCGCCGAGGTGGGCTGACCCTCCGCGTTGACCCCGCCGCCTCAGGCGATGGCGCTCTCGAGCGCCATGTGCGCCGCGCTCGCCACGATGCTCATCCAGCGCGGCCTCCGCCAATCCAACTTCTACGCCGGCGCGTGGATCAACGTGGTCGTCGGCGCGATCGCCGCGTGGTCGGCGACCCTGCTGCTGGTCCCCTGGCAGGCCTATACGTGGCGCGCGGTGCCCTACTTCGTCTTCTCCGGCGTGGTCGGCACCGCGGGCGGCCGACTCTTCCGCGTGCTCGCGATCCAGAAGGTCGGCGCGCCGGTGGCGGCCGCGATCAACAACCTGGCCCCGCTGGTGGCCACCGGCCTCGCCATCCTCCTGCTCGGCGAGCACGTGACGCCCCCCATCCTCGGGGGCACGCTCGTGATCGTCGCCGGCACCATCCTGCTCTCGCTGAGCGGCCGCTACGTGGGCTTCCGCGTCCGGGACCTGGCCTATCCGTTCATCGCGGCCTCCTGCTTCGGCACCGTCGCGATCGTGCGCAAGCTCGGCCTGAGCACGGCGGGGCCCCTCTTCGACGCCGCGATCAACGTCACCGCCGCCCTCGTGGCGTCGACCGCCTTCGTCGCCGCCTCCGGCAACCTGGGCTCGCTGCGCTGCGACCGGCGCAGCCTGCTCTACTTCATCGCGGGCGGCATCGCGGAGAACAGCGGCGTCTTCCTGGTGCTGCTCGCGCTGGGATTCGGCGAGGTCAGCGTGGTCATCCCGCTCGCGGGCACCGCGCCTCTCTTCGTCCTGCTCATCGCGTACTTCCTCCCGAGCGAGGGGGCCCGGCTCAACTGGCGCGTCGTCGCGGGCGCGGTCCTGATCGTCCTCGGCGTGGTCCTGCTCACGCGCTGAGTCGGCTCGAGCGCGCCACCATCGGTGCTACGATCGGCTTCGAACCCACGTTCGTCACGGGAGAGAGGACCGTCCACGATGAGGCCTGATCCGGGTGTGCTCGTGTCGAGGATCCTCCGAGGATGGTGCGCGGCGGCCGCCGGGCTCGCGCTGCTGGCGGGGCTCGGGGGCCTGGCCACCGGATGGGGCCGGCCCGCCGCGGCGATCTGCTTCCTGCTGTGCGGCGGCGCCCTGCTGGCCCGGCGGAGCCCGCCCGCCTCCTCACGCCTTCGCGCGGCGGCCGACATCGCGGCCGGGCTCGCCGCGGTCGTCGCGGTGGTCGCGCTGGTCGGGCGGGACATGGCGCCGCTGACCACGCTGTGCTTCCTGATGCTCGCCGCGGCGCTGCTGAGCCTGGATCGCGAGCGCGTGTTCCGCATGGGCCAGCGGCTCGCGGTGACCTCGGGCTTCCTGGCCTTCGTCCACGTGGCCGCCTACGGGTACGGCGCCCGGGCCCTACCGTCCTCCACGAGCGCCGGCACGGAGATGGCGCCGCTCACCGCGGTCCTGATGGTGGCGCTGAGCATCGGGATCACCGCGGCCCGCCCCGGGCGCGGGGCGACCGGCATCTTCGTCCAGGACACGGCCGGCGGCATGGTCGCCCGCCGCCTCCTCCCCGCCATCCTGGTGGGCTCCGTGCTCATCGGGGCACTGGGCCTGGCCGGTGAGCGGGCCGGCCACTATGGGCTCGAGTTCGGCGTTGCCCTCGTCACCGTCGCGCATCTCTCGGTGTTCTCGGCCCTGGCCTGGCTGGTCGCGGTGCGCCTGCACCGGACGGACACCCGTCGCCTGCGCGCCGAGGCGGCGCTGCGCGCGGTCAACGCGGAGCTGGAGGCACGGGTCGCCGCGCGTACCACGGCCCTGGCCGCCTCGGAGGAGCAGTACCGCCGGCTGATCGAGGACTCCGCCGAGGGTATCTTCATCCACCAGGAAGGTGTGGTCCGCTTCGTCAACGCGGCGGGGCTCCGGATGCACGGATACACGGAGGCCGCCCAGGTCGTGGGGCAGCCCGCGCTGGCGTTCGTCGCTCCGGAGCATCGCGACACCGTCGCGGCGCGGATCGCGGCGCGGCTGCGCGGCGAGGCGCTGCCGTCGACGAGCGACATCGAGGCGTTCCGCCAGGACGGCAGCCGCTTCTGGGCCTCGGCGACCGCCACCGTGGTGGACTGGAAGGGCGCCCGGGCGCTGCTCGTGTCCTTCATCGACATCAGCGAGCGACAGCGACGGGAGGCCGTGCAGCGTGAGGCCGAGAGCCTGCGCGCGGTGACGAAGCTGGCGAACGCGGCGGCGCACGAGATCAACAACCCGCTGACCGTGGTGGGCGGCAATCTCCAGCTGCTCGCCGACAAGCTCGGCGAGCGCCCGGACCTGCAGCGGTACCTCGAGCGGGCCCTCCGGGCGGTCGGCCGCATCGCGGAGATGATCACCCACATGACGCGTGTGACCCGGCTGACGGCGATCACCGACCTGGACACCGGAGGCGTGCCCACCCTGGATCTCCGCCGCTCCAGCGAGCCCACCCCCGAGGGCGAGCCGCGCGGCCCCGAGGGAGAGACCCCACATGCTTCGTGACCATCCGAGCGGCGACTATCGGTACCTGCCCGGCATCAGCGCGTTCTCCTCCGGCACGGTGGCCAAGCCGGGCCACGAGATCGTGCACGCGACGCTCACCTCGCCCGTCCCCTGGCGCGCCGGCTTCGCCCGCATCGAGCAGCACCTGCGCGCGCTGGGACGGGCGCGCACCGCGCTCTGCGGGATCGAGCTGCGCAGCCCGCGGCCCTTCACCTTCGACGGCTTCGCCTCGTTCAACGACGGGTACCGGTCGCTCCTCGCCGAGTGGGGCATCCTGGTGGGCGACGACAATCCGATCCCGCGGACCAACGTGGCGCCGGTGGTGGGCGCGCCGGCCGAGCCATCGCTCTATGCCTTCGCCTACACCGTCCCGGGCGCGACCCCGGCCCCCACCTTCATCGTGGCGGGCGCGGGCGAGCTGCGAGATCGCGCGCAGGGCCCCGACGGCATCGTGCGCCACGGCGACACGTCGCCCGAGGCGATGCGGGAGAAGGCGCGCTTCGTGATGGCCACCATGCAGGCGCGCCTGCGCGCGCTCGGCGGTGACTGGAGCCGGGTGAGCACGATCGACGTCTACACCGCGATGCCGGTGGACGGGGGTCTGCTCGACGAAATTCTCCGACCCGCGGGACCGGCCGCGATCCACGGCGTCCACTTCTTCCCGAGCCGCCCGCCCATCCAGGGGCTCGAGTTCGAGGCCGACATGCGCGGCCTCGCGCGGCGCCTGGTGCTCTAGGCCACGGTCAGCGCTGGAGCGCGGGCAGCACCTCGGCGGTGAACCGCTCGAACTGGGCGGGCTGATCGTCGCCGACGAAGCGGATGCAGAGATCGGTCACCCCGGCTCCCGCGTAGCGCGAGAGCGCGGCGATCACCGCGTCGGCGGGGCCCAGGCCCATCGCGCCGCGCATGTGCACGCCACCGCCGTAGTAGGTGGCGAGGAACTCGGCGGTGACGCGCTCCGCGGTGGCGACGTCGTCCTCGAGCCGCACGGTGGTGTAGACGCAGAGGGGTAGCTCGTCGAGGGAGCGGCCGTGACGCGCGAGGGCCTCCAGCGCCCGCTCGCGGATGAGCCCGCACTCCTCGAAGTGCACGTAGGTCGTGATGATCCCGTCGCCCAGACGCCCGAAGCGCTCGAACTGGGCGGGCAACAGCTCGCCTCGGTTGCCCGCGGTGATCAGGACGGGCGGGCCCGCCGGGCGCCACGGCAGCGGCCCGATGGTGTGGTCGACGAGGTCCGCGTCGTGGCCGTGATACGTGACCGGCTCGCCGGTCCAGAGTCGGCGCCAGATCAGGACGTGCTCCTCGAGACGCCGCACCCGAGCCTTGTGGTCGGCCCCGCACGCGGCCCACTCGCGGGCGGCGCTCGGCAGGCTCCAGCCCACGCCGAGCCCCAGCACGAGGCGCCCCCCGGAGATCTGGTCGACGTTGGCGATCTGCTGGGCCAGCACCACCGGGTGGCGGAGCGCGGGTAGCAGCACCGCCGTGCCCAGCCGCACCCGCGCGGTCTGGCCCGCGATGTAGGCCAGGGTGGTCAGCGCCTCGAGCCGCGGCTTGGCCACGATGCTGTCGCCCACCCACACCGCGTCGTAGCCCGCCTGATCGGCCCGGCGGGCCATCGCCCAGCAGGCCTCGACGGGCGGCCGCCGCGCCGAGTCCATCACGACGCCACGCGTGGGGATCAGGACACCGATTCGCATGGGCGGGAGTCTACCCGGCCCCACGCCCGCCGGTAAGTCTTTCTCTCCAGCCCGGCGCCCGGCCGCCCGCATCCCGGCTCATCCGTGTCAGTGCATTGACAGCGATCGTCGTCATGCCGGGGACTCCGGCCTTGTGCTCCACGCACAACCCATGAAGGAATCGAGCGGTGAATTCTCGGAGTGCGCTGGCGTAGGACGTGCATTCTCCCGATGTGTTGTGAAGACGTTGCGTGCCTCGGTCCTCCTCGCCTCGCTCGCCCGGATCGCCTCGGCCTTTTCCATCCCGCAGCCCGGCGAATCGCTCCCCGCCTCGAGCCCCGCGCTGGCCGGCGGGCCGCAGTCGGACCGGGTCGAGGGCCAGCTCTCGACCCCGGCCCGCCCACTCCGCCGCTCGCTGAGCGCCGCGGTCGCGGAGGGCGCCTTCGCGGAGATCTTCGCGGCCTGCGCCACCGGGGCCGTGCTCACGGGCTGGGCCCTCTACCTCGGGGCGAGCGCGGCGATGATCGGCCTGCTCGGCGCGCTTCCGCTGGGTGCCCAGATCGCGAACCTGCCCGCCGCGTGGTTCACCGGCGCGCGCTCACGCAAGCGGGTGACCGTGTGGGCGGTCGGGATCTCGCGGCTCACCTTCCTGCCGCTGGTCGCGCTGCCGCATCTCGACGTGGCGCCGACCACGAAGCTGCATCTCTTCGCGGGGATCGTGGCGGTCAGCACCGTCTTCAGCGTGATCGGCAACAGCGCGTGGGCGGCGTGGATGGGCGACCTCGTGCCGGGCCGCCTCCGCGGGCGCTTCTTCGGCCGTCGGACCATCTTCCTGAACATCGCGGGCACGTTGACCTCGCTCTCGGCCGCCATCCTGCTCGACCGCCTCGCGCCGCTCGGCTGGACGGGCGCCGCCCTCTCCGCGCTGACCGCGGTGGCCTGCCTGGCCGGGCTCGCCAGCCTCACGCTGCTCTCGCGCCAGTACGAGCCGCCCGCGGGCGCCGAGCCCGAGATCCCCGGGTGGCAGGCCCTGCAGCTCGCCCTCCGCGACCTGCGCGCGCGGCCATTCCTCTACTATCTGCTCGCCTGGAACGGAGCGGTGGGTATCTCGGCCAGCTTCTTCGCCTACCACATGCTGACCAACCTCCGGACCGGCTTCCTGATCGTGGCCGCCCACGGGGTGGGCGTGGCGATCGTGCGGATCACCTCGGCCCGGCTGTGGGGCCACGCGGTGGACCGCATCGGCGCGGGCCCGGTGCTGGTCTTCTGCTCCTTCGGCATCTCGGCGGTGCCGCTCACCTGGCTCTTCATCACCCCGGACCGCCTGTGGCCGATCGCCTTCGACGCCATGCTCTCGGGCTTCCTGTGGGCGGGCCACGGCATCGCGGCCTTCGATCTCTCGATCGGCCTGGCGCCGCGACCGGCGCGGCCCTTCTACCTGGCCGCGTTCGCCACCGCCGGCGGCCTCGGCTTCGGCGTGGCCTCGATGCTCGCCGGCCAGCTCGCGGCCCTCTTCCCGCCTCAGTTCATCCTGGCCGGCGAGTGGTGGACGAGCCTGCACATCCTCTTCCTGCTCTCAGCGGTGGGCCGCCTGTGCGCTGCCGTGCTGTCGCTGCGGCTCGAGGATCCGGGCGCGCGCGGCACCGTGCGCGAGCTCGTCCGCGCGCTGGCCGACCGCACCGGGGTGACCGCGGTGCGGCCGCAGCTCCCCGACGTCATCCGCTTCCCGGCTCTCCGCTTCCTCCGCTGATCCCGCTCGCCTCCCCCCTGATTTCCCAGTAAATCTCACCGGCCGCGTTTGCCTCGCCGCGCGGCGCGTGGCATAGTAGCGCGCCGTGCAGATCCGCGCGCCCCGCATCGGTCGTTCAACGACCCGACCCGTCCCGCGATGAGCGATCCGGTCAGCGTCCAGAAATTCGCGGTCGGCCAGTCCGTGCGTCGCCTGGAGGATCCCCGCCTCATCCAGGGGCTGGGCCGCTACTCCGACGACGTCGATCTCCCACGACAGGCCCACGCGGTGGTGGTCCGCTCGCCGCACGGGCACGCGCGGATCCGCTCCATCGACACCGCCGCCGCGCGGCGGGCGCTCGGTGTGCTGGCGGTGCTCACCGGCACCGACCTGGCCATCGACGGGCTCGGCCCCCTGCCGACCGACCGCGCGCGCAAGCGCCGCGACGGCTCCCCGGCGTTCCCCACGCCGCGTCCCGCGCTCGCCCAGGACCGCGCGCGGCACGTGGGCGATCCGGTGGCACTGGTCGTGGCCGAGACGCCGCAGGCGGCCGCCGACGCCGCCGAGCTCGTGGCCGTGGACTACGAGCCGCTACCCGCGGTGACCGGGGCGGTGTCGGCCACGCGGCCTGGCGCGCCGGCGGTGTGGGACGAGGTGGCGGACAACGTGGCCTTCGTGTGGGAAGCGGGCTCGCGCGACGCGGTCGCACGCGCCTTCGCGGGCGCGGCCCACGTCACCCGGCTCGACTTCGTGGTCACCCGCGTGGCCGCCGCCCCGCTCGAGCCGCGCGCGGCGGTGGGCGAGTTCGACCGGCGGAGCGGGCGCTACACGCTTCACACCGGCATCCAGGCGCCGCACGGGCTCCGCACGATCCTCGCCGAGCAGATCTTCCGCGTGCCGCAGAGCCAGATGCGGGTGGTCACGAGCGACGTCGGCGGCAGCTTCGGCATGCGCAGCGGCATCTACCCGGAGCTGGTGCTGGCGCTGTGGGCCGCGAAGCGGGTGGGCCGGCCGGTGAAGTGGACGTCCACCCGGCGCGAGGGCTTCGTCACCGACGAGCCGGGCCGCGACAACCTCTCGTCGGCCGAGCTGGCGCTCGATGCCGGCGGCAAGTTCCTGGGCCTTCGCGTGGCCATCCGGGCCGACATCGGCGCCTATCTCACGCCGCGCAGCGCGGGCCCGGTGACCAACAACGTGGGCGGCGTCGCCGGCGTCTACACGACGCCCGCCATCCACGTCGAGAGCACCGGCATCTTCACGAACTCGACGCCGACCGGCCCCTACCGCGGCGCCGGGCGCCCGGAGGCCACCTACGCCATCGAGCGGGTCATCGACATCGCGGCGCGCGAGCTGGGGATCGACCCGGTCGAGCTGCGCCGGCGCAATCTCATCCCGGCCTCCGCGATGCCCTTCAAGACCGGGCTCGTGTTCACCTACGACTGCGGCGACTTCGCCCGGATCATGGAGATGGCGCTGGCCCTGGCCGACCACGCGGGCTTCGAGCAGCGCCGCGCCCAGGCGCGCCGGCGCGGCCGGCTCCTCGGGCTCGGCATCGCGAACCCGATCGAGGTGGCCGGCGGGCCCTACACCGCGGTCAATCCGGATACCGCCGAGATGCGCGTCAACCCCGACGGCTCGGTCTCGCTCTTCGCGGGCTCGACCTCGATGGGGCAGGGCAACGAGACGGCCTTCGCCCAGATCGTGAGCGACCGGCTCGGTCTGCCGCCCGAGCGCGTCGCCGTCTTCTGGGGCGACAGCGACGCGCTCGGCGCCGGCCGGGGCAACGGCGGCTCGGGCGCCATCTCGGTCGGCGGCTCCGCGGTGCTGCGCGCCACCGAGAAGGTCATCGAGCACGGCCGCCGCATCGCCGCGCACCTCCTGGAGGCCGCCCCCGAGGACGTCACCTTCCGCGACGGCCGCTTCGTGGTGGCCGGCACGGACCGCGACGTCGCGTGGAACCGGGTGGCCCGCGCCGCCTACCAGCCGCGCCAGCAGCCGACCGGCCTCGAGCCCGGCTTCAGCGAGACCGCCGCGTTCACGCCGCCCGCGGTCACCTTCCCCAACGGCTGCCACGTGTGCGAGGTCGAGATCGACCAGGAGACCGGCGCGGTCCGCGTGGTGCGCTACGCGGTGGTCGACGACGTCGGCCGCATGATCAACCCGATGCTGGTCAAGGGCCAGATCCACGGCGGCATCGTCCAGGGCCTGGGTCAGGGCCTCTTCGAGGTGATGGCCTACGACGAGTCCGGCCAGCTCCTCTCCGGCTCGTTCATGGACTACGCGATGCCGCGCGCCGACGATCTGCCGCTCTTCGAGGTGGACTCCCACGAGGTGCCGACGGGCGTGAATCCGCTCGGGGCCAAGGGCGTGGGCGAGGCCGGCACGGTGGGCGCGCTGCCCGCGCTGCTCAACGCGGTGAACGACGCGCTGGCCCCGCTCGGGGTGCGCCACCTCGACATGCCGGTGACGCCGGAGCGGGTGTGGCAGGCGATGCGCGCGAGCGGAGGTTGAAGCCCTAACGCGCGCCGACGTGCCGCCGCCCGCGGCCAGCCGGCGCCCCAAGGATCCGCAGCACGAGCTGTTTGTTCTCCGGGTACCAGAGATTGCCCAGGTGCCCGCCGTACGGGAACACCGTCACCTGGTTCCCCAGCGCCTTCTCCAGTTCGAGAATCGATTCTCGGTTCGTCAAGGGGTCGTCCGCGTTGAGCGCGAGGTGCACGCGCGGGTTGGCCCGCAGCCGATCCAGGATCGACGTCAGCGATCCGCGCCGGGCAAACTCCTCCAGGGTGGCCGGGCCCTGGACTTCCTCCTGCTTCCATAACGGGACCGCCATCCGCTCGGCGTAGTCCACGAATGTGACACGGCCCGCGGCCTCGATGCGTCGCCGGGCCTCCCGCAGCGAGGTGGGCCGATGGGTCGGATCGTGAATGACCTGGTTGACGTAGACCAGCTCGGGCAGCGAGAACTGCAGAGCCTTGGCGAGCAGGAACTGGATCTGTTCCGTCGTGAGCTTGGAGAGCTCGGCGGCGAAACGCTCGAACACCGCCGGGTCGTTGCGGTCCTCCGCCGAGAACGCGTCGATGAGCGCGAGGCCCCGGCCGACGAGGAGCATGGATCCTTCCCGCCCGAACTTCGCCGACAGCGCGTTCCACTCGTCGACTTTCTTCAGCGCGTAGTTCAGGTCGAGCGGCGGGTTCACCAGCAGGTAGGTGTCGAACCCGATCTTCTGCTCGTCCGTATCGAGGACGCTCAGATACGCCCCTTCGAGCGCGCCGAGGCTCGCTCCCATCAGCGCGATCCGCGTCGGTTCCACCTTGTAGCGAGACTTGAGCACCGTGAGGGTCCGCTGCATGGCGTCGTAGAGATCGCGGGCGTCGTCCGGAGCGAAACCGGGCGCGCCGCTCCGGCTCGCCGCCAGCGCGAAGTTCCAGCTCATCGGCGAGGGCATGACGACCACGGAAAAGCCCTGCCGATGGAAGAGCCAGGCGTAGTAGGTACCCAGGCCGAAGTAGGGGTTGGATCCGATGCCGCCGAGGATGAAGAGCAACGGCGCCGGATGCCGCTGGCAATAGAAGGCGACGCTGAGGTCGCCGCGCCCCTGGAGCGTGGGGAGCTCGTTCCGACCGGGGAGGCCCGGCACGTGGACCACCAGCCGGTCCGGTCGAGGGATCGGGCCGCTGACATCCAGGATGGCCGCGGTCGCGGTGGCCAGATACGGGTCCCGATACGGGTACCGGTAGTCGGCGGCCTGGGCCGGACGACTCCAGGCCGCGGGCCAGGTCAGGCAGACCGCGACCCACACGATGACACGTGGCAAGCATCGCCCGGCGTTGCGCCGCATCCGCACCTCGATCCGCCTTCGGTCTCATACACCGCGGGGGTCTTCACACACCGCGGGCGCCGAAGGATCTCGGCGCCCGTACGAATTAGACCATTAGTCGGTCCGGCCTGCTCGGTCCCGCTCGGGGGCTACGTGTAATTCCTACCCGTCGCACCGTCACCCCGAAGACACCCGGCACCAGGACCTGGCGTAAGTCTGCTTCGTCGAAGGGCTGGGAGCCTGGCACCGCCGATGCAGCCACCGGGGGTGGGACCGGGACCGACGCCCCCTGTCGGCCCGGCACGAGGGTGAGATGAGCCTCCTGTCCAGCGCGAGCACCGCCACCGGGCGCATCCTCGTCGTCGACGACGACCAGGGCGCCCGGGAGATGATCGTCTCGAGCCTGCGCGCCGACGGCCACGACGTGGACTCGAGCAGCAACGGCTTCGAGGCCCTCCGGCTGCTCGGGCGGCAGTGGTACGACCTGATCGTGTCGGACTTGAAAATGCCCGAGCTCGACGGCCCCAGCCTCTACTCGGAAGTCACCCGCCGATGGCCGATCGGCCCGCCGCACGTCCTGTTCGTCTCCGGCTTCGGCGGTACCGCGGAATACGACGGGTTCCTCAAGGTCATCCGGGCGCGCGTGCTGGCCAAGCCGTTCAAGATCGAGGCGCTGCGGCGGGCCATCCGAAGATTGCTGTAGGAGAGCGGGCCGCCTACGGAGGTGCACCCATCGTGCTCACGCCATTCGTGCTGACGCTCTTGACGAAGCCCCACCGGCCGGCCGGCCGGTGGAACCTCTCCGCGATCGCCGTCGCCTTGACGGCCTGCCTCGTGACCGGCTGCGCGTCCAACCTGTCCGGCGCCATCCCCGCCTACCCGAGCGCGAGCAAGCTCGAGACCGACGTGCAGGCGTGCGAGCAGACCGCGAAGGGGCGCGCCGAGTTCGAGCGGCGGACGGACTACATGGCCTGCATGATCGCCCACGGCTACCGGACCTACGTCTCGGTCGCGACCTACTGGACCATGGCCGAGCTGACGGTGGCGGCCAACCGGAAGCAGGACCAGGGCCAGGTGCTGAGCGATCTCCAGGGGTGCGCCACCGACGCGGGCGCCGTCGCGGGAGCCCGGCCCCTGGAGCTGGCCGAGGCGGTCGATTGGGTCAACGTCAAGGTGCTCGGGCGCGGCGAGCGCGTGCCGGACGGCACGCTCGGCCGCCGCTTCGCCGAGTGTCTCGACAAGCGCGGCTACGTCGCGCGCGGCGCGAAGCGCTTGGCCGCCGACTGACCTTCTAGGCGCCTACGCCGCGAGATGCCACTGCGCGAGTGACGCCCGCGCAGGTCCACCGCTCTTGTCCGGAACGATCGCCAGCTCGAGCACCGTCACCCCGGACAGCTCGACGCGATAGTCCTCGGCCTCGCGGATCGTCTCCGGCGGTCCAAAGTTCCACTGCTGGCGGAGGATCTCCCGGAACGATCGGCCACCATCCGGCGACCAGCGCAGCACGAACTCCTGGGTGCGCGCCACGTCCGGCTCGATGAAGAGCAGCCACACGCGGCTCAGCCGCTGCGGCCGGTCGAAGACGAGCCGGATCGTCTGCTCCCCCGACCGTGCGGCCCGCCACCCGGACCCCCCGCCCGGCACGAGCGCGGATTCGATGGGATGTGCGGTGTCCTCGGAGGTCACCTCCACCTGGGCGAGCTGCTCCACGTCGAGCCACTCCGGCTCGGGCCCTGCGAGCTCCCCGGGAGCCGGAGCCGGGCTGATCACGCGCTTTCGCATGGTTTGCTCCTCCTGGTGCCGCTTCGCTCTGCCTTCGCCCAGTGTCGCGCCGGTCTCGGCCCCGCGCCACTCCGTCGTAAAGACGGCGCGTCCTTGTAGAAATTACACGACCTTCTTACCGGCCGGCCCCCGGCCTGCTCCATATCCTCGTGTCTCTTCGCACTTCCTCGCCCGGCACGCGCGTTGCCTAGATCGTTCCCAAGGGGAGGGCCCGCCCATGGAGCCGAACTCGCACAGCCTGCTGGGACCGAGCTCCATCGAGGGACCGTGTCCACGCTGCGGCAGACTGCTCCGGGCGATTCATACCGTGACTCAGTATGGCCGACCCAGCGTCGCCCTGCTCGAGTGTGGACGCTGTCGGTACACGTGCCAGACCGTGATCCCCGGGCTCTGGCCGGACGATGCCTTCCCACGAGCTCAACCACGAGCGAGGTGACACATGGTGCAGAGAAAGCGCTTTCCGGCCACGGGAGACTACCGCATCGCCGTGGCGACCGAGCGGATGAAGGATGGGAAGTGGTCGGCCGTGGCGACCGTCCAGCAGTCCACCGCCACCGGCGAGCGCAACGTCGATCTGCCGATCTCCGATACTCGCTTCGACACCGAGGCCGAGGCGGAGGCCTTCGAGGTGACCCGGGCGCGCGAGTGGATCGAGCAGAACGCGCCGTCGAACGCGCGCGTCAGCCCCTGAGGCCGCTGGCGGTGCCCACCGCGGTCTTCTCGCCGCGCTGGTTCTGGCACCACACCTCGACGACGACGCGCGTGCCGCCGCTCTCCGGGCGCAGCTCCTTGACCACGCCGCGCACGGTGAGCCGGTCGCCGGCGTAGACGGGCTTGACGAACGTCATCGACATCGTGCCGCCCTTGACGAAGCCCGCGCCGAGAAAGCGCGTCATCATCTCCGAGACGTAGGCGGTCGACATCATCCCCTGCGCCAGGGTGGTCCGGAATCCCTTCTGGCGTGCCCAGTCCTCGTCGGTGTGAATGGATCGAGGCCGCACCCCCGAGTAGGCGTCGATCCGCCGCTGCGACGGCTCCTTCTCGAGCGCGGGCAGCTCCTGCCCGACCGCGATGGCCTCAGTGATCGCCATGGCGCGTGCCCTCCGGGATCAGCATCTGGGTGAACTGCCCGCGCACGAGCGGCGTGCCCGCCCGGTCCTCCGTGACGTACTCGGTGACCATGTACTGCCGGCCCCGGCGCTCGTACTTGTCGATGACGCGCCCGCGGGAGCGAACCCGCATGCCGGGCTCGATCGGCTGGAGGAAGGTGAACTCCATCTTCGCGTGTAGCCCGGCGTGCAGGATGTACTTGCCGTGGCGGAGATGCAGGGCCTGGTTGGCCATCAACGTCGGGTGCGCCACCGGGCCGCCGAAGGGAGACCGCCCGAAGAACCACGCGTGGTGATCCTCCACCGCGAAGGCGTAGGTCTCGACGTCTTCCGGCGTGACGAGATGCTCGTCGGACTCGAAGGTCTCGCCGATCGTCAGGATGTCGTAGGTGAGCTTCGGGAACTCGGTCATGGCTCTGCCTCCACGCGCATCTATGCGCGCCGGATTCTATCGACCAAGACCCGCCCGGTCAATCGGCTCCGCAGGCCGGGGGCGTCGCTTGGATCGCGGATCGAGTACCATAGCCCCGGCGAGGAAGGGGCCCCGACGGCCATGTCAGAGACCAGCGACCGGCTGCTGCGAGGTTATCAGGCGCAGGAGAAGCGCTTCCTGGAGCGGCGCTTCCCGCTCCGTTTCGCGCCCGAGAACCCGACCCTGCGGGAGCTGTACAACCAGGCCAAGGGCTTCCGCTGGAATCCCGAGACGGACGTCGCGTGGAGCCGGTTCGATCCCGCGGCGCACGCGCCGGCCGTGCGCGAGGCGGCGCGCCTGGTGTGGAGCCGGCGCGCCTGGGGCACGTATCCCGGGCTGGGCGAGAACACCGCGCTCCTGATCCGCTTCTGCCTCGAGTCCGGGGCGGGTGGCATGGATGCCAAGCTGTTCCTGTCCTTTCGTCCCGCGGAAGAGGCCAAGCACCTCGAAGCGTGCTTTCTCTTCGCCACGCGCCTCGGCGGCTACGAGTCGACTCCCTCGCACGCGGCGGTCGCACGGGCGAGCAACCAACCCTTCGCCCAGATGGCCCTCGATCCCGATCTGCCGGTGGAGGCGGTGGTGGCCGCGCTCGGTTGCCTGGACGACCAGCTCGATCTCAACCTGTGCCTCTGCCATCTCCAGCACAGCCGCGACGAGACCGCGCGCCAGATCTTGAGGTTGGTGGCCGGCGACAAGCAGCGCCACGTGCTGTTCGCGTGGACGCTGCTGGGTCAGCGGCTGCCCAGGCTCGCCGCCGCCGGCCGCGCCGCCGTGGCCGAGACCGTCCGCGACGTGCTGGAGCGCGTGATCCTCGCCGGCTACCGGAACACCTGGCTTATGCCCGAGGACGCCCGCGAGCCGCTGCTGGCCGCGGAGGCCCTCACCGCCGAGCACGGCCTCGGCGCCTCCACCGTTGCCCAGGAGAAGGCGGTGGTGCGCGCCACCCTCGCCCAGGTGCGCGAGCGCCTCGCCACGTGGGACATCACGCTCGCTCCCGTGAATCATCCGGAGCTCGGCCGCGCATGAGACGCCGTCCGAGCGGCCCGGCCAGGAGGCAGCCGTCATGAGCACCTACCTCACCGAGAGCCGCTACCCGCTCGAGCTGGCCCCCACCATGCCCAGCGTCTGGGAGCTGTGGCAGCGCGCCAAGACGCTCGAATGGGATCCGGAGATGGATATTCCATGGGACGAGCTCCATCCGGAGCGATATCCGGATGCGCAGATCATGGCCGCGCGCCTTCACTGGAGCCGCCGGACCTGGGGCGAGTACGGCGCCATCTCGGAAAGCCCCGCCCTGCTCCTGCGCTTCTGCCTCGAGAATCGCCACCCGGACCTGCGCTTCTTCTTCACGATGCGGACGCAGGAGGAGGGCCGTCACGCCGAGGCGTCCTGGCTCATGGCCGAGCGCCTGGGCGGCTACTTCCCGCAGCCGCAGAACCCGCCGACCGTAGACGCGGTTGGTACACACGGAGTGCGGCGGATGGCCTTCGACCCCGACACGTCACTCGAGGGTATCTTCGCGAGCCTGGTCTGCGCCGCCGAGGAGATCCTGATCGACGCCTTCAAGGCGACGGTCCACAAGGCGACGAACCCGGCGGTGCGCCGGCTCATGGAGCTGATCCTGCGCGACGAGGTGCGCCACATCGCCTTCGGCTGGCAGTGCCTGGACGCGTGGGCCCCGAGCTTCACGCCGGAGACGGTGCAGAACATCGAGCGTGCGGTGACCCAGATGATCCAGAACGTCGAGTTCAACGGCTACCGCAATCTGTGGCTGGCCGTCGAGGGCGGCAGCGCCACCCCGCTCGAGATCGACGCCGACCGTGTGGCCTGCGAGGCCGGCCTCGGCGGCACGACTCCGGAAGACGAGATGCGCATCGTGCCCCAGTTCATCCAGAAGATCCGCGCCCGGATGGAGCCGTGGGGCGTCAGGCTACCGCTCTTCGATCACCCGAAGCTCGGGAAGGTCTAGCCGGGGTCGCGTGCGCCCCGCTCCGTTCGAGTACTTCGCGCCGCGCACGGTGGAGGGCGCGCTCGACCTCCTCGCGCACCACGGCGGCGACGCCAAGCTCCTGGCCGGCGGCCAGAGCCTCGTGCCGATGATGAACATGCGCCTGGTGCGTCCCGCGGTGGTGGTGGACCTGAACCGCGTGGGCGGGCTCGCAGACGTGCGCGAGGAAGCGGGCGGCCTCCGCCTGGGCGCGCTCGTTCGCCAGCACGCCCTCGAGCGCGACGCGCGCATCGCCGCCGCCGCCCCCCTCCTCGCCGAGGCGGCCCCGCTCATCGGGCACCTGCAGACGCGGGCGCGCGGCACCGTGGGAGGCAGTCTGGTCCACGCTGATCCCGCCGCCGAGCTGCCCGCCTGCATGATCGCCCTCGACGCCGTCTTCCACCTGCGGAGCCGGCTCGGGCAACGCGCGTGCGGCGCCCGGGACTTCTTCCGCGGCCTCCTGGCCACCGCGCTGGAGCCCGACGAGCTGCTCGTGGAGATCGAGGTACCGGCCGCGCCCGCGCCGCGCACGGGGCACGGCTTCGCCGAGGTCGCGCGCCGACACGGGGACTTCGCGCTCGCCGGCGCGTGCGCCGTCCTCGCGCTCGACGCGGGCGGGGTCTGCCGGCACGCGCGGCTCGTGATCTTCGGCGCGGGCGATGCGCCCCACCTGGCGCGGGCCGCCGCCGCGCTGATCGGCGAGCGGCCGGCGGCGGCGCGCCTCGTCGAGGCGGGGCGGGCCGCCGCGGGCGAGATCGACCCGCGCGGCGACCTGCACGCCACCGCGGAGTACCGGCGCCGCATCGCGGCGGGGCTCGCCGCGCGAGCTCTCGGCCGCGCGGCCGCGCGCGCGGAGGCGGCGTGACGGTCCGCTCCGGCTCCCCCGCGCACGACATCGCGGTGATCGTGAACGGCACCGAGCGCCGGGCGCGGGTGATCCCGCGCCTGCTCCTGGCCGACGTGCTCCGCGAGGAGTGGGGCCTCACCGGGACGCATCTGGGTTGCGAGCACGGCGCGTGCGGTGCCTGCACGGTCCTGCTGGACGGCGAGCCCACACACTCCTGTCTCGTCTTCGCCGTCCAGGCCGACGGCGGCCGCGTGGATACCGTCGAAGGTCTCGCCGGGGATGGCCCGGGCTTGCACCCGCTGCAGGAGGCTTTCCGCACCCGGCACGCGCTCCAGTGCGGCTTCTGCACGCCGGGCATCCTGATGACGCTCGTCGCCTACCTCCGGCTTCATCCCGCCCCGTCGGAGCCGGAGATCCGGGAGACGCTCTCCGGCAACCTCTGCCGATGCACGGGCTATCAGCACATCGTGCAGGCCGCGCTGGACGCGGCGGCGACCGGGCGCGCGGCGGCCGCGTCGGCGTGAAGTTCGTCGGCGACCGGCATCTCCGCAAGGAGGACCCGCGGCTGCTCACCGGGCGCGGGCGCTACGTGGGAGACATCGCGCTGCCCGGCATGCTCCACGCGGCGCTCTTGAGAAGCCCGCACGCCCACGCGCGCATCCATCGGGTGGACGCGGCCCGCGCCCGCGCACATCCGGGCGTGGTCGACGTGGTGTCTTTCGCCGACCTCGGGACCGTGGCCCGCGCGCTTCCGATCGTCCCGCCGCACGCCGAGCTGCGCGGCCGAAACTTCGCGCCGCTGGCCGGCGACCGCGCCCGCTACGTGGGCGAGCCGGTGGCCGCGGTGGTGGCGGAGAGCCGCTACGCGGCGGAGGACGCGCGCGAGCTACTAGAGGTCGAGTACGAGCCGCTGCCGTCGGCGCAGACCCTCTCGCCGGGCGCCCCCGCGGTCCACGAGGACATCCCCGACAACCTGGCCGGGCGCGTGATCCTCGCCCGCGGCGACGTGGAGGCCGCCCTCCGCGCGGCACCGCGCGTGGCCACGCTCCGGCTGCGGATCGGGCGCGGCGGGGGCCAGCCGATGGAGACCCGCGGGCTCGTGGCGGACTGGAACGCGGCGCTCGACCAGCTCACGGTGTGGGCCTCCTCCCAGGTGCCGCACCAGATCCGACAGTTCGTCGCCGAGCTGCTCGACCTGGCCCCGCACCAGGTCCGTGTGATCGCGCCCGACGTGGGCGGCGGCTTCGGCGCCAAGCTGATCGTCTATCCCGAGGACGTCCTGATCCCGTTCCTCGCCCGCCGGCTGGCCCATCCCGTGCGCTGGCTCGAGGACCGCCTCGAGCACATGCTGGCCGCCACCCAGGAGCGTGAGCAGGAGCACGAGGTGACGGTGGGCTTCGACGACACGGGCCGCCTCCTGGCCTTGCGAGACCGCTTCGTTCACGACACCGGGGCCTACACGCCGCGCGGCTTGGTGGTCCCGCTGCTCACCGCCTCGATGCTGACCGGGCCGTACCGGATCGCCGCCGTCGAGTCGAGCTTCGAGAGCCGCTACACCCACCGCGTGCCGGTCACGCCGTACCGCGGCGCCGGGCAGCCGCAGGCCGTCTTCGTGATCGAGCGGGTGCTGGACCTCGTGGCGCGCGAGACGGGGCGCGATCGCGCCCGGGTGCGGCTGGCCAACCTGGTGCGCGCCGAAGACATGCCGTGGGACACCGGGCTGCCCAACTACCGCGGCAGCGGCCACGTGGTGCTCGACAGCGGCGACCTGCCGTCGGTGCTGCGCCGCGCGCTCGAGAGCGCCCGCTACGACGCGCTCGCCGCCGAGAACGCCGCCGCGCGCACCCAGGAACGGCTGGTCGGCGTCGGTGTCGCCTGCTACATCGAGCTGACCGGCGTCGGCCCCTTCGAGAGCGCGCGCGTGCGGGTCGACGCGGCGGGGCGCATCACCGCGTGGAGCGGAGTGACCACCCAGGGCCAGGGGCTCGAGACCACGCTGGCCCAGGTGGCCGCCGACGAGCTGGGCGTCACGCCCGGGGACGTGACCGTCGTCGCGGGCGACACCGCGGGGGTCGAGCACGGGATCGGTTCGTTCGCGAGCCGCGCCGCGGTCGTGGGCGGCAACGCGGTCGCGCTCGCCGCGCGCGACGTGCACGCGAAGGCCCGCCTGCTCGCGGCAGGGGCCCTCGGATGCGCCGAAGCCGACCTCGAGCAGGCGGGCGCGGCCTTCGCCGACCGCCGGCGCCCGGAGCGCCGCACGACCTTCGCCGAGCTGGCGCGGCTGGCCGGCGCCGCGACGGCCGCGCTCGGCGTGGAGCCCGGCCTCGAGAGCACGCGCTTCTTCCAGCCCGCCGACATGACCTATTCGTCGGGCGCTCACGTCGCGCTGGTGGAGATGGATCCCCTCTCCGCGGCGGTCCGGATCCTCGGCTACTGGATCAGCCACGACTCGGGCCGCTTGATCAACCCGTTAATAGTCGAGGGCCAGCTCCAGGGCGCGGTGGCCCTCGGCATCGGCAGCGCGCTCCTCGAGGAGATCACGTACGACGAGACGGGCCAGATCCTGGCCGGCAGCTACATGGACTATCTCCTGCCCACCGCGACCGACGTGCCGACCATGGTCATCGACCACCTCGAGACGCGCTCGCCGCTCAACCCGCTAGGGCTCAAGGGCGTGGGCGAGTCCGGCACGCTGCCGGTCGCCGCGGTCCTGGCCTCCGCGATCGAGGACGCGGTCGGGCCCCAGGGCGGGCGCGTCACGCGCATGCCGCTCGGCCCCGCGCGCCTCCTGGACCTCCTTCCGCCGCCTGTGGTCAAATAGCGCCCGCCGCTCCGGGGGCGGCCGGTTTCTCCCGGCTCGACGCCCGGAGCCGACGCGGAGGTGAGCGCATGGAGCTGTTGGTGCGTGGGCAACACGTGATCACGGACCCGGCCGCGCCGGACGCCGGCGTTCGCGGCGACGCGGCGGTGCTGGTCTCCGGCTCCCGGATCGCCGCCGTCGGCGAGTGGCGCGGCCTTCGCCGCCGACACCCGAAGGCGCGCGTGGTGGGCAACGGCAAGCAGCTGCTGATGCCGGGCCTGATCGACGCCCATAGCCACGGGCGCGCGCTCAGCCCCATCCAGAAGGGCGTGCTCAACGACTACCTCGAGAACAACCTGCTCGACTGGGCGTTCATGCCGGGCTTCGACCCGGAGCTCACCGCGGCCCTCGGCGCCTGGCGACACCTGCGTAGCGGCTGCACGACGATCCACCACATGGGGTTCGACACGGAGGGCCCGCACGCCCGCTCCCGCTCCGAGGCGGCCATCCGCACCTATCTCCGGTGCGGGATCCGCCTGGCGTTCGCCCCGGGCGTGCGGAACGTCGACAAGCTCGTGCTGGACGGCAAGGCATTCCTCGGTACCCTGCCGCCGGATCTCAAGGCGTTCGCCGAGCCCCTGGTCCACCTCGACAGCGAGCGGATGGAAGAGGAATACTTCGCGCTCTTCGAGCATCTCCACGGGCGCTTCGCGTCCGATGACACCCGCGTCCTCCTCTCGCCGAGCTGGGCCCAGGCGTGCACCGAGCCCTTCCTGCTCCGGGCCAAGGCGACCGCGGATCGTCTGGGCAAGCTGCCGATCCACATGCACTGCGTGCAGACGCCGATCCAGAAGGCGTTCTCGTTCCGCAAGTACGGCAAGAGCGCGGTCGCGTGGCTCGACGAGCTGGGGCTGGTCGACGAGAACCTCGTGCTCGGTCACGCGATCTGGGTGACCGAGGAGGACATCGAACGGCTCGCCACGCGGCGCTCGTCGGTCACCACCCACCCGAGCTGCAACCTCGGGATGCGCAACGGGCTGGCGCCGATCTATGCCATGCATCGGCGCGGAGTGAACGTCGCGCTCGGGCTCGACGACAAGACGATCAACGACGACGAGGACGCGGTGATGGAGCTGCGCATGCTGCACAAGCTTCACCGGGTCCCCGACTACGACCTGCGCACGCCGGCCCTCACCGCCGCCGAGGTCCTGGCCATGGGGACCCTCAACGGCGCGCGGGCGGTCGGGTTCGCCGGCCAGATCGGCGCGCTCCGACCCGGGATGAAGGCGGACATGATCCTCGTCGATCTCGACCGGGTCCTCCGCGATCCCTGGCTCACCGCGGAGCTGCCCATCGCGGAGGCCTTCATCCACCGCGCGATGGGCCAGGACGCGGATACCGCCATCGTCGGCGGCCGCGTCGTGATGGAGGGCCGGCGCATGACCACGCTCGACGTGGACGCCCTCTACCGCGAGGTCCGGAAGGCTGCGCGCGCCATCTCCCCCAAGCAGCGGCGCCACGCCCTGATGTTGCAGCGACTCAAGCCCTACTACCAGGCGTGGTACAACGCCTGGCTCAGGCCGAACGACGTCGAGCCCTACTACGTGCTGAACAGCCGCGCGTGAGCGCCGACCGAGCATCCCAGACGTCAGGGAAGGAGACCGGAATGGAACTGCACGGACAGATCGCCATCGTCACCGGCGCCGGCCGCGGAATCGGCCGCGCCACCGCGCTCGAGCTGGGCCGGATGGGCGCCGACGTCGTCGTCGCGGAGCTCGACAAGCCGGGGGCCGAGCGCACCGCCGCGGAGGTGGCCGCGCTCGGGCGGCGCGCGCTAGCCGTTCCGACCGACGTCACCCGACGGGCCGACCTCGACGCCATGGTCGAGCGGACCCGCGCCGCCTTCGGTCGCCTGGACATCCTGGTGAACAACGCGGGGATCTACCGGGCCGCCTCGACGCTGCAGGTCACGGAGGACCACTGGGACGCGGTGTTGACCATCAACGCCAAGGCGGTCTTCTTCGCGAGCCAGGCCGTGCTGCCGACCATGATCGCGCAGAAGAGCGGGGTGATCGTCAGCGTGGCCTCGATGGCCGGCAAGATCGGCAGCGCCAACAACCTGCCCTACAACGCGAGCAAGGCCGCGGTGATCAGCATCACCAAGAGCCTGGCCCTCGCCCACGCCGCCGACGGCATCCGGGTGAACTGTGTCTGCCCGGGCTTCGTGGAGACCGACATGTGGACGAGCGTGTCCACGGAGCTCGGCGCGTTGACCGGCGTGCCGGCCGCGGAGTTCACCCGCCGGCGTCTGGCCAGCGTTCCCCTGGGCCGGATGGAGCGGCCGGAAGACGTGGCCAGCGTGATCGGCTTCCTCGCTTCCAGCCGAGCCGGCTACATGACGGGCCAGGCCCTCAGCGTCGACGGCGGCCTCGTCATGCACTAGCAGTGTGATCGTACAGTGCGGCGCCGGAATGGAGTACAGATGAACCAATCGTATCCAAGACACATTAATTTCGAATCCGTGCCCAATTTCAGGGACCTCGGCGGATACAAGACGCGGGACGGGCGCGCCGTGTCATGGAGGCGGCTTTTCAGAACTGCAACGTTGCATTCCATGAGCCGACCGGATATTGCCAGGCTCAAAGAGGACATCCGCCCCAGGGCGGTCATAGACCTTGGAACTCCGAGAGAGCCGATCAAGCAGCGGGAAATCAACCTCCTCGGTGAAATGGGCGCGCGGTATCACAACGTACCCTTCAGACCTAACTCGCTTGACTACCTGAAGCACGAAACGGAGCTTTTCCGCGATGCGACCGATCTGGGAGAAGTTTATCTGTACCGCATCCGCGAGCCGGAATTCGGCAAGAGGCTGGTGGACTCGCTGGAGCTGATTGCCGACCGAACCAATCACCCGCTGGTATTCCACTGCAGGGTGGGCAAGGACAGGACCGGCGTGCTCGCGGCCCTGCTCCTGGCGGCGGCGGGCGTGATGGACGAGGACATTGTCCACGACTACACTCTTTCAGCACCGTTCATGCCGGAAATCCGGGACCGCACGAGAAACGACCCCGCCATCCCGCTGGAGGCCAAGGAGCTGCCTGATTTCCACTGGGCGGCCTCGGCCGAATCCATGGCGCGTTTTCTTGCGCTTCTCCGCCGGGAATACGGCTCGGCGGCGGGCTATCTCAGAGCGCAAGGCGCAGACGATTCGCTGCCCCAGCGGTTGGAAAAGGCTTTGTTCGCCTAGCGGGCTGCCAAGGCGGGGGCGCGGGCGCTCAGGCGACGCCGAGATACGCGCGCCGGACGTGCGCGCTCGCCGCCACGTCCGCCGACGGCCCCTCCAGCACCACCCGGCCCTGCTCCATCACATACACGCGCTCGGCCAGCCTGAAGGCCAGGCGCGCGTTCTGCTCCACGAGCAGGATCGTGACGCCACGCCGGTTGACCTCCACCAGGCGGCGGTACACCTCCTGCACGATCACCGGCGCCAGCCCCTGCGACATCTCGTCGGCCAGGATGAGCTGGGGGGCGGCCATCAGCGCGCGCCCGATCGCCAGCATCTGCTGCTCGCCGCCCGAGAGGCTGCCCGCGCGCTGGCTCCGGCGCTCGCGCAGGCGCGGAAACGCGTCGAAGACGCGCTCGAAGGCCTGCGCGACCTCGTCGCGGTCGGCACGGAGATACGCGCCCATTCTCAGATTTTCGAGGACCGTCATCTTGGCGAACACGCGCCGGCCCTCCGGGATGTGGGCGATGCCGCGCGCCGCGACGTCGCGCTCGGCCAGGGCGTCGATCCGCTCCCCGCGGAGCCGGATCGCGCCGGCCCGGATCGGCTGCAGGCCCGAGATGGCCTTGAGCAGGCTCGTCTTGCCCGCGCCGTTCGGCCCGACGATGGCGGTGATGGAGCCCGGCGCCACCAGCAGCGTCGCGCCGTTCACCGCGCGCGCCTTCCCGTACGCGACCTCGATCTGCTCGACCTCGAGGAGGGCCGTCCCGCCCGTCTGCGCGCCGGCCGACGGTGGATCCGCGCTCACGCCAGCTCCGCCACGCCCAGGTAGGCGTCGACGACACGCCGATCCGCGGTGAGCCCGGCGGGCTCGCCGTCGTAGATCTTCTGCCCGAAGTGGAGCACGATCGCGCGGTCGCAGTAGCGGCTCACGATGCGCATGTTGTGCTCGACCAGCACGATCGTGCACCGCCGGCGGATGACGGTGGCCACCAGATCCATCATCCGGGTCGACTCCTCGTGCGAGAGGCCGGCCCCGGGCTCGTCGAGCAGCAGCACGGTGGGCTCGGTGGCCAGGGCCACCGCGACGGTCAGGAGCTTCTGGATGCCCAGGGGCTGCTCGCTGACCAGCTCGTCGCGATGCTCGCCGATGCCGAGCAGGTCGAGCACACGCTCGGCCCGCGCCACGAGCTCGCGCTGCTCGCCGCGGTAGCCCGGGGTGCCCACGAGCCCGGCGAGAAACCGCGAGGCCACGTGGCGGTGGAGGCCCTGGAGCACGTTGTCGCGCGCGGTCAGCTCGCCGAAGAGCGTGACCTGCTGGAAGGTGCGGGCGATCCCGTGACGCGCGCGATCGTGGCTGGCCAGCCGAGTGATGTCCCGGCCCTTCAGCAGCACCGCTCCGGCGGTGGGCGGGAACGCGCCGGCGATGATGTTGAAGAGCGTGCTCTTGCCGGCTCCGTTCGGTCCGACGAGGCCCACCAGCTCGCCCTCGCCCACCGTGAAATCCACGCCGGCGAGCGCGCTCAGGCCCCCGAACTGCTTGGTGATGCCACGGATCTCGAGGATCGCGGTCATCGCTCGGTGGTGGCGACCGGCTGCCGGGCCCAGCGCAGGCGCCGGGCGGCCCACACCTCGCGCAGGCGCGGAACCTGGATCAGCCCGCCGGGCAGGGCTAGGATCACGACCAGCAGAACCACCGCGTAGACCAGGCTCTTGTAGTACCCGGCCGCGAAGAGCTGCTCGCCGAGCGTGGTGAGCAGCACCGAGCCGGCCAGGGGCCCCCAGAAGCTGCCGAGCCCCCCGACCATGTTGAAGATGACGAGGTCAGTAGAGAAGAAGAACGTGAAGACGAACGGGCTCACGAAGCGCAGATAGTGGCCGTGGATCGCGCCCATAAGCCCGCAGAAGAAGCAGGAGGCGACGAAGGCCAGCGTCTTGTATCGCGCGGCGTCGATGCCGACGCTCTCGGCGAGCCCCTCGGTGTCGCGGGTGCGCAGGGCCAGCAGGGTGAACCCGAAGCGGGTGGCGGCCAGCCGGTAGAGAAAGACCAATGAGAACACCGCGGCGGCCAGCACGACGTAGTAGAAGCCGAGATGCGTGTTGAGCCGCGTGCCGAAGAACATCGGGCGGGGCACGCCCGCGATGCCGGCCGGGCCGCCGAAGAAGTCGAAGGCCCGGAAGACCGCGTTCACCACCTCGGCGAACGCGAAGACGCTCAGGCTGAAGTAGATCCCGCGCAGCTTGAGCGTGATCGCGCCCAGGAGCCAGGCCAGCAGCGCGGCCACCGCCCCGCCGGCCAGGAAGCCGAGCCACACCGACACGTCGAGCTTCGTGGCCAGCAGCGCCGAGGTGTAGGCGCCCACCGCGATGTAGCCCGCGTGCCCGAAGGAGAGATAGCCCATGCGCATGATGACGTAGAGCGCTTCCGCGTAGACCACGTTCATCAGGACCACGATGGCCACGTGGAGCATGTACGGCTCGGCCAGCGGCGGCAGGGTCACCAGGGCCAGCAGCAGGACGCCGAACCCCGCCGCCTTCACACGCTAGACCCGGCCGAGGAGGCCCGCGGGGCGGACCACGAGCACTGCGATCATCACCACGAAGACGAGGCCGTAGGCGGCCTCGGAGCCGAACAGGATGGCTCCGACCGACTGGAGCACGCCCACCAGGAGCCCGGCGAGCACGGTGCCCGTGATGCTGCCGAGCCCGCCGACGATGATGATGAGGAACGACATGAGGATGGGCTCGAGCCCCATGCCCGGGTTCAGCGAGTAGATCGGGGCCACGAAGGCGCCGGCCACCGCGGCCAGCACGAAGCCGAGCGCCACGCTCAGCGAGGCCACCCGGTTGGCGTTCACCCCGAGCATGCGGGCGGTCTCCTCGTCCTCCTCGATGGCGCGCATGGCCAGGCCCACCCGGGTGCGATACACGAGCCAGTAGAGCGCGGCCACCAGCACCACCGCCACGCCGGCGGCGAGGAGGCGCTCGCGGGGCAGCCGGATCCCGAAGAGATCGACGATCCCGGGCAGATAGGAGGGCACGCTCTTCTCCTGGATGCCGAAGGCGATCCAGCCGATGGACTGGATCACCAGCGAGACGCCGACCGAGGCCACCACGAGCTGGAGCCACTGGCCGCGCAGCACGCGGAAGATGCCGCGCTCGATGCAGAGCCCGAGCAGCAGCGCGAGCGCGACGATGACGACCAGCGTGGGCACGAGCGCGAGGCCGGCCACCACGTGGAGGTAGAGCACCGCCATCGCGCCCAGCATGTAGATCTCGCCGTGCGCGAAGTTCACGATGTGGAGGATGCCGTAGATCAGCGTGAGGCCGAGGGCCACGAGGACGTAGAGGATCCCGGTGAGCACGCCGATGGCCAGCCCCTGGGCGAGCAGGGGCAGGTACACCTCCACGTCAGTCGAACTTGCCGGTGCGCACGTCGAACGGCTCCCACTTGCCGTCCTTCAGGATGGCGGCCGGGATGGGCAGGATGATCTGCCGCTTGGCGCCGTAGGTCTTCTCACCGCCCCACGAAGCCGGCCCGAAGGGGTGCTCGGGATACGTGGACTGGGCGAGCGCGTCGGCCACCTTCTTGGTGTCGAACGTGCCGGTCTTCTGGATCACGTCCACGACCCACTTGGTGGCCGCGTAGGCCTCCCACATCGTCCCGGGCGCCGCCTCGCCGTACTTCTTCTGGTGGCGGTCGGCGAGCTGGGCGTAGAGCTGCGTGGGCGCCTTGGCCCAGATGCGGAGCGCGATGATGTTGTCGCCCGCCTTGCCCGCGATGTCGGAGATGGCCTTGGCCTCGAGCACCGCGGTCGAGTTGAGGAAGTAGCCGGTGAAGCCCAGCTCGCGGGCCTGCTTGGCGATGAGCGCGATGGACCCGGTGGGCGAGCCGTCGGTCTCGATGAAGTCCGGCTTGTGGGCGATGAGGCGCAGCAGCGCGGGGCCGAAGTCCTTGGCGCCCCGCTCGTAGTACTCCTCGGCCACGAACTGCACGCCCTTGGCCTTCATGGCCTCGACCTGCGTCTTGACGACCTTCGCATCGTTCTTGCCCAGCTCGTCGTTGGGCCCGAGCGTGGCGACGCGCTTGACGTTGAGCCGCTCGATGATGGGTTGCAGATGCGTCTGGTAGAGCTGGTCCGACGAGGCCATGATGCGGAACACCGTCGGGTTCTCGCCGTTGGTGATCTGCCGCCCGGCGGCCGCGAAGGCCAGGTCGAGGAAGCCGGTCTCGCGGATGATCGGCAGGATCGGCGGGTGCACGCCCGCGCCGATGATGACGCCGTACTTCACGCCGTCGTTGTAGACCGCGCGGTTCATGGCCGCCACCGTCTTGCCCGGGTCGTAGACGGTGTCGTAGGTCACCACCTCGACCTTGTACTTCTCGCCCGCCACCGTGAAGACGCCGACGTCCTCGGCCGCGAACTCCATGCCCCGCTGCACGCCCAGGCCGAAGGCGGCGGCCGGGCCGGACACCGGAACGATGGCTCCCATCTTGACGGGCTTCTGGGCGTGGGCCGACGGCGGCAGCCCGAGGATCACGCTCAGGGCGACGACCGCGAACGGGACCAGGAAGCGGCGGGAACCGGTCATGGCATTCTCCTTTTACTGCGACGAAGCTCGTCGGTGGCGCGTCGGTCGAGGGCGGGTGGATCGTCGGCGGTCACGACGACACCGTAGTCGCGCTCGGCGTCGGCGGCCGTGAAGTACCCGCGCGCCACGTCGCGCGCCACCAGTGTCGGCTCGCGCTGCCACGGATCGCCGTACCCACCGCCGCCCGGCGTGCGCACGGAAATGGCGTCGCCGGCGATCACCCGGATGTCCTCGTCCTTCGAGAGATGCGGGGAGACGTAGTCGCCACCCTGCCGGGTCACGACCACCTCGTTGGGCGCGCCGTCGCGGCCGCCGAAGAGACCGGGCGGCCCGAAGCGGCCGTGGTCCATGAGGAACGAGAGCAGGGCCTCGCCGCGCCGGATCCGGATCTTGTAGTCCACGCCGAAGCCGCCGCGCGTCTTCCCCGCCCCGCCCGAGCGCTCGCGCAGGGCGTAGCGCTCGAACAGGATCGGGTAGTGCTGCTCGAGCACCTCGGTGGGCTGCGTCTTGGAGATGCCGATGGTCGAGCAGCCGTTGGTGAGCCCGTCGCCGTCGGCGCTGCCCCCGTAGCCGCCGCCGCTGAAGACGTACATGATGTAGTGCCGCTCCTTCAGCGGGTCGTGGCCGCCCAGCGTGAGGTTGCCGCTGGTGCCGGCGGGTGCCGCGAAGAGATCGTCGGGGATGGCCTGCGCCAGCGTGGTGAAGACCGACTCCGCGATGCGCGAGCTGACCTCGGCGGCGCAGCCCGAGACCGGCCGCGGGTAGCGCGCGTAGAGGAAGGTCCCGTGCGGGTCGGCGATGTGCAGCGGCTCGAAGCAGCCCGCGTTGATCGGCACGTCGGGGAAGACGTGCTTGATGGCCAGATACACCGCGGCCTTGGTGGTGGCGATCACGCTGTTGAGCGGCCCCCGGCACGGCCCGCTCGACTGAGAGAAGTCGAAGTGGAGATCCGTGCCGTCTTTCCGTATCCGGAGGCTGATCCTCAGCGGGTCCGGGTCTACGCCGTCCGAATCCACGAAGGCCTCGCCCGCGTAGGCGCCGTCCGGGATCTTGGCGATGTGCGCCCGCATCATCAAATCTGACCGCCGGCGCAGCTCGGCGATGCACGCGGTCACCGTCGCCTCGCCGTAGCGGTCGAGCAGCGCGGTGAGCCGCTTCTCCCCCACGGTCAGCGCGGCCACCTGGGCCTTGATGTCGCCGATGCGCTCCTCGGGGACCCGGATGTTGGCGAGGATGATGCTGAGGATGTCGGGCTGCATCACGCCCTCTCGGAAGAGTTTTACAGGGGGCAGCCGCAGGCCCTCCTGCTGCACCTCGGTGGCCCGGGTGGAGAAGCCGCCGGGGACCGAGCCGCCGGTGTCGGGCCAGTGGCCGGTGTTCGAGAGATAGGCCCAGAGCTCGCCGCGGTAGAAGTACGGCTTCACCATCTTGACGTCCATCAGATGGGTGCCGCCGCAGTAAGGGTCGTTGACGATGAAGATGTCGCCGGGCCGGAGCGGCTCCCCGGCCGCCTTCACGTGGTCGATCACCGCGCGCGTCGTGAATTGCATCACGCCCACGAAGATGGGGAGCCCCAGCTCTCCCTGGGCGATGACCTCGCCGTTGTCCCGGGCGTAGATGCCGTCGGAGCGATCGAAGCCTTCGGAGATGACGGGCGAGAAGGCGGCCCGCTCGAAGGTGAGGTCCATCTCGCTCGCCACCTGCTGCAGGCCGTTCTGCACCACGACCAGGGTGACCGGATCGATCGCGTCCATGCGGCTAGCGCGCGACGCCCAGCTCCGCGCGCAGGTCCGCCAGCACGCGATCGCGGGTACGGGTCTGCCAGCGCACGCGCTGACCGATCGGGACGTTCTCGACCTCCGGCACGATCTTGAGCGCCACGAACACCGGGCCCGGCTGGGCCAGGATGGGCGCGAGGCTCCCCTCGAAGTCCTCGAGCTTGTCGAACGCGAACGCGCGCGGATAGCCGGCGCCGCGGGCGATCACGTCGTACGCCACGTTCTTGGCGTTGGGCACCGGCTGCCCGCCGGTCGTGGCGTAGCACTCGTTGTCGAGCATGAAGTGGTAGAAGTTGGCCGGCGCCAGCTCGGCGACGGTCGGCAGGATGCCGAGGCTCATCAGCAGGTCGCCCTCGGAGTCGAAGAGCACGACGCGGTCGGCCGGGCGGGCGAGGGCGAGTCCCAGGGCGAAGCCGGCGTGGCCGCCCATCGCGGGGTCCCCCACCGGCACGTCGCGGGTCGGCCGCGTGCTGATCTGCGCCCAGTGGCGGGCGCCGCGGCCCGGCACCACGATGGCGTCGCCGCGGTGGGCCTGGAAGATCCGGAGCATGTCGGCGGTCTGGAACACGGCGCCCTCCTAGCGATTGAACCCGTGATACTCGTCGGCCATGAGCACCGCCACCGGCCGCTGCGTGCGCCGCGCCTCCTCGAACGCGATGGAGATGCGTGGGGCGTCGGCCGAGGTCTCGACCAGGTAGTAGGTGATGCCGAAGGCGTTGAGGAAGCGCTCGGTGTAGGTGGCCGCGGTGTCCGTGTTGACCCCGTGCCGGGTCCACCCCCGGTAGCCCACCATCATCACCACCGGGATCTGCAGGCCGATCGCCCAGCCGCGCAGCGAGTCGCCCGATTCCATGAGGCCGGTGTTCTGGATCAGGATGATCGGGGTCTGGCCCCCCGTGGAGAGGCCGGCCGCGACCGAGAACGCCAGCCCCTCGCGGCTGACCGGCACGAGCCGGAGCGACGGATCGGCCTGCATGAGCTGGTAGAGGAAGTTCGTCTCGCTGTCGGGCAGCCACACCACGTGGGTGACCCCGTTCTTCTTCATCTCCTCGAGCACGAGGTGCGGGCTGAGCTGCGCGTCCTGGGTTTGAGTCACGGGGGTCTCGGGCATGGTCAACGGGTCTCCGGTGGCGTCGCGGCGTCCAGGCCGTGGACGGTGATCTCGAGGTTGCCGAGCGCGTCCACGCGCACCCGGTCCCCCGGCTCGATCACGGTGGTGGAGTCGAGCTGCTCGACGATGGCCGGGCCCACGAGCTCCGCCCCGACCCTGAGCTGCTCCCGCCGGTACACCGGCGTGTCCTGCCACTGCCCGTCGAACCAGGCGTGCCGGCGCGCGGCCGGCGCCGCGCCGCCCACCGTCGGCTCCAGCGTGATCAAGCCCTGGAGCGACACCGGGCGGCGCCGGCCGATCACCGCGGTGCGCAGGCTCACGACCTGGGCGCGCATCTCGCGCAGCTCCACCTCGAAGCGCTCCCAGTAGGCGGCCTCGAAGGCGCGCATCAGATCCTCGCGCGCGAAGTCGGTCCGCTCGACCGGCACGGTCAGCACGTGGGTCTGCCCGACGAACTGCATGTCCGCCTCGTGCTGGACGGTGACGGTCTCGACCTCCACCCCTTCAGAGGCCAGCATCCGGCGCCCCTCATCCACCTGCGCGGCGAGGATGCGGTGCGCCTCGGCCAGGTCCAGGCGCAGCACGCCCTGGTTGATCGTCTTCACGAAGTCGTGGCGCACGTCGGCCACCAGGCAGCCGAGCGCCGAGGTGATGCCGGGGCGGGCCGGCACCAGCACCCGCGGGATCGCCAGCTCGCGGGCCAGGGCGACCGCGTGCAGCGGGCCGGCGCCGCCGAAGGCGAAGAGCACGAAGTCGCGCGGGTCGTGGCCGCGCTGGAGCGAGACCAGGCGGATGGCCCCGGCCATCTTGTCGTTGGCCACCCGCACGATCGCGCTGGCGACCTCGTCGGGGCCGAGGCCCAGATGCGCGCCGATCTTCTTGTCGAAGATCTCGCGGATGCGGTCGAGCCGGGCGGTCTGATCCACGCCGAGCAGCCCGGCCGGGTTGAGACGGCCGAGCAGCAGGTTGGCGTCGGTGATGGTGGGCTCCTCGCCCCCGCGCCCGTAGCAGATCGAGCCGGGATCGGCCCCGGCGCTCTCGGGCCCGACCTGCAGGATGCCGGCCGAGTTCACCCGCGCGATGGAGCCGCCGCCCGCGCCGATGGTGTGGATGTCGATCATCGGCACGCGGACGGGCAGGCCGTAGCCCATCTCCTTGTCCGCGGTCAGCGCGGGCCGCCCGTCGCGGATGACGCCGACGTCGAAGCTGGTCCCGCCCATGTCGCAGGTGATGATGTTGCGGTGGCCGGCGGCCAGCGCGGTGTAGGCGGCGGCCTTCACGCCCGCCGCGGGCCCCGACATCAGCGTGCTGACCGCGTGGCGCGCGGCCAAGTCCACCGACATGGTGCCGCCGTTGCCCTGCATGATCAGCAGCTCGCGCCGGTAGCCCTGCCGGGCCAGCTCGCCGGCCAGCGTGCGCAGGTAGCGGTCGATCACCGGCTGCACGAACCCGTTGATGGCCGCGGTCGTGCCGCGCTCGAACTCGCGGTACTCGGGCAGGAGCTCGGATCCCACCGTGATGTAGGCGTTGGGCCAGAGCGTGGCCGCGATCTCGCGAGCCTGCCGCTCGTGCGCGTCGTTCAGGTAGGAGTGCATGAAGTGAATGACGAGGGCCTCGACCCCCTGCCCCCGGAGACGCAGGACCGCCTCGCGCATCTGGCCCGTGGCCAGCGGCGTGACCACCAGGCCCTCGGCGTCGACCCGCTCGTCCACCTCGAGGCGGAGATCGCGCGGAATGAGCGGCTCGAACGTGCCCTTGAGCCCGTAAGGGGTCGGCCGCGTGCGCCGGCCCAGCTCGAGCACGTCGCGGAAGCCGCGTGTGGTGATGAGCCCGGTGCGCGCGCCCTTGCGCTCGAGCAGCGCGTTGGTCGCGGTGGTGGTGCCGTGGACGATCACCCCCACCTCGGCCGCCCCCACCGCGGCGTCGGCCAGGGCACCCTGCACGCCGCCGGCCTGGTTCGCCACCGTGGTCGGGACCTTGGCCACCCGCACCAGGCCGGTGGCCTCGTCGACGACCACCAGATCGGTGAAGGTGCCGCCGACGTCGACCCCGACGAGCTTGGTCTGGGACATCTATCCGAGGGGCGAGCGTGGGCGGTCAGGAGACATGGGTCACGGGTCTCGGCGTTGGGATGAGCGAGAGCCTAGTCGCCGGGCCGGGCCCTGTCAAGCGCGCCGGCTAGGGCTGCGTCGCGCGCGCGTCCGGCCCGGCCGCGAGCACGCGGTCGAGGTAGCCGTTCAGGTAGTGATGGAGGGGCTTCTCCTGCGTCGACATGCGCCCCGGTCGGTACGCGGGCGAGGCCATGGCGCGCTGCATGGACTCGATCATCGAGCGATCCTCCTCGAGGATCTGGAGCTGATACTCGTGGTAGATCTTCAACGTCTCGCGAAAGCCGGGCCGATCGAAGAACGCCTCCGGAAAGAGCTGGTAGATGATGGTGCGCGAGCGGCCCGGGCCGTCGGGCCAGCCCACCATGAAGCGCACGCAGTCGATGCGGCCGAACAGCGTGCAGTTGGGGGCGAGGAACCCCGTGCAGGCGAAGCTGACCGGCCGGTCCTCGAGCCACGGCATCTTGCCCAGCAGGGGCTCGGCCCCGGGCGTCGGCGGTCCGGCCGCGTAGAAGATGGAGATCCCCCCGCCCGGCTTGAGATGCACGTTGTCGTCCGTCCAGCTGAACCGGGCCCCGAAGGTCTTCGCGTGCAGCACGCCCACGTGATAGAAGTCCATCAGGTTCTCGTGCACGAACTTCCAGTTGCACTCGAGATCGAGCACGATCCGGTTGCCGAGCCGGCAGTCCTCCATCCGCAGGAACGCGAAGTCGTGCTCGAGCTCGGCGACGACCTCGTGGAGCGGCGGGGCGCCCGGGTCGAAGGCCACGAAGATGTTCCGCCGCCACGTCTCGAGCCGCAGGGGCCGCATGCGCTGCTCCCCCAGCTCGAATCCTTCGCTCTCCTTCATGTACGCCGCGCCGGTCAGGCGGCCGGAGAGATCGTAGATCCAGCCGTGGTAGGGACACTTGAAGGCCCGCGTGTTGCCGCACCCCTCGGCGACCTCGACCCCTCGGTGAAGGCACATGTTGTAGTACGCGGCGAGCTCGCCCGCCGGGGTGCGGGCGACGATGATGGGCTCGCCCGCGATGCGCATGGTCAGGTAGTCGCCCGGATCCGGCAGCTCCTCGACGCGGCCGACAAAGAGCCAATCCCGCATGAAGAGCTTCTCGACGTCGAGCCGATAGAACTCCGGGGAGGCGTAGAGCGCTCCCGGCGCGTGGCTGGCGTCGGCCAGCGGCCGGCGCAGCCCGGTCAGGTCGATGGGGGCCATGGCTCCTCCTCAGGTGCGCAGGCCCGAGGGCGCCAGCGCGCTCGGATGCGGGGCGACGTGATACTGCGCTGGCGATCCCGCGGTGTCAAGGCGGCGCCGGGCGCGCCGCGCGCCGCCCAACCATCGGTCCCGACGCAGGCAGGCGAACGTCGAAGACGTCGCGAAGTCCATCGCCCAGCAGGTTGAAGGCCGTCGTCGCCAGGGGCCGGATCACCCGATCACCCCGCCACCGCGGCGAGCAGCGGCTCGAGATCGGTCAGCTTGTCGAGACCCCAGATGGCCTCCGACGCCGCCGCTACCCGAGCCTCGGACAACCGCCGCCCGGCACAGCGCCGGAACTTGGCCTCCATCTCCTGGTCGCTCATCGGATTGTCGGGATGGCCCCGGTAGCTCACCAGGCGCTCCTGATAGTGCCGGCCATCGCGCGTCCGGAGATCCATATACGACGTGAGGTCCCCGGCCTTCGCCGAGGCGAGATCCGGATGGGCGTAGGCGTGGATGCGCTCGGCGATGGCCAGCACGGCCGGGTCCCTCAGGCGCTCCGGGGTGAACTGCGCGATGCCCGCCTCGCCATCGATCATCGCCACCGCGAGGGAGAACGGCAGGCTCATCTGGGCGTCGAGCATGGTCTGGGGCCGCACCCGGACCTCGCGCGGCTCCCCGATCATCGTGAGCGTGGAGGCCCGCACGCCGAGGCGGATCTCCGCGATATCGTCGGGCCGCAGCTGGTCGGTCTGCATCAGGTCCAGCACGCGGTCCAGCACCGGGGCGTTGCCGAGGCAAGAGGCGTGCTTCTTCACGAAGACTTCGCCGACCACCCAGCGCGTGCCGAGCGCGCGGGTGAAGCTCGCTGCATCGAGGCTTTCGGTGTAGCGCCAGAGGCCGTACCGGCCGTCGAGGACGGTCCGTGGCCCGGTCAGGCCGGCCTGGGCCAGCTGCGCGGCGATGATGCCGTCGTGCGAGGCCTTGCCCGCCTGCAGCCGCTTGGTCATCGCGCCCTCGGCGAGGAACTCCTGATTGCCCGACGCGAAGCTCCCCGCGATACCGAGGGCCTGCGTGGTTGTCGGCGCGTCGAGACCCATGGCGTAGGCGCCCGCCGCGGCGGCGCCGAAGACCCCGCACACCGCGGTCGGGTGGTAGCCGCGCAGGTACAGCAGATCGGAATCGACGGCCTCGCCGATCCGCGTCGTGACGTCGTAGCCGGCGATCACCGCGGTGAGAAATCGCATCGGCGAGGCGCCCACCCGCTCCGCGGTGGCGAGCGCGGCGGGAATGACCACGGCTCCGATGTGGCACGCGGCGGGATCGTCGTCGTAGTCGAGCGCGTGGACGGCAGTCCCGTTGACGAGGGCGGCCAGGGGAGCGCTGAGCCGGTCGGGATGCCCGAACACCCGGGCTCGGGGGCGGGCCTCCTGCGCCCGCGCGACGGCGAGCACCCGCTCCACCCAAGGCGTGTCGGCGCCGGCCAGCGCCACCCCGATGCCGTCGAGCACGCACCGCTTGGCCGCGTGGACGACCGCGGGTGGGAGCGCGCGCGGATCGAGGCCGGAGGACCAGGCAGCGAGTGATTCGGCGGCGGTCGTCATGTCTCAATCACCTCGGACGGTGTAGCATACGACGGCGAGACCACCATGTTCACGCTGCTGCGCGGCGGGCACGTCTTCGATCCGGAGGACCGGGGCCGGCAGGATCTCCTCGTCTGCCACGAGACGATCGTGGCGATGGCGCCGAGCATCGACCCCGCTTCCCTGCCCGCACCGGTGATCGTGATCGACGCGAGCGCCCACCACGTGGTGCCGGGCTTCGTGGACGCCCACATCCACCTGGTCGGCGGCGGCGGCGCGGAAGGCTTCCAGACGCGCCTGCCCGAGCTCTGGCTGAGCGACTTCGCGCGCGCGGGCATCACGAGCGCGGTCGGCGCCCCCGGCGTGGACACGGCGAGCAAGCGGGCCGAGACGCTGCTGGCCAAGGCCTACGCGCTCGATCACGAGGGGCTCTCGACCTACGTGTACGCCGGCGGCTTCGTGCGGCCGTGGGCGAGCGTCACGACCTCGGTGGTGGGCGATCTCTACGCGATCCCCAAGGTGCTGGGCGTCAAGGTGGCCCTCGGCGAGCACCGCGCCTCGCGCTACCGCGACGACGAGCTGATCGAGCTGGCCGCGCAGCTGCACTGGGCCCGCGGGCTGACCGGCAAGGCGTGCGTCTTCCACGCGCATCTGGGCCTGCGCCGGGCGCCCGCCGAGCAGCTCGCCGCGGTGATCGAGCGCAGCGAGCTGCCCCCCGAGCGCTTCGTGGCCACTCACGTCAACTACGGGCCAGAAACCCTGGCCGCCGCGCCCGGGCTCGCCCGGCTCGGGGCGTGGATCGACGTCACCTCCGTGCTCGGGCCGTGGAGCGCGGCGCGCGAGTCGATCGCGGCCAGCGCCGCCGTGCGGCGCTTCCTCGACGAGGGCGTGCCCCTCGACCGTATCAGCATCAGCAGCGATGCCAACGCCTCGGTGCCCCAGCGCGACCGCGAGGGCCGATACCACCCGTACTGGACCAAGATCGATACGCTGCCAGGCGCCGTGCGCGATCTTGTCCAGAAGGAAGGCCTGGCCCTGCCCGATGCCCTGCGGCTCGTGACCCTTCATCCCGCCCGCGCCCTCGGGCTCGAGGCGCGCAAGGGCACGCTGGCCCCGGGCCTCGATGCGGACATCGTGCTCCTGGACGGCGATCTCCGAGTGCGCCGCGTCTACGCGCGTGGCCGGTGTCTCCTGGCGGACGGCGCGCCGGTGACGCGGAGCCTGTTCGAGGAAAAGGTCCAGCGCCTGGATCCCGGCCCGCGCTGAGCCGCGCGTCACCGTCATCGGAAGAACCCGCCCAGGCCCACCGTCTTGTGGAGTCCCCATACCGTCAGGAACGTCGCCAGGACCACCACCGTGGAGATGGCGGCGATGGTCGGATCGTTGGCGAATTCGATGTAGTTGTACATGCGCACGGGCAGCGTGGTGGTGGACGGCCCGCTGAGGAACGCCGAGATCATGATGTTGCTGAACGAGATGGCGAACGCGAAGACCCCGCCCGCGACCACGCTCGGCATGACCAGCGGCAGCGTCACCCGGAAGAACGTGCGGAGCGGGCGGGCCCCGAGGGTGGCCGCCGCGTCGTCCAGGCTGGTGTCGTAGGCGGCGAAGGCCGCGTACATCGTCCGCACCGTGTACGGGAGCGCGACCACCGCGTGCCCCGCGACGAGGCTCGCCAGGGACGGCGAAACGCCCAGCCGGCTGTAGACCTGGAGTAGCGCGAGACCGACGACGAGTGCGGGGAGGATGAGGGGCGCGGTCAGGTACTGGAGCACGACGAAGCCGCCGGGGACGGGCGCGCGCGTGAGCCCGTATGCGGCGGCGGTGCCCAGCGCGAGCGCGATGATCGCGGTGGCGAGCGCGACCTCCAGGCTGACTCCGGTCGCGCGCCCGAACTCGCCGGCGGACAGGAACGCGCCGTACCACCGGAGCGAGAGCCGCTTCGGGGGAAAAGCGAGGCTCGCCGCGTCGTTCAGCGACGCGATCGCCACCACCAGGATGGGCGTCAGCAGGAAGAGATAGATGACCGCGGTGGCGGCTCGGAAGAAGGGGCTGCGCGCGTTCACCGGCCCGCGGCCTCGAGGCCGCGGCGGGCGCCGCCGCCGAGCCAGGTGTAGCCCACGAGGAGCAGCAGGCTCGTGGCGAAGAGCACGCTCGAGATGGCCGCCGCGAAGGGCCAGTCCACGGTCAGCATGGCCTGCTGGAACACGAGCGGCCCCACCATCTTCACGCGCACGCCGCCGAGGAACATCGGGATCGCGAAGCTCCCCATCGCCAGCGCGAAGACGATGACCACGCCCGCCGCCAGCCCGGGCAGCGTGAGGGGCAGCAACACTTTCCGGAAGATGCGGCCGTGGCGCGCCCCGAGCGATAGCGACGCCTCCTCGAGATCCACCGGGATCGTGCCGATCGCCGCGGCCAGCGGCAGCACCATGAACGGCAGCAGCACCTGCGCGAGGCCGATCACGACGCCGGTCGGGGTGAAGATCAACCGGATCGGCTTCGCCACGACGCCCGCCGCGAGCAGCAGCTGGTTCAGCACGCCGTAGTCGCCGAGGGCGATCAGCCAGCCGTAGCCGCGGACCACGTCGCCGATCATGAGGGGCGCGATGAGCAGCATGAGCAGGACGCTCCTCGCGCGCGCGCCCGTCCGCGCGAGCTGGTAGGCAAGCGGGTAGGCCAGCACCACGCACACCGCGGTGGTCACCAGGCTGATGACCACGGTCTCGGTCAGAAAGCCCCGGTAGAACGGGTCGAGCAGGAAACGCCGGTACTGCTCGAGCCCGAAGCCTCCGCCCTTCACATTGAGGCTGGTCCAGCCCAGGAAGAATATCGGCCCGGCGAAGCCAACCACGAGGAACAGGGTGGCCGGGAGGAGCAGGATCCAGGCGCGGGCGGTCGTCACGCGCGGGCCGCCTCGTCGGGCAGGAGCACCCCGTCACGCGCGTCCCAGCGCACCCAGATCCGCTCGGCCGCTTGCAGATCGTGGTAGCCGGGCAGCGTCTTCAGAACCCGGACCTCGTCTCCGCTGTCGAGGCGCACTCCGAGATCCACGGTGGCTCCACGGTAGCGCACCGCGATCACCGCGCCCGCGAAGGCGCCGGCCGGCGCGGGCGTCCCGCGGCCGATCTCGATCGCCTCCGGCCGCACCAGCAAGATGGCGGCCGACCCGGCGGCTCCACCCCGCGACGCGTCCAGCGCGACGACGAGACCGCGACTCGTGATGAAGACGACCCCGACGCCCCCTCGCTCGACGCGACCGCGCAGGGCATTGGCGTCCCCGAGAAAGCCCGCGACGAAGAGATCGCGCGGCGCCCGGTACACGTCGAGCGGGCGGCCGCTCTGGACGATGACGCCCGCCTGCAGCACCACGATGCGATCCGACATGGTGAGGGCCTCTTCCTGGTCGTGCGTGACGAGCACCGTGGTGATCCCCGTCTCCTGTTGGAGCGCGCGGATCTCGTCGCGCACTTCCTGGCGCAGCCGGGCGTCGAGGTTCGAGAGCGGCTCGTCCAGGAGGAGCACGTCGGGGTTGAGGACGAGGGCCCTGGCCAGGGCCACCCGCTGCTGCTGGCCGCCCGAGAGCTGGCGTGGATACCGGCGATCGAGCCCGCCCAGGTGCACGAGCTCGAGGACGCGCGCGATCCGCTGGCCGGCCTCGGGCCCCCGGATCCGCCGCGCGTCGAGACCGAACGCGACGTTGTCGCGGACCGTCATGTGGGGAAACAGCGCGTAGCTCTGGAAGACGAGCCCGAGCTGACGCTCGTAGGCCGGCATGTGCGTGACGTCGCGTCCGCGGATGCGGACGCGCCCAGCGTCCGGGTGGACCAGGCCGGCGAGGATACGGAGCAGCGTGGTCTTGCCGCAGCCGCTCGGACCGAGCAGGCAGACGAGCTCGCCGCGGCCCACCGTGAGATCGATGCCGCGAAGCACCTCCGTCGCGCCGAAGCGCTTGGAGATGCCCGTCAGCTCGACGTCCGGCGCCTCGGGGCGCGGGGCGGCTACGGGCGGCCCGGCCGGGGAGCCCATGCGCGCCCGGGCCGCCGAAGCGGGGCGCGGCTCAGCGTCCGGTGAGCGCCCGGTTCCATTCCTCGACCCACGCGGCCCGTTGCTTGACCACCGCCTCGCCGTCGAGCTGCAGCAGCCGGTCGAACTTCACCCGGCGGGCGAAGTCGGGATCGAGGCTGGCGGTGACATTGGTGGCCATCAGGCCGGCGCGCGGCACGAATTTCTCCTGCACGTCCTTCCGGAGCGCGTAGTCGATGAACTGCAGCGCCGCGGCTCGATTTTTCGCGCCCTTGACCACGGACCAGACCGTGAAGATCGGGTAGACCCCCTCCTGGGGGATCGCGATGGCGACCGGCGTGCCGCCCCGCTCGAGCTGGTTCACCCAGACGCTCGACGTGGGCGCGAGCCATACCTGTCCCTGCTGGGCCAGGGTATTGAGCTGCTGCGCGGAGGTGTAGACCACCGCCTGGTTGTCGCGCTGAAGCCTGGTTAGGGCCGCGATGCCCGGGGTCACGCCCTGCCCACCGCCGCCTTCCAGCCGGGTCGCGAGCAAGAGCGTGTGCAGTCCCCAGGTGGTATTGATACCGGGGATCGCGACGTGGCCGGAATATCTTCCATCCCACAGCGCCTTCCAGCTCGTGGGCGCGGGCTTGACCTTCTCGGTGTTGTACATGAGCACCGTCGCGCTCGACGTGAAGCCGACCCCGTAGTCGTTGGCGATCCGCGCTTCCTTCCGGACGTCCTTGAGATTGGGGATCTCGGCCGGGTTGAGCTTCTCCAGCAAGCCGAGGCTGGCCGCCTCCGCGGTGAGCACGTCGTCGAGCATGATCACGTCGAGCTGCGGGTTGTCCTTCTGAGCCTTCAGCCGCGCGAGGGTCTCGGTCGACAGGCCGACGACGTAGTCGACCTGCGCCTTGTGATCGCGCTCGAAGGGCCCGATCACGTCGGCGCGAAGATCGCGCTCCCACGAGCCACCGAACGACGCCACGACGACCTTGCTCTGCTGGGCATCGAGCGGGCGGTAGTTCGAGGTGACGAGCGCGGCGACCGTGCCGACGAGGGTGAGAGCGAGAACCACGAGACGACGAGACGCCGCGAGACGAAGGAACATCGAGCTACCTCCACGTGCAGCAGGCTGGCGCACATCCGAGCGCGCCGCGAACGATGCGCCCGGATTTCATCAGAACGCGCGAGAGGTGTCAAGGCGACGACAGGTCGGCATTGCCTTGCCTCGCGGGCTCCCCTAGACTCGTGACGCCGCGGGGCGGCGGAAAGGACGGCATCGGCGTGGGACGAGAGACAGTCGTGGCGTTCATCGGCGTACCGTACGACGGAGCCGCGACCCTGGGCTGGCCCGGCGCGCGCTACGCTCCGGAGGAAGTGCGGCGACAGCTCGCGTGGATGCGCATGCGCGTGCAGGACGGACGGCTCTACTGGGTCGACGAGGACCGTGAGATCGAGTGGAGCCCGGAGCAGCTCCACGACGCGGGGGACGCCGACGTCGTGCCGCACGACCTCGTGGCCACCCTGGCCGCGGCCCGGGCCAAGACGGCGGCGGAGACGCGCGCCGGCCGGATCCCCGCCGTCGTCGGCGGTGACGATTCGATCCTCTTCCCGGCGGTGGCCGGCTTCCACGATGCGACGTCCGGCACCGTGGCGGTGGTGCACTTCGACGCGCATCTCGACCTGATGGACGACTCGCCGAAGCAGGGCCGTTTCAGCCAGTCGAGCGGCATGCGACGCGCCCTCGAGCTGCCCCGCGTGAGGCCCCGCCACTCGATCCAGGTCGGCACCCGGAACTTCAACTTCCCGTCGTCCAAGCGCTTCATCGACTCGGTGGGGCTCACCGAGGTTCCGGCCCGCGCCGTCCGCCAGCGCGGAGTCCCCTGGACGCTCGGCCGCATCCGCGAGGTCACGGGCGGCGCCGACCACCTGTTCGTCGCGGTGGACATCGACGTGCTCGACCCGGCGCACGCCCCCGGCGTCGGCTGGCACGAGCCCGGCGGTCTCACCAGCGGCGACCTCATCGACATGCTGGTGGCCCTGGCCCCGGAGGCGGACGGCTTCGTCTTGAACGAGGTGAACCCGATGACGGATCACCGCGCGCAGACCACCATTCTCGCCGCGAACCTGATCTTCCAGTTCGCGGTGGCCGCCACGGCCCGGAAGCGCGCATGAGCAAGGACCCGTTTCTCGAGCACGCCCGGTTGGGCGCCCGCAGCGCGACTCTCATCGAGTACGAGGAGATCCCCCACCTGCCGCGCCTCCGGCGCCGGGCGCGGGAGTATGCCCTCGCCGACCTCGCCCACGCGGTGATGCTGGTGGAGGAAGGCATCATCTCGGCCGAGCGGGGTGCCCGGCTGCTGGACGGGCTCCTCCACATCCTCGAGCACGGCCTCGCGACGTTTCCCTGGAACCCGCAGGTGGGCTCGTACCTGCCCCAGGCCGAGACCTATCTGGCCGCCCGCATCGGCGATGACATCGCCGGGCGACTGCAGACCGGGCGGAGCCGCAACGACCAGAGCGCCGCCGCCGAGCGGCTCTGGATGCGGGACCTCCTGCTCGAGGTGGCGGGCGACCTGCTCGCCCTGCAGCGCGCGGTCCTTGCCCGAGCCGAGGAGCACGCCGAGACCCTCATGCCGGGCTACACGCATTCCCAGCACGCGCAGCCGTCCACCTTCGGGCACGCGCTGATGCGCCACGCCGGCGCGCTCGAGCGCGACCTGCAGCGCATCGAGGGCGCGTTCGCGCGGACGAACCTCAGCGCGCAGGGCGGCGCCGCCATGGCGGGTACCTCGTGGCCGGTGAATCGCGCCCGGGTCGCCGCGCTGCTGGGCCACCCCGGGCTCGTCGTCAACTCCGCCGACGCGGGCGGCTTCGCCCGTGACCACATGGAGGAAGGCGTCGCGTGCCTCGCCGTGCTCATGAGCAACGTCGGTCGGCTCGCCACCGATCTCTTCGTGTGGCACACGTGGGAGTTCGGCTTCGTGGAGGTGGCCGACGCCCTCGCGGGCACGAGCAGCATCATGCCGCAGAAGAAGAACCCGCACGCCTTCGAGCGGGTGAAGGCGCTGGCCGGCCAGGCCATCGGCTGGCTGCCCGCCATGATGGGCTGCCAGCGCACCGTGCTCTCCACCGACCTCGACTACGCCTTCGGCGACGACACGCTGACCCCGATGGGGGACGCGTGCCTGGGGTCGCTCCGATTGATGACCGAGGCGATCGCGACCCTGATCGTCCATCCCGACGTCATGGCCGCCAAGGCGGGGGCCTTCTGGAGCACCACGAGCCATCTCGCCGATGAGCTCGTCCGCCGGTTCGATCTCTCCTTCCGCGACGCCCACCAGATCGTGGGCCGCTTCGTGCGCGACGCGATCGCGGCGGGCCAGACCCCCGAGACGGTGGACGCCACGCTCCTGCAGCGGGCCGCGCGGGAGGCCGGCCGGCCGGAAGTCTCACTCGCCAGCGCGGAGGTGCAGCGGGCCCTCGACGCGCGCAACTTCCTGCTGACGCGCGCGAGCGAGGGCAGCGTCAACCCGGCCCACGTGCGCGCCCACATCGCGCAGGTCGGGCGAGCCGTCGGCGACCACGCGCGGTGGCACGGCGAGGCCACCCAGCGAGCGAGCGGGGCCATCGCGGCGCTCATCGCGCGGGCGCGTGAGCTGACCGCCGGCCGATAGGATCACATGACGGGCGACTTCCGCTCGCCTCCCTGCTCCCAGATGTTGAAGGCCGCGTCCCAGACCGCGATCATCCCATCGCGCATGGTCCACACCTCGACCCCGCGGCCCGCCATCGCTCGCCCGGTCTCCCGATCCTCCCAGGTGCCCTCCCAGGTATTGGCCAGCACGTTGCCGTCCAGGGCCATCAGCGTCTTGGTGAGCCGGTAGTCCTTCTGGCGGGCGAGCCGGGCCGTGAACAGCTGCCGCAGCGCGGCGCGCCCCCGCCGCTCCGGCTGCTCGGCAAACCGCACGACGCAGTCCTCGGTGAACCCGTGCACGAGCGCGTCCACGTCACGCCGATGGAACATCTCCTCCACCGCCCGGAGCAAGGCGTTCGCTTGCGGTTCCGTCCACCGGTCGTGCCCCTTCGGAAACGCGGTCGCCTGCGTCGCCTTCGCCATCGCGCACCTCCTCACGCGGCCCGGGTGGCCGCTCCGGCCCTAGATCGCGCTCGCAGCAATGTTCACCGTGAGGGCGAGGAGCGCGGCGTTGAAGAAGAACGACACCACGCCGTGCGCGGCGACCGTCCGGCGGATCACCTTGCTCGTGACGCCCACGTCGGAAACCTGCGAGGTCATGCCGACGACCAGCGAGAAGTAGGCGAAGTCCCAGTAGTCCGGCTCCTTCTCACCGCCCGGGAACGCCATCCCGCCGACGCCGCTCCCGTCGTAGAACTCGTGGGCATAGTGCAGCGCGAATATCGTGTGAATGAGGGCCCAGGACAGCACGATCGTGATCGTGGCGAGGACGAGCTCGCCGGACCGTCTCGGTGACGGGCCGGCCGCGGAGGTGCCGAGCAAGGCGATGATGGCGAGGAGGCTCGCCAGGGCCGCGGCAACGGTCAGAGCCAGGATGACGATCGCACTCTCGTCCTGATCCGCGGCGCGGCGGCGGATCTGCGGCACGTCCGCCCGCGCCATCATCTCGAGGGCGAGGACCACGTAGAGCCCGACCCCGAGGTCCCAGCCGACGAGGCCGCGCACCACCGGTCTCCAGCCGGTCAGCGCGGTGAGGGCCAGGGCGGCCGCGACGCCGACCCCGAGCGACGCGACCAGTCTCGGCCGGACTCGAACGATCCGGAACATCCAGAAGGTTTTCACTCCCGCAGCCGGGGATCGAGCGCGTCGCGGAGGCCATCGCCGAGCAGGTTGAAGCCGAGCACGACCAGCATGATGGCCAGGCCCGGGACGGTGGCGACGTGGGGCGCGGTGATCATGTAGGCGCGCGCGTTGGAGAGCATCGCGCCCCACTCCGGGCTCGGAGGCTGGACGCCGAGGCCGAGGAACGACAGCCCCGACGCGGTCAGCAGGACGGTCGCCATCCGGAGGCTCGTCTGCACGATGATCGGGGCCAGCGAGTTCGGCAGCAGATAGCGCACGATGATCGGGACGTCGCCTTCGCCGAGCGCGCGGGCCGCCTCGACGAACTCCTTCTCCTTCAGGGTCAGGACGGAGCCGCGAATCACCCGTGCGAACTGCGGCACCAGGAAGATGGCGCTGGCGAGGATCACGTTGCCGAGGCCGGTGCCGAGGGCCGCGATGATGGCGAGGGCGAGGAAGATTCCCGGAAACGCCATCATGATGTCGACGATTCGCATGATCAGCATGTCGGGCCAGCGGCCGACGTACCCCGCGACCACGCCCAGCGCGGTGCCGAGCACCAGGGCCAGCCCGACGGCGGCCACCTGGATCTGCAGCGAGATCCGGGCGCCGTAGAGCACACGCGAGAGGACGTCGCGGCCGAGCTCATCGGTCCCGAACCAGTGGCCGGTGCTCGGCGGCAGCAGGCGCTCGTCGAGCCGCCCGCGCAGCGGCTCGTACGGCGCCAGCGCCGGGGCCAGCGCCGCGAGCGCGACGAAGAGCGCCACGACCAGGCCTCCGCTCATGGCGGCCCGGCTCTTGAGGATGCGCCGGCGGGCGTCGCTCCAGAACCCGGGCGAGCGCCCGCGGTGGCTCGGCGCCAGGTCAGTTGTAGTGGATACGGGGATCGAAGTAGGCATACGCGACGTCGGTGAGCAGGTTGACCAGGACGAAGGTGGTGGCGACGATCAGCAGGGCGCCCTGCACCACGGGATAGTCCCGCGCGAAGATGCCCTCCACGATGAGGCGGCCGACTCCCGGCAGCGAGAAGACCGTCTCGGTGAGCACGGCGCCGCCGAGGTTGTAGCCGAACTCGAGGCCGAAGACGGTCAGGATGGGGATCATCGCGTTGCCCAGGGCGTGCCGGTACACCACGAGGCGATCCGAGACGCCCTTGGCGCGCGCGGTCCGAACGTAGTCCTGCCGGAGGACCTCCAGCATCGAGGCACGTGTCGTGCGCGCGATCACCGCCGACGAGGCGGCCCCCAGCACCAGCGCGGGGAGGATCAGGTGCGCGAACGTCCCCGCGCCACCCGAGGGCAGCCAGCGCAGCTTGACCGAGAAGACGAGAATGGCCAGCAGCCCGAGCCAGAAGATCGGCAGCGAGATCCCGACCAGCGACCCCAGGAGGGCCGCGATGTCCACGGGCGAGTTGCGCCGCGTGGCCGCGACGATTCCGGCGACGACCCCCAGCGTCGCCGAGACCAGGATCGCCAGGAAGGCGAGCTTCAGGGTGAAGGGAAAGCGCTGCCCGAGCAGCGTCGCCACCGGCTGGCGGGACTGGATGGAGATGCCGAGGTCGCCCACGACCGCGTGACGCAGATAGGAGACGAACTGGACCGGGAGCGGCCGGTTCAAGCCGTATTCCTGCCGGATCCGGATCAGCACCTCTTCCGAGGCCTCCTCGCCGGCCAGGATCAACGCCGGATCGCCCGGCACGAGCTGGAGGAGCCCGAACGAGACGAGGCTGACCCCGATCAGGACCGGAACGAGCAGGAGGATCCGGCGGAGAACGTAGACGGCCACGGTGATCCGGCCGCCGGCTACTTTTCCTTCCAGCTCTTCTCGGTCAGATACGTCAGCTCGAGCGGCAGATTCACCACCCCGTGCACCTTCTTCGCCGCGCCGACGATCATGTTCGGCGAGATCAGGAAGATGGCCGGCGCGTCCTTGATGACGATCTGCTGCGCCTCGCGCAGGGCCCCCAGCCGCGTCTGCTCGCTCGTGGCCGTCGTGGCCTTGTCGATGGCGTCGTCCAGCGCCTTCGACACGAAGAACCCGCGGTTGTCGCCCTTGGGTGCCAGCTGAGAGGAGTGCAGCAGCGGGTACATCCCCCACTGCGCCTCGCCGGTGGACGGCGACCACCCGAGCAGGAAGAGCTCGCGATCGGTCTGCTCGGGTCCGGTCTTGGTGGCCGACAGGTAGGCGCCCCATTCCATGGTGTTGAGCGCGGCGTCGACCCCGACCGCGGCCAGATCCTGCTGGACCGCCTGCGCCAGCTCGAAGTCCTTCACGTACCGGCCCTTGGGCGACCAGAGCTTCACCTTGAGCGCGGGGACGCCGGCCTGGGCCAGGAGCTCCTTGGCCTTCTTGGGATCGAAGGCATAGCCCGGCAGCTTCACGTATCCGTTCTGCAGCGGCGCGACGATGCCCGAGATGGCCTCGGCGTTGCCCTGGAACAGGCTCTTGACGATGGCGTCCCGGTTCACCGCGAGGTTCAGCGCCTGCCGCACCCGCACGTCGTCGAAGGGCTTCTTCTTCACGTTGATCACGACGTAGAGCGCCCGCGCGGTCGCGATGGAGTCGATCGCGAACCGCGGATCCTTGCGGAGCCGCGGGATGTCCTCCGGCGGAATGTTCAGGATCAGGTCCGCGTCACCCGCCTCCAGCATCAACACCCGGGCCGAATCTTCCCGGACGGTTTTCACCACGACCCGGTCGAGCAGCGGGCGGCCGGCCCAGTAGGCGTCGTTGCGCTCGAGGACCACCCGGTCGCTCTTCACCCATTCAACGAACTTGAACGGGCCGGTGCCCACCGGATGCAGGGTGAGATCCTTGCCCCACTTCTGATGAGCCGCGGGCGACACGATGCCCCCGGCCGAGTGGGCGAGCCGAAAGAGGAAGGCGGCGAAGGGCTGCTTGAGCGTGACCCGCACCGTCTGGTCGTCCACCACCTGCGCGCCCTGGACGAAGGGCGTGTACAGGCTCGCCTTGAACGGCTTCTCGTCGCCGAGCACGCGGTCGAAGAAATACTTGACCGCCTTGGCGTCGAGCGGCGTGCCGTCGTGGAAGTGGACACCCTTGCGGAGCTTGAACGTCCAGACGAGGCCGTCGGCCGACTGCGTCCACGACTCGGCCAGGCCGGGCTCGATCTGCATCTTGGCGTTGAACCGGACGAGGTTCTCGTACATCATCCGGTTCACCTGCTCGCCCGGGTTCGACTGGGTGTTCTGCGGATCGAGGCTGTCCGGGTCCGCGCCCGCGGCGAACGTCAGCGTCCCGCCGGCCACGGGAGCCTGCGCCACGACGGAGTGGATCGCGCCGAGGCCAGCCACCACCAGAAGTCCTCCGAGCCAGAGCGCCACTATCCGTCTCATCGTGCTCCTCCTGTCGGTGTCCGCAGCAGTGACTGCCGGGAGTCTAGGCCGCCGATGTGGTGATGTCAAAGGTCGTCCTCACCGTCGAGCATCGAGGATGAGCTGGATGAGGTGGCCGAATTGAGACCCGGTCACCTGCCGACCGGGCACGTCCGTGTCGACGCGATGGACCACCACGAGATCCAGATAGGGGACCACGACGATGTAGTGACCGCCGGCCCCGCGGGCCGAGAACACGCGGCCGTTGAAATAGGCCGAGGTGAAATGCGGGCCGCCGTTGGGAGCGACCCACCAGAGATAGCCGTAGCCGCCCGACTGGCCGATGTCGGAGAAGGCGCGCGTACTCTCCTCCACCCATTCCCGGGGGACGACGGATCGGCCGCGCCACTGTCCGCCGCGCAGATACAGGAGGCCAAACCGGGCCATGTCGCGAGCGGTCATCCGGAAGGGATACGCCGCGTGGATCGACTCGGGTCCGCGGACGTACGAGCCGTCCTCGACCCGGAAGTCCTCCATCTCGAGAGGGTCGGAGATCCGTGACTTGAACTCGGCAAAGATGGAGGCCTTCGCGGCCTGCTCGTAGATGGTGCCCAGGGCGTTGAAGTCCCAGTTGTTGTAGTACCAGAACGTCCCGGGCGGATAGCTGCCACGGGCGGGGCGGGCCAGCGCCATCTCCGGCGTCTCGTAGAGCGCGGCATGAAAGACCCCGGAGCGCGCCTTCAACAGATCGGCCACCGTCGCGCTCTTCTCGGTCGCGCTCAGCGGGCCCCGGTCGTCGATGCCGAGATCGGCGAGGGTCTTGGAGAGCTGGATCCGTCCCTCCCGCACCTGGATCCCGTACAGCGCGCTCAGGAAGCTCTTCCGGATCGAGTGGACGTTGAATCGCTTCGCGGTCTCGCCCCACTCGTCGAGCACCACCCCGTCGGCCACCACCATGAGCGCCGCGGTATTGATCGTCGCCGCGTACGCCTTGGCCTCCTTCAGCTTGTCCGATGACCAGCCCAGCCGCTCGGGAGACGGGCTCCGGTCCCACGTCGCTCCGGGATAGGTTGGCGCCTGGCCGAACGCCGGCCGCGCGAGGAGGATGGCGAAGAGAACGGCCACGAGCGCGCGGACTCGGATCCAACTGCGACGAGTCATCGAGAATGATCCTCTTTGTCATCGTCGTCGGGATCCCCATCGCCCGGATCAGGATCCCGTCCGTGACCGACGACCGCGAGGACGAAACCCAGGATCATCACCGCGGTCGCGATCAGGAAGACGACCAGACCCAGCTGGCAACCGGGGTCGCTCCAGGTCTTGGTCGCCAGCCAGCCGAACACGACACCGACGCCGACGAGCCCGGCGTCCCTCATCCTGCAGCCTCCTGAGACAGACGGTCGGCGCGCTCGGGCTCAGGCGCCGCGCTCACGCTCGGCGCGGAGCGCGGCGGCCAGGACGTCGAGAAATCCCTCGACCTCGGCGTCACCGATGGGTGTCGAGAGGCAGCCGAGGCCGGTGGTCGAGATCAGCACGCCGTGGTCCAGGAGGAACCGCACGATGCGGTCCAGGCGCGCGGCCTCGGCCGTGTCGTGCCGGCTGCTGCGGTAGTCCACCAGCGCGCGGTCGCTCGGGTGCAGCCGGAAGAGAGACCCCACCCCGGTGACGGACCCGGCGATCCCGGCGTCCTTGAAGCACGCGGCGACGCTGTCGCGGACCTTGGCCCCGAGCTCGGCGAGGCGGTCGAAGGCCGGCCGATCCATCAGCCGCATCGCGGCCAGCCCCGCGGCCATGGTGACCGGGTTGGCGTTGAAGGTGCCGGCATGCGGCACCCGGGGCGTGCCGCGGCTCGGGTCGAACACCGCCATCACGTCGGCCCGCCCGCCGACGGCCCCCACCGGGAAGCCCCCGCCGATGATCTTGGCGAGCGTGGTGAGATCCGGATTGACGCCGAAGTGGCCCTGCGCGCCGTGATAGCCGACGCGGAAGGAGATCACCTCGTCGAAGATCAGCACAATGCCGTGGGCCGCGGTCACCGCGCGCAGGCTCTCGAGCAGCTCGCGGCTCGCCGGCATGAGGCCGGCGCGGTTGGGCACCGGGTCCACGATGACGGCGGCCAGCTCGCGCGCGTGCTGCTCGATCCGGCGCACCGCCATCGCCGGGTGATTGAACGGCAGCACCACGACGTCGGCGAGGACGGAGGGCGGCGTCCCCTGCGCGTAGGCCACGCTCGCCGGCTCGGCGAGCGAGCCCCAGTTCTCGGGCGCGGAGCTGAGGCTCACCTCCGCGTAGTCGTAGGAGCCGTGATAGGCCCCCTCGAACTTGGCGATCTTGGACCGCCCGGTGAAGCCGCGGGCGCCCTTGATCGCCATCATCACCGCCTCGGTCCCGGAATTGGTGAAGCGCACCTGGTCGACGGCGGGCAGACGCTCGACCAGGAGCGCCGCCAGCTCCACCTCTTCGGGGGTGGGCAGCGGGAAGGAGCTGCCGCGGGCGAGCCGGGCCGAGGCCGCCTGCGTGATGGCCGGATGCGCGTGGCCGTGGATCAGCGAGGTGTAGTTGTTGAGCAGGTCGAGCCGGCGGTCGCCGTCGACGTCGACCAGCCAGCAGTCCCGTCCCTCGGCCGCGTAGGGCGGGTAGGGCGCCATGAACACCGACGTGCGTGAGTTGCCGCCGGGCATCACGGACCGGGCCTGGCGGTGGAGCCGGGCCGCCTTCGAGTCCGGTTCCGCGTAGCGGCGGGTGACGGGAAGCGTCTTACTGGCCGACGCGGGCATGGGCATCCTCCTGGAAGAGCTCGATCTGTCCGCGCGCGTTGTCGGTCAGCGCGAAGACCTCGTAGAACTCGATCTGCGGGTGCATGCCGTAGCGCTCGACGATGCCGTCGAGCCACGCCCCGCCGTAGAAGACCTGGGCGTCCTCGCGGGTCTCCCACTGGTAGACGCCTCCGGCCCAGCCGCTCTCGCTCCAGATGAAGTGCTTGCTGATCAGTCCCTTCACGCGCTGGAACCCCGGCGCGATCTTGTGAAAGTGCTCGCGGCAGGCGGCGTGGTCGATGTGGGGCGGCAGCTGGTAGCGAACGGTGGCGGTGATCATCTGGCCGTCCGGGGGGCCGGCTGGGGGGCCGTCCGGGCGAGCACCGAGGCCGCGGCCTTCTCCACGACCGTGCCCTTGAAGAAGTCCGGGTTCACCTCGCCCCAGAAGCGCACCGCGTTCTCGAACATGAAGTCGCGGAAGTCGTCGTCGGTGATGAGCCCGTGCTCGACCATCTCGTAGGCCTCCGGCACCACCCCGGCCATGTCGGGGACGTCGAAGTGGCCGATGTCGGAGCTGAAGAGCGTGTTGAGGCGCGCGCCCATCGGGCTCATCTTGCGGTTGAACGCCCACGCGTTGGTCGGATCGTCGGCCTCGCAGCCGAAGTAGAAGCGCGGCGCGAAGCGGTCGAGGAGATCCTTCTTGGTCTGGATCCCGCACCGCGAATAGTCGTCGAGGTCCGCGACGCCGCCGGTGCCGTCTCCGTTGTCGTCGAGCCCTTCCCCGCGGCGGACCAGCTCCGCCACCGCCTCGCGCCCGTACTTCGTGGCCAGGTCCAGCATGCGGGCCCGATCGAGGTTGCCGGGCTTCGTGTTCTCGAGCCCCTCGGGGTTGCGCTTTTCCCAGTGACCGATGAGGTCGGCCAGGAGCATGGAGGCCCAGCCCACCCCGCCCTCGAGGAAGGCGAAGTTCAGGTCCGGGAAGCGCCGGGTGACGCCGCCGAAGAAGAGCGCCTTGCAGATCGCGTGGCCGGCGGAGGCGAAGTGCCCGATGTGGTTGTAGCAGAAGTTCGACGGCGAGTTTCGCAGCAGGATCGTGCGCGCGCCGTTGTGGAAGCTCGGCGCGATGCGCAGCTCGCGGCACTTCTCCCACACCGCGTCGTAGTCGTAGGGGCTGTCGATGCCGAGCACGTCGTACCACTCGACGAACTTCGAGGCCTCGGGGTGCTCCTCGGCCAGCACGGGCACTGGACGGCGGACGAGGCCGCCCATCATGACCACCCGGAGGCCGAGCTGTCGCGACGCGAATTCGAGCTCCTCGATCGCCTCCTCCGGCGTGTGCACCGGGATGATCGCGGCCGGGATGATCCGGTCGCCGAACGGCCGGAACTGCTCGGCGGTGAACACGTTGTAGGCGCGGCAGAGCGCGCGGCGGAGCCGGGCGTCGGGCACGCGGTGGTAGCCGAGGCCGTTGGTGGGATAGATGACCGTGAAGTCGAGGCCCAGATCGTCGAGCCGCTCGTACATGAGGCGCGGCAGCATGGCGGTCGCCCGGTCGAGCGTGTTCTTGGTCGGCAGGAACCAGAACGCCTCCTGGCCGATCCGGCGCCGGTTGCGCTCCGCCACCGACATCGCGAGCGAGGCGGGGATGCGCCGGCTGGCGAAGTCCAGCGCCTCGACGGCGGTGTCGCCGCCGATGCGACGGAACTCCTGACGCATGTGAGGCAGGTACTCCACCCAGTGGCCGTCGGCATCGATGATCGGGTGGGACAGGCTGGCGTGGAGCTTCCGGGCCTCGGTCTGACCGGTCGTGGACATGGACGGCCTCCTGGGAGCGTCAGTCTGGCGCGGATCATACCCCCGATCCGCCCCCTGGCGCATGAGGGAACCCCCCGCCGGCCCCGCGTCAGGCAAAGTACGGGAAAAACCCACCTGATGCTACCGTAGTAGGCATGGTGCTCTCGTGGATGGCGGTGTCCTGGACGGTCGCGCGCCAGCTGGCGGTCGCGCTCGCGCTGGTGGCCCTCGCATTCGTCGGCATCGAGATCACGTTCTTCCTGCTGGCCGCGGCCTTCCTCTACTAGACCCCCGCCGTAGTAGACCGCACCCGTCGTAGACCCCGACCGGGGCGGGCGCCCCGTTCCACCCACCTGCGCCCGGACGACGGCCGTACTCGGTTGACACCGTCCAACCTTCGGTGTTACAGGCTACGCACATCGGCTGATCGTACCGGAGGCTTCAAGGAAGGAGTCCCTCGCATGCCCCCAGACATCTTCGACCCCGCCCATTACGCCGGCGTCCGCCTGCCCAGCCTGGAGGCCGAGACGCTCCCGCCCTGGGCGTACACGTCGCGGGCCTTCTACGAGCGCGAGGTCGAGACCATCTTCATGAAGGTCTGGAACTTCATCGGGCGCGCGGACCACATCCCGGACCCCGGCGACTACTTCACGCTCGAGCTGGTCGGCGTCCCGATCATCGTGGTGCGCGACCAGCAGCGACAGCTCCGCGCGTTCGTGAACTCCTGCCGGCACCGCGGGACGATCCTGGTCGAGGGCCAGGGCAGCTGCCGCGCGTTCAAGTGCCCCTATCACAGCTGGGCGTACTCGCTCGAGGGCGAGCTCATCGGCGCGCCGGAGATGCAGAAGACCTCCGGCTTCGACTGCGCCGACTATCCCCTCCACACGATCCGTCTGGAGACGTGGGCCGGCTTCCTCTTCGTCTCCTTCGACCGTGACGCGGCGCCCCTCGCCGACTACCTCGGCGATCTTCCCGACAACCTCGCCGGCCACACCGGCGGCGACCTGGTGTGCGTCCGCCGCAAGGCCTACGAGCTGAACTGCAACTGGAAGCTGTTCGCGGAGAACGCGAAGGAGGCGTACCACATCGGCACCGTGCACCGGAAGACGATCAATCAATACGCCTCCGCCGAGTCCGCCGGCTACGAGTGGGTGGACGTGCGCGGGCAGTACTCGATGAACTACGCGAAGCATCCCGGCAGCATGGCGCTCCTGAAGGGCGACGCCGGGTTCCCGATCATCGAGACGCTCACCGGTCGCACGCGGGAGGGCACCTACTCGCCCTTCGTCTTCCCCTCGACGTACATCGCGGCCACGATCGACACGCTCTGGTACCTCGAGCTGCACCCCCACGGCCCGGACCGCACCACGCTCATCCACGGCGCGTGCTTCCCCCGCGCGGTGACCGAGCGGCCGGACTTCCACGAGCTCGTCAAGCACTACTACAAGCGCTGGGACATCACGATCGAGGAGGACAACGCGATCTGCGAGATGCAGCAGCGCGGCGTCTCCTCGCGGTTCGCCACGCCGGGCCGCTTCTGCTTCCGCGAGCGCGTGGTCCACCAGATCGACAACTGGGTGCTCGACCGCGTGCTGGGAACGGCGGCGCCCGATTCCAGGGGAGGCGCGTGATGCGGCGAACGATCCCGCTCTCGCTGGCGGTGGTCGTCGCGCTCATCGTCTCGCTGCCCGCGGTCACGCGGGCGGCCGGCACCCTCGAGCGCATCGAGAAGGAGAAGACGTTCAAGATCGGCTTCATCCCCTCGCCGCCCGGGGTGATCAAGGATCCCAAGACCGGCGAGCTGTCCGGCTACTACATCGACACGGTGCGGGTCATCTGCGAGCAGATGGGCGTGAAGCCGGTGTTCGTGGAGGCGGCCTGGGGCACCTTCGTCGCCGGCCTGCAGTCGGGGCAGTTCGACCTCTCCATCGCGGCGACGTTCGCCACCATCCCGCGCGCGATGGCGGTCGACTTCACCCACCCCATCCACTACCTCGGCTACAGCGCGGTGGTGAAGAAGGGCGACGCGCGCTTCAAGAGCCTCGCCGACGTCGACCAGCCCGGCGTCAAGGTCGCGGTCGTGCAGGGCGCCGCCGGCCACGAGTACGCGAAGCAGAACTTCAAGAACGCGCAGCTCACCGTGCTCGCCACTTCCGACCTCACCGCCCCGTTCGTCGAGGTCACCGCGGGGCGCGTCGACGTCGGCATCGAGGACGCGTGGGCGACCAAGCGATACGCCGCCGCGCACCCGGAGGTCGTGGACCTCTTCGCCGAGCGGCCGTACAACGTGCTGCCGATCGCGTGGGCGGTCCGCAAGGGCGAGTACGACCTCCTGACCTTCATGAACACCGCGCTCGACTACATGCTGATCAACGGCAAGCTCGATCAGCTCGCGAGCAAGTACGGCCCGAGCGGCCGCTTCGAGCTCCGGCGCAGCTACGAGCCGGTCGGCCTCGGCGGCCCGGCTCGCGAGGTGGGCCCCGCGCGCCCGAGCGGACGCTGATGGCCTGATGTCGTACACGTGGCGGTTCGACGTCGTCTGGGACTACCGGGCCGTCTTCCTGCGTGGCGTCCTCGTCACCGGTGAGCTCACCGGCGGCGCGCTCGTCCTCGGTCTCGCCCTCGGGCTCGTGCTCGGCATGGCCAAGGGCTCGCGCCTCTGGATCCTCCGCGTCCCCGCCACCGTGTACGTCGAGTTCTTCCGCTCGACCCCGACCCTGGTGCAGCTCGTCTGGATCTACTACTCGATGCCGATCCTGACCGGCCTGCAGCTCTCCAGCACCGTCTCGGTGATCGTCGGGCTCGGCCTCAACGCCGCCGCCTATTTCGCCGAGATCTTCCGGGCCGGCATCGCGTCGATCGACCGCGGGCAGATGCACGCCGCCCAGTCGATCGGGATGCGCTACTCGCAGGCAATGCGCCGCATCATTCTCCCGCAGGCGATCCGCCGCATGGTGCCGCCGTTCATGAACGAGGTCGCCAACCTCATCAAGCTCTCCACCCTCGCCTCGGTGCTGGCGGTGTCGGAGCTGCTCCACGAGGCCCAGAACCTCATCACCAACACCTTCCGACCTCTCGAGGTCTACACGACCCTCGCGATCGTCTTCGCGATCATCATCTTCCCCATCATCTACCTCTCGCGGCGCCTCGAGATCGCCTGGGGGGCGCGCTCGTGATGGCCGACCCGATGATCCGCGCGGTCGACCTGCACAAGCGGTACGGCACCCACGAGGTGCTGCGCGGGATCGATCTGGAGGTCTATCGGGGCGAGGTCGTCGTGGTCATCGGCCCGAGCGGATCGGGCAAGAGCACCCTGCTGAAGTGCCTCAACCTCCTCGAGGAGTACGAGCGCGGCGAGGTGTGGTTCGACGGCGCGCCGGTGGGCTACCGCACGCTGCCGAACGGTCGCCGGATCCGCGAGCGTGAGTCGCGCCTGTCGCTCCTGCGCGCCCGGATCGGCATGGTCTTCCAGAGCTTCAACCTGTTCCCGCACAAGACCGTTCTCGAGAACGTGATCGAGGGCCCGACGGTCGTCCTGGGCCAGCCGCTCGCGCAGGCCCGCGCCCTCGGGACCGATCTCCTCCGCAAGGTCGGGCTCGCCCAGAAGGCCGACGCCTACCCGAGCAAGCTGTCGGGCGGCCAGCAGCAGCGCGCCGCCATCGCGCGCTCCCTCGCCATGCGGCCGCAGGCGATGCTGTTCGACGAGCCGACGTCGGCGCTCGACCCCGAGCTCGTCGGCGAGGTCCTCGACGTCATGAAGGCGCTCGCCGGCGAGGGCATGACCATGGTCGTGGTCACGCACGAGATGGGCTTCGCCCGGGAGGTCGGTGACCGCGTGGTGATGATGGACGAAGGCGTCGTCGTCGAGGCCGGCACCCCGGATCAGATCTTCACCGCGCCGGCCCACCGGCGAACCGAGTCCTTCCTCGCGAAGGTGCTGCGCTGATGAGCGTGGATCTCGTCATTCCGCCCGGCGGGCACTGGAGCCGGGTCGTCCCGGCGGGGCAGACGCTCCGGATCGTCGACCTCGAGGGGTGCCAGGCCGTCGACTTCCTCTGCTACAACGCCACGCGGCCCGAGGAGCGCTACAACGCGGCCGACACCATGAAGATCGCCGGCTCGATCTTCCTGACCAAGGGGGTCGCGCTCTACTCCGGGCTCGGTCGCAAGCTGTTCACGATCGTCGACGATACCGTCGGCTACCACGACACCATCGGCGGCTGCTGCAGCGAGGAGTCGAACTTCGTGCGCTACGGCGTCCGCGGCACGCCGAACTGCCGCGACAACTTCCTCCAGGCGCTCGCCCCCTTCAACCTCGGGCTCCGCGACATCGTCGCCAACGTGAACTGGTTCATGTACGTGCCGGTCGAGCCCACCGGCGCCATGGCCATCGTCCCGGGCCGCTCGAAGCCCGGCGACCACGTCGAGCTCCGAGCGGAGACGGACGCCCTCGCGGTCATCTCGAACTGCCCCCAGGTGCACAACCCCGCGAACAATTTCCGGCCCACGCCGATCCGCGTGCTCGTCTCCGGATGACCTCCCATGCCCGCGTCTAAGCTACGCCTGCACGTCGAGAACGTCTCGACCATGGCCCCGGTCTTCCAGATCCAGCGCGAGCAATGGGAGGCGGCCGTCGCCCGGCACCCGGCGCTCGCGCGCCGGCTCGACGTCACGATCGGATGGGACCTCCAGATGTTCGACGAGCGGATGCAGACGGCCGAGATCCTGATCGGCTGGCGATTTCCCAAGGACGACTTCGCCCGCCGCGCGCCGCATCTGCGCTGGATCCACATGACCGGCGCCGGCATCGAGCATCTCATGCCGCTCGACTGGCTACCGAAGCGCGTCGCGGTCACCACCAACAGCGGCGTCCACGCCCCGAAAGCCGGCGAGTTCGCGGCGATGGCGATCCTGATGATCAACAACCACATGCCCGCGCTGATGACCGCGCAGCGCGACGGCCGCTGGCACCGCATCTTCAGCACCCCGGTGCGCGGCAAGACCCTCGCAATCGTCGGGGTGGGCGCGATGGGCGGCGCGGCGGCCGAGCGCGCGAAGCGGCTCGGCATGCGCGTCCTCGGCGTGCGACGGAGCCGCCGGCCCCACCGCCACGTCGACCAGATGTACGGCCCGGCCGACCTCGACCGGGTGCTGCCGCGCGCGGACATCGTCCTCCTGACCGTCCCCCTCACCGCGGAGACGCGACAGCTCATCGGCAAGCGGGAGCTCGATCTCATGAAGCCGGACGCCGGGCTCATCAACCTGGCGCGGGCCCGCGTCGTCGACTACGACGCCCTGGGGGCCAAGCTGGCGCGCGGCGAGCTGTCCGGCGCCATCCTCGACGTCTTCGACCCCGAGCCGCTGCCCCCGGACTCGCCGCTCTGGACCATGCCGAACGTGGTGATGACTCCCCACGTGTCGTCCGACGACGTCGAGCGCTACATGCCGCGGACGCTCGACCTGGTCTTCGCGAACGTGAGCCGCTACCTCGCGGGCCGACCGCTCACGAACCGGGTCCGTCCGGAGCGCGAGTATTGAGAGGACCGCGATGACCACCGCGCCCCGCGCGAGCGAGGTCACCGTCCCCGGCGGCCACGGGCGCGCCTTCGAGGCGCGGCGTGGGCAGTACGTCACGATCGAGGACGTCGCCGGCCAGCAGATCGGCGACCTCGTCGCGTTCAACGCCGACGACCCGACCGAGTGGCTCTCCCCGTCTCATACCCGCGTCGCCCTGATGTCGATGCGGCTCAAGCCCGGCGACAGCCTGGTCACGTCCCGGCGCCGCCCGATCCTCGAGGTCGTCGCGGACACCGCGGGCGTCCACGATTTCTCCGTCCCCGCCTGCGACCCGACGCGGTACGAGGGCTTCTTCGGGATCGCCGGCCACCGGAACTGCCAGGACAACCTCGCCGAGGCCCTCGCCGGCTATGGGGTCGATCGCGTCCAGATCCGAGACCCGTTCAACATCTTCCAGAACAGCCCCACCTCCGCCTCCGGTACGCTGGCGCTCCTGGCGCCGGTGACCAAGCCGGGTGATCGGATCGTCTTCCGTGCGCTCCTGAGCCTGATCGGCGCGGTCTCCGCGTGCCCCCAGGACTTCCTGCCCGTGAACGGCTTCAAGATCACGGACCTCCGCATCCGCGTGTCCGACGCATCGCCGTGCTGAAGCTCACCGCCTACGACCCGGCACCCGAGGCGGCCCTCACCATCGCGGGCGGCCACGGCGCCGCGTTCGTCGTGCGGCGCGGGCAATTCCTCACCGTCACCGACGTGAGCGGCCAGCAGGTCGGCGACTTCTTCGCGTGGAACTTCCACGACCACTCCGAGTTCATGAGCCCGCACAACACGCGCCTGCTCGCCAACGCGCTGGTGCCGCCGGTCGGCTCCCGGTTCGTGAGCAACCACCGTCGCCCGCTGTTCGTGCTGGTCGCCGACACCGTCGGCGTTCACGATCTGCTCATGGCGTGCTGCGATCCCGCGCGCTACGCCAGCTTCGGGGTGGCCGACCATCGGAGCTGCGCCGGGAACGCGGCGGACGCGCTGCGCGCGGTCGGGATGGCGGTCCCGCGCCTCTACGATCCGGTGAACCTGTTCATGAACGTGCCCGTCGATGCCGACGGCCGTCTGGCGATCGAAGCCCCCGTCTCGAGGGCCGGCGACCACGTCACCTTCCGCGCGACGCTCGATACGCTCTGCGTGATCTCCGCGTGTCCGATGGATCTCAACGCGTGCAACGGCGGTCACGTGACGGATCTCCACGTCCGGGTCCACAACGAGTTCGCGTGACCGGCTCGCGATGACGCCCCTCGCCTTCGGCCTGGCCCTCCCCCAGGTGTTTCCCGCCGGCGGCGTAGATCTCGCCCTCGTGCGCCGGATCCTCGGGCGCGCCGAGTCGCTCCGGCTCGACAGCGTGTGGGTGCAGGAGCAGGTCGTCGGCGCCACCCCGAGCCTCGAGCCGGTCGAGCTGCTCACCTACGCCGCCGCGCTGAGCGAGCACGTGAAGCTCGGCGCGGCCGTCCTGCTCACGACCCTTCGCGGCCCCGTCCACCTCGCGAAGTCCCTGGCCACGCTCGATCACCTGAGCCACGGCCGCCTGATCGCGGGCGTCGGGCTCGGCGGCAATCTCCCGCTCTACCCCGCGTACGGCATCACGCCGGAATATCGGGTGACGCGCTTCGTCGAGACCATCCAGATCATGAAGGAGCTCTGGACCAAGCCGTCGGTGACCTTCGCGGGGCGCTTCTGGCACCTCGACGGCGTAGCCATGGAACCCAAGCCGGTGCAGCAGCCGCACCCGCCCATCTGGTTCGGCGCCCATCACGAAGCCGCCATCGAGCGCAGCGTCGAGCACGGCGACGGCTTCATCGGGGCCGGCTCGTCCTCGGTGGCGGCCTTCGCGGCGGTGGTGGGGCGCCTGCGCGCCGCGCTCGAGCGGCGCCACCGCGATCCGTCGAGCTTTCCCATCAGCAAGCGCGTCTACATCGCGGTCGACGAGGACGAGACCCGGGCGATCCGGCACCTCGAGACGTGGTTCGGCCGCTTCTATCGCGATCCCACGCTGGCCCGTCGCGTGGCGGTGTGGGGCTCATCGGCTCATTGCGTCGAGCGCCTCGCCGAGATCGCGGGCGCCGGCGCTCGACTGCTCGTGCTCAATCCGGTGTTCGACGAGAGCGAGCAGGTGGATCGTCTCGCCGAAGACGTCCTCCCACGCCTCGCCTCGGCCTGAACGCGGACGTCAGGCGAGCTTCGGATACCCCGCGCGCTCGGCCGCGCGCTGCCATGCGAGGAAGAGATCGAAGGCCTCGGGATTCACGGGCGCGAATCGGGTGAGGAGCAGGTTGTCGAGTGCCTCGGCCATCGTGGGATCCGTGTGCACGCGCAGGAGGGCCTCCTGGATCCGCGCCCGGACGTCGGCGGCCAGGCCGGGGGAGGCGACGAGCGGCGGGGCGGGCGCGGGCGCGGTGGTGGCGATGATCCTCAAGCGGGCGACGACCTCGGGGTCGTGCCGCCTCAGGAGATCGCAGGCGTATCCGTCAATCGCGGCGACGTCCGCTTCCCCCTGGAGCACGGCCTCGATCACGCGTCGCTGGCGCATATAGGGCCCCGCCGCGCGCGCAAACAAGCCGGGCTGGCCCGGGCCGAGGTACCGGAGCAGATGGTACCGCGCCGCGTTGTACCCCGAATGCGACCACTCGGTGGAGAAGGCGATGGTCCCGCCGAACGTATCCTCCAGGGACCGCCACGGGCCGTCGGCCCGCACCACGAAGTCCGACACGTATTCGGGCCTCCCCCGGTACCGGGCCGGCGAGGGCACGGGGGCCGCGAGGAGGGCCGGCCGGATCCCGCTCAGCGCCCACGGATAGCCGCACATGAACACGCACGCCATGTCGTCCCGGGCCCAGATCTCCTCGAGCGAGGCGGACCCGGGGTCGAGCACCTCGAGGTTCGCACGGGCCTGGCGAGAGACCCAGTCGAGCAGGGTCCGCCACGCCCGCACGAGTGAAGGGCTCCATTCGTACATCCGCGCCGACGCAATCATGGTGGGATCGCCATCCGCCGGCGCCGCCCCACGCCGCGCCTAGACGGGCGCGAGCCTCCGGTTCAGCCAGTAGTGGTCCGGGCGCCGGGCCACCCGCTCGGCCAGCAGGCGGTGAGCGCGCTCTCCGTCCCCCGCCCGGAAGCAGGCCTCGAGCAGCGTGTCGTGGAAGACATCGCGCTGCGCGCGGCTCCCGCCGAGCTCGACGATCCGCGGCCTCAACGGCTCGATCCGCCGGATGGTGTCCACCCAGTCGCCCGCCGCGAATGCGTGAAGTCCCTGGATGAGCGGCACCACGACCTCCGCGATCACGCCGGTGCCCGCGGGCGGGATCTTCGCCCGGACGATCTGGAGATGCCGTTCCGCGGTGGCCCAATCGCCCCCGCCCGCCAAGGCCATGGCCAGGTGCGGATGGTGGAAAGGCAGATCCTCCGGCCGGTCCATGTTGAGCCGCGCCATCTCGGCGAACGGCGCCCAGCGCGCCGCGACATCCATCCCGCACAGGGCGAACCGCCACAGCAGGGAGACCGAATTGCGCATGTCGAGCTGCAGCGGAGAGGGCTCGTGCTCGAAGACGGTGTGGGTGAGCGCCGAGGCGCGGTCGTAGTCGCCGCGCCCGAGGTGCATCAGGACCACGTGCCACAGGAGATGGTTCCGGTACCAGCCGATGCGCGTGCAACCATCGATGGCACCCGGCATGCGCTCGGCGCCCGAGTCGAACGAGGCCATCTCGTAGAGGGCATGGGCCAGCGCGTGAACGGCCCAGGTGTCCTCCGGGTTGCGCCGGACCGCCGCCTCGGCCAGCCGAAGCGCGGTGTCGCAGTCACCGAGCTCCTCCAGGACGAAGGCGTGGAGCCCCGGGACGGTGGACTCCGTGTCGAAGAGCGGCATGAGCGCGCCGGTGAGGTCGCGCATCTCGTGGAAGAGGCCCTGGAAGAACCACACGAAATAGAGACGTTGGGCGATCATCAGATCGCGCGGGTAGCGCCTCACGTGCTCGCGCATGCGCGCCTCGGCCGCGGGGATCCGCACCTCGACGAACAGCGCCAGGGCCTCGACGTGGGCCCGTTCGCGCTCGGAGGCCGCCGCCGAGACGACGCGCGCGGTCTGGGCCGCCGCCCGCGCTTCCGCGAAGCGCTCGTCCATGAACAGGCCGACCGCAAGGCCCGCGTGCGCGACCGCGAGCTGCGGGTCCTCGGCCGTCGCGGCCTGGAAGCGCTCGACGCTCGACGCGCTCCATTCGAGGAAGCTGGTGACGGCGCGGTCGTACGCCTCCACCGCGACCGGCGAGGTGGTCGTGAGGGACTGGCCGAACTGGTCTCGCAGCATCGGCTGAGACATTAGCAACCCCCGGCCGGGTCGGCAACGACTCCGTGGCCTCCCCGCGCCGCCGCCGGCCCGCCGATTGACTGGGCGCGCGGCGGGCGATACGATCCGCGACCTGGGCGCACCGCCGCGCGCAATACCTCACGTGACAGGAGGCTCCCCCATGTTTCGACTTGTCATCACCCCCCTCGCTCTGGTGCTCGCCCTCCTGCTTCCGGGGAGCCCGCCGGCGAGGGCGGCGGATACGCTCGAGAAGATCATGAAGGACAAGACGTTCAACATCGGGTACATCGCGGTCCCGCCCGCGGTGATCCGGGATCCCAAGACCAGCGAGCTGACCGGCTACTTCGTGGACTCGATCAGGCTCATCTGCGAGCAGATGGGCGTGAAACCCAACTTCATCGAGGCCTCGTGGAGCACGTTCATCGCCGGGCTCCAGTCCGGGCAGTTCGATCTCTCGATCGCCACCACGTTCGCCACCATCCCGCGCGCGACGGCCGTCGACTTCACCCGGCCCATCCAGTACAACGCCTACAGCGCGATCGCCCGCAAGGGCGACACCCGGTTCAAGACCCTCGCCGACATCGACCAGCCGGGAATCAAGGTGGCGCTGGTGCAGGGTGCCGCCGGACACGAGTACGCGAAGCAGAACTTCAAGAACGCCCAGCTGATCGTCCTCGCCACCGCGGACCTGACCGCTCCCTTCGTCGAGGTGTCCGCGAAGCGCGCCGACGTCGGGATCGAGGACTCCTGGTCCACGCGCCGCTACGCGGCCCAGCACCCGGAGGTCGTGGACCTCTTTGCCGATCGGCCCTACAACGTGCTTCCGATCTCGTGGGCGGTCCGCAAGGGGGAGCCCGAGCTGCTGAACTTCATCAACACCGCCATCGACTACCTCCGCGTCAACGGGCGCCTCGAGCAGTTCGCGGCCAAGTACGGGCCCAGTAGCTTCTTCCTGGTCCGGCAGCAGTACGCACCGCTGGTCCCCAACCCGCACTAGGGCGCCGCGGACGGTTCGGGAGGTGCGAACCAAGATTCAGGGCGGCTGGCTCGTGGGCCACGCCGGCGCCGGGCACACGCTGTGGCGCGATGCCGAGCTCGTCTACGAAGGGGATCGGGTGACGTTCGTCGGCCGCCGCTTCGAAGGCGATGTCGACCACGTGATCGATGCGCGCGACAAGCTGGTGACTCCGGGCTTCATCGATGCTCACGTCCATTCCGGGCATCGCGCGTCGCATCGGCTCATCACCGACGTCGGGCGCCCCGACTACTTCGGCCAGCCCTTCCTCGAAGTCACCGTCCCGAAGGCGGGGGGGCGGGTGGGCGGCGATCCGCGCTACGCGCATCCCGGCGACCGCACCGCGGCCGAGGATCTCCTGCTGAACGCGCGCTTCACCGTCGCCGAGCTGCTGCGGAACGGCATCACCACGTTCGTCGAATTCGGCAGTCAGCTCAGGGTGCAGGAGGCGCTCGATGAGCAGGTCGGCGAGCTGGGCATCCGGGCCTATCTGGGCCCGGGTTTCGACAGCGGCCGCTGGGTCGGGGGTCCCGGGGGCCGGCTGACCCGCGTGGTCGACGAGGCCGCGGGCGAGCGTGAGCTCGCGCTCGCGCTGGACTTCATCGAGCGTCGCGCCGGCGCCCACCACGATCGACTGCGGGGCCTCCTCGTGCCCCGGGAGGTGGAAACCTGCACGGTCGATCTCCTGCGTGCCACGGCCCGCGAGGCGCGCGCCCGGGACCTCCCGGTGGCGATTCATGCCGCGTACAGCATCCTGGAATTCTTCGACGTCATCCGCGAGCACCAGATGACGTCGATCGAGCTGCTCGAGCACGTGGGCCTGATGTCGAGCCGGCTGAACATCGGTCACGGCAACTTCGTGGCCGAGAATCCTCTGATGAACTATTCCGGCGGCCGGGATCTGGAGCTGATGGGAGCGCATCGCTGCGCGATCTCCCACTGCCCGGTGAACATCGCGCGTCGCGCGCGCTTTCTCGACTCGTGGGAGCGCTACCGGAAGGCCGGCGTGAACGTCGCGCTCGGCACCGATACCTATCCTCGCGACATGATCATGCAGATGCGCACCGCCTCTTACTTCGGCAAGGTCGCCAGCCGCAATCTGCGGGCCGCGTCCGCGGGCGAGGTGTTCGAGGCCGCCACCCTGGGCGGCGCCCGCTCGCTCGGCCGCGACGACCTCGGCCGGCTGGCCCCCGGGGCCAAGGCGGATATCGTCATCATCGATCTGACCGGGCGAGATTCGCTCCGGATGGGACCGGTCCGCGACCCCATCAAGAGCCTCGTCGAATGCGGGATCGGCGACGACGTCGACACCGTGATCGTCGACGGAGTGATCCGGGTCGAACGCGGCCGCATCCCCGGCGTCGACTTCGCCGCCCTCCGCGCTCAAGCCCAGGCCGCCGGCGAGCGAATCTGGAGCGGCTGGGCCACCTGGGACCCCCTCGGTCGCACGGCCGACGAGATGGCCCCATTCTCGTTCCCTCGGGCCCATTGACGATCTCGCGGGAGCTTCACGAATGAGCGATCCCGAATTCTCCCTCGAGGACGTCGCGCGCTACTGGGACGACAACGCGGCCGCGTGGGCCCGAGAGGTCGGTCAGGGTCACGACTTCGCCCGCGATCTCCTGAACAACCCGGCCTTCCTGGCTCTCATCGGCGATCTCCGTGGCCGCCAGGTCCTCGACGCCGGATGCGGCGACGGCTACAACACACGGATCCTCGCGCGGGCCGGCGCCCACATGAGCGGCGTGGATCTCTCCGCCCGCATGATCGAGCTGGCCCAGGAAGAAGAGCGCCGCGCTCCGCTGGGGATTCGCTACGCACGCGCCTCCTATACCGACCTGGCCCTGTTCACCGGCGCCAGCTTCGATGCGGTGGTGTCCTTCATGGCGCTGATGGACGGGCCGCGCTTCGACCGGGCCGTGGCGGGTCGGGGGCCACTACTTCGACCCGGCCCGCTGGGTGGAGCGCTTCCGCTTCACGGACGCGCCGCCCGAGGCCCCCGAGTTCGTCGTGCCCCGCTTCGGCCGCACGCTCTCCGAGTACGTCAACACGCTGACCGGGGCGGGATTCGTGCTGAAGCGGCTCGAGGAGCCGCGCCCGTCGGAGGAGTACTGCCGGGCCCACCCCGGCCAGCGCGGGTGGCGTGACCACGCCGCGCTCTTCCTACATTTCCTGGCCGAGAAGCCCGCCTGACGCGATCACCCTCACGGACTCTCGATGCGTCGCTGACTACTGCTTCGTCTCAGGAGCCAGTCGATCGCCGCGGATGATTCCAGCGCCTCGGCATTCTGGGATCCCGCTCTATCTTGAACGCGAGCAGCCTCCGGCGCCCCCTCCGGGCGCCGGGACCACGTCGCGTCCGTAGCCGGCGTCGGCGTGGAGGCGATCGCCCGACTTCTGGCCAGCGCCGGATCATGGCTTCGCCACGGGGCGGGGATCGCAGCCTCTGGCGGCTTCGGCCGCGTGGTCGCGCGCCGGCTCTCTGGCTGCGCGCCCGCCGCGGGGGCTCGGAATGCGGAGACCGGCGTGGATGTCGCGGGTCCCGCCAGTCTCGCCGTGGCAGCGGGTTCGACCGGCTTCCGCTCCGGGAGTGCCCAGGGGCGTGGCCACAAGAACTGCATCGACGCGACGAGCGCCGCGAGGCACACAACCCCCGTGCCCACACTGAAAAGACGACGCCTGAGCAGCGGCCGGAATGCCAGAGCGCGGCCGGAGGTCGTGAGGACAGTGCGCCCACCGGCCCGCGTAGCCTCCATCGTCCTGGTCACGATTCCGACGCAAGTCGCCCCGGTCACCTTGCTCACCGCGACCGCGGACACCGTGAAGGAGGCCACCAGCCGCATGCCGAGCCGGGCTCGCCGGACGACGAACGCCTGGGCGCCCCCGAACACGCGCGACAGGGACCGCGCGATCCATCGGCCTGCGATCGCCAAGGAGATCGCCGGCCCGTGGAGTCTCCTCAGTACGTCGGCGAAGCGCGTGATCGCGAGACCGGTGGCCCCAATCACGTTGACCGCGGCCCGCCCCGACACCGTAGAGAACATCAGCAGGAGCCTGCGCGCCCGGATGACCAGGGCGACGAGGCACGTGGCCCCGACGCGGCTGGCCGCGATCACTCGGTCGGCCACGCGCGCGATCGCGAACCCCATGGTCTCCATCACATGGGCTGCGGCCCGGCCGGACCGCGTAGCGAGCATCGGCCACAGCCTGAGCACCCGGGTGGGCACGCCGACAAGCCACGTGGCCGCGGCGCGGCTGCCCACGAGTAACCTCCCCGCCTCCCGCCCGGACACGGTCGAGGCGATCAAGAGCAGCCCGCGGAGCGTGATCAGCCAGGCGACGAAGCTGCTGGCCCCGAAGTGGATGGCGTCGACGATCTGACTGACGCCGCGCGGGAGAGCGCGAGACCACGCGATTCGTTGGCGGGCGCTCGGCCCTTGGTAGGACGACTCCCATTCCTTCTGGCATTCCACGCACTGCCTCATGTGGAGGTCCAGGAGAGCCCACTCCGTCAGACCCACTCCGCCGCGGATGAGACGGGAGAACGCCTCGCGGACGTCGTCGCAATTCATGGCCGGCGCGTCACTCGACTCCTTCGCACCGGGAGAATCTCTCACCATGCCGACCGTCCAATTCCCTTCCCTCCGTCGCCGCTCAGCCATCTCCGTCGATCGGCGTGGGGAGAGCACGTTACCACGCCGCCACTGCCGGCGCCACAGGACGATCCTCCGTGAGCCCTTCAGCGGGTCGGCGTCGGTATGGCGCCCTTCACGCCGACCCTGGGCGGATGGCCCACCGCCCCCGCCAACGCATCGTCGAGGATCGACAGGGCCCGGTCGATCTCGGCGTCCGTCGTCGTCATCGGCGGCACGAGGCGGAGCACATTCTTGCGTCCGGGGCCCGTGCCTCGCAGCTGCAGGATGAGGCCCGCCTCGAGACACCGGCTCTCGACAACCGCCGCCTCCTTGTTCGCCGGGGTCTTGCGCTCCCGATCCGTCACCAGCTCGACGCCCAGCAGGACTCCCCGGCCACGAATGTCGCCGATCAGCTCGTAACGCGTAGCCATTTCCGCCAGGGCCGACTTCATCCGATGCTCGATTCGCGCGGCGCGGCCGGGCAAGTCCTCCTCCACAATCGCGTCGAGGCTGGCGACACCGGCGGCGCAGAGCAGCGGGTCCGTCGCGTGGGACCGCGTGGCGAAAAAGCCGCTCGCCACGGCTCGCTTCGCGATCTCCGCGGTCGTGCACACCGCACTCACCGGCACGCCGCCGCCGAAGTGCTTCGACAGGGCCATGATGTCGGGGACGACGCTCTCGTGCTGAAAGCCGAACATCTTGCCCGTCTTCCCGAGCCCGGTCTGGGCTTCGTCGAAGAGCAGCAGCATCCCGCGCTCGTCACACGCCTGCCGCACCGCCTGGAAGTACCCGGGCGGAGGTACGATGACCCCTCCGGCGCTGAGGATCGGCTCCGCGATGACGGCGGCCGGCCGGCTCGTGAAGTTCGCGTCGGCGAGCTCCATGCTCGCCTTCAGACACAGGAACTCGCACTTCGGAAAGCTCGAGGCCACCGGGCACTGGTAGCAGTGCGGCGTGAGGATAGCCGACGTCCCCGGCGCGATCGACGCGTGCTTCTGTCGCTTCCACGCAAAGCTGAGGGACCGCGAGATGTACGACGTCGAGCCGTGCAGGCCATCGTGGAGGCCGAGAATGTCCAGGCCACCGGTCGCCTTGCGGGCCAGATCGACCGACGCCTCGATCGTGTCGCTTCCCGTCACGAGAAAGAGCGACTTCTGAAGCGGTGGCACCAGCAGTTTCCCCAGGCGCTCGTGCAGCTCCAGGCGCGGGACGTTGAGCATGATATTCGAGGCGTGCACGAACGTCTCGGTCGCCTTGCGAACGGCGGCCATGACGCGGGGATGACGATGCCCGAGTGCCGCTCCCATCTGACCCGACTGGAAATCCAGGTACTCCTTGCCGGCCATGTCCACGACGGTGCTGCCGTGGGCCGAGCTCAGGATGGGGCGTCTTTCGAGCCCGCCCATGTAGCTCGACTCCTCGGTCGGCATCACCCAACGGTCCATGATCTCCTGCACTCTGGTCTGATCCATGCTGTCCCCCATGGCCCGACTCCTTTCTGAGTCGACGGTCAGCGCACGTGCCGCAAGAACTCTTTGAGGCTCGGATCCTTGGGCCGGTCGAGGACCTCGGCCGGCGATCCCAGCTCCACGATGGCCCCGTCGGAGAGGTACGCGATGCGGTGCGCCACCTCCCGAGCGAAGCGGAGCGCGTGCGTCACGATCACCATCATGATGCGCTCGGACAGGAGCGACCGGATGACGTCCTCGACCTCCCCGACCAGCTCGGGGTCGAGCGCGGACGTGATCTCGTCGAGGAGCAGCACCTTCGGGCGCATGGCGAGCGCGCGAGCGATCGCCACCCGCTGCTGTTGCCCCCCGGAGAGCTGGGCGGGGTACGCCGACATCTTGCCTTCGAGCCCGACCCGCGCGAGCAGCCGGCGGCCAAGCTGGTCCGCCTCGACCGCCGACACTCGCTGCGAGAACCGCGGCCCGAGCAGGACGTTGTCGAGCACCGTCATGTGCGGAAAGAGGTTGTACTGCTGGAACACGATGCCCATCTGCTGCCGCTGCCGGCGAGCCTCGGCTTCCGACACCCGCTGGCGGCCGCCGCCGGGGGCCTCGCGATACCAGAGCGGCGTGTTGTCGAGCCGGATCTCGCCCGCGTCGTACTCCTCCAGGAAGTTGATGCAGCGCAGGAGCGTGGTCTTGCCGCAGCCACTTCGGCCGATGAGCGCGACCACCTCGCCATCGCCGATGTCGAGATCGACCCCCTGCAGCACCCGCAGGCCGCCGAACGCCTTCCGCAGCCCCCGGATCGCGATCATGCCCGCTCGCCCGCGAAGCCCCTCAGGGCCAGACGTCGCTCCACCCGGCGCCCGAGCCGGTCGATGCCGAAGCACATGACGAAATAGAACGCGGCGGCCAGGCCCAGGATGGTGAACACGGCGAACGTGCGCTCGATGATCTCGCGGGCCGCCAGCGTCAGCTCCCAGACGCTGATGATGGAGAGGACCGACGACGCCTTCACGGTCATGACGCACACATTGACGTACGGCGGCAGGGTGTAGCGGGTGACCAGCGGCGCCACGATCTTCCGGAACATGGCCACCGGCGGCAATCCGAGACTCCGCGCCGACTCCCACTGGGGTCGCGGGATCGCGAGCACCCCGCCGCGGAAGACTTCCGCGAACAGGGCACCCGTGTAGATGATCAGCACCAGGGTGCCCGCGATGTACGGGCCGGTGCGCAGATCGAGCGCCGGCATGGCATAGAAGAGGAGCAGAGCCAGCACGAGGAGCGGCGTGCCGCGGACGATGTAGACGTAGACTCGGTAGAGGGCGCGCACCGCCGCGATACGCGAGAAGGCCGCGGCGGCAAGGACGATGGCGAGCACGGTGCCGCCGACGATGGCGGCCGCGGCGAGCAGGAGTGACACCGCGGCGCCCTGAGCGAGGAGCGCGAGGCTACCCGGGGGTATCATGGACGGCGCCTTCTATCGCCACCGGACCGCGTGGTGCGCGACCCTGAACAGGACCTCGGTGCTCGACACGAGCACCAGATAGAGCAAAGCCACGACGATGAACGCTTCGTACGCCGCCCCGGTCTGCTCGGTGAGGAGCTTCGCCTGCATCGTCAGCTCGGTGATGCTGATGGCCGACAGCAGCGAGGTGTCCTTCAGCAGGAGCACGACCTGGTTGCCGAGCGCCGGGAGCGAGTACACGAGGACCTGCGGCAGCACGACCTTGCGAAACGTGCCCCACGGCGCCAGGCCGAGGCTCCTCGCCGCGTCGAACTGGACGCGGTCGATCGCGTTCACGCTACCCCGGAGAACCTCCGAGATGTAGGCTCCGTTCTGCAAGATCAGGGCGAGGCCGCCGCAGACGACCGCCGGCCAGGGCAGGCCGATCATCGGGAACGCGAAGTAGATGAGATAGATCGGCAGGAGCACCGGCGTGTTCCGGAAGAGTTGCACGTAGGCATCCACGCCGCGGGCTCCCCACCGCCCGGCCGACAGCCGGATGAGCAGCAGCACGCAGCCCCAGACGACGGCGCCGAAGCTGGCCCAGAGCGCGATGAAGGCGGTCCAGGCCAGCCCGGTCCAGTACGTCGACCCGTAGATCGACACCCACCGGGCGAAGCTCACGCCGGCTCAGCCGGTCACTGCGAGAGATAGAATTTCTGGGGCGGTGGATTCTTGCCGAACCACTTCTGATAGATCTCGGCGTACTGCGGATACCACGACCCGGTGCGCAGCTCCGCCACCGCGGTGTCGAGCCACAGCCACCACTTGAAGTCGCCGGGCTTCATGAAGACGCCGTTGTTCTGCGAGGCGCCCAGCAGGCCGGGGAGCACTTCCAGCTCGTCCTTGTTCTGGGCGGCCCAGTACTCGGCCGACGGGGTGTCGATCTGCAGCGCGGTCGCCCGCCCGCTCCGCACGGCGAGGAACTGCGCGGCCGGCGTGTCGAAGGTCAGGGCCTTGGCCTTGGGGAAGAAGCGCTTGGCCCGATCGGCCATCTGGGGGTTGTTCAGGCTGGCGACCGTGAACTTGTCCTGATTGAGATCGGCCACCGTCTTGATCCCGCTCTTCTTGCTGACGAGGATGGAGATGCCCGAGTCGATGAAGGGACGGGTGAACGCCACCCGGATGGCGCGATCCGGGTAGGTGGTCGTCCCGCCGACCCCCATGTCCGCGCGGCCGCTCTCGATGGCGGGCCACCGGCCCTCGGCGGTCACGCTGACGAACTCCACCTTGGTCGGGTCCTTGAACAGCGCCTGGGCCAGCAGTCTCGCGATGTCGATGTCGAATCCGACGAGCTGGCCCTTCTCGTCGTTGAAGGCGAACGGCGGCACGGTGGTCAGCGTCACCACGATGAGCTTGCCCCGCTCCAGGACGACATCCAGTCGCGATTTCTCCTCGGCTCCGGCGGCCGGGCTCATGACCACCAGGGTGGCCAGGAGCACCGCGGCCCAGACGTGGCGAACGTCGACTTTCCCCATGACGACCTCCTCCTTCGGCTCCGGTGACAGTTACTGGCCCCCGAGGAGCAGGGCCCGGATCTGCTCGGGGTCCTTCAGGAGCGACCCGAGCGTGGTGAGGCTGGCGTCCACCGCCGCGGCAAACTTCCCGGGGCCGCCGAAGCGGGCCAGGGTCTCCGGGGGGATGAACTTGAAGAGAATGTCCGCACCGCCGGGCGGCATCCCGACGAAATGCACCGTGAGCATGCGGTGGTCCCGCAGCAGCAGCATGCAGAACGCGGCCGACGCCTCGAACGGCACGATCGGCGCCTGCTTGACGCCCCCCCGCTCCATGGCGATCTCGAGGACATCGTCGGCGTAGAGCTGCGCGGTGGTCGGCGTCTCGTGCAGGCGCGGACCGAAGATCGGCTTCAGCGCCGCCGCCACCGCCTTCGTCGTGTCGATCAGCTCCTGGACCCGCTTCGGGCTGTACTTCTCCAGCGTCCGCACCACGGACTGATAGAGCATGGGGCGCGTCTCGAGCCCGCACTCGAAGCCCTTCGCCCGGATGCGCGCGACGAGGTCGGCCCTACCGCCCAGGAGGCCGAACCGCGGCCCGAGGGTGCCGTACTTGTCGAGGCCGGTGGCGCCCACGTCCACCCCGAGCTCCAGCGTCTTCGGCTGGTCGAAGCTCGCCGGCCCAACCCGCGCGCCGCCCGCGTCATCGACGTACACGAGCGCGCCCTTCTCGTGCGCGAGACGTACAATGATCCGGATCGTCTCCCACGGCAGGAGCTCGTACGTCACCGCCAGACGGGTCAGATCGACCAGCGCGACATTCGGCTCGCGATCGAGCGCACGCTTGAACTCCTCGAGACCCGCGGTATCCGTGAAGCGCGCGCCGACGTGTGACGCCGCGCGGAGCACCGAGGGATGGCTGTGGCTGACCGAAACCCCGATGACCGCGTCGCCCGGCTTCACGAGCGTCAGGTGCGTCGCGAGGGTGGCGCCGGTCAGCCGGTTGAAGACGGCGATGTCGTGCGACGGGGCGGTGCCGCCGAGATGCTCGAGGGTGAGCGCCTTCAGGCGGTCCCAGTAGAGCGCGGGCGCGATCTCGTCGTCGGCCCAGCGCAGGTCCTCCGGCTCCATCGGCAGCGAATGGTCGAGGCCGGTGAAGATGTAGATCGATTCCGGACCGCGCTGGCGGATGATGGCCCACGCCCGCTGCAGCTTCGTGAAGTCGTCCGACGTGGCGGCGAGAATCTGGCCGCGCGCGTAGGAGAGATTCGGGGCGAAACGGTTGCCGAAGCGATCGGTATCTTTGGCCATCTCTGGCTCCTCCGAGCTGCCCGTCCGCGCGCGGGCTAGGGTTGACGAACCGTCCGGGGGCGACGCGGGCGTGTATCCCGGGCGTCGGGCCCTCGCCGCGCGGGCGGCAGCCGGGTTTCGACTTCGTAGCGGTAGCGATCGGCGCGATAGAACGTGTCGGACACCTCGACCGGGCATCCCGCCGCGTCGGTGACGACGAGGCGGACCGCGAGCACCGGCTGGGTGAGATCCGTGCCCAGCAATCCTGCCGTCTCGATGTCGGGCAAGCGGGCCTCGATCGACTGATGGATCGCGCCCAGGCGCATGCGCAGGCGGTCACGCAGGAACTCGAGCAGCGAGATGCGCGTGAGGTCCCGGGGTCGAATAGTTTGACCGAGCGCGGTGGACATGTAGTTCACCGCGACCGCGAGGGGCGCGCCCTCCACGATCTCGAGCCGGACCAGGCGCGTGACCGGCGTCCCGCGCTCGACGCCGAGCGACCCGGCGACGTGGACGGGCGCCGCGGCGGTCTCGGACCGGATCACCTTGATCTGGGCCTCGTAGCCGAGGATGAGGTTGGTGACGGCGGGCGGACCATCCCCCCGCGGCTGCACGAAGCTGCCGCGGCCCCGATGGCGGGCGATCAGGCCGTCGCGCGTGAGAACGCCGAGCGCCTCGCGAATCGTGGTACGGCTCACCCCGAACTCCGCGAGCAGCTCCATCTCGGTCGGGATCGCGTGGTCGCGGTCCCACTCCCCTGATTCGATCCGCCCGCGCAGGACCCGCTGGATCTGCAGGTGGCGGGGAACCGATGGGTGATAGGCAACCCCGGCGGGCGTCCTCATTTGTATCGACCTCAATACATTGGTTCGGCTCCCGGTGTCAAGCGCCCCGGGCCGCACCGTTCGGAGGAGTACTACTCCGGGGCCGCGATTCCTCGCTGAAAGAACTCGCCCGAAGACCACCGGCGGGCCAGCATCAGGCCGATGCCCAGCACGAGCGCCCCGATCGCGATCACGAGGGGTGGACCGAACCCGCCCCACGACGTGTGCGAGGCCGCCTTCTCGGGTTTCGCCAGATCGACGACCGACCGCACCAGGACCGCGAGCATGATGACGGCGCCGGTGAGCGGCACCACCCCGATGAGAAGCGCCTTCCTGGCGCTCGTGAGCACTTCGCGCCGGTAGAACCAGACGCAGGCGAGGCCGGTGAGCGCGTAGTATAGCGCGATCATGAGCCCGAGCGACGCGACCGAGTCGAGGAGGACGTTCTCGCTCACGAGGCTCAGCCCGGTGTACCACGCGATCGAGCACACCCCCATCCAGATGGTCGCGGTGCTCGGCGTCTGGAACCGCGGCTCGATCCGGGCGAAGTACGGCGGGATCGCCCCGTGCGCCGCCATCGAGAGAACGGTTCGCGTCGTCGGCAGGATCGTCGTCTGGGTCGACGCCAGGGCCGACGTGAGCACCGCGAAGATCAAGAGCCGGTCCCACGGCGGCGCCAGCACGGCCGTGCCCAGCGCGCTCAGGACGTCGTCGGAATGCGCGGACAGGAACTCCGGCCCGTGGACACCGACCCCCGCGATCGACACGAGGACGTAGATCGTCACGAGCGCGATCGTGCTGGTGAGCGCGGCCAGCCCCGGCATCACCGAGGACGACTCGGTCTCCTCGTTCACGGAAAGCGTGGTGTCCCAGCCCCAGTAGATGAATACGGCCGCCAACAGACCGGCGGTCAGGGCGCTCGTCGAGTCGATCGCGAACGGATTGACCCACTCCCAGGTGGGCCGGACCATCCCTCTCGACGCCATGGAGTAGACCTTCACGAGCGCGACGATCGAGAACACGATCAGCGTGGCGATCTCGGTGGCGAGGAGGAGCCACTGGGTGCGGGCCGACAGCTCGATCCCGCGGTAGCAAATCGCGGTCAACACCGCGATCCACGCGACTCCGACCAGCACCACCCAGAACCGATGGCCGGCGGCCGCGCGGGCGCCCACCAGCAGCAGCGAGTAGCGACCCGCGATCTCGGCGAGGCTCGGCATCACGAAGACGTCGGTGACGATGATGACCCAGCCGCCCAGCCAACCGACCCAGGGTGAGAACGCACGCGTCGCCCACGAGAATGTCGTCCCGCAGTCGGGATCGGCCTTGTTCAGGTAGAAGTACGCGGCGGCGATGAAGAGGGTCGGCAGAAACGCCAGCCACATGATCGCCGGGGCCTGAAAGCCGACCGCGGCGGTGACCAGTCCGAGCGCGGTCGCGAGACTGTAGCCCGGCGCCGTGGAGGCCACCCCGATGACCACGCTCGAGATGAAGCCGAGGGCGCCACCCTTCAGGCCCTTGCCGGTGGGGCCCGCGCCGGCGGCCGCCTGAATCAACGCGCCCGTCAACGGAACCGGGCGTTCCCGTCGCCCCACGATTCGATCTGCCGCCGCAGGTCTTCCAGGAACACCGCGTGGTCCGGCGTCGTGATGTCGTAGACCACCCGGAATATCGACTCCAGCGCGTCCGTGAGCGCCTTCACGTCGAGCGAGGGGATCGCGTAGACACACCCGAAGGGCTTGTACATGAGCTCGAGCTTGGGCGCGGTGTCGAGTCCGTACTTCGGATGGCCCGGCAGCGGCGGCTGGCGGTACGACAGCGCGAGCGCGCGAAACCCGACCCGGCTGAACAGCTCCACGTTCGCGGGCGGGCTCTCGATGTACCAGCCGCGCGCACCCAGGTCGTCCCGGATCATCTGCTCCTCGATGAGCGCGAGCAGCGGTCGCAGTCGACCATCCCCCTTCAGCGATGTATCGAACGTGACGTAGCCGCCGAAGCCGGACCCCTGGAGTGTCAGGAACGAGACCATCCCGCCCACCTCGGCCGCTCCGTGTCGTTTGATCGCCCACAGGTGATACCGATACTCCGACGATCGCCGGGACAGCCACCCGGGGAGCTCGTTCGGCGCGAGCCGCGTCGCCCCGGCCGGGAATGCCTGCTGATAGAGTCGCAGCACGCTCTCGAGCTGGGCATCTCTCGGACTCGAGATCTTCTCGATTCGCGGTGCGCTGCCGGGCGAACGGCCGAGATACTCCGCCAGTGGCTCGGCCGCGACGTCGGGCTGCCCGTCGAGATATCGACGCATCGCCTTGTACTCGACGTTGGCCTCGGGCTCGTGGTCGTTCATGGCCCACCGGATGTATTCCCGCACCACGTTCTTCACGAACTCGGCGGGCAGGCGTCTCGCGTAGTTCGGGTCCACCGTCCGCACCGTGAGCATCAGCTTCGATACCGGTCGCTTGCCGGTGGCCAGCGCGGGCTGCACGTACGGGAAGTCGAGCCTCCGATAGCCCCAGGCGCCCCAGATCTCGGCCCGCGTGAACGGATCCAACCCATCCCGTTCCGGGCTCTTGAAGGGATCGTCGACCTCTGCGAAGATGCCCTCGGGGAATCGCCCCACCTGCTGCCTGGCATCGTTGGCGACCACCTCCTCGGCCCACTTCCGGAGCGTGGTCCCGAGCCCCAGCGACCGGAACTCGGGATGCACGACCAGGAACTCGAGCACGCCGGCGTTTACGCCGGCCAGGTAGTCGATGACCGCGCCCGCGACGACCTTCTCATCGGTGTGCGCGGTGCGCCACCAGCGCCCGCGCAGGCCCTCCCCGAAGGCGGCCTCCGGGCTCCGGGCCTCCTTGAGCGCCAGGAGAATGTGGTGCCGGTTCTTTCCGTGGGCGCCCGACCGGCCCACCCCGAGATACCCTCGCAGCTTTTCCAGCGACTCGCGCTCGTTGGCGTCCGGGAAGGCGGGCTCGTAGACCTCCTGGTAGAAGCGCACCAGCCGGTCATCGTCCTGATTCGAGTCCGAGAGCTCCGTCCAAGTGAACTCCTCCTGCTTCTCCGACCCGAGGCTGTCGTAGAACTCCGAGAGGATCTCCGGGAACTGGCAGGCCGCATAGCGCCCGCCGAACGGCGGGTCGAGCAGGAAGCGCCCGCTCGCCTTCAAACCCGAGAACTCCTCGGTGGCCAGCAGCCGCCGCATCTCTTCGCGGATCTTCACAACCGCGGGCGCGTATAGCTCCTGACCACAGCCGGAGTCGTCGACGGCGCAAGCATAGCGAAACTTCACCTGCCGTCCCCCGCGCCGCTCGGTGGCTTGAATCAGCCGCGCCACCGAGCCGAGCGCCTTGCGGACCAGGGTCTCCTTCAAGAACGTGTAGGTCGCGTCCTCACCCACGTTTGCGTGCTCGAAGAACGGCAGGAGGTTGCGCCATCGCTCGGCCGGCGACAGCGGCTGGCCCGACTCGTCCTCGATCACGAACATCACCCAGATGTAGGCCGAGTAGTACCGGGCCTCGCGATCCACGGCCAGGCCGCCCGCCTCGGTATGCCTCTCGTACTCCAGCACGAGACCGTAAGTGTCCCGGTCGCGGACCCCCTGCTGGGCCGAGCAGAGATCCTCCCGCTTCAGCCCGGGGCCCCACCGGGGAACGCCGACGATACTCACCTGGACGGCGAGCCGCCGAGCGAAGAGTGGCCACGCGGCGGTTCGCTCGTCCCCGGTCGCGGTCGCGGCCGTTTCGCCCTTCGGCCTCCCGATGAACATCCCCGCCAGGTGCTCGAGGCTCTCGTCCGACACCAGCAACGGTAACGAATTCGACTCGTCGCCATAGCCGAACTGCAATGTCTTGCCACCGATCCATTGCGAGCACGTGCACAGCGGAATGCTGGGCCCCCACAGGAGCCAGCAATAGAACAGGAACGCCTGCCCATGACGCGGCTCTCGGCGCATCACGCGCGTCGGATCGGAGAACTCGTCGAACGGATCGTCCGGGCGGGTGACCAGGCGACCATAGCTCTGAATCACCGGAGGCCAGTTGTCGTCGTAGTGGTTGACCAGGCCCGTCAACAGGTGAAGCGGCGCGAGAAATCCGGTCGCCACCTCGACCTTCGAGATGAATCGGTCCCGGTCCTGGACGCGAGGGGACCGGGTTCGCTCCAGGACCTTGAAGTACCGCTGGATGCGGGCGGTGGTTTCCGGCTTCTGCAAGGCGAAGCAGTTGTCGACCTTGATCGTGGGATTCTGATCCTCCGCCTGCACTTCGTACGCGAGCCGCGCCAGCCGTTCTCGCTGGAGCCCCCGCCACGCCGCTTTCTTCCTCTTGTACAGCGCCTGCCCGGCCCGATACTCCTCCTGGGTGGGAAAGTCGAGCTTCGACGGCCGGGCCGGGCTGGGATCGAACACTTCGCTCTCGACTCGGAGGCGCACTGCTTTTAGCAGGCTCCTGGTCTCCGGAACTTCGCGGAGACAGAACCCGATCTCCTTCAGGATGAGCCAGAACTGCCTCCAGGGTCTCTCGTCGTAGAAGACCACGAACCCCAGGAGCTCGCGGACGGGTCGAAACACCGCGGAGACGAAGAACCAGAACACGACGGCGACGACGACAAACGACAGGAAATGTATCCAGGTGACGGCGGGCTCGACGTAGGAATGGATCACGTGGAGCACCTCGAGAAGCGTGGCCATGCCCTACGCGATTCCCCCGGGCGTCGACGGCTAGCGGTTCCGCACCGCCAGCGCCAGCATCACCCACGACCAGCCGATGAAGATCATGTCGATCCCGACGAGCGTCCCGATCACCCAGACGGCGGCCCCGGGCAGCAGTCGCCAGATGTAGATGCCGAGCAGCAGCGTGACGACGCCGCTCAGGAGCAGCCAGCCCCGGTGCGGCAGGTGCATCACGATGGGGGTGATGATACGGAAGAGGCCCCCGATCATGAAGAACATGGCCATGAGCAGGGTCAGGACCAGGGCCCCGGCGGCCGGGTTGGCCACCAGCAGGAAGCCCGCCACCAGCGAGAGGGCTCCGTTCAACACGTGCAGGAGGGTGCCGGTCCACTTCGATTGGTGGAAGGCCCACACCGCTTCCATCGCGCCCGTGAACAGCAAGAGCCAGCCGAAGAGCAGCACCGACACGATCGTGGCCACGACCGAGACGGCTATCGAGAACGTCCCGACAAGGATCAGGACGATGCCGAGGGCCAGCAGCCATCCCGACTTCACCGGCACCTGGACCAGTCCTTGCGCTCCAACTTGGTTGGCCATGGATCGTCTCCCGTCTTGGGGTGAGCGAGAGGCTCCCCCGCGAGTCAGGCCAGTTTGAGATCGGGCTGCCCGGGGCGAACCTTAGGCCTCGGGAGGCGCCGTGTCAACGGCGAGGCGGTGGATCTGCTGGGTGTATCGCCGGGGGGACGTTGACGGGGTGGGCGCGGCGGAACTAGCTTGGAGGCGTGGCGACTCCCTCGGTACGCACGAAGCAGTGGACCCGTGTCGAGTACGAGCGGCTCATCGACCTGGGCGCCTTTCGACCCGGCGAGCCCCTGGAGCTGGTGGGCGGCGCCCTGGTCGTCCGCGAGCCACAGGGCGGCCCGCACGCCACGGCCGTCGGCCTCGCCGAGGATGTGCTGCGCCAGGTCTTTGGGGCCGGCTGGACGGTCAGGGCGCAGAGCCCCATCGCCCTCGACGAGGACTCCGAGCCGGAGCCCGACATCGCGGTCGTGCCCGGGAGCCGGAGGGACTACTCGCGCGGCCACCCATCGCATCCGGTGCTGATCGTCGAGGTGGCCGACTCGAGCCTGGAGTTCGACCGGCGCGAGAAGGCCGGTCTCTACGCGCGGGCCGGGATCGCGGACTACTGGATCGTCAATCTGCTGGACAGTCTGCTCGAGGTCTACCGCGATCCCGTGGCCGATCCGGGCAGGCCCTATGGCTGGCGCTACGGCTCGACGCTGACCCTTCGCGCCGGCGACCTCGTCGCTCCCCTGGCCGCCCCAGCGACCCCGGTCGCGGCCGCCGATCTGCTGCTCTAGATCGACGGATCTGCGGCTGTCGATTTGGCCGCCCGCCGTTCGACCTGTTGATAGAAGAACATCCCGGCACCGGAGGGATCAATGCCCAAGATCACGCAAAGGATCACGCCATTTCTGTGGTTCGATACCCAGGCCGAAGAGGCCGCGAGCTTCTATGTCTCGATCTTCAAGAACTCCCGGATCAAGGGCCAGGCCCGCTACGACGGCGAGGCGGCCCAGGCCTCCGGCCGGCCGAAGGGCTCGGTCATGACGGTGCCGTTCGAGCTCGACGGGCAAGACTTCGTCGCCCTCAACGGCGGCCCGGTCTTCAAGTTCACCGAGGCGATCTCCTTCGTCGTCAACTGCGAGACGCAAGAGGAGATCGACCACTTCTGGAAGGAGCTCTCCGCGGGAGGCCAGGAGGTCCAGTGCGGCTGGCTCAAGGACCGGTTCGGCGTCTCGTGGCAGGTGGTGCCGACCGTCCTGGGCGAGATGCTGCAGGACAAGGACCCGGACAAGCCGAAGCGGGTCATGGCCGCCATCATGAAGATGACGAAGCTCGACATCGAGCAGCTGCGCCGCGCCTACGAGGGCAGGCCGGGGACGAATGCTTGAATCACCGTCCAGCCGGGGTATCGTGCAGAGCATGTCCCGGCTCAAGACCCGCAAGCGCGCCGGCCTGCCGGACCGGGCCTTCGCCTACGTGGACTCTCGCGGCCGCCGACGGCTGCCGATCAACGACCGCGCCCACGTGCGGAACGCGCTGGCCCGGTTCAACCAGGTGGACTTCGAGAGCGATGCCGCCCGCGAGCGGGCCCGCATGCGCCTGCTGAACGCGGCCCGGAAGTACCGCATCGTGCCCGTCGGGTTCTTCACCGGCCAGCTGCGCACGGTGCAGCGTCACGCCACGGCCGGCCGCCTCGTGATCGAGCTGGGCCGGAACCCGGCTCCCGGCGAGCTCGAGCAGCGGCTCCGGACGGTGCTGCAGGATCCGACCCTCGCCGTCCTGCACTGGTCCGACGCCTCGGGGGCCTACCTGGACGGCACCGGCCAGCCGGCCCGGCTTCCCGCCAAGGGAGCCCGTCGAGGCGTGACATACCTCGAGCGCCAGGGGCGGCGGACGACGGCCCTCGTCCACGATCCGGCGGTCCTGAAGGACCCGGACCTCGCGAGCACGGTGCTGGACGCCGTCCGCTTCGTGGTGGAGCAGGATCGCCTCCGCGGCCGGATCGAGGCCACCGCCACCGCCGCCGCGGCGCTCCCCACCGGCTTCGTCACCTTCCTCATGAGCGACATCGAGGACTCCACCGTCCTGCTCCGGAAGCTGGGCGACCGCTACGGTGCGCTCCTCCACGACGTGAGAGGGATGCTCCGGACCGCCGTGGCGCGGGCGGGCGGGCGTGAGATCGACGCCCGCGCCGACGAGCTGTTCGCGGTGTTCGAGCGGGCCCCTGCCGCGATCGAGGCGGCGGGGGCGATCCAGCGCGAGGTCGGCGACCGGACCTGGGCCGAGCGTGTCGAGGTGCGACTCCGGATCGGCATCCACAGCGGCCGGCCGACCCTGACGGATGACGGGTACATCGGGCTGCCCGTCCACACGACGGCGCGCCTCTGCTCGGCGGCCCACGGCGGGCAGATCGTCGTGTCCGGGGCGACCCGCGCGGCCATCGGCACGTCGCCACCGAGCGGCGTGCGGTTCCGGAGTCTCGGGCGTCATCGTCTGCCCGGTCTGCCGGAGCCCGAGACGCTCTTCCAGGTCCTGGCGCGGGGGCTGCGCGCGGAGTTTCCGCCGCCCCGGCCTCAGCGTCGCGCCAGCCCCCGCCGGAAGCCCGACGACCGCCGCACGATCCGCGAGACCCGGAGTCGCCCGGCCCCGGGCCAGCTGGAGCTGCCTCAGCCGCCGGCCTGAGGCTCGACCAGAAGAGCGCGGTCAGGCGTTCCCGCTGGCGTAGAGCCAGCGCGCGACGAGTGCCTCGGTATCGCCGCCGAACGCCTCGCGCGAGCCCTCCGACAGCACCGTGCCGGTCCGCATCACGTACACGTGGTCGGCGATCTCGAGCGCGCGCTTGATGTTCTGGTCGACCAGGAGCACCGCCTTGCCCTGCGCGGCCAGGCCTCGGATCAGCTCGTAGATCAGGGCCGCCACGCGCGGCTCGACGCCGGCGGTGGGCTCGTCGATGAGGAAGACGACGGGATCGTGCATCAGGCTGCGCGCGATCTCGAGCTGGCGCTGCTGGCCGCCGCTCAATGTGCCGGCGGGCTGCCCCCGTCGCTCCCGCAGCACGGGGAACCGCTCGCACGCTCGGCTCACCAGCTCCTCGACGCGTCCGCGCTCGCCCCGGTAGCGCCACGCGCCCAGCCGCAGGTTCACCTCGACGGTCAGGTACGGAAAGATGCTCGGGCGCTGGGGCAGATAGACGACGCCGTGCCGCCCCATCTCGTGCGGCCCGACCGACCGCAGGACCTGCCCGTCCAGATGGATCTCACCCTCCCGCGCC
>Ga0210384_10000246_pt1 | contig 85859 bp, 79 predicted proteins | sample IncBWH2MmetaG_FD_160574 | JGI IMG/M metagenome (GOLD analysis project Ga0210384, IMG submission 160574) | Forest soil microbial communities from Barre Woods Harvard Forest LTER site, Petersham, Massachusetts, United States - Inc-BW-H-2-M | ecosystem: Environmental > Terrestrial > Soil >... | reverse complement strand
GAGGCCGCACGCCAAGCAGGCAGCAGGGCAGCGAAAAATGCGGCCACCAACAGCACCGCGATACTTGCAATCATGACGGCGGGATCGCCGGCTTTAGTTTCGTAGAGGAGGCTACCTATCCACCGCGTTGCTCCAGATGCCAGAGCCAAGCCAGCCACGATACCTCCCACGACGGGAATTGCCGCCTGTCGCATGACCAATTGCATCAAGGCAGTTCTATCCGAACCCAACGCAACCCGGATGCCAAGCTCCTGCTGCCGCAGCGACACGGAGTACGCCAGAACTCCGTAGACACCTAGCACCGCCAGCAACAAAGCTGCAATACCAAAGCTTGACAGCAGCATCGCCTGGAAACGCTCCGTCGCTACGGAGTCGTTCACTTGATCGTCAAGGGATTTCAGCGTCGGAATCGCAACCTGGGGATCGATGTTCCAAATGGTCCTGCGAATCGAGTCCGCCAACGCAGGAGTGGGCTGCGGGCTGCGGATGAAGAAGAACGCCCTCCACCACGGATTCTGCCAGTACGGCACGTACACCATGTTAGCGGTCCGCTTCAGATCGTTGATGCGCGCGTCGCCGACCACGCCAACGACGGTGTAATTCGTCTCCCCGCCAACCTCGAACGTTCTTCCTACAGGATCTTGGCCGGGCCACGCTGCGCGCGCCGTCTGCTCGGAGATCAGCACGTTGGTCGGATGATTCTGGTCGGCAGGCTGAAGATCACGCCCAGCGAGAAGCGGAATCCTCAGCGTGCTGACGTAGGACGGACTCACCCAGCGTATATTGGCCTCCGGCTCCTGTCCGGGAGGTAAAGGATGGTCCGAGCGGATAATGTTACTGACCCAAGTTTCGCCGGCGATGGGCATCTCACTGGTCATGGCGACCGATTCGACCCCGGGAAGCTGGCGCAGGTCGGTCAGCGCACGATCGATGAAACTCGCGCGAACTGCGCCCGCTTCCTCTGGTGAATTGCCGTACCGGGGAGTGGCGAGGCTTACGCCAGTCAGGGTGATATGGTCGGCGTCGAAGTCACGTCGCTGCCTCAGCAGCTGCGAAAAACTACGCACAAGTAATCCCGTGACGATAAGCAGAACCACCGTGCATGCAACTTCTCCGCCCACCAGCAGATGACGCGTGCGCCGTCCTTCGCGCGTGTTGGCGATGCGGGCGGGGTTGGCTTGCATGGCCTGCTGCGGATTGACGCGGATCGACCGCAACGCTGGCAGTAGGCCAAACAGCAGCGCCGTCATGAGCGACAGGCCCGCCGCAGCTAGCAGCGCCGACCAGCTTACATGCACTTCATTCAGACGCGGCAAGTTCGCCGGAGCAGCGGTCACAAACAGACGCACCCCAGTGAACGACAGCAGGATGCCGAGGGCGCCCCCAAACACGGCCAGCACCAAGCTGTCCATCAAGGTGGACCATATCAGTCGGCCAGTTCCTGCGCCCAGTGCCGCTCGCACCGCGATCTCGCGCTCACGCGTTACGGCGCGCGCCAGTTGCAGGTTTGCAAGGTTCGCACAGCCTATCAGCAACACCGCTCCTACAGCGGCCAGCAAAAGCCATAGCGCCGTACTTACTCGGCCTGCCACTTCCTGCGTCAGCGGCTCCACAAGAACATGGGTATCCGCAGACATCTGAGGCACGGTTCGTGCATAAGCTTGTTGTAGACCGTCCAGTTCGCTTTGTGCCTGTACCGGTGCAACTCCAGCCTGGAGGTGACCGACGACCAAGTAATTGTAGTTGCCGCTGTCCGACATGTCCGGCAACAGCGGTTTGAAGACCTCATAGGGGTGGATCGCACGCTGTAAAACCGCAGTGGACATTTCACTCATGTGCGGGAAGTTGAAGCCCCGTGGCGCAATCCCGACGACGGTCTGTGGGATGCCGCCGATGCGCAGCGTACGCCCGATTGCGTCTGGATCACCGTGAAGACATTCCTGCCATGCGCCGAAGGAGAGGATGACCTCCTGATCTCGCCCCTCAATAGTCTCTGTGGGCAGAAAACTGCGTCCCAGAACAGGTTGCACGCCGAGCACAGAAAAGAAATTGGGAGAGATTTCCAGGCCCTCCACGATGTTCGGGTGATCGGTGTCTGCGGAGACGCTATAACCTCGATTCCGAAAGATCGCTGCATCGGTCAAGGCCTTCGAATTGGTTTTCCAATTGAGGTAGTGTTTGTAATTATCGGGACCCGGGGGCTCGTTCCGCTCGCGGGCCACTTCCCGCACCACGACCAGACGCCCAGGCTCGTGGAAGGCGAGCGGCTTCAGGAGAACCGAATTCACGACACTGAATACCGATGTGACTGATCCGATACCCAAGCCCAGTGTCAGGAGGGCAGTGAGAGCAAATCCCGGCGACTTGCCCAAAGTGCGAATGCTGAAACGTAGGTCCTGCAAAATATTCATGGAAGCCTTTAGAGACACCATGGAGTATCTGTTGCGGCATGCAGCTGCTATGCCAACCCCGCTTTCGTATCCAAGTCATTTATCCACAAGGAGATATGTCACTCTGCTGAATGTTTCTGACATTTAGCGTTGTCCGAAATGGGTCATTGCTGTTCGGGAGTGAACACTTCTACCGTTGCAACACGCGCCCTCTTTGGTTCATAGACTGGGACTAGCTTTTAGTGGGTCGAACCTTCATCAACTTGCGCAAAACCGCCATCTCGTGAACTGGCCTAATTGAGGGCGAGGTTCGCCCGAAAGGGCTTATCGGCCGTTCGGGGGATTGTTCCCGAGTGACAGGCAACCCGACAGTGATTGTTGACGTAACCGGGTCAGTGCGCCACCTAATTCTTGGTGTCCTACCAGCCATTCATCAATAGGTTCTGGAAAGAAAGCCCGATCAGCGATCCCTGTTTGGTCACTTCCGGTACACCACGCCGCCCTTCATCACGAAACTCACTTTTCGCAGCACCGTGATGTCTTGTGACGGATCTCCGGGGACGGCGATGACGTCTGCCATGTAGTCTGGCTTTAGCTCGCCGATCTGGCCTTGCCAGCCCAGCAATTTGGCTCCGTTCAGGAGGTCGGCTTGCAGCACGGCCAGCGGGGTCATGCCGTATTTCACCATCAATTCCAGTTCACGCGCTTGCGTGCCGTGAGGAAACGGTCCGACATCCGATCCGAGTGCCATAGGCACTCCGGCCGCGAGCTGCTTGCGAAATTCGATTGCGTGCAGGTCGAGCAACTGGCGATCGTGCGCTGCCTGCTCCTGCGAGGTTGGATATTCGGCGAAGTATTCGAGAATAGTAAAGGTGGGCACGGCGAAGATTTGTTTTTCGCGCATGAGCCGCATAGTTTCGTCACCGAGTTGGTTAGCATGGTCAATAGAAGCGACACCAGCCCGTGCTGCATAAAGAGCGCCGGGTTCGCCGGTGGCGTGAACCGCAACGCGCTTGCCGCTGCGAGCGGCTTCCTCGACCGCGGCTTTGAGTTCGGCTTCGTTGTACTGATAGATCGTGGAAAAGCGGCCATCGCGAATCGTGTCCGGGCCGGTCTCATAGATTTTGATGAAATCGGCGCCCTCTTTGAGTTGCTCGCGGATTACGGTTACCAGTTCCGCGGTGTTGTCCGCATAAGTTGCATTCGACAGGACATGTTGCGCGGGGTTGAAGTGATTGGCGTCTTCGTGCCCGCCGAGAATGTCGATAGCGTTTCCGCTGATGCGCAGACGAGGTCCCGGGACCAAGCCCTGGTCGATTGCGTTGCGCACGGCGGTGTCGGCTGAGCCTGCGCCTTCGGTGCCCATGTCACGCTCGGCGGTGAAGCCTGCCATGAGGTCCGCCCGAGCAGCCAGAACCGCGAGGATGGTCCGTTGCGGCACCGACTCTTCGACCGTCTGCAAGTCCTCGGCGCCGGGATGCAGAAACAAGTGCACATGCGCGTCGATCAAGCCCGGGAGCAACGTGCTGTCACCGAGGTCGAGGATCTCCGCGCCTGCTGGGTGGGCCACCTTTGATCCCACTTCGACGATCTGCTCACCCTTCACCAGTACTTCGCCGGGTTTTACCATGCGTCCGCTTTCGACGTCCAGCAGACGCGCGGCGTGCACCAGAATCGAATGAGGAGGTTCCGGATGGGCGCCGGAGATGAGTGTGCAGACCAAAAAGATCGCGGCCAGGGCCGAGAAGAAGTGTGTGGTTTTCATGGTTGTCGGAAGGATGGTACCACTTGGGGCGGTACGGGTTCCAAGTATTGGGTGTGTCTTAGCTCATCTTTCGCCCCCCTGGGGCTTGGCGGTTTCCCGTTGCTGACCCACGGCTTGCGCCGTGGACTGCATTCTTGCGCCGCTTCGCGGCTGTTTACAACTTACCCCGATAGTCCCGGTACAACGGTAACCTCGTTTTGGCGAGCGCGCGGCGATAGCATGTTGAGATCACGCCTGGGAAGCATCGACCAATGTGACTCAAGCACGGGCGGGAACGCTCGCGTCTACATTGACAGTTTTCCAAGACCTTCTGGATTGCGGGGTTTAGCATGCGACAATCGTACAAAGTCTTTTCTGTTATCGGGGTCGTCCTCTTCGCCATTGCGGGCAGCTATGGACAATCGCTGGGGGATGTGGCCCGCGAGCAGCGTCAGAAACAGGCGAAGGATGCGCACGCCACTCATAAGGTGGTTACAAACGAGGATATTCCTGAGCAGGCGGAACCGGTATCGACTACCTCCGTTACCTCCGTCAGTACCGACGAACACGACCCTGCTCTCGCTCCCGCTTCGAACGATGTCCACGCCGGCGAACAGTGGAAGGCGAAGATTGAAGCCCAGAAGGGTTCGGTCGCGTCCTTGCAGAGTCAAATCGACAAACTGAATTCCTCAATCCGTTTTGCCGGGCCGAATTGTGTGGCTAACTGCGTGCAGTACAACGAACGGCAGATTCAGAAGCAGGACGAAGTGCAACGCATGCAAAAACAGCTGGACGAACGAAGGAAACAGCTGGAGGAGATGCAGGAGTCGGCCCGCAAGGCTGGATTGGGCAGTTCAGTTTACGAGCCGTGATGTGCGCAGCGTCGTCCCGCATTTCTTCAGAAATCTCACCGGCCAAACCCTATTCTGGGTCAATCGCACGATCCAGGTAAATCCAAAGCACGCGCGAGAACAGCGTCAGCGTGGGCACCAGCGGTAAGAAGAGCAGAATTGCCCACCAGGTGATTTTCTGCAGTGACCACGCTGTGCATGCCCACAACAGAAGACCCAGAGCGACAATCGTGATCAACGCCAGGGCATAGCTGATGTACATGGCTCCCAGAAAGTAGCCCTGTTCGCGTTCAAACTTCAAGCCACAATTTGGGCAGCATTCCTGCATGCGCGGAAATCCGAGGAAAATCGACTTGCGGAAGATTCTGGCGGCACGGCATCGGGGACACAGCTGACGGAGTATCGCCGAGGCGGTCGATGGATGAGCCGCGGTTTTCATCAAGAGAATTCCGAACTCGACATTAACACGTTGGAACTAACGCCTTGGACTAGATCTGAGCGGCCACGCTTTGTGTAAAATCCGGCTTGGCGTATCATCGAGGCACAAAGCCGTGATTCGCCGAAGGCTCTCGCACTACGATGTTCTCGCGGATCTTGGAGCGGGTGGCATGGGCGTGGTTTACCTCGCTCATGACACGCGGCTGGATCGCGACGTGGCCATCAAGGTTCTTCCTGCCGATCGTCCGTTGAGCGAGACCGCCCGGCGCCGATTTCAGCGCGAGGCCATGGCGGCTCAATTGGCTCGGTGCCGTTCATGCACCCTCCGATAAAGCCGCCAATGACGACTCCTTTAACGTGGGCATCAGTGTTTACGGGGCCGGCAGTTTGTACACCTTCGGGAAAGATCCGCGAATGCACGTGGGCACGGGCATGAACGATAAGCGCAGGCGATCTGCGCCGTAGCTTTTGTTCGCAGTACAAAACATTTGCGATGAGGCCACTGGACAAACAACCGGTGGCCTTTCTGCTAATGTAGGCGCGGGCGTCCTCGCCCGTGCAGTTCCCCATTTAGGAATTCACACTTGATCAGTTTCTCAACATTACTTCTTACGATTAGCCTGCTGCTGCGTGGCGACGATTGCCCGCCGCACCGGAACGATCGCGCCACGCGAAGGATCCGTGGCCGCGTTGGCGCGCGCCAGCACCTCTTCCTGAATGTACTTCACGAAGTCCTGAATCTGACGCTGCATTTCTTCCATCCGCTCGCGCATTTGTAGAATAATCGCCATGCCGCTGATATTCACTCCCAAGTCGCGCGCCAGCGATAGGATGAATTCCAAACGCTGCAGATCCTCGTCAGTGTAGAGACGGGTATTGCCCTCGGTTCGCGATGGTTTCAGCAAACCTTCCCGCTCGTACAACCGCAAGGTTTGGGGATGGATGCCATACATCTCAGCCACAGCCGAAATCATGTAGGCGCCCTTGGATTTCCGCTTGGTCATCGCCCTTTAATTTACATCAAAACCTACCACGAGGCTTTTGATCGGTGTATTCGGTGTTCCGGACTAGCCGACGCACGTGAATGCGAGATACTGGAGCGAGACTTGGTTTTGGACGACGATGCTGGCATTGTCGACACTCCAGGTTCCCCTTGTAATCCTTGCAAGGCCACTGATGGACGAGCTCAAGTTTGGATTCAATCTGCTCTTCGCAACTATCGATATTTTCTTCGTAGCGGTAGTGGTCAATTGGGTCCGACCACAGGAAGGGTAGAGCGCCGCCAACGACATATTCCTTAAGCCACCCGAACTCAAATCTCCCAATTCCAATTCGGAGCTCTACCAACTCTCCTCATTATTTGCTCGGAATCAGGAAAGGGAAGGGCACGGCTTCAGCCGTGCCGATAGGATTGCAAAGGTTCTTGGCTTTAGCCGCTAAGGTTCTACGCGACTGCTTCAGGCTTCTCCGGCGGAGCCGGAGTCCATCCCTCGGGCCTGAGAGCATGATTAAAGAAGTAGGCCACCACGCCCGCCGCGATGAGCAGCATTCCGAAAGCGAAAGAACTCATTCCGAGGACCTGCTCGGTCTCGCTACGAACCACAGAGAATCCAAGCAGTAGCATAGGCGCGATGCCGACCGCTACGGCTCCGAACATGCCGCCAGGGACCCGGAAGGGACGATGCAGTTCGGGTTCGCGCACGCGCAGAACAATGAGCGCGATGAACTCCAGCGAGAGGCTGGCACCGTAGAGCAGAATGTCGATGGTCACCAGGCGTTCAAAACCCAGCCCAAGGCACATGGCCCAGCCGATGGCGCACACCACAATCGCGACCCACGGTGCCCGTGAGCGCGGATGCAGTTTGCCAAAGATGCGGGGCAACATGCCGTCCTGCGCCATGGCTAGAGGCAGGCGAGAGTAACTCATCACCAAGGCGTTGAACATTCCGAAACCGCTGATCATGCCGCCGAGCGCGAGTCCGACGCGCAACAGTGGACCGCCTAGCAGGCCTGCGATGTCCGCCCAGAATCCGGTCTCCCATGCGCTCGAGGAAAGGCCGGTCATCCACATGGCTGCGACCGGGACGATGTAGCTCAGAGCGACGATTACGACAGCCGCCAGCATGGCGCGGGGATAAGTCCGCTGCGGACGCTCGACTTCGGTGGCGATGGTCGAAGCGTTATCCCAGCCCATGTAATTCCACATACAAATGAGCAGGCCGGTGAGGATGTCTACGGAGGAAACCGTCGGTTTGGTGACGGCGTGAGCCAGGGCTCCGATCTTGAAGGGCGCGATGGCCACGATCAGAATGAACGGCGCTGACAGGAGGATCAGAAGCCAGAGCGAAGTTGTAGAGACCACCCGGACCCCGGCGATATTCAGCAGCGCGCAGACGATGACGACCGCGAGTCCGACCATCCACCCGCGATATCCCTCGGCAAACCAGGGAAACAAGCGCGTGAGATAAAGGACGAATAGAGTCGGGTAGATCGCCATGTCGAAGATCGACGCAACCAGCGAGAGCCACGCTTCCTGGAATCCCCAGAAGTTGCCCATGGCGCGCCGCACCCAGGCGTAATATCCGCCTTCGTATGGCAGCGCACTCGAGAGTTCGCCGATCATGAAAGCAGTAGGCAGACTCCAGAGAATCGGAGTCAGCAGCAGAATGAGGATGGCTTTGCCGTAGCCGGCGCCGCGCACGATGTCCTCTGTGCCATAAGTGCCGCCCGACACCATAAAGAAGGTGGCGGCGACGAGTGGCCACAAGGTGAGGCGAACCGATTTCTTCCGATGGGGGACGATCGTGGGTGGCTGGAATACTTGATGTGGCGCGCTAGCTGTTGCCAATTTCTATGTGTTCCTCCCTTGGGGCGAATCACTCTCAGCCACGCCGTCGCGCCTACACTCGCTCTGGGCCTCCCGGTACACTAAGATTCCGGAAGCTGCGCTGAAGTTAGTTCGCAGTCGTGAGAATACGGCAAATTAGATGCCTTGTGGAAAAAAAATGATCAGAATTAGAGAAATTTTTTCTCAGAAGGGTCGCGACGGAGGTAATGGCTCAGGCCTTTTCTTAGACGTTCTTCCAAAGCTCCGGCCGCGAATCTCAAGATTCAGCTTTGCCAACTCGCGCAGGATTTCCTTCGAGGGCGGACCAGGGTCTTTGGCCGCGCTTGCGAACTCACGAAGATCGCTCACTTCTTGCGCATCCAGACGTCCCACGTGACTGGCCCGGCTTCCTCGTCAGCGATTGGACGGCCCGAGACCTTGAGCGCCAGCTTCACCTGGCCGTGATGGTAGCCCTCGTGCCAGACCATGTGCTGCAGCAGCAAAATCGGATGGTCGTAGTGAAGGTCCATGTCTCGGCCAGACTCCACCCTGCTCCTTATCGCGTCACGTACCGCCTTGGCGCTGTCGTTCAGCATCTCCGCGATGCGACCAGCGTCACGCTCGACGGCCCACTCCTCCCCAGGCAGCTTCCTGGCGAACTCAGGGGCGTCTTCATAGACAAACACAAGCCGCACATAGTGGATGTGTGTGAACAGCTCAGCGACGGTTGGGCTGCCCTCCATCGCCGTGGCTTCCAGCCCGCCCGGCGGGAGGGCGCGCAGCAGGTTGAGCAGGATGATGTTGTTACGGTCCCAGGAGTCCAGCAGAGCCTCAAGCAGGCCGTGTTCTGTTGCGCTCGACATAACCACACCCCTTAGCTGCCAAATTTATATGCTTTTCAACAAGCCGTTAGACGTTCTTCCAGAGCTCCGTGCGCGGATCTTCGGGATTCAGTTTCGCCAGTTCCCGTAGGATTTCCTTCGAGCGTTCGTCGCGGGGCATGGGGACAGCGGTCTTGATTTCGACGATCTCATCCCCACGTGCGCCTTCTTTGGTGGCCGACGGAACGCCCTTCTCACGTAGCCGAAGCTTCTGGCCAGACTGGGTTCCGGGCGGAATCTTGAGCATGGCGCGTCCATCGATGGTCGGAACCTCTACCTTGGCGCCGAGCGCCGCCTCGGTAACCGTCACCGGAACGGTTAGGTGAATGTCGTCGCCTTCGCGATGAAAAATGGGATGGTCTCCAGTACGGATGATCGCGTAGAGGTCGCCGGTTGGTCCGCCCTGGGAACCGGCGTTGCCTTTGCCCGGGATTCGGATTCGCTGGCCATCCCGCGTACCGGCTTTGATTCGGACGTCAAGCGGTTCGGTCTTCTCGACCGTTCCTTCGCCATGGCAGGTGCCGCACGTTGTTATGTTTTTTCCAGTGCCATGGCAGCGCGAGCAGGTCGTATTGAACTTCATGCGTCCGCCGGTCTGGGTGACCTGGCCGGTACCGCCGCATTCCGGACATGTGCCCGGTGATTCGATGTAGCCCTTACCGTGGCACGTTCCGCAGACCACACGCCGGGTGATGTTCAACTTCATGACGCCACCCCAGATGGCCGTCCAGAAGGGAACGTTGACCTGGTACTCCAGATCAGACCCCGGTTCGGGCCCTTCGTGCGCTACCCCGCCACGCCCGCCGAACATACCGGAGAAGATGTCTTTGAAGCCTCCACTACCGGAGCTACTGGCTTTGCGGCTACGGCCGCCTTCGAACAGGTCGGAGAAATCAAAGCCGCCGAAGTCGAAGTTTGCGCCCTGACCTCCCGCGCCCTGAGGTTGTCCACCCGGGAACCCTCCGGCGAATCCGCCCGAAGGCCCTCCGGCACCTCCGCCAGCACGGGCATAGGCATCGGCCGTCGCCGGATCAATGTTGTCAGAGTAAAACCCAAGCTGGTCGTAAATCTTGCGCTTCTTGGAATCGCTCAGAACATCGTTGGCCTCGGACAGCGCCTTAAACTTTTCCTCAGCACCCTTGTCGCCGGGGTTCACGTCCGGGTGATACTTGCGCGCAAGTTTGCGGAACGCTTTGCGAATATCCTCGGCGGAGGCGGTCTTCTTGACCCCGAGTGTGGCGTAGTAGTCTTTGGTGGCGGTAGCCATCTCTATTCGTGCATCCTAAACCAAACTCAGTTTTGGATCTTATGTCTTCCCGCTTCCAGCACGCCGATACGCTCGTACTTCGGCGCGTCCACGTAAACCGGAATGCGGTTCACTCCAGTTAGTGTCTGCGCAAAGACGTACCATCGCCCCTCGTCCTCGGCGAAATTCAGAAAATACGTTTGTCCGTTCGCTTCGAATTGCAATTTCAATCTCCCTGGGTTCCTAAAAACAAGCCACGGATTTCACGGATCTCTGTCGGTCTGCGAATCCGTGACAATCCGTGGCCAAACTCTTCGCCATTATTTCTTATCTTCCACGTCCACGTACTCCGCATCGATGACGCCTTCGTCTTTCTTAGCGTGGCCGTTCGACGAAGGGCCTGCTCCTGCACTGGGTCCTGCTTCCGGCGCTCCTTGCGGAGGCTGGGCCGCCTTGTACATCTGCTCGGCCAGCTTGTGCGAAGCCTGCGTCAGCGTCTCGCGAGCCTTGTCCATGGCTGCTTTGTCGCCGCTCTCCAACGCTTTCTTGGCGTCGGCAATTGCGTTTTCAACATCTCCGCGTTCCGAGCCGGAGATCTTGTCGCCCTGCTCGCGCAGCATCTTCTCCACGCCGTAGACCATGGAATCGAGCTGGTTCTTGGCGTCGATGGCTTCGCGCTGGGCCTTGTCTTCCGCCGAGTGCGCGTCGGCTTCTTTCGCCATGCGCTCGACTTCCTCTTTGCTCAGGCCGGAAGAAGACGTAATCGTGATCTTCTGGTCCTTGCTCGTGGCCATATCTTTCGCGGTCACGTTCAGAATGCCGTTGGCGTCGATATCGAACGTCACCTCAATCTGAGGCACGCCACGCGGAGCCGGGGGCAACCCGGTCAGGTGGAATTTGCCTAGAGTGCGGTTCTGCGCCGCCATCGGACGCTCACCCTGCAGCACGTGCACTTCGACCGAAGTCTGACTATCGGCCGCGGTCGAGAACGTTTCCGTCTTACGCGTCGGAATCGTCGTGTTGCGCGGAATCATCGGCGTAGCCACGCCGCCCAGGGTTTCGATCGCCAGGGTCAGCGGAGTCACGTCCAGCAAGAGCAGATCCTTGACTTCGCCGCCAAGCACGCCACCCTGAATAGCCGCGCCGATCGCAACCACTTCATCCGGATTCACGCCCTTGTGCGGCTCTTTCCCAAACAGCTCTTTTACCAGCGCCTGAATGCGCGGCATACGAGTCTGCCCGCCGACCAGCACGACTTCATTGATCTTGCTGTTGTCGACTCCCGCGTCTTTCATGCACTGCTTGCAGGGACCAACCGAGCGCTGAATAATGTCTTCGACCATCGATTCGAGCTTCGCCCTGGTCAACTTCTTCACCAGATGCTTCGGACCACCAGCATCCGCCGTGATGAACGGCAGATTGATCTCAGTCTCCATGGTGGTCGAGAGTTCGATCTTGGCCCGCTCGGCCGCGTCCCGCAGACGCTGCAACGCCATCTCGTTGCCCTTGCCGCGCAGATCGAGACCTTCGTCCTTCTTGAACTCGTCAATCAACCAATCGACAATGCGCTGGTCAAGATTGTCGCCGCCCAGGTGCGTGTCACCGTTGGTGGCTTTCACTTCAATCACGCCTTCGCCAACTTCGAGCACCGAGATATCAAAAGTCCCGCCGCCGAAGTCATACACCGCGATGGTCTCATCCTTCTTCTTATCGAGACCGTACGCCAGCGCCGCCGCCGTCGGCTCGTTGATGATGCGCTTCACATCCAGCCCGGCAATCTTGCCCGCATCTTTGGTGGCCTGCCGCTGGGCGTCATTAAAGTACGCCGGCACGGTGATGACCGCGTCGTTCACCTTCTCGCCCAGATAGTCTTCCGCCGCCTTCTTCAGCTTCTGCAAAATCATGGCCGAAATCTGCGGAGGCGTATGCTCTTTACCCTGCGCCAGCACCGCAACGTGGTCGCCCGACTGCACCACCTTGTAGGGCACCATCTTAATTTCTTCGGTCACCTCGTCGAAGCGGCGCCCCATAAACCGCTTGATCGAATAAACCGTATTCTCCGGATTGGTGATGGCCTGCCGCTTGGCCACCTGCCCCACCAACCGCTCCCCGGTCTTGGTAAATCCAACCACCGACGGGGTAGTCCGCCCACCTTCTTCGTTGGGGATCACCTTCGGCTCGCCGCCTTCCATGACGGCGACGCAAGAGTTGGTGGTTCCCAAGTCAATTCCTATAATCTTGGCCATAACTGGCTCCTCCTAAACTAGATAAGTCCTGTGTAATCAGTAGATGTATGATTACGAACGATCCCATCCTAAGACTTGAGTGAATCGTTGTCAAGGTTTAGATGCGGGAGGAGATGAGGAGGATGCGGCCCTGCCTACCGAAAAATCGCATTTCGGACGAGCGGCGGATCGGAAGACAAGGACAGGAGGCGGGTCCGCGCGAGTTTTCCTCGACAACGAACGCTAACTCTAGCGGCGCCGGCCCGGCCCGGTAGGCAGTTGCCTACCGGAAAGACCTTCCGATACGAAGGAGCTTGCGGTCCATGATCCTTGAAAAAGTTTTCATGAACAGAAGAAGGAGCGTGCCCATGACGATAAGTACCGGTGAATTGTATATGAACGACCTCCAACTCACCTCGTTTATCCCAATTCCGTAGTGCCTTTCAATATAAGCGCCATAAAGATAAGCGACCAGCAGCGCAACCGCCCCCAAGAAGCCGAGGGCCATCAAAAGATAACGCTCTCGCCGAGGATTTACGAGTGGAACGAAGCGAACCGACCAACCCTCACCGCCGCCGCTAACGCTTAGCGGTTCGGTTTCTCCGTCCACTAGCACGAGGACTTTTACAATTTGGGAGTGGTCACCCACCGGATTGAGGTAAGGGAGCCGAATTCGCACCTTGCTTCCATCTGTGGTGGATTGCCCTTCAAGCTCCGCAGGATTAACCGAGACATCCAGAACTATCGAACTCTCGGGTAGTCCCAAAATGATTGTGGGATGTTGAATTGTTTCTGATCCCTCGTTGAAGATCTCGCCTTCGACCTGGCCCAGCTCCTTGATTGGCCTATCTTCGAAAGCCATACTGATTTTTGGCCGCACGCCCGGCCAGATTCGGACTAGTGAGGAGTTTCCAATCTCTCTAAAGACCGCTCTTCGCGGCCTTTTTCTAAAACGGATAAGTACTATGCAGGTGACTGTGGCGACAGCGGCGCTAATCCACGCGGCAGGGGCGTTAGTGTACAGCCAGTGCATAACTCCGCCGCTATTCCCGTCCACCATCGCGTCACCGATTTCGATTAGAAATGTAGCTAGTAAAGATACGCTGCTCATTTTCTAGTGTAAACCATGGCGGCTAGGCGGGCGGCTAGGGGCCGGGTGCCCCGCTCCTTGCGCTCTTGGCAAGGGGCGGGTGTCGGCGGAAGGCCGTGGGTTAGCGGCTTAAGGTTATTTGCGAACCTGAGACTACGAACCTAACGCAAGCACCCGCCCCTTGCGAAAAAGCCGCAAGGAGCGGGGCACCCCGCACCCCGGCACCCCCACGCAGCACCCCCTACCCGGCACCCGATGTTTGGCCGTCACATCTTTTCCCCATGAACCGGGTTTAGCATCCCTTCATGCCCAAGGGTCTGAGGCGATTCTACGGCAGCGGAGATTTGCACTTCATCACTTGCAGTTGCTATCAGAGAAGGCCTTGGCTCGACACCCATGAGCGACGTGATCTGTTTCTCAGAATCCTCGAAGAAGTGCGAAAAGAGCATCGCTTCGTTGTGCTGGGATATGTCGTCATGCCGGAGCACTTTCATTTGCTTATGAGCGAGCCGCAGGTGGGAACACCGTCGACGGCGATGCAGAGTGTGAAACAGCGGTTCGCGCAGCGAGTCGTGCCGAGGCGCAGGCAGCGTCGTCCAGCAGGCACCCGCCCCTTGCAAAAGACGCAAGGAGCGGGGCACCCAATGTCAAAATCGATGCGGATCTGGCAGCCTCGCTTCTACGATTTCAATGTTTGGACGGAGGGTAAGCGGATCGAAAAGCTACGCTACATGCACCAAAACCCCGTGAAACGCGGGTTGGTCGTCGAGCCGGAGCAGTGGCGATGGAGCAGTTTTCGAAGTTATGCCTTCGGTGAGGTCGGGCTGGTACAAATCAACGATTGCGACGCTCTGCGGATGACGATGAGAGACTCGGCGTGATGCGCGCACCCGCCCCTTGCGATAAAGCCGCAAGGAGCGGGGCACCCGGCGGCGCAAGGGATAAAGCTAAAGTCGGGAATTCCGGTTGAATTTCGGGGGGGCTCGGCGATAGACTCCCAGTGCAACAGGAGGGCGCAGTGTATGCAATTTGATCGTCGAGCATTCCTTGCGAGCCTGGGAACGGCAGCTGCTATCAGCGCCATGCCCTCCGAGGCGCTCGCCGACGCACTTGAACACCACATGATAGAAAACCTCGACGCGGAGACGACCGCGAGCGAGCTAAAGGTTCGGCTCGGCACGGGACTACTGTTCGGCGGGCCATTGCCGAGCGGCAAAGCCGCGGAGGAACTGAAGAAGCTGGAGCCGATGCCGGAGAAACCGACATTGGTCGATTTCTTTAAGTACAGGTTCGCACCAGCGACAGCGAAGCATGTCTTGCAGAGCGCGACTGACGCGATGAAAAAGGGCGAGAAAGAGGAATTGATTCTTGCCTGCCTTCTTCATGATGTCGTGCTCAACCTGATCAAGGTTGATCACGGGTGGTGGGGTGCGCAGATGATGGAGCCCTACGTGTCTGAGAAGATCAGTTGGGGCATCCGCTATCACCAGGCCCTACGCTTCTACCCGGACCCTTCCGTTGGCTACGAGTACCCAGAGGCGTACAACCAGATTTTCGGTAAGGACTACGTGCCACCTTCCTACATCAAGCAAGCCTACGAGTATGCCCGCAACCACAAGTCCTACATGGACGCGCGCATGATCACTGTGCACGACCTCTACGCTTTCGATCCAACCATGAAGGTGTCGATAGATCCGTTCATCGACATCATCGGTCGTCACTTCAAACAACCGAAGGAGGGGCTCGGGTACGACAATAGCCCCGTCGCCCACATGTGGCGGACACTCATTTTTCCGGACACCCCGCTCTAGGTGCCTACCTTCTCCAACATGGGCGGTTGGCCCATTCTAGTCGCGTTCTTTGCGACTAGAGTCGGGCTTTCGACCACATCCCCACCCGACTGAAAACACAAGGTCACTCCACTCCGCTTCGCTCCGGTCGGGATGACAGAGTTATTTCGCGAACTTGTGGGAGGGCACGGTGGGGCTGGCCCACCCTTTTTCTTCTTATTTTAACTCTTGAGCGTGCCCCGTCGTTGTCGCGTTTTCTGCGTCAGGGCGGGGAATTTGATCTCCCTGGGACAGGATGGAGCCCGAAGCCGAAATCCCCGTCCTGTCCCTGCAAAGAGCGCAGGGACAAGGACGGGGCACCCGCTCGAACAACTCGTGACGAAAAGGGCGGGCCAGCCCCCCAGCCCCCAAAAACCTTGGTAGTCTTAGTCCCCAGGGGAAGAAAAAAGGAGTTGCAATGGCAAAACTGCAGGCGGGTGGCCCATTCTAGTCGCGTTCTTTGCGACTAGAGTGGAACGGCTTGAATGGGGCACCCGACCCTGTTTGATTGGTAAGCCTCGAACGTCCCCACTCTAAATTTCGCAAAGGGCCCTAAATTTAGAATGGGCCACCGAGGGGATTCAATATGATGAAGCTAAACGGATGGCCGGTGGCCTACTCAAGCCGTTTTTGGCTTGAGTGGGGCTTTGCGGCTGGGCCGAGTCTTGCTGCCGCTCTTTCTCGTTTCCGCGCTGTCCATTCGCATTCAATTTCCACTGTCCCTGCGCAACCTGTCGCGTACTGGCGAAAACTGCTCCACTCCCAGTCCTCGGCACGTGCGCACAGGCCGCGCTTCACGGGGTTGTTGTGAATATATCGGAGTTTGTCCATGAACTGAGGTTCATTCCGAACATTGAAATCATAGTAGCGCTTTTGCCAGAAATGCTCGGCCTCGCCAATCAATCGCCGCGAGACTCCCTGCTTCAATGACTTGATCGCGTCGGCGAGAGTGTGCAGTTGCGGTTCGCTGAGCAGCAAGTGAACGTGTTCGGGCATGACGACATAACCGTAGACGCAAAGTTCGAAACCGAGGTGCACACGTTCGAGGGCGGCCTCGAATACTTGCCTAGGGATGGGTGTGTTCAACGAGAGCCGACGATGGTAACAGCAGAAGGTCACGAAGTGAGTCTGCCCGGACGCGTGGAATCGTTTGAGTCCCCAAGGCATAAGGTCAGCTTACGTCTGAGAAGTGCCCCACTCAAGCCAAAGTGCGGCTTGAATGGGCCACCGCGTCTGCTTTTCCCGATTCGGGAAAGAGCTTGTCAAGCCCCCTAAACAGGACAATTCCCGCTATCCCGCTGATTCAGTTGCGAAAATAAAGTCTGAAATCATGTCTCACTTACCCCCTGCGATTTGGTAGTCTGGAAATAGAAGAGAAAAATCAACGGGCGCGACCGGAAATCCGGCTCGCGCCTTTTTTATTGGGATGGAAAAGGAAAAATGCCACAAAAGCGATTGCTCGAAGCCCCTGGAAATCCATTCGCAAGGCAACGAACTCCGCCTTCGACGCCCTGGGTGATGGCCAACCTCGAGCGTGACCGGCAAGCCAACCGGGAGGCTTTGCTCGGAATGAAATCCACCATGGTGCGCGGGCCGCTCTGGGCCAAGCGTCGCGGGGAACTTTCGGAACTCGCCTTCTTTTACAAAGCCGCCAGCCTGGGGTTTGGCGTGGCCAAGCCCTGGGGCGACAGCGAACGCTACGACTTCATCCTGGACTCGGGACAGCGGCTGTGGCGGGTGCAGGTCAAGTCGGGAGCCTATCACCAGAATCGCCGCTATGGCCTGCATGGAATGTGCGGCAATCGGGAGCAGACCCAGTACACATCCGGGGAGATCGACATCCTGGCCGGCTACCTGATTCCGCTCGACATCTGGTACATCATTCCGGTTGAAAAGATCCAGAACCGATGGTTGCTGCTTTTTCCGTACGGCGGAGCGCGGTGTGGTCACTACGAACAGTATCGCGAAGCCTGGAATCTGATGGCGCCGCAAAGTTCGGATGCGTCGTTTCTTTCGACTGGCCTCTCCACTGGTCCGCAGAACGGACGCGTGCGGCCTGGATATCTTGACCCACGGTTCCTGTGATGCGGCTTAGTTGTCAGCTTCCAAAGTCCCCCACCCTAAATTTCGCAAAGAACGCGAAATTTAGAATGGGGCACCCCGGCGACACCAAGGGGGAGAACATCGTAGGATGAATCGCATGACGCAAGAATTGGAATTAGACTGCCTCGACCAGTTGGAAGCGACCCCCGCGATCCTGCGCGGATTGATGTGCGGCCTGTCGGTCGAAGATACCGAATGGAAGCCCGCGCCCGACCGCTTTTCGGTAGCGGAAGTGCTCTCGCATCTTTCCCATTCCGAGGGCCACTGCTATCGAACCCGCGTGGACCGGTTCGTGAGTGAGGAACTGCCGGAGTTCGAGCCTGACGATGCGCAGATGTACCTGGAGTTGTACCGCAATGCCAACGCCGAAGACGCCTTCGACCATTTTGCAGAACAGCGCGAGAGCAACGTGAAGCATCTGCGGACCTTGCCGCGAAGCGCCGGTGAACGCCGCGCCAGGCACCCGGAGGCCGGCGAAATCACCCTGCAACAAATGCTGCATGAGTGGGCCATGCACGATCTGGGACATATCCGGCAGATCGCTGAGCTGGTGAGAGCGCGAAAACACCTGCAGGCAGCGGGCAAACTGGGCGATAGCTACCGACTGAATCCATAGCCCGATTGTTTTCCCGATTCGGGAAAAACCTTGTCAAGCCCTCTGGACCGCACAATTCCCGCTATCCCGCTGATCCGGTTACGAAAATAAAGTTCGAAAGCATGTCTCATTTACCCCCTCAGATTTGCTAGTTTGGAAATAGAAGGCAAAAAACAGACGGAATCGCGCGTTTGGCTCGCTTCCTTATCGAACTCAGCCACCACCGCCGCCCGCGCGTTCATTGACATGTGGAGCACATGAAAGTATGCTATACACATGTCAAAGATGATTCAACTCCGTAATGTCCCCGACGCGCTGCATCGCAGTCTGAAAGCCCGCGCCGCCATGTCCGGCAGATCGCTGTCAGACTACCTGCTGGCCGAGATTAAAGAGATTGCGGAACGGCCCACGCTGGCGGAGCTGCGGGAACGTCTGCATCGAAGGAAAGCGGTTGCCCGCGAGCTGGACACAGCCCGCCTGGTACGAGAAGAACGTGAGGCGCGGTGATCGTCCTCGATGCGTCCGCGGCCGTGGATTGGCTGGTTCAGACTACGGCCGCCCAGCGCATCGAGAGCCGAATCTTCTCGCGCAACCAATCCCTTCACGCCCCTGAGCTTCTCGATCTGGAGGTCGCTCAGGTGCTCCGCCGGCTGGTGCGCGAGGGTGCGCTCTCCGCATCCCGCGCGGAACAGGCCATTCAGGATTTGCTCGACCTGCGGATTACCCGGTATCCGCACCCAGTGTTGCTGCCTCGGATCTGGCAACTCCGCCACAAGTTGTCGGCCTACGACGCAGCCTACATAGTGCTCGCCGAAAAACTAGGCGCGACGTTGCTCACGCGCGACACCAAACTCGCCTCCGCCGCCGGCCACACCGCAACCATCGACGTCGTGTGATCGATAGCAGTTCTCGAGTCACTGTATTGCGAAGCCAGGCACGAGAAGGGCATGCCTTCAGCCGTGCCGCTTGCCCTCAATGAATATGCGGCTTTCAGCCGCTGAGGTCGCTTCTTGCAGTTCAGGCCACCCTCAGTCGTACTTCTCATACAGAATCGACTTGCGGTCCCAGCCCAGCGACTTCAATAACTCGCGGTTGGCTTTAACCATTTTGTCGAGGCCACAGATGTAGGCGTGCATGTCGCTTCGGCCCTGCGCGATGGCGGGGACATGTGCCTGCACATAGCCACGAAAACCCTGCCAATCAGGACCGCCCCGGCTCAAAATAGGCATGTAATGAAAGTTCGGATGCTCTTCTGCAAGGCGCAGAAATCCGTCGTGATAATAAATGTCTTTCTCGGTCCGATTGCCGAAGATCAAATAGAGTTGCTTGCCCTGGTGACGTGACTCGTCGCCCAGCAACCAATGCAGGATGGAACGAAAAGGGGCAATCCCGGTCCCGGTGGCGACGAAGATGGTGTCGCGCAAGGGCGGTCGCAGAATGAAATCGCCGAACGGCCCCTGGCAGCCGATCTCCTCGCCTTCCCTCATGTCGCAAAGGAAGTTGGACATGAAACCGTCTTGTACCCGGTTCAGGCAAAGAGCGAAGCGGTTGTCGTCCGAGGGCGGGGACGCAATTGAATAGGCGCGGATGATCTCCTCGCCATCGGGCTTGTTGGTTTTGAATGAAAGCCATTGCCCGGCCACGAAGCCGAAGCGGCGCACGCCTTGCATTTCGAATTCAAGATGCTTGGTGAATTCGGACAGCGAAGCGGTGCGGACGAGTCTCGCGGCAAAACTTTGAAACGGCATCGCTTATGTAGATGAGGTGAAGTGTGCCGACGACGCGACGAGCCCACACCACCAACACCTGTCATCCTGAGCGAAGTTGTCGTTCGCGAAGCGAACGGCAACGCAGTCGAAGGACCCCGCGTTCGATTGTAGTACAGCGCCGCTTCAGGGAATTCTTATCCTGCTCATCACGAGAAGCCTGCAGGAAGCCCGAAACCGCTGAAGCCAGCTACTCCACCGTCACCGACTTCGCCAGATTCCTTGGCTGATCCACGTCACAGCCGCGGCGCACGGCAATGTGATAGGCCAGCAGTTGCAGCGGAACGATTTCAAGAATCGGCGACAGCTCTTCGGGCGCCGGAGGAATGTAGAGCACATGGTCGGCCGCTTCCTTGATCTCTTCATCACCCTCGGTGGCCAGTGCGATGACGATGCCGGAGCGGGCCTTGACCTCTTTTAGATTGGAAGTCGTCTTCTCGTAGCGCACCATCGAAAGCTCATTCTTCGGGTCGCGAGTTGCCACGATTACGACCGGGAGGTTCTCGTCGATCAGGGCGTTGGGGCCGTGCTTCATCTCGCCCGCGGGATAACCTTCGGCATGGATGTATGAAATTTCCTTCAATTTCAAGGCACCTTCGAGTGCGATTGGATAATGAATGCCTCGGCCCAGGAACAGGAAATCCTGCGCGCGGACGTATTGTTTTGCCAGATGTTCACATTGTTCGTCACGCGTCAGCAAGTGCTCAAGCTTGCCGGGGATCAAAGTGAGTTCATGAACTGCTTTCGCGGCTTGCTCTTTGTTCATGCTGCCGCGCACTTGTGCCAGATAAAGAGAGAACAGATAAAGAGCGGTGAGTTGGGCGGTAAAGGCTTTGGTAGAGGCCACGCCAATTTCCGGACCGGCGTGCGTGTAAATGGTGCCTGCAGCTTCCCGGGTGATCATCGAACCCACAACGTTGCAGATGGCCAGTGTCCTCGATCCTCTCGCCTTGGCTTCGCGTTGGGCCGCGATGGTATCAGCGGTTTCTCCGGATTGCGAAATCACCATCGTAATGGTGTCCGGGGCGACGATGGGATCGCGGTACCGCCACTCGCTGGCGTAATCGACCTCGACCGGAATACGCGCCAGGCTCTCGATCATGAACTTCCCCGCCTGCCCGGCGTGCCAACTCGTCCCGCAGGCCTCGATGTTGATTTTCTTCGCAGCCTTGAATTCCGCATCCGTGATTCCCATCTCACTCAAGAAGATGTGTCCGCTCTCCTGCGAGATGCGGCCCAAGGTAGTGTCCCGCACGGACCGGGGCTGCTCGTAAATCTCCTTGAGCATGAAATGCTTGAACCCGCCCTTCTCTGCTTGAATTGGATCCCAACTCACGTGTTGGACTTGGCGGGTTACGGGGTTTCCGGTGAAGTCGGTGAGTTTTACACCTTCGGGAGTTACGACGGCGAGATCGCCGTCGCCGAGGAAGAATAGATCGCGGGTGTGATACAGAATAGCCGGCACGTCGGAGGCGACGAAGTATTCGTCCTTGCCCAAGCCGATTACCGCGGGTGGGCCATTGCGGGCCGCGACAATCTTGTCAGGAGCGTCGGCGGAGATTACTCCCAAGGCGAACACGCCGGTTAACTGGCTGACCGTCCTGCGTACAGCTTCTTCGAGCGACGGGCGCGTGCCGTTAGCTTTGGCGAAATATTTTTCAACCAGGTGGGCGATTACTTCCGTATCAGTTTCGGTGCTGAATTTGTGGCCTTCTTCGATCAGCTCTTTCTTCAGGGTGACGTAGTTCTCAATGATGCCGTTATGCACGACTACGATTCGCCCGGTGCAGTCGCGATGCGGATGCGCGTTCTCTTCCGTGGGACGGCCGTGAGTTGCCCAGCGAGTGTGGCCGATGCCGTAGGTTCCATCCAGGGGTTTGAGTCGGATGACTTCTTCCAGATTGCGGAGCTTGCCTTCGGCGCGACGGATTTGCAGACCGTCGCCATTGCCGCTGACTGCGATTCCGGCAGAGTCATAGCCGCGATATTCCAGGCGACGCAGTCCTTCTATGATAACCGGCACTACGCTTTTCTTCCCGACGTACCCGACGATGCCACACATACTCAGCTCCCAAGCCAGTTTATTCTTGTTCGGGGGATCGAACCTATCGCGTACTTAGTACGGAACTCCCTGACGCCCCGTCAGGAATCACGCAAGCTAGGGATCCTTCGACTCCGCAGTCCCCCCGCTGCGCGGAGGAACTGCTCCGCTCCGGATGACATTGAAAGATGAGGATGACAGCTTTTCCGCGTAAGGTTACTCCTCGAGGGAGAAACGAAATTCCTCGATGACCGGATTGGTCAGGACTTCTCGAGCCATGCGCCCAACTTCGGCTTCCGCTTCCGTCCGAGTCAGCCCGCCACCCAGCGTGAGCTCGAAGTACTTACCCTGGCGGACCTCGTCCAATCCTTTGTAGCCCATTTTCTTGAGAGCGCCTTGGATTGTTTTGCCTTGAGGGTCCAAAACGCTCTTCTTCAGCGAAACGTACACGTAAGCTTTCATGGGGGATTCCTTATTATACGTCAGCCGGCAGGCCAAGTGCGGCGCACGATTGGCCTAGACCAGTCGGGCAAGCTGTCGGTCCAGGTCTCTCAGCGCGCGTTGCAGGATTTCGCGATGGCGCGGGTTCTGGGCTGTGTCGAGCTGCTGGAGCACGTGCTGCCGGGACAACAGCAGACCTTGCTTCTGATGTTGGCAAGCAATTTGGGCGGGGGTTAGCGGCGGTTTCGCCGGGCGGGGAGTGGATAGTGCCTGAGACTGCTGCTCCTCGACCGACTTGCTCTCCCATCCTCGTGCCACGTAGAAATTATACGTGCACGCAACATCAAGGGGCCGATGTGAGCCCGAGCAGCATAGGGGAATCGCTGAGGCAGTTGGCGGTGCTTGCTTGATGGCATGGCCCGAAAGTGCCGCGCTGTCCCGAAAAGTGCCATGCTGGCACCAAACGTGCCACTCGGCGAAATAAAAGTACTTGCTTGCGAAGAAATTAGGTTTATGATGTGCAGTAAGTTGGTTGGATTTTAGCCGGGAAGGTTTGCTCGAGGGGGGCTTCCTTATATGGACTCGTGCAAATGGACCCTGATCGCCACTTCGAAGCGGATGGGGATGTTGGTCGTTACGAGGTTTTGCTGCAGATGGCGGATCTGGTGGTTCGCCATCGTAGCGTGCCCGAGCTGTTGCCAGAACTGGCGCAGCATCTGCGCAAAGTAGCTTCTTTTGAAGTTGCCAGTCTTTGCCTGCACGATCCCGAAAAAAATGTAATGCGAATGCACTTCTGGGAAGGCGATGAACGCCATTCCGATCTTGCGGAATTGCCGGTGGAAGAATCGGCTTGCGGATTCGTATGGGAAAAACAGAAGCCCATGATCTTGCCTGACCTGCATGAGGAAACCCGGTTTCAGCGAGCGGTCAATCTTCTGGTGGAGAAAGGAGTGCGGTCTTATTGCGAATTACCCTTGACGGCGGGGCAAAAAAGACTGGGAGCGCTGGGATTGGGCAGTTCCCACCCCAATGCGTACGACGAAGTGGATGTGCAACTCTTAGGGCGAGTTGCGGACCTGGTGGCGCTGGCTTTAGAAAATGCGATAACCCGGACCGCTCTCCAGGAGGAGAAAGACCGGCTGGAGATGCTGCTGAAGGTTAGCACGACGTTGATGTCGAACATGGACGTGCAGCAATTGTTTCCAGTGATTTCAGCTCTCATTCGCAGGGTGATCCGGCAGGACTACGCCAGCGTGGCGCTCTATGAAGAAGCCAACCACTGCCTGCGGGTGTATGCGCTGGATTCCCCGCTTGCGGATGAACTGATTGGTCCCGATACGGTCGTGCCTATTTCCGAATCTGCCTCGGGATCGGTTTTCTTGAAAGGGGAGGCAAAGGTCTCCAACCGCGAAGATCTGGTCGCGGTGGGTTCTCCGGTGGTGAGGCGAATGCTGGATCTGGGAATTCAGTCGTTCTGCTCCATCCCACTTATCACTCGAAAGGGCAAGCTGGGAACATTAAATCTGGGCAGCGCCACGGATCACGCGTTTGCGCCGCAAGACATCAGCTTTTTGAAGCAAGTAGCGGCTCAGGTTGCGATTGCTCTGGACAATGCCCGGGCATACCGGGAAATCGCGGACCTCACGGACAGACTGAGCAAGAAAAACCTATACCTGCAAGATGAAATCCGCTCGGTGCTGAACTTCGAGGAGATTGTGGGGGAAAGTCCAGCACTCAAGCACGTTCTGGCGCAGGTGAACACGGTAGCGCCGCTCGATGCCACCGTGCTGATCCTGGGGGAGACGGGAACGGGCAAGGAGTTGATCGCGCGCGCTATTCACCGCATGAGTGCGCGCAAAGACGGCGGTTTCATCAAGCTGAATTGCGCCGCGATTCCTACCGGGCTACTGGAGAGCGAACTGTTTGGGCATGAGAAGGGCGCATTCACGGGCGCCATCAGCGCCAAGATCGGGCGTCTCGAACTGGCAGACAAAGGAACGCTGTTTCTGGATGAGGTAGGTGACATTCCTCTGGAGCTTCAGCCCAAACTATTGCGGGTGTTACAGGATCAGGAATTTGAGAGGCTGGGCGGGATTCGCACCATCAAAGTGAACATACGCTTGATCGCCGCAACTAACCGGGACCTCGCGAAGAGTGTGGCGGCGCGGGAATTCCGCAGCGATCTCTACTATCGGCTGCACGTTTTTCCCGTCCATATGCCGCCTCTGCGGGAACGAGGCAAAGATATTGAGCTGCTGGTGCGTTATTTTGTCCAGAAATTCTCCCGCCGCATGAACAAGCAGATTGAAACCATCCCCACGGAAGCTATGAATGCGTTGGCCCGCTGGGATTGGCCCGGGAATGTGAGAGAGCTGGAGAATTTTATCGAGAGGTCGGTGATTCTCTCCGAGCAGACGATTCTCAATGTCCCGTTATCAGAGTTGAGGCCCGTCTACGAAGGCGCTCGGCACGATGCCACCCTGGAGAGTCTGGAGCGGGAGCACATCCTCCGCGTGCTGCGCGAAACCGGCGGAGTGATCTCCGGTTTGCGCGGAGCGGCTGCGCGGCTAGGTATGAAGCGAACTACGCTTCAGTCCAGAATGCAGAAGATGGGCATTTCCCGAAGAGACTACGAAAATTAAGGCGGTGCCAGGCCGCGTGGAAGCCACTCCTAGAGCCCGCAGCGACGACATTCCGGCATTCTGCCGGGCCTTCGTCAGGTCGTGCACAGAAAATGTGCATTCCGACGGCGACGTTTATCCAGTGACTCCTAATCGTTGCTGTCACTTGTAGCTGTCCCTTGGTTTGGCATCCAGGCTGCGTAGAGACCCGGCGACCATACTCGTGAATCCGGGATTTTAAAGGGTTTCACTCAATCAAGGTCGAGGGCGAATGCGGTCGCGAGAATTCGAGTGGCACGGCTGTGCAGCGCCTATCCCCAAGGACGCTTGCACGGGGTTCGAGGAGGCAAGAGGAGATTTGTGTGCTTATCCAACTGCGCACTGTGAGATGTCGCGGAGGTATGGAGGCAGTCATCTCTGGCCAAGACGTGCGGGGACGGCGCGCTGCGACAGGGGAGAAATGCTTGTCTCCGATCCCGGTTCAACCCAAAGTAGCAAGAACGGGGGACATGGCCGGAACCGAGCCCGAAGGGAACCGATCGCGGGAGATCGGCGCATCTGTCGATCCCTTGTATCTGTTTTCTTGTGGCGTGCTGTGGCGTGTGCAACGCGATACGAGCGCCGGTTGGGAACTGATCCAGTTTCTGCGTTCGCAGGATAAGGCGGCACGTGCAATCGCGGCCGCCTTGCTGGCGAAAACGGAACACGCGCGCCTTTTGGTCCGGGACCTGCGGCGAGCCCGTGCCGTTGGCACGAAGCCGGTGACACGAAGCGCGGGGCATCCCGGTGGGCAGGGGCCCAGCAAGGTGGCTGAAATGAATACGCCGTATGGCTTGGAAATCGTGGACAGTTGTCTCACCTGCAAGTTGCGGCGGGACCATTGGTTCTGTGGCCTCACTCCGGAGGTGTTGAAACTCCTGAGCGCAGCCAGCCACCTGAGCACCTATCCTGGCGGCGCCGTCCTGTTCGTTGAAGGGCAAATGCCGCGAGGAGCTTTCGTACTGTGCTCGGGCAAGGCGAAGCTCTCGACTACTTCGCGCGAGGGCAAGGTTCTGATCCTGAAAATCGCGGAGCCCGGCGAGGTACTGGGGCTGAGTGCCGTAATTGCAGGCGAGCCCTTTGAACTAACCGCCGAAACCGCTGGACCATGCCAAGTCAACTTCGTGGAGCGCGAACCCCTGCTGCGGTTAATGGAAAAGAATGGGGAACTGGGACTGCATGCGTCGCAGGCTTTGAGCCGGGAGTTCCAGTCAGCCTACCGGGACATCCACGATTTGGTGCTGGCGCGTTCTTCCGCCGGCAAGCTGGCGAGATTGCTGCTCTCGTGGACGCCCATTCGAGACAAATTCGAACCGCCCGAGATCCGTGTTCGGGCAAGCCTGACCCATGAAGAGATGGCGCAAATGATTGGTTCCTCGCGGGAGACGGTAACCCGCTTGCTGAGCGATCTCAAGAAAAAGGAATTCATTCGCCTTGATGGTTCCACGCTGGTGATCCGTAATCGAACGGCGTTGGAAGCGCTGGCTGCATAGTGACGGCTGCAGCCGCAGTAGACGGCCGGCTCTCCTCCCCGGCCGTCTACCCCCTCGGCGATCTTCTCCTAGAAGTGAAACCCGATCTCAGCCGCCAGCGAGCGTGGCGTGACGTAGTGGGTGCCGCTGAAGGTTGAAAGGAAGTTGTAAAGGGCTACTTTGTTGGTGAGGTTAACGGCTGTTAACTGCAGGCTCCACCTGAATCTGTCACCGCGGAAGAGATTGTCATCGCCCACCGCAAGGTCAAACAAATTACGGGAAGCGATGCGTGGTGGATTCTTGTCATCGTTTTCCGTGTTCGGGGCCGGTACGTTTAATAGTGTCGATCCAAATTGCGATACGAGACACGGATTGGGGAGAGGCGTAAACGGCGTTGCCCGCTGCGCGCCACAAAACAAACCTGACTCGAACTCTTGATCGGCTGTTAAAGGAGTCCCGAAGGAATCCGTCATAGCAATGGCCGGCTGGCCGTTCAGGGATGTGGTCTGCGCGCAGTTTCCGCCAAAACAAGGTGTTTGTCCGGCTACCAGGCCACTGTCATACCGCCAGTTGAAACCGACCCACGCTCCGGTTTTCCCCAGCTGATATTGCAAATGAGTTGTCAAGTTGAACTTCTCGTCGTGATCAATCCGGAAGGCCGTGGAAGGTCCCGCCAGCGCCGCTGAAGGTACCGCACCAGCTCCACCGATCTGGGGTGTGAAAAAACGGGCTGCGACGCTAGAGAAGACAGCTAGAGCGGAAAATCCGTGGTAGTTAGGCACGCTCACCCGGCCAGCGTAGCCAGGAATCTTGGATCTTTCCCACTCGATCGGAAAGGTGATCGGGGTGTTACCAAGCACGCTGAAGTCATAGGCATTGTGGGTGTATTTCCAAATATACTCACCCGAGAACACAACATATTTACCAAACGCTTGCTGCAAGCCGGCGTGGAATTCGTTCCGCCAACCCGGAACAAACGGAGTTACGCCTGAGACCGTACAGCCAAGGAGCGGATTCAAAACGGGATTGGCGCAACCGTTATTGGAAAGCACAAGGTTTTCATTGAAGGGAGTCTCCAACAATCGGGCATAGGAGACACGAAGAACCGTGTTTGTCCTTTTGATGTTGTATGAGACACCGAGGCGTGGCTCGGCTTGTTTGTGGGTCGTCAGGCCGTTATAGAAATCGCCACGCAAACCGAGATTGAATGCCCAGCTTCCCCTGGTGATCGTATCTTGCAGGTAAAGAGCAAGTTCCTTCACGTCGGTGTGGCCGTTGAAGGTATACAGGCCACTAGTAGATGTCGGGCAGCCGTCATTACTGGATGGCGTGGACCTGGTCAGGTCATAGCAGCCCAACAAGGGATTGAAGGCGGAATTCGCTGTGAATGGCCTGGGATAGAGCGCCTGGTTGGTCGTGGTCGCTCCCGCACAGTTGGCCGGATCGTTCAGCCCTGGATTTCCGACGAAGACCGGGATGCCGTTGGCATCGAGACAGGGAGCGTTCAGCGTCGGGTCAACGATGCCGAGAGGGTCGTGTTCGTCAAGAAACGTCTGCTGGTAGACGGCCCCCGCCTTCAGGCTGTGGATTCCCTTCACATACGAAATATCGGACCGGAGGCCCGCGTTCGTCAGGGTTCGGTTCTGCGAGACCGTTTCCCTTTGCAGATTGATTGGTCCTAGATCGGCAAATGGATTGGTGCTGGGGTAGTAGTTGAACTGGTCTCTGCGCACGAAAGCACCCAGAGTGAACACTGCGGTGTTGCCGAGTAATCGATTCCACGAGGGCGCAATATTGAACGTCTTGATCTGAGAACGTTGGTCCGCAGGTCCCACTGGGACGCCATTCGGACCGAGTCCGCCGTCGCTGACAACCACGCCGTTCCACGGTGTGGCAAATTCGGAATCGAATGAATTCGGAGTCTGGAACCAAGAACGCGTAAACCCAAAATTCAGATGAATTGTATCAACATTGGAAATTTGATAGTCCACACGGTCGAAGAAATTTTCTTCATTCCCCTTGTCGTGCATAACCGCAAATTCCGGGGGATCAAGAAATCGCCCACTGTTCAAGCCATTGGCGGAAACGAAATTTCCCCAGTTCTTGCCTCCATAGGAAAGGTTGAAACCGAGGCTGGAAGTGCCAAACGACCCGTACGTAGCAATGGCGCTACCGTGAGGTGTAGTGACCCCTTGACCGGAACGCGTCGTCACGTTAATTACGATGCTGGTTTTGTCACCGTATTCCGCGGGGGGTGCGCCGGAAATGACCTCCATCGACTGGACTGAATCAAGGGGAATCTGGTTGGAAAAAACCTTGCTCTGCTGGTCAGTAATGGGCTGACCATCGACGGAAAACGAATTCTCCGCGTGGTCACCCAATCCGTGGAAAAGGCCGTTGGAATCAGCGGCGATTCCAGGTGAGGCGAGCGTCACCAGTGAACTCAGGGACGAGGACTGGCTTTCCAGGGGCAGTTTGTCGAACAAGCCACGATCCACATCAGTATGAAATGTCGGATCGTTTTCCAACAGATCAGCTCCCGAAGCTTCGACCGTCACACTCTCGGAAGATCCCGCCACCTGGAGATTGATCTTTACCTCCAAAGGCACAGCGGAGCGGAGTTCGACATCTTGGGCGTAAGGAGCAAACCCAGCGCCAGTCACACTCAGATGGTAGGGATTGAATGGAACGTTCGCGAAACTGAATCTTCCGCTGCTATCCGTCGTCGTCGACCGGTCAAAGTGGCTGACTGGATTGTGCATCTCAACCGTCATATTCGGAACTACGGCACCGGACGGATCCAGGACCGTGCCGCCGAGAGATGCAGAGTTCGACTGCGCGTAAGCGTGCAGACCTGAAGCCAAATAGAAAACCGCTACAAAGGCCGATTGAAGCGACTTCTTGTAAGAAGCCAGCATGAATTCCTCCAGAAGAATTGGTCTAAATGATCAAAGCCACGGTTCATGGGACACGAACCGGCATACATACAAGTGAGATCTGATCTTTAGACGCCAGGAGGCGGGCGGACACAAAGGGCGAACGCTATCACGCGCTGCTTGGCGGAAACTGGCTTTGATCGAAATGTAGCTACAGGAACGAACGTTGCATCTGGCAGGGTAGAAGTGGCTTTGGGGGAAGCTGAACGGGCGGCGACACAAACCGTGCACTTTGCTGCTTCGGTCGCACTCGAATGGTGATGCACAACAAATGCTACCGCTGACAACAATGTCAACAGTAGACACATCCAAGCTATCGTTTTGGAGATCGACCGCATGAAGATTGCTCTATGAGCGCGTTTGTTCGAATTTACACCGGAATAGCACGCCGATGCAATTAGGATGCTTGATCCTGCGATTCCGGTTGTTCCCGAAGGGTCGACCACCCTGGTAATGTACTGTTCGGCCTGTTCAAGCGGTCCGGCCCAGGGCCCAGATTCAACGACAGGCCGTTAGTGTTTCGTCCATCGAAGGCTAGTGCTCGTGATGGTGCGAGGAAGTGACACCCGCGTAGAGGCCCACTATCACAGCAACGGTAGAGCCCAAAATGATCAGGAACAGCTGAATGATCTCCCTTCTCGAGGCACGTCTCCTCCGATGCTGTGATTTCAGCGAGAGAGGTTCCGCCAGCAGCGCGCGCAGCCTCGGAAACGCCAGACGTTGGTGCTGAAACTTTGATCGCGACGCTCTCTGCATGGTGAGCAACTCATCGCCCGATTGCAGAACTCCGTGGCAACAATCTTGTGGAGTTGAGAATGAAAGCCAGCTCCGATGTAACGTGAATGAAGGCCGCCAGCAGCGGATTCAGAAACCCGAAAGCCGCCATGCCCACGCCGATGGTGTCCACGATCAGTGTGCCTGCGAAGTTCTGCATGATGACGCCGCGACAGCGCCGGGCGATCCGCAACGCTTCGACGAATTTTGAGAGATCGCTTCCAATCAAGATGACATCGGCGCTCTCCCGCGCAACATCCGTTCCTGATCCCATAGCAATTCCAACGTTCGCCTGCACCAGTGCGGGAGCATCGTTGATGCCGTCTCCGACCATCGCAACCCTACGATCCTTTCCGCGAAGATCGCTGACCCATCGTGCTTTCTGTTCTGGCAAGAGCTCTCCTACCGCTTCGTCGACGCCGAGATCACGTCCCACCAGCGTAGTTACTCGTTGTGCGTCCCCGCTGAGCAGGATTGTCTTCAAGCCCATCTCTCGCATCGCCGCGACCGCACTCTTCGCTTCGGGGCGTAGCACGTCGGCAATTCGAATTGTTCCTAGAACTTGCCCAGACTTGGCAACGAAAACTTCGGATGCCCCGACGTTGCCATGACCGTTGTCAGGTAGAACCCTTTTCACGCCTCGTTCCATGAGGAGCATTCGGCTGCCGACGACAATCTCTTCCCCTTGGTAACTGGCTGTAACTCCTTTTCCAGGCGTGCAGGTGAACTGGTCAGGTTCGGCAACCGGTAGAGCCAGGCCGCTAGCGTGCGCAATAATGGCTTTGGCGAGAGGATGTTCGGACTTGCATTCCGCAATGGCAGCAGAAATCAAAATCTCTCGTTCGGTAAATCCGTCGGCTGAGACTACATCCTGAATCTGAGGCGTTCCAAAAGTTAGTGTGCCGGTTTTGTCCAGCAGCACCGTGTCTACTTCGGCTAGTGCTTCTAGGTAGAGACCGCCTTTGATGATTGCGCCGTGATGAGCTGCTCGGCCGATCGCACCCAAGATTGCGAGAGGCGTTCCCGCTGCGATGCCACAAGCTCCGGCAACGATTACAACCGAAATCGTTGACCGCACATTGTGAGTGATGATGAAGGTGAGGACTGCGGCGCCCAGGGCGAAATAGACGAGGTAGCCGGCGAGACGGTCGGCTGTCTTTTGAATCGGAGCCCGCGATTTCTCAGCACGTTCTACAGCCTCGATAATCCTCCCGAACGTCGTGTCGCGTCCCAACTTGTCCGCTCTGATCTCCAAGGCTCCCGATTGATTGATTGTGCCGGCGTAGACTGTGCTTCCTGGCGATTTCTCGATCGGCATTGCCTCCCCTGTGATCGCTGCCTGCTCCACAAACGATCGCCCGCTCACGACAACGCCGTCGACCGGGATGCGTCCCCCCGGTTTCACGATTACCGAATCTCCCAGCAAAAGGTTTCCGGCAGGAATTTCAAATACTTCGTTATTTCGCCGGACTAAGACGATTCGGGGAAGGAAATCCAGCAGGTCCTGAATGGCGTGTCTCCCTCGTCCGACCGTAAGCCCCTCCAGGACCTCAGCCGCCAGCACGAAAGCAGTGATGACCAGAGCGGTGAAGAATTCACCGATGGCCACGGCGGAGAGAAGGGCGATAGTCATCGAGAGTTCCATCGTCATTTTCCGTTCAACGATGTTTTCAAACGCTTCTTTGAATATCGGGTATCCGCCAATTAAAGCGGCCAGGATGCCGATCACACTGATCCGGGGAAAGGGTTCCCAAACGCGGAACCAGACCGCAGCGGCAGCCAAAGCCACAAACGCAATCCGCAGGAGTTCGGTCCAGTTAAAATCGTGCTCGGATGGACCTTCTTGGTCGTGCCGCATTGCGTTGGGGGCCACTCGTTCAACTCTTTCCGGGATATGGCCGGACGCAAGGGCGTTGGGGTCGAGTTTCTCGAGGGGTTGTGGAATACTCATACATTCTCCGAAAGCGTGATTGATCAGAGGAATATTAATACCATACGGGGTATAGTATATACAATGAGTCACACCATCAAGGACAAAGAAAAGCTGGTTCTTCGAGCTAGGCGTATCCAAGGTCAGGTAGAAGCGCTGGCACGCGCCCTGGAAGAAGAGCGCGATTGCTCGGATGTCCTGCAGCTAATGAGCGCTGCGCGGGGAGCCATGAATAGCCTGATGGCTGAGCTTCTAGAGGGCCACATCCGCAATCATGTGCTCAATGAAAAAAAATCAAATGCCGGGCAAACGTCGGCAGCCGAGGAAGTAATCAAGATGGTCAGGTCTTACTTGAAGTAACGCATGTAAGGATCGGGACTCGGAAGGGTCAAAGTCTGAAGAGTTCCCGAAGGCGTTTGGTTTGGGCGCGGCTGACCGGAATTTCGGTTTGCTTCTTGTCGTCCAGGCGCAGTTGATAGGAGCTCTTAAACCAGGGGACAACTTCCTTGATGCGGTTTATATTCACCAGGTACGAACGATGGGCCCGCCAGAACAGATTGGGGTCGAGGCTATCCAGCAGTTCCTCGAGCGTGCGGCAGTTGGATTGTCCTTCCATGCCACTCGGACCACTGGTCACCACGGTGATAATGCCGTCTTCGATGGAAGCGAAGCAAATGTCTTTCTGATTGACCAGGAACATCCGGCCGGCAGCCTTTAGCAGAATCTTAGAAGTTTGAGGCTTCTGGGACTCCAGCATGCGCATCAGAGTGTCCAATTTCTCTGACGATGTGCCGCTGCCCGTCACTTTTGCTCGTGCTCTCTCCACCGACTGAGCCACCCGCTTTTTATCGAAAGGTTTGAGCAGATAGTCGACCGCGTTCACCTCAAAGGCCTTCACGGCATATTGGTCAAAGGCCGTAGAAAAGACGATTTTCGGCAACAGAACCTTGCGATCCAGAAGCTTCTTGATCACACCGAAGCCGTCCAACCCCGGCATCTGTACATCGAGGAAAACCAGGTCAGGATTGTGTTCGCGGATGAGATTGACAGCCTCGACGCCGTTCTTACCTTGGGCAACAACGTCGACGTCACCAACGCTTTTTAGCAGGAAGGCGAGTTCGTCGCGAGCGAGCTGTTCGTCGTCCACGATTACAGCAGACAAGGACATTCGTGCTCCTGAGCCCTAGTAGAGAGTATAGAAGCAGCGCGCTACAACATCAATGACGAGGATTCGACTATACATGCTCGATCAGCACACTTCGGCTTAGTAGCTGTCAGTTTGCGGGTCCAGCAAACAGCAGCAGATTCCCATCCGGATCCTTGACGACGAAATTCCTGGTGCCCCAAGGCTGCTTTTTCAGCGTCTGGTGAAAGGCAACACCGGCGGACTGAAACTCAAGAAACAGCAGCTTGATCTCGTCCGCTGTAGCGACGGTGATAGATACCGACAACAGTTCCTCCCGATCGCGGACCGTCGACTCGATTACTGGTCGCTCGACACACCTGAGATTTAGACGCGCCGCGTCGCGACACACCTGTGCGTAGTAAGGAGGTTTGCCGTAACTGAACACCAGCGAAAAGCCTAACTTCTCGCGGAAAAACTCGCATGATCTCTGGATATCGGTAACGAACAGTTGCGGCTCTGCACTGACAATTGTTGCTTTCGATGGCGCTGATTTGGATGGCGATGACTTCTCATTGAGCGACGTGGTCGAAAGTCCATTTTTCAGGGCTTGCCACCTATCGAAGCCTTGCTGTCTTGCGACCATTTCTTGCGCATCGCTGAGCTTAAAGGCTGCCGCAAGAATCTCGGAGTCGGGCATATTCAGGAAACGAGGCAAATGACCGCGGATTTGTGCGGCGACGGGATAGTGGCGTTCGCGATGCCACCGCAATATGAGCTTGGCTTGTTTCTTGAGGTTCTCTAGATTGGGCATGTGGGCCTCCACGATGAGATCGTAGTTGGGCATTGCCCTTCGGCGACGTGCCGGTGCATCCTACATGCGCAGATTGCAGTATCTGCGACGGTGTCAGTAATTGTCAATTGAGAACGACGCCGCGCAACACGGTATTGGGCCGCACTTACGCATTTTGTCGTATCACGGGCAAACCGGAAGGAATCCTGCTCACGTTAGAGCTTATGATGGGTTGCCCCATCATCGGAGGCAAGAAATTAGTGCTTCGGCTTCTGGATCTTCGGGTCGATCCATTTTGACATCAGGTGATGTTCGCGGTCTTCGAATCCAAGCTTGGGATAGAACTGCTGGGCGCCGGAGTTGTGGCGGGTGACCTCCAGATGGATGGCGTGAACTTCGAGCGCACGAGCGGCTTGCTCGACGAACTCCATAGTTTTGCGTCCCCATCCCCGGCCGCGATCGCTCTCGAGCAGAAAAAACTCGTCCACGAACGCGTCGCGCCCCAGTAGCTCCAGACTGTAGCCAAAGGTAAGCACCACGTATCCGACAACGGCTTCCTCAGCGCAGATGAGCCAGACGCGACCGTACGCTGGATCGCGCAGCAGCCCAATCAAGGCAACGCGGGACTTCTCCGGATGTCGAAAGCATAATATTCGCGCATCAGTCGCAACAACAGATCGACGTTAGCCTCGGTGGGAATGCGGAAAGACGGTTCCATGCGATCAGGCGACATTCTCCAGGGCCAGCGCCATGCCAAGGCCGCCACTGATGCACAAGGTCGCAACGCCCCGTTTGGCCTTGCGCCTGAGCATCTCGTGCAGCAACGTGACCGTGATCCGGGTACCGGTGCAACCAATGGGATGGCCGAGCGCGATCGAGCCCCCATTGACATTCAGTTTCTCAGGATCGAAATGTAATTCGCGGTTACAAGCCAGGACCTGCGCGGCGAAGGCTTCGTTGATCTCTACTAAGTCAAAGTCGGCTACGCGGAGTTGATGCTTTTGCTCCATCTTGCGCAACGCTGGTACTGGACCAATGCCCATGATGCGCGGATCCACCCCCGCCGATGTCACGGCGAGAATGCGAGCGAGCGGCTTGAGATTGTTTTTCGTGGCGAAGTCTTCACTCGCGAGCACCACTGCGGCGGCGCCATCCGTGATGCCGGAAGAATTGCCCGCCGTCACGGTTCCGGTTTTCGAGAACACGGGAGCGAGCTTCGCCATCTTCTCCATTGTGGCTCCTAAAAACAGATGCTCGTCCCTGGTGAAGGTTTGCGGACCTTTCTTGCTTTCAAGAGTGACCGGGGCAAGCTCGTCATCGAATCGCCGGTTGTCGACCGCGGCGGCCGCGCGGGTCTGCGAACAGAGAGCATATTCGTCCTGCTGTTCACGAGTGATCTTGTATTGCTCGGCCAGTATTTCGGCAGTTTCCCCCATCAGCATTTTCGCCAGAGGACAGAAAAAGCCGTCGCGGTACATCCCGTCGACGAGTTCCTGGTTGCCCAGGCGATAGCCCCAGCGCGCGCCGTCAAGGTAGTAGGGCAGACGAGACATAGACTCAGTGCCGCCGGCCAGCACGCACTCGACATCACCGGTTGCGATTTCCTGATATCCCACTGCGATGGATTTGAGGCCCGAACCGCAAGCCTTATTCACCGTGAACGCAGGCGTTTCCTGAGGGACCCCGCTGCGGATCGAGACTTGCCGAGCGGGATTCGGACCTCCGCCGGCCTGTCGAGCATTGCCGAAGATCGTTTCCTCGATCTGATCGGGACGAATTCCGGCGCGCTCGATGGCGGCCTGCGCTGCGACAACTCCCATGTCTGCTGCGGTGAGGGAGGCTAGTGAGCCTCCAAATTTGCCGATCGGCGTGCGTGCGGCAGAAAGAATGTAGACTTCGCGCATCAGCGTCTCCAATATTCCAGTCTAGCATTGGCGCCGCACACCCTCGCCGATGGAAGCTCTCAAGCATTAGACTAGGACTTCATGAATTACATCTACGGTATCAACGCTGTGGCCGAGGCCTTGAAGGCGCGCGGACGCACATTTGGCTGGGTCGGAGTCGCGAAGGAGCGTCATGACCTTCGCCTGAAGCATGTCGTCGATGAATGCCGGCGGCAGGGAGTTGCGGTGCGCTTTGTGCCACGCGACGAACTCGATCAAATGGCCGGAAACAATGCACATCAGGGCGTGGTCGCCGTCACTTCCGCGAAACAGTACAACGATCTCGAGGATGTGGTCGCCGCTAAGCGGGGACAGTATTCGCTCATAGTCGTGCTCGATGGAGTGGAGGATCCGCACAATCTCGGCGCGATTCTTCGCACCGCCGATGCCGCGGGTGCGGACGGTGTTGTGATTCCTGAGCGCCGGGCCGCGGGAGTGACCGCGATCGTGACCAAAACTTCCGCTGGCGCCAGCGAACACTTGCCCATCGCGAAGGTCACCAACATTGCCCGCACCCTGGAGGAATTGAAGGCGCAGAATTTGTGGATGGTTGGCCTGGACGAACGGGGCAAGCAATCCTACGACTCGCTCGACTACAACATGGACTGCGCCATCGTGCTGGGTGCGGAAGGCAAAGGCCTGCACGATTTGGTGGCGAGAAAGTGCGATTTCCTGGTTTCGATTCCGATGCTGGGGAAGGTGTCGTCGCTGAATGTCTCTGTCGCGGCTGGGGTGATGCTGTACGAGATTGTGCGGCAGCGGAGAAAGAAGTCGGCATGAAGCTTCTCCGTGTCCTGTGTGTCCTCTGCGGTCTGATTGTTCCCTGCGCCGCCCTTGATCGTGAGGCTTTTACTTTCACCAACTACGATCTCAACGTGCGTGTGGAGCCGGAGCAGCAGCGTTTGGGTGTCCGTGGCAAGATCACGCTGCGAAACGACTCAACCACTCCTCAGAAGAATGTTGCCCTGCAGATTTCTTCTTCGCTGGATTGGAGGTCGATTCAGATCGGAGGAACGGCAGTGGACTTTGTTACCCACGAATACACTTCCGACATCGATCACACGGGTTCGTTGTCCGAAGCAATCGTGACTTTGCCGCGGGAAGTTCCACCGAAAGGCACAATCGATCTGGACGTTGGATATGAAGGAGTCATTCCGCTCGATGTCACGCGCCTCAGGCGAATCGGCGTGGCCGAAGACAAAGCCAGGCACACGGACTGGGATCAGATCAGCAAGTCGTTTACCGCCCTGCGCGGAATTGGATATGTGGTGTGGTATCCGGTGGCGACGGAGTCGGCGGACTTGTCGGAAGGAAACAGCGTGTTCGAAACGGTTGGACGATGGAAGGCGCGGGAAGCACAGGCGGAGATGAAGATCAACCTGAGTAATTCACGTAGTACTTCGGACGATCCTCCGATACTGCTTTGCAATGGGAAAGGCAATCGCCTCATCCAAACCGTAAGCATGGCACAGGTTCTTATGACTGATTGTTCCTTCTCGCCCTTGGGAGAGATGGTGCCTGCGATTGTCATGGCGCAATACTCAGCGCTGAACCGACCCTTAATCACCATCGACTATGTGGCCCAGCACAAGTCTGGTGCTGAGAGTTACGCACTGGCGGCAGAACTGACCGCTCCTGTCGTAACCGAATGGTTTGGCACGCCGCGGCAAAAGGTCGAGACTATAGAGCTAGCCGATCCGGAGGCTGTACCTTTCGAAAGTGACGCAATGCTGCTTACACCGCTGGGCAACGCCAATTCCACGGTCTACGAACTTAACGCAGTTCACCAACTGACTCACGCCGCATTCTTCTCCCCCCGTCCCTGGATTTATGAAGGACTGGCGCACTTTGCCCAGGCGCTCGAACGGGAGCAGCAGGACGGACGCCGGGCAGCGCTGGACTTTATGGGCCGGCATCGAACTGCGATCGCCGGCGCCGAGAAAGTACTCGCGGCGTCGCATACTCAGAATGAGGCGGCGGATGAATCCCTGATCAATACCAACACCGAAGAGTTCTATCGCAGTAAAGCGATGTACGTCTGGTGGATGCTACGCGACATGGTCGGCGACGCGGCACTGAAAAAGGCGCTCGCGTCGTACCACGCAGATCAAGACAAAGAGACTTCCTATTTGCAGCATCTCATCGAAGCGCAGACACATCGCGATTTGCAGTGGTTCTTTGACGACTGGGTGTATCGTGACCGCGGCTTGCCCGACTTCCGGGTCGGGTCGGCCTATTCACGCGCGAAGGTTGACGGCGGCTCCATTGTGACCATTACGATAGAGAACCTCGGAGACGCCGGAGCGGAGGTTCCCGTTACTCTGCGAATGGAAAGGGGTGAAGTCACCAAGCGGCTTGAAGTGCACGCGAAGTCAAAGGCGGCGGTGCGGATTGAAGCAAGCTCGACGCCGCTGGAAATCGTGGTGAATGACGGCAGCATGCCGGAAAGCGACCTCAGCAACAACAATTTCAAGGTTCCGCCGCCCGACGGCACAAAATGATTGGCAATTGAAAATCAGTGTGAGCTCAATGCGGTCGCAGGAGGGTTTTCTTGGCCTACATTCAATTTCTCGGTGCCGCAGGAACGGTTACCGGATCCAAGCACTTGATCAACACTGGCTCTGATTTCAGCGGTAACAGCGGGTTCCAGGCTCTCATCGATTGCGGCATGTTCCAGGGGCCGAAAGAGTGGCGTGAGCGCAACTGGCAGGACACACCGGTCCCCGCTCGCCAGATTGATGCGGTGGTGCTGACCCACGCCCACCTCGACCATTGCGGATGGATCCCGCGGTTGGTGAAGGGAGGATTCCGCGGGCCGATTTACGCGACGCCCGCAACCATAGATTTGTGCGGCATCTTGCTGCCCGACTCCGGACACCTTCAGGAAGAGGACGCCGCGTTTTATAACAAACAGAAGAAATCAAAACATGACCCGGCGCTGCCTTTGTACACGCTGGCGGAAGCGCAAGCGTCACTCCAGTATTTTCGGCCCGTACAGTTCGAGGAAACCCAACAGCTCAGTCCGGAGATTTCGTTGCGATTCGTGCGTGCAGCGCACATTCTCGGATCGTCGATGGCTGAAATCACTCTGCACATCAACGGGCAGGCTCGCCGGTTGCTGTTCACGGGAGACATCGGCCGCGTACGGGATCAGAATGTCGCACCCGGTAAAGTTGTACATTCCGGACCGACGGAAGGCGAGACGGCAGACATCCTTGTAATGGAATCCACCTACGGTAACCGGCAGCACCCAACCGCTGATCCGCGGCCGGAGTTGGCGGCACTGATTCGCGGAACTGCCGAACGCGGCGGGAGCGTCGTCGTGCCTGCGTTTGCCGTGGAGCGCACGCAGAAATTCCTTTTCATGTTGAAAGAACTGATGCAATCCGGGCAACTCCCGCCTATTCCAGTCTTTTGCGATAGTCCGATGGCCATCAAGGCGGTCGAGATTTTCATGAAGCACACGGAAGAATACAGCGAAGACACGCGGCGGCTTATCGGGCAACACGGCTCGCCGCTGGAGTGGCCCGGCTTCACGTTTGCCTCGACTTCGGACCAATCGAAGCGGATCAACGCCGTAAGAACTCCCTCGATCATCGTTTCTTCCAGTGGCATGGTCACCGGAGGACGCATTCTGCATCATCTTGCGCAAAGACTGCCCGATTCGAAGAACACCGTGATTTTTATCGGCTTCCAGGCGCCCGGCACGCGCGGATTCACCATCAAGAGCGGTGCGCCTGAAGTGAAGATCTTCGGTGACGTCGTTCCCATCCGTGCGCGGGTAGCAGCGCTCGAGCAGTTCAGCGACCACGCCGACACGCCCGAGTTGCTGCAGTGGCTGCACACTTTCCCGCAAAAACCGCCAGCGACTTACCTGGTACACGGCGAGCCGGCCGCGTCGTCCCAGTTGCGCGACACGATGACGAACGAACTGGGATGGAGTGTCCAGGTGGCGCAATGGATGCAGAAAGTGCAGATCATTTAATAATTGGGTAATTGTGTAATCGGGCGATTTGTGAACTCGCGCTGGGTAACGTTTTCAATTACTCAATTACAAAATTGGAGGTTGCCATGACAGAAGCTGAACTGAAAAAGCATCTTGACGCGGCAGAAAAGAGTCCCAAGCAAATCGCAGCGGCCGTTTCCGGGTTGCCCGACAAGACGTTGTGCTACAAGCCGTCGCCGGATAAGTGGTGCATCCTGGAGGTTTTGGGGCATTTGGCTGACATCGAGATCGTGTACGCGCACCGCTTTCGGCAGATGCTCGCGGACAAGAAACCCGTGATCGCACCCATGGATCAGGATGCGTGGGCGAAAAATCTCGGGTACACGGAGACTCCCGCACCGGAGGCAGTTGCCCTGTACGGACTGAACCGGCATCACAATGTGCAGTTGTTGCGCCGGCTAAAACCGGGGGACTTGGGGAAATCCGCGTTCCATCCAGAGCTCAAACACGACGTTACAGTGGCGGAGTACGTAGAAAGGTTGGGAACTCACGGCGCGAACCACCTGGCACAAATTGAGCGTCTGAAAAAGCAGGCAGCTGACGAGTAGATCACTGCCGGGTACTGCTGAAGCGCACCAGAGCTTGCAGCCTTTCATATGCGGCACCAGAATCGATCGACTTCGACGCGAGCGGCAGAGCATCGGTCAGACGGTCTGCACTGCCTGCAGCGACCAAGGCAGCCGCCGCATTCAGCAGGACCACATCCCGCCTGGGCGATGGCTTGCCCGCGAGAACCTCACGAATGATGTTTGCATTGGCAGCAGCATCTCCACCGGAGATGTCATCAAGCGTGCCCCGGTTCATGCCAAACTCTTCCGGCGTGACGTCATAGGTACGGACCGCACCCTCGCGCACTTCGGCAATTCGCGTTGGACTGGTGATGGTGATTTCGTCCAGCCCATCCAGTCCATGCACCACCAACGCCCGGTGCAATCCCAGCATGCTAAGAGCTTCTGCAAGCTTTTCCACTAGCGCGGCGGAATATACTCCGACTACCTGAGCCGACGCGTGGGCGGGATTGGTGAGCGGCCCCAGCAGATTGAAAACCGTCCGCAAGCGCAGTTCGCGCCGGGCAGTTTGAACGTACTTCATTGCGGAATGCATTGCCGGAGCAAAAAGGAACGCAATCCCGATTTCCTGCAGGCAAGCAGCGATCCGATCGGAAGGCAGGCTGATGTTGACACCCAGCGCCTCCATCACGTCGGCCGAACCGCATTTCGAAGTCACGCTGCGATTTCCGTGTTTGGCCACCCGCACGCCGGCGCCCGCGACCACAAAAGCGGTAGCGGTCGAAATATTGAAGGTGCCGCTGGCATCGCCGCCGGTGCCGCAGGTGTCTACCAGGGCATCGCGCCCAGTGCCGCTGACGTCTACCGCATGATTCGACCGCAGGGCCAGTGGAACTGCCGCCGCGCGGATCGCTTCCGCGAAACCAACGATCTCCTCGACCGTCTCACCCTTCATGTGCAGCGCGACCAGAAGCCCCGCAATTTGCGCGTCGGTGAATTTGCCGGTCAGTAGCTGAGACATGACCGTTCGCGCCTCTTCGCGGGAGAGCGACTGGCGATGATTCGCAATGCGATGGAGCGCGTCGATGATCATTGGCTCATTACGTTTCGTACCACTAAAGAGTAGCATTGCCCGACATCTGATCCGCAGTTGGGTCGGAAGTACAGCATAGCCGGCAAATTGCGACCGGTCGCGTTTGCCGTATGAGCGACCCTTCGATAGAATCAAATGTTTGCCGCCCGCGGTCCTAAGCTGCAAGCAAGCCCTGCCGAAAATCATTGTTCATCTGGGATTGTTATGAAAATTCATGAGTATCAGGCCAAGGGAATCCTGAAGAAGTATGGGGTTGCCGTCCCACGCGGTGAAATGGCCGAAACCCCCGAGCAAGCCGAAGCCGCTGCGAAGAAGTTGTTTGATGCGGGTGCGACTGGGGTTGTAGTCAAGGCTCAGATCCATGCTGGCGGCCGTGGCAAGGGCGGTGGCGTGAAAATTGCGAAATCGGTGAATGAAGCTACCGAGCTTGCCTCCGAGATTCTGGGGATGACTCTGGTCACGCATCAGACCGGCCCCGAGGGTCGCGTGGTTCGCCGCTTGCTCATCGAAGAAACGCTGCCCATCGAGAAAGAACTCTATCTGGGAATCGTGATAGACCGGGTCGAAGCCCGGCCGGTTTTCATGGCATCCGCCGCCGGCGGCATGGAAATCGAGCAGGTCGCAGCCGAGAATCCAGATGCGATCCTCAAAGAGTACATCGAGCCGGGGATGGACCTGGAAGCGTTTCAGGCGCGCAAACTCGCCTTCAGGTTGGGTCTGAAGCCGCCGCAGATTAACGAAGCGGTGCGTTTAATGACCGGACTTTTCAGGGCCTTCCAGGATACGGATTCGTCTCTGATGGAAATTAACCCATTCATCAGTTGCACTGACGGTCGCTTGTTCGCCCTGGATGCCAAGATCAATTTCGATGACAATGCCCTGTTCCGGCATCCTGATATCCGCGAATTGCGCGACACTACTGAGGAGGACCCACTGGAGGTCGAGGCTTCCAAGTACAGTCTGAATTACATCAAGCTCGACGGAAACGTTGGCTGCATGGTCAACGGCGCGGGACTGGCCATGGCGACCATGGACATCATCAAGTACGCCGGCGGGATGCCCGCAAACTTCCTCGACGTGGGTGGGGGAGCTAATTCCGAACAAGTTACGCATGCCTTCGAGATCCTGCTCAGCGACAAGAACGTGAAGGCGGTGCTCATCAATATTTTCGGCGGAATCCTGCGCGTGGACACGCTGGCCACCGGGGTAGTGGAGGCCGCGCAGAAAACCCGCATTCAGTTGCCCATCGTGCTGCGTCTGGAAGGGACCAACGTTGAGGCCGGACGCGAGATACTCAAACAGTCGGGATTGAACTTTATTGTCGCGGAAACCATGAAGGACGCGGCTGAGAAAGTAGTGGCGGCAGCAGCGGGTTGATTCAATGTAGAGACGCAGCTTGCTACGTCTGACTGCGCCACGAGGCTGGAGACGTAACAAGCTACGTCTCAAAGCAGAGACAATTGTTATGAGCATTCTGGTAGATAAATCGACGCGCGTTATTGTTCAGGGGCTGACGGGCAGGGAAGGCACATTCCACGCCAAAGCCTGTGCGGAGTACGGGACCAAGATCGTTGGCGGAGTCACGCCCGGCAAGGGTGGCATGACTCACGAAGGCTGGCCGATCTTCAACACTGTCCAGGAAGCGGTCGACAGGACTGGGGCAGATGCATCGGTCATCTTCGTTCCGCCGCCATTTGCAGCTGATGCCATTATGGAAGCCGCCGATGCCGAGATCGAACTGATTGTCTGCATCACCGAGGGTATCCCGACACTGGACATGGTGCGCGCGTGGGAGTATCTGCAAAATCGACGGTCACGGCTGATCGGGCCTAACTGTCCAGGCATCATTTCGCCGGGCAAGTGCAAAATCGGCATCATGCCGGCGCGGATCCATCTCGAAGGCTCGGTTGGAATCGTCTCACGCTCGGGCACGCTGACTTACGAAGCGGTCTATCAGCTCACCACGCGGGGGATCGGGCAGTCAACCGCCGTTGGCATCGGCGGAGATCCAATCATCGGCACCAACTTTCTGGATGCGCTGGAACTATTCAACAAGGATCCTCAAACCGAAGTGGTGGTGATGATCGGCGAAATCGGCGGCAACGCCGAGGAGACCGCGGCTGAGTATGTGAAATCTCGCATGAAGAAGCCGGTGGTGGGATTCATCGCCGGTCAAACCGCGCCTCCGGGACGCCGCATGGGCCACGCGGGCGCCATTATCTCCGGCGGCAAGGGAACCGCTGCGGAAAAGATCAAGGCGATGGAAGCGGCGGGCATTCGCGTCGCGAAGTCGCCTGCTGAAATTGGCGACACAGTCGTCGCCGCGATGGGTATTGCCGTGAAGGCCTAAGACCAACGACCAACGACAAAGGACCAACAACCGAACTATGAAGACCCTGCAACGCACTTTTACCATCATCAAACCGGACGCGGTAGGCAAGAACGCTGTTGGCGATATCATCGAGCAGTTTGAAAAAAACGGCTTCCGGATACTGGCCATGAAGATGCTCGAGATTTCGAAACATCAGGCCGAGCAGTTTTACGCCGTACATGCAAGCCGACCCTTTTTCCGTTCACTGACCGATTTCATGTCCAGTGGACCGATCGTTGTGTTGGCGCTGGAGAAAGAAAATGCCATCGCCGATCTGCGCAAGCTTATGGGCGCTACCAATCCGGCCAGCGCCGAGGAAGGTACGATCCGGAAGAAGTGGGCGAGCGACATTGAGCATAACGCCATTCACGGCTCGGATGCCGATGAGACTGCCCGGTTCGAACTGAGCTATTTTTTTGCGGGATACGAGTTGGCGAAATGATGCCGTTTAGCTGAGCGTCCGAGCCCAGCAGGCATCATCCCGAACGAAGCGAAGGATCTCTGCAGGTTGGAGCTAGGACCCGACTTATCTAAGAAGCAGAACCGCATGGGTGAACTGTACAGAAAGCCAAGCGGCACTTCAATAGAACAAAGCAAATTTCCCACAATAATGTGAGTCTTGACTGCCGAAGCGGCGTGATCTATAAGGCTTTTACGCTGAAACAATTCTTTCAGTCACCAGAGACCACTGTTGAAGAATCCGCTCATCCGTCTCACCTCCGTCCAGGCGCGCCGAATCTGGCTGCATGCCCAGCGCCTGGACACCACCGAACCCTTCGGCTCCGGTCCGAAGGCCACACCGGCAGCGGTGGCGCACCTGGGCTACTTGCAGATTGACACCATCTACGTCATCGAGCGCAGCCATCACCACATCCTCTACACGCGCATCCCTACATATCGGCGCGAGCATCTGCATCAGGCACAGAGCATCGACAAGACCGTTTTCGAATATTGGACGCACGCCCTATCGTACGTGCCGACGGAGAGCCTGCGATTTTATGTCCGTGATATGCGCCACGCGCACCAGGATTGGCAGCGTCGCAACGGCTGGTTCGGCACGGTTTCAAATGGTGACCTGCGCAGAGTGCTGTCGCGCATCCGTAGGCATGGCGCGCTCACCATCCGCGACATAGAGGATGAGCCGGTGGAGAAAGATTACGCGTGGGCGAGCCGCAAGCCTTCCAAGCGCGTTCTGGAGCTGGCCTTCTACAAGGGCTTGGTGACGGTCAGTCAGCGGGTCGGAATGCTGAAGACTTATGAGCTCATGACTCGCCATTTCGATTGGGACCGTCTGCCACGCGCAGCGACCGAAAGGGAAACGTTGAACTATCTGCTTGATCGCGCCTTGCAATCGCAGGGGATCGTGAGTGTGGAATCGATCTGTCACCTGGACGCTCCACGCAAACCAGCGGTGAGGCGTCTGCTGGAATCGCGAGTCCGTCGAAAGGAGCTCATACCTGCGCAACTGGAAGGAGCTGGGCAATGGCTGCACTGGGTCCGTCCTGATACCCTCGATGCCATTCCCAATCCTGCGCGGGAACAAGTTCACATCCTGTCCCCCTTCGACCCGCTCATCATCCAGCGAAAGCGGCTCCGGCTGTTCTTCGATTACGAGTATCGCTTCGAAGCTTACGTTCCCAAACACAAGCGGGTATTTGGTTATTTCGTTTGCCCTGTCCTGATCGGGGATCAGATGGTTGCCGCCCTCGACCTCAAAACCGACCGGTCGCGGAAAAAACTTCTGGTGCAGCGCTGGAACTGGATCGGCTGCGGGAAGTCCCGCGCCCATCGGCAGCAGGTGGAAGCCGCATTGCACAAGTTCGAGCAATTTCAGCTGGGTCAGAGTTAGATTGAGCGCTGGACATTCGGCGATGAGCCCGCGTCAGTCGCCCAAAAATCTGGCTCTGCACCTTCATGCACCACGAGCTTTTGGTCTTCGATTGGAACGACGGGCTTAAAGGTAAACCGGTTTATGGCTTTACAGAAAGGTCCAAACTTATGCCTCTAGTGCAAATCACAATGTTGACCGGCCGTACCGCCGATCAGAAACGCAAACTGGCGCAGCGCATCACCGATGCCATGGTGGAGGAAGCAGGGGCGCGCCGCGAAGCGATTGTAGTAGCTTTCCTCGAAGTCTCGAATGAAAGCTACGCCTCCGGCGGCGTATTGATGGCGGACAAAGGGAAGTGACGGCAGGCGACGCCCGGCCCGCAGCCTTCATCGCGAGCGTCGATACTACCCCAAGTCAACCTAACGGTTCGTACAGATGGCCTTCCACCCGATCACCGAACTTGGGCAGTTCTTTCTTTGCATACTGCAAAAAGTGGGGCGAGGCGCGATGAGCCTCCAGCGCCGCATCGTCCTTGTATTGCTCGTAAATGAAAAACCGGCGGGCCTCGGTCTTGTGCCGATGTACCTGATACAGCAGACACCCGGGTTCCTTGCGCGATTCCTCAGTCAATTTTGAGAACAAGCCAGTAACATCCGCTTCACGACCGACTTTCGCCATCCACGTTACTGCCAGAACCACCATCGTCCGCTCCGTTCTTAGTTTTTCGCCTGCGCCCTGGTTTTTGATCCAATCAATTCCTGAAGTTTCGCCGCAAAATCATCGAGGAATATGGTTTCTTCGCGCCCCGGCCCGGTGGAAACCATGCCGATGCGCGCCCCGCTCTCCTTCTCCACGAAGGCGAGATATTCACGAGCTGCCTTCGGCAGTCTCTCCAGCTTCGTAATCCCTTGCGTTGCAGAGCGCCAGCCGGGCATCTTCCGATAAACGCATTCGATCCGGCTGTAGCCGCTGTCCTGCGCCGGAGCCTCTTCCGTTTCCTTGCCGTCGATTCTATAACCCACGCATACCGGAATCTCTGCCAGCTCGTCGAGCACATCTAACTTGGTCACGACCAGCCAGGAGATTCCGTTAATCATGCCAGCGTAACGCAAGAGAGGCAAATCGAGCCAGCCGCAACGGCGCGGCCGTCCCGTTACCGCGCCAAATTCGTTGCCACGCTTGCGAAGCATGTCGCCGTTCGGGTCGAATGATTCGGTGGGGAATGGCCCACCGCCAACGCGCGTGCAATAGGCCTTGGTGACGCCGATCACCGTGTCAATCGCCGTAGGAGCGACGCCGGTACCGGTTACCGCACCGCCCGAAGTGGCGCTCGAAGAAGTCACAAATGGATAGGTGCCGTGGTCGATGTCAAGCATCGTGCCTTGCGCACCCTCGAACACCACCGAGTCGCCGTGTGCCAGAGCTTTGTTCAGTAACGCAGCCGTATCGCAGACGAACGGCGCGACCTTCCCCGAAGCAGCGGCATATTCCTCGTACATTTTGTCCGCATCGAGCGGTTCCGAGTTGAAGAGCGCATGCGCGATCATATTCTTCTCGTGGCAGGCGTTTTGAATGTGGGTCTTCAGCAAGTGTAGGTCCAGCAGATCAGATACGCGCAGACCGCGGCGTCCCATTTTATCTTCGTAGGCAGGACCAATGCCGCGGGAAGTGGTGCCGATCTTGACGCGTCCCGGCGCGTTTTCCGATGCCAGCTCAATCATCCGATGATAAGGCAATATCACGTGGGCGCGGTTGCTGACGAACAGGCTGCCATCCACCTGGACTCCGGTCTCCCGCAGAGCCGCGACCTCCTTTAGAAAGGCCACCGGGTCGAGCACGACCCCGTTCCCGATTACGCTGCGGCACCCGGCCCGCAGAACTCCGCACGGCACCAACTGCAGAACGAACTTCTTACCATTGATAATGACGGTGTGGCCCGCGTTGTGTCCGCCCGAATAACGCGCCACAATAGGGAAGTTTTCCGAGAGCACATCAACAATCTTGCCCTTGCCCTCATCGCCCCATTGTGCGCCCACGATGACCGCAGCTTTGCCCTTCTTCAAATGCCAACTCCTTGGAACATGAATGGCGCGGCCGTCCCCAGCCGCAATGCAGGGTCGCACACACTCGTTGCCCGCAGTGAATCAACGAGACGCTGAAATTACAAAGGGTATAAGCGGAGCAGAGGTGTACTTACAATGATAACCCCAGCGGGCAAGAGATGGCAATCCGGTGCAGTCTTCAGGCGTCAGGTCTGAGGCTTTCGCTCAATTCTCGGGGACATTTGTGCGGTCTTCCGTAGGTGTTTCCTGAAGCCGGAGCCTGAAGCCCGGAAGCCTTGTAAAATGTTTCCATGCCCGAGCTCCCCGAAGTCGAAACCATTGCCCGCGGACTGGCGAGCCGGGTCACGGGCGACGTCATCGAGTCGGTATGGCTGGGTTCCAAGCCCGAACCCCTGAAATCCACGGCGTCTGAAATTGCTGCCACACTCGAATCCAGACGCATTGCTGGGGTTCGCCGGGTAGGGAAGCACATTGTATTCGATCTGGAGAATGGAGGACGGACTTCCTCGCCCGTCTTAACGAAGCCTCGCCAGAAATCCAAAAAAGCGCTGGCGGGGATGCCCCCGCCTACATTGAGCCAAGCTCAGTGGATCGTGCATCTCGGTATGACTGGACGCATGCTGGTCTGCAAGCCCGAACAAGCGATCGAGAAACACACGCACGCGGTTGCGAAGTTAGCCTCGGGCAGGGAGCTGCGGTTCGTGGACCCGCGTCGCTTTGGGCGTCTGAGCGTGGCCCACGGATTTTACGCAGCCGGCTCCGAACCCTTGGAAGTCGAACGGGATCGCTTCATCGAACTTTTCCAGGGGCGCAAAACCCCGATCAAGAGTGCATTGCTGAACCAGAGTCTTCTGCGCGGCGTCGGCAACATTTATGCCGACGAATCGCTGTTCCGATCTGGCATCCGGCCCAGGCGAAGAGCAGCCTCCCTCAGCCGCAAGGAACTAGCACGACTTTACGCCGCCGTTCAGGAAGTGCTCAAGGAAGCCATCGAGCTCGGCGGTTCCTCCGTCTCTGACTACGTAGATGCGGATGGCGAGGAAGGTTTCTTTCAGCTCCGGCACCGTGTGTATGGACGCGAAGGGGAACCATGCCTGGTTTGTAAGACTGCGATTAAGCGCGTCGTAATCGCCGGCCGCAGCAGCCACTATTGTCCCACCTGCCAGAAATAGCATTTCTGTAGAGACATAACTCGCTAAGTCTTTCGTTCTCGCCCGGAACCTGAGTTGCCGTCAGCCTCAGACGTTGCAAGCAGGGTCGCTATCGTGCGGTCGCTCGCTCCATTACCTTCTTGAAAGCCTTCAGGAAAATGTCATTCTGCTCCGGCGTGCCAATTGTGATGCGGACTGCTGTTGGCGCACCCCACGGACCTAACGGTCGCACAATTACGCCCTCGGCCTGGAGCCGCTGTGCGACAGCCGCAGCGTCGTCGCCCAATTCACAATAGAGAAAGTTGGCCCAGGTCGGAATCGGGTAGTAGCCCAGCCCCGTAATCGCTGCCATCAGTCGTGTGGACTGCTCGGCGTTGTTTTGGACAGTTTTCTGGGTATGAGCGTCGTCATCAAGGGCCGCCAACGCAGCTGCCTGAGCCACGACTGAAACAGAGAAAGTTGTGCGCATGCGGGCGAAATACGACATCAGCTCGGCAGGGCCGATCCCGTATCCAACCCGAACTCCGGCCAAGCCGTGCGCTTTCGAAAACGTACGCAGCACCACCACTTTGCGGCCTTGATTCACATAGTCGAGAGAATGCGAGTAATCCATACCGCGGATGACGCCAAAGGATTGCGCGAAATCGTAGTACGCCTCGTCCAGGATGACGATTACGTGATTGGGGACCTGATCCAAAAAGTGATCGAGCTCGTTTGCTGGAAGCAGTGTGCCGGTTGGATTGTTAGGATTGGAGATGTAGACAATGCGGGTGTGTTGGTCGATAGCCGCTGGTATCGCAGTCAAATCGAACCCGTCGCTGCGCATCGGAACCTGAATGAGCTGTCCTCCTGCGGCTTGCGTGGCAATCGGATACACGATGAAGGAACGCTCGCTGGTGACCGCATTCAGCCCTGGCGACAGCAGTGTGCGTGCAATAATGCCCAGCAATGCCGTCGACCCGGCAGTGGGAACGACCTGTTCGGGCTTAACATTGTGACGCTCGGCCAATCTCTGACGCAGTTCGATGGCGTCGTTGTCTGGGTAAAAATTACTCTCAGCGAGCGCGTCCTTCATGGCCTCCACAGCCTTCGGCGAGGGCCCGAAGGGGTTCTCATTCGAGGCCATTTTGATACAGTTCACGTGGCTCTCCTGTTGCGCCTGACGCAGCGACTTACCCGGCGTGTACCCGCTCAGGCTCCGTACGTGTTCGGGCACAAACTGGCTGTAGTCGCTCATCTCTCGGCTATCTAATCTTTACATGTTGCTTGGGAAGTGTCATCTGCGGCGCATGTTCTATCTGGCGAGGGATTTCAGTTTCGAAACTTCCTGGATCGTGAGCTTGCGGAATTTTCCAGGATGCACATCCAGTTCGAGCGGACCGTAGCGTACCCGCTTGATCTTTTCCACGTGATGTCCAATCTCCTCGAACATGCGCCGGATCTGGCGATTTTTGCCCTCAATCAGCGTGACCTCGTACCACGGATTGGCAGATTCACGAATCACGCGGATCTTGGCAGGAGATGTCTTCACTCTTTTTCCGCGATCCGACGGAATGAAAATGCCTTCACGCAACCGGGCCAACCCCTCCCCAGGCGGATTCCCGGCCACTTTCACCATGTAAGTCTTGGGCACATGGGACGCGGCTTTCATAAGCCGATTGGCGAACTCGCCGTCGTTGGTGAGCAGTAGCAATCCTTCGCTTGCGTAGTCGAGGCGCCCCACCGGATAAACCCGTGCCCCCACGCCGTGCAGCAGATCCATCACCGTAGGCCGGCGCTCCGGATCGCGCAGTGTCGTGACGTATCCCTTGGGCTTGTTCATCAGCAGGTAGACATGCCGCTCCGGGCCGTGCAGGAGTTTGCCGTTCACCCGAATGTGATCGCTCGCAGGATCAGCTTTGCTGCCAAGTTCCGTGACCGTCTGCCCGTTGACCGAAACCAGTCCGCCAGTAATCAACTGCTCGGCTTTGCGGCGGGAAGCGATTCCGGCCGCGGCGATAATCTTCTGTAGACGCTCAGCGGGCATAAGCATTCATAACAGGGAACGGGCGGTGTTGCTGGGTAAGTTGCTTCAAGCAGCTGGATCGCTCTCGCCGGGGTGGTGCTGTTCGACCGTAGCCAGTTCGGATTCCTCAGCGTTTTGCCTCGGCTCCGAATCCCGAGTTTCCACCGTCCCCGGGCTCAGTCCGTTCGCCGCCGCCTGTTCACCATCGGCCGGCAATAAATCGCTCTGGAACGATTCCGCCACCAACTTCTCGAACTCTTCCATGCTGGGCAGTTCACCGACATCCTTCAGGCCGAAGCGCATCAGGAATTCCTTGGTGGTCTTGTAAAGAATGGGCCTCCCGATGACAGCCTTGCGGCCTCCTGTCGTGATCAGCTTGCGATCAAGCAAGGTCGCAATCACCCCGTTCGAATCCACGCCGCGAATTTCGCTGATCTCCGGCACGGTCACGGGCTGCTTGTAAGCGATGACCGCCAGGGTCTCGAGCGCAGGTAAAGAGAGGCGAATCGGCGGCTTCAGGCTCTTGGCAAAGGCCCGCACGATATCGTGATGTTCAGGTTTTGTCGACATCCGGTATCCGCCCGCGACCTGTCGAATCTCGATGCCATGATCCGGAGCATAGTAGTCAACGACCAGTTCTTCCAGAGCGAGACGAACCCGCGATTTGACTTCGGTGCCGCCGGCCGCCCCCTCGCTGACGACCGACTCCTTGACCAATTCAATCAGTTGATCCAGTGTCACCGGCGTTTCTGCCGCGTAAATGATAGCTTCGAGTTTGGCTTTAAGGCTCATGGGCTCCCAGTTTCCGGCTACTGCTGCTACCTCCAATCGTCCCGCACCGCGGCCTGTTCCGCCATGACCGCCTCAAATCCCACATGCTTGCGCAGCAGGATTTCGCCGAACAAGCGGTCTTGCCGCAGTTGGATGGCCTGCAAGCGTACCATCTCCAGCAGCGCCAGAAACATGCAAACCAGCGCCTGTCGCGACTCAACGTTGCGCAACATCTGCTTTAACCGGATCGGCCGGTCTTCCAGCGACAATCGCCTCCGCAAATACTCAATCATCTGCGCGACGGTCACCGTTTCTTCGTCTACCTGAATCATCGGACGATTGCGCGCACGATCCAGGATTTGCTGGAACGTCTTCACCAGATCAATGACGTCGGCCGCCAGTTCCGGCTCTGTACCTTCAGCATCGCGGAACTCTTTGAGCGCCGGGTTCGACCACACCGCATCTTCGATCTGCTGTTTCTGCATCAGCATCTGCGCCGCGGACTTGAATTTCTCATGCTCGATCAGGCGATTGACCAACTCCGCGCGCGGATCGTCTTGCGCGTCCGAAGCCGCGGCAGGATCGCGCGGCAAAAGCACTTTCGACTTAATGTGAATCAGAACCGCAGCCATGTAGATGAACTCAGCCGCCACGTTCACATCCAGTTCGCGCAGCTTTTCCACGTACGCCAGATACTGCGCGGTGATTCTCCCGATAGGAATATCGTAGATATCAATATCTTGCTTGCGAATCAGATGGAGCAGTAGGTCGAGCGGTCCTTCGTAGACATCGCCGACGGTCACGGCAAAAGGGAAGTCGCTCTCGCCATTCCGAGGTTTTTCCTCAACGCGTGGCGCAGGACTTTCTACGAGCGCGGGGCCAAGATCCAACGCGGCCCTGCCATCGAAAGAGGTTTTTACTTCTTCGCCCATCGTGACCCCACCAGTTACTTCGCGGCCCGCGGGGCCTTGTACTCAAGCGACATGCCCATAGCCTCGCGTACTTCGTTCATCGTTGCCCTGGCGACTTTGCTGGCCTGGGTTGAACCAGCCTCAAGAATATCCCACGCCAGCCGCGGATTGTCTTCATATTTCTTGCGCCTCTCCTGCATGGGATTCAAGATGTTAACCAGGGCGTCAGCCGCCCAGCCTTTGCATTCGATGCACCCGATTCCAGCGGAGCGGCAACCTTCATTCACCTTGGCCATGGTAGCGCGATCACTGAAAATCTTATGGAGGTCCCCGACCGGGCAAACATCGGGATTCCCCGGGTCCGTGCGCCGTATGCGGGCGGGATCAGTCACCATGGTCTTCAGTTTCTGCCGCACTACCGGCTCAGGATCGGTAAGCATTACCGTGTTTCCGTACGACTTCGACATCTTGCGCCCGTCGGTACCCGGAAGCTTCGGAGTAGGCGTCAGCAACGGCTGCGGCTCGGGGAAAACCTCCTGCCCGTCGCGCTTGTAAAACATGTTGAAGCGCCGCGCAATCTCGCGAGTCAACTCCACGTGCGCTACCTGGTCCGCGCCTACTGGCACGAAATCACCCTTGTACATAAGAATGTCTGCCGCCTGCAGCACCGGATACCCGAGAAAGCCGTACGTTGTCAGATCTTTCTCCGTAATGTTCGCCAGTTGCTCCTTGTAAGTAGGCACACGCTCCAACCAGCCCAGCGGCGTGATCATCGAGAACAGCAGATGCAACTCGGCGTGCTGCGGAACGTGCGACTGGATAAACATCGTGCAGCGCTCCGGATCGAGTCCCGCGGCCAGCCAGTCGAGCAAAACTTCAATCGAGTTTTCCTTCACTCGCGAAGTGTCCGCGTAATCCGTCGTTAGCGCGTGCCAGTCAGCCACGAAGAAAAAACATTCGTACTGATCCTGCATACCAACCCAGTTCTGCAGCGCGCCGACATAATTGCCCAAATGCAATTTGCCGGTTGAGCGCATACCGCTGAGCACGCGTTTTCGTTGGTTCGATCCAGAAGGCATCAGATTCTCAACAGGATGTAGTCAAAAACCCCGATCACGGGGAAGATCAGCTTACCCAGCAAACCGCCACCCAAAAACACGAGCGCCATCAAAGCGAACATGCCGACGGTATCGTAGATGCGCAGCGCATTGGGGGGCAGAAAGTGCCGCAGCACATGGCTGCCATCGAGCGGCGGAACGGGAATCAGATTGAAAACTCCGAGAATAATGTTGATCACCATCAACTCGTAGAAAAGCAGACTAACCGGCATCAGAAACGAGTCGGTCTGATTTGCCAAAATGTCCAGATGGCTCGGATAGACGAGAGGAATCGCATGGACAATGCCTGCCCCCAGCGCCGAGGTCAGCGAAATGAGAATCAAAACCAACACAGCACCTGTTGCCACTACGAAGTTGCTGATCGGTCCGACCACCGACGTCAGGATGTCGTCCAGTACTGGGTTCTTGAAATTCCTCGGATCCACCGGAGTAGGTTTGGCCCAACCTATCACTGGAAGATGAGTCAGCATGGCGATCAAGGGCAGCAGGACCGTGCCTACCGGATCAATGTGCTTGATGGGGTTCAGCGTGACCCGGCCCAGCATGCGTGCGGTCGGATCGCCACGGCGGTTCGCCATCCAGGCGTGCGCCGACTCGTGGACACTGATCGCGAACAAGAAAACGATCAGCTGAAACAGGATGTCAACATGCTGCAGGGTCATCAGGCGTTGGAATTGATACTAACATGCGAGGCTGGAAATCCGGCCAGATCCTGCGGTTTGTGGCGGCGGCCAGCGTCTCGTCTTCCGCCTCATAGTCGTATTGCGCAGCGTCGAACGCCACTCGATGTGCGCGCAGATCAGCGACGGTCCGGAAAACGCGCATGCCCCTCTACTTCTTCTCAAACGCCTTGCGCAGCTCTTCCGGCGCGATTGATTTTACCTTGATTGGTTTGGCTGGAATCCCGCCAACGATGTGGAAGGGTTCGACGTTTTTGGACGCCACACCCATCGACCCGACCATTCCGTGTTCACCCACCTTCACTCCGCTCAAAACCGTGGCGTGATACGTGATGCGAGCCTTCGGCCCGATTTCGGTCTTGTGATTGTCGACCAGCATGCCATCGTTCAGGTCGTGAGCGTGCGAATAAACATTGGCGTAATCAGAAATGGACGAACCTTCTCGGATGATGATCTCGCCACGGTCGTCCAGCAACACGTACTTGTGAATGGTGCAATTGTCTTCAATGGTCAGGTTGTACCCGAACGAAACCTCAACGCCATGAAATATCTTCACGTTCTTGCCGCAATATTTGAGCACGTGGCGAGCCAGCATGGCGCGCACACGATGGCCGAGCCAGTGATTCAGCCCTGCGGGCGAACGGTCGAACATCATCCAGAACCAGATGAGCGGCTTGCGTTCGGCGTACTTTGCAGCGTCCACATCACCGTAAGATTCCGGTTCCAGGGTGGCATTGCGTGGATCGAAGGAATGAATCAGAACCTGTTCCACCAGCGAAGCGCTCCCCTTCGGTACCGCGTAAGGAAGTCCCAGATAAAGCTCATGCAGCGCCTCCCGGACCACGTCGCTGCGGTGTTCCGGGTCACGATTCATGAACGCATGGTCGAGGCGGTCGATCCAGGCGAGAAACACTTTTTCGGCTGCTGGGGTTGGATTGAGAACGCGATATTCGTATCGGGGCATAGCTGCCTCGCTTTAGGAATCACAGAACTCTAGAACATAGCACATTCGGTTTAAACCCCCAGACTGGACGGCCGGCCCCCGCGCAATGCTTTATAATTCGCGCCACCCCTGTGATCACTCTCGCTCGCAAACTCCGCGTGGTGGATTACTTTGCCCTCGGCTGGGGAACGATGGTGGGCGTGGGATGGCTGGTTGTGATGGATGACTGGCTGTTACGCGGCGGCGTATTGGGCGCGATCCTGGGATTCGCAATTGGTGGGGCACTGTTGTTGCCGATCGGCTATGTGTACGGCCAACTGGTCACGGCCATGCCGGATGCCGCAGGCGAGGTCGCATACACCGCCAAAGTTTTTCCGCAATCCATCAGCTTTGCCACGGGCTGGATGATGATCCTTGCCTATTTCATCGTGTGTCCGTGGGAGGCGGTAGCGGTCGGCAAGATCGCGGGCTACCTCGTTCCTTCGCTGGATTCGATGGAATTCTACCGGATCGCCGGCCGACCAGTTTACCTCCCGCACTTGGTCATCGGGCTGGGTCTGACTGCGCTGCTCACTCTGCTGAACTATCGCGGCATCCGGTTGAGCGCCACGTTTCAGAACTGGACGGCGTTTGGGACGCTTGCGTTGTTCGTGCTATTTGTCGGATTCGGAGTGAGCAAAGGCTCGCCCCGCAATTTCCCTCCGCTCTTTACCCATAGCCCGTTCGTATCCGTGCTTCTGGTGATGCAAATCGTCCCCTATTTCATGACCGGGTTTGAATCGGTCGTAAAGGGCGCGGAAGAAGCTAGTCCGGAATTCCGTGCCCGCGGGTTCTTCAAGGCCATCTGGATGGCGATTGTGGTGGGCATTTTGTTCTACACCATCGTAGTCGCGGCCGTTGGATATGTCGCTCCATGGAAACAACTCACTCGTGAGAAATTCATGACTGCGGTTGCTTTCGAACACGCCATAGGCTCGCGTTGGATTACCAGCGTCATACTGACCGCGGCTCTCCTGTCACTCTTCAAGGTGTTCAACGGGAATTTCGTTGCAGCAAGCCGGTTGCTGTTCGCCGTGGGGCGGCGCGGCCTGATAGACCAACGTCTTGGCAGTTTACATCCGCGCAATCAGACCCCCTCGGTCGCTGTGCTCTGTATTGGATGTGCCACGGCGGCATGCATGTTCATCGGCGATGCCATGCTCGTGCCCATTTCCGAAGTAGGCTCGGTAGCCTCCGCAATCGGATGGCTGGCAGCGTGTGCGGCCTACTACCGAATGGGTCCCGCCGTAGGCGAACGCATCATCGCTGTCGTCGGAGTCATCGTCGGACTGCTTATGATCCTGATGAAAATCGTGCCAGGCATCCCCGGACATTTCACTGGATACGAATGGCTCGCGCTGGGGATTTGGAGCCTGCTTGGATTCGTCATCAGCCGGCATCGACGGCCCGTGCCGACAGTTCCAGTACGAACACGACCCTGAACCGAGACTGAGGCAACTATGGAGAAACTCGTGATCCGAACTGCGGCCCTTCAAGTTTTGTTGATAATTCTTATCGCCTTAAGCCCCGCTACCACAGCTTGGTCCGGTCCCCAACAGCAATCGTTCGATCTGGTCATCACCCACGGCCACATCATCGACGGCACAGGCTCGCCCTGGTATTCCGGCGACATCGGAATCCGGGGCGGCAAGATCGCAGCCATTGGCAATCTGGCTAACGCACCCCGCACCCGAACCATCGACGCCGGAGGCAAAGTTGTTGCACCGGGCTTTATCGACATGCTCGGCCAATCGGAATTGACGATTCTCGTCGATCCGCGCTTGCCTTCGAAGATTTACCAGGGCATCACCACGGAAATCACCGGCGAAGGTGGATCGGTCGCGCCGCTCAATGATGCCATCATTCAGGCCGATCGCGCGGTCTACGACCACTACCACATCACTCCCGACTGGCGTACGCTCCGCGAATATTTTTCCAGACTCGAAAAGCAGGGCATGGGAATTAATCTCGCGAGCTACGTTGGTGCAACCCAAGTCCGCCGCATGGTGTTGGGAGACGACGACAAGCGACCCACGCCCGAGCAACTCGAGCAGATGATAGAACTTGTGCGCCAGGGCATGCAGGACGGTGCGGTTGGGCTTTCAAGCGCTCTCGAGTACGCACCCGCTCCCTACGCCAAGACAGAAGAACTGATCGCGCTGGCCCACGAAGCTTCGAAATCCAGCGGCATCTACGCCACACACATGCGCAATGAGAGTGATGCCGTCCTTTCCGCCATCGATGAAGCTCTGCGCATCGGGAGGGAAGCGCACATCCCGGTCGAGATCTGGCACATCAAAGTTGCCGGCAGGGAAAATTGGGGACGCATGCCGGAAGTGGTGGCGAAGATCAACGCCGCCCGCGCCGAAGGCGTCGACGTGAGCGCAAACACCTACAGTTACACTGCGTGGTTCAATACGATGTCGGCTTTTGTTCCGCCCTGGGCGCACGATGGCGGTGACGCAAAGCTGATCGAGCGTTTGAAAGATCCGGCGATGCGCGCCCGCATCCGCAAAGACATGATGAGTCCATCGCGAGGCTGGGACAACGAATGGCAGGAAATTCCGGGTCCGGAGTCGGTCCTGATTGGCGTGGTTCAGAACCCGAAGCTTCTTCCGCTGCAAGGAAAGACGCTCGCGGACATCGCGAAAATCTGGAACAAAGATCCCATGGACACCTTGTTTGATCTGCTGATTGAAGACAACGCGTTCACCGAGGTCGCGGTATTCGGCATGTCCGAACCCGACGTTGCTCTCGCCCTCCAGCAACCGTGGGTTTCAATCGACAACGATTCCTCCGGCACGTCTCCCGAGGGAATCTTGGGCCATGAGCATCCTCATCCGCGGGCCTACGGCGCGTTTCCGCGCATCCTGCGCAAATATGTTCGCGAAGAGAAAAAGCTCACATTGGAAGACGCCATCCGCAAGTTCTCAGCTCTGCCAGCTCAGCGTATGCGGCTAACGGAGCGCGGGGTGTTGAAGGCAGGCATGTGGGCCGACGTGGTGGTTTTCGATCCAGCAACGGTGCGTGACCTGGCTACGTTCGACAATCCCAATCAGTTGTCGGAAGGAATGGAATACGTGTTGGTAAACGGCGAGCCGGTGATCGATCAAGGGAAGATGACGGGCGCCAAGCCGGGGAAGGTGCTACGTGGTGCTGGTTACGCGCCATAGGAATCGGATTAAACCGTCACGGTTTCAAGGCCGCGCGTGTCTCCGGGGCCACGATCGCCGACACGTGGGGTTCCATCACCGTTCCCGTGATGTTGAAGCCCGCAGCACCTTCGCGTGTGAGTTTCAGATCCAGGACACGAGTCAGAGACGCCGTACCATTTAATTGATACGTAGCTGCCGGAGTCTCCAGCTTGCCTTGTTGGATTTCAAACTTGCCGTTGCGCAAGAACATGCGAGCGGCCAAACGATGCATCTGCAGCGGCCCGTTTCCCTCGGCTAGCGCCACATGGCGTAGCACGCCGTCCCGTGCATCCACCCACAATGTGCTGGTGGCGGAAGCAAACAACTCACCTGCATCCAGGCCCGATGTTTTCACCCGATAAGTTGTCGTCGCCGAACCCGTGATCCAATCGTCTTTCATGGCTTCGGATAGCTGATCAAGTGCGATTCGCTCCACCGTCCCGCTTCCGCCATATGCCGGAGGCTTAGCCGTGAAGTCCGCTTCCCATTCGCCAAGATGCTTGCCGCCAAGCACGTCACCCCGCAGATCGGACAATCGCACTTTGCCTTTGTTCAACTCCACGGTCGCCGACACTCGGTTACCGACAAGTTTACGAACCACCACCCGGTTGGCTGCGAGCTTGCCCACAGCGTTCACGGTGAGCAGGTAGGGAACTCCGCTCGCCGGTGACGAAAGAAAGTGGTACCACGGTTGCTCGCGAACATGAGGATTGACTAGTTGGTTCAACCGATCGGTCGCAATTTCGTCGGCATGCAGATCGAACTGGAAAGGGCAAGACTCGGGCGTCGTACACTGCCGCGGAAGCTCTAAAGAACCGTGCCACAAACTCCCAGCAATCGACGCCATCAGATTCTGCACACTAATTTGATCCGTCGTCAGCAGGAGATTCGCAGACGCAATCTCCAGTGGAGCATTCAACCCGCGTACCTCCGCGCGAACCGAGTGCAGTTGAGCCTTGCCGGTAGCTCTCGGCGCCGCGAATCCCGACCAGCCCCCAGCGATTTGCAGATCGACTTTAGCCAGCCCATCGGCCGCCGGTTGAACGGTTGGGATTCCTAACGTCCGCGCTACCTGCAGCAGGCGTTGCACCTGCGCCTCCCCCTCGATCGTGAAGTTGTATCCCGTACGCGAAGCCCAGCCGCGCACTGCTGCTGGTGCCGGCCTGCCCAAAGCTAAGTTGAATGGACCGATAATGAGGCGAGCCTCGCGCCGGGACGAACCACTCCCGGACGTCCCCGCCCCGGACGAACCAACCTCCCGAAACGTTTCCGGTGATTTCTGATGGGTTGCGCGAGTCACCGCGAAGGGCACCCTTCCCAGCGCCAATTCCGCCTTCGTGATCTTCGATCCCAGCTCGAAGCCCGAAGTTTCGCCGCCGCCGTCCCACGCCACGTTGCTTATCCGATCACCGACGCGCCGGAGGTCCACGTTCCCATTCAGCCGGCCCGCTGCAATCAGATCGTCCGGCACACCTTGTTTAGCATGACGCGCGAATGCAACCAGCGACTGAATTGGCAGATCGCGAGCGGTCAAAGAGAGGTCATAATTGCGAGTCGAAAAGGGACCGTTGATGCTGCCAGTGACGCTAACAGTGCCATCGCCGACCGGAGCGCTGCAGGCAAGATCGGACAGCATGTGATCCCGCGAACTGTAGTGACCAGTGCACTGGGCCGCCAGTCGTAAATCACCGCCGCCGAAGATGTCATAGCGGCGGAAATCTTGTACGGAGGCCGCGGTCACAATCGCAAGATTCGCCGGTGTACCGGTAAGAGTGGTAGAAACTGCGAGAGCTCCTCGCCAGCCCTTGTCGTTGCCATAGGCAAGTTTGGTGGCTTGCCCGAGTTGCGCGCGGTCCCACTGCAGGTTGAACTGCAGAGGCGTGTCGCGCAAACTTGCTGCTCGCTCCCACGATCCGCTCACGCTGACCGAGCCGGTATCGCTGAGATTGAAATCGGTCCGCACCGGCTGCGCCTTCAATCGCATGCCCCATGCATTTTCCGAATCCTGCCACACCGCGAAATCTGCCTCGGTCAGCGCATAAGGCTTCTTCTCCGGACCGAACTTGAAATTGATACGGCCGCGGTCCGCCTCAATGTACGGAAAGCCCGGCCGCTTCTCCGTCTTCGGCTTGCTGGTCGGGGCAACAGGTATTCTTGCTGTCCGCTCGATAAGATTCTCAAGATTCCAATGCCCTTCCGCGTTCCGCACCAGGTTCAGGCTGGGCTCGGTCAGGTTCAGCCGCGAGATCTCCAAACGTCCACGCAGCAGGGAAGTGATGCGCAGCGAAGCTGTGACTTCCGAGGCGCGAAGCATCGGCTCAGCGCTGAAGCCCGGATCGTCGTGGATTACAAAGTTCTCCAGATCGAAACCGGGATGGGGAAGCAGGCGCAAGTGCACCGCCGCGACTTCCACCGGCCGTCCCAACGCCAGGCTGATGGAACTAACGATCCGGGCCCTTAGGCGATTTGCCCCGGGACGTATCAGAAACAGCGCCAGCAGGACAACAACGCCCAGCGTGAGAAGTCCGCGCTTCGATCGCCAAAAACTCACTGAACCACCTTGAAGGTTCGCCGCCAGCGAGTCTTGTCGAAAAAGTGGTATACCACTTTGGCCAGGAACGTGACTCGTTGGCTCACTTCTCTTTCCAGATACTGCCCCGCCGGCGTCTCAAACGACCAGTAAATAAACATAGGGCGCCCAATCACATTTTCTTGGGGAATGAAACCCCAGTACCGGCTGTCGAGACTTACGTCGCGGTTGTCCCCCATGCCGAAATAGCTGTTCGCAGGCACAACCAGGTCGTCGCCTTCAACGTGCTGCGGCAAAGCCATTTCCCAGTCCGGGGTGACGTTGCCCCCTTCCGACGGCGGGACCGCGGGGAAATTATCGCGGTAAGGATTGTAACTAAGCTCCCCGCTTTGGTGGATTACGTACGGCTCATCCAGCTTTTCCCCATTGCGGTAGACCACGCCGTCACGCAAATGAATGCGATCTCCAGGAATGCCAATAATTCGCTTGACCACGTAGAGGCCGGGTTCCGCGGGAGAAAGAAACACCACGATGTCACCGTGGCGTATTTGCCGGTAGGGCAGGATGGGGCCCATCCATCTCGTCTTCGGTGCAAATTGCTCGCGATTCACAAACACATGGTCCCCGATCAACAGCGTGTTCTCCATTGAACTGGAAGGAATCTCAAACGCCTGCAAAATGAAGGTAATGATGAATAGACCGGTTACCAGCACCGCTGCCAGAGACGCAAGAAACTCGACTGTCGTCTCATGCGGTTTTTCCGCTTGCGTATTTTCTTTCGTGGCCACTAGGTTTTGTCCCGTTAACGGCGATATCCGCCCTTTAGTTGACTACTCGAAATGTCCGGTCCCAGCGTGTGAGCTGGAACAAATGGCTGGCCGCGTAAACGAAGTGATAAAGTTTATCACCCGGCGTGGCAGAAACCGGAAGGTCGTCCTCCGCACTCCGCACCGACCAGTAGATCAGCAGCGGGCGCCCGATGATATTTTCCCGCGGCACAAAGCCCCAGTAGCGGCTGTCCAGGCTCTCATCCCGATTGTCACCCAGCACGAAATAGTGCCCCTCCGGGATTATGAGTTGGCCATCCTCGACCAATTTCTTCATCTGCAGCCACCAATCCCCTTCCAAGCCTGGCGGCAGAACGTCCACTTGCGGAAAGTCGTCCCGAAACGCGTCGTGAACGGGCGCACTATAGCGTACGTAGGATTCCGGCAGCGGCGTGCCGTTCACGTACACTTGCCGATTGATCAACCGGATGCGATCCCCCGGCACACCCACCACGCGCTTTACGAAGTGTTCGCTGGGATGAACCGGATAGTGAAAAACCACGATATCTCCGCGATGCACCGTCCGGTAAGGCAGGATGTGATCCAGGAACCGGCTGCCGCCGTAACACAACTTGTCCACCAACAAGTAATCCCCGATCAGTAAGGTATTCTCCATGGATTCGGAGGGAATCTGGAATGCTTGAACGATAAATGTGATGACAAACACCGCAATGACCACCGTGGTCAACAGCGATTGCAGCGAAACCAACCAGTCCGGCTGTTGCGTTTTCCCCATCACGGTTCCGGCTGGGGACGTCCTTTGCCGGGTAGCTTGCTGGCAGGATCCCCGGGTAGCGAAGCCAGATGTTTCAGCACCTGGTGTGCCGCACCCTGCTCAGCATTCTTCTTGGTGGAGCCCTCAGCCCGGCCCACGAACTCAGCTTCGCCATGATTACCAGCCCCGTGCAATCGAACCTCAACTGTAAACGTCTTGCTGTGTTCCGGTCCCAGCTCTTTTACTAATACGTAAGATGCCTGTGTGCGGCCGGTGGCCTGCAGTCTCTCCTGCAGTGCTGACTTGTAGTCCGTCATCGGCAAGCTGCTCCCATTCCGCGCTAGCTGTTCCACTTCCGGAGTCACCACCTGTTGCAGCACCACACGCCGCACAGTTTCCAACCCGCTATCTACATACATCGCGCCCAGCACGGCTTCCAACCCGTCCACCAGCAGGGCGGTCTTGTTGCGCCCTCCGCTTTTTTCCTCGCCTCGGCCCAACCGCAGGTAATGACCAAGTTCCAATCGCCGCGCCACCTGAATCAGATGTTTTTCGCTCACCAGGTGGGCCCGCAACTTGGACAGCTCCCCCTCCCGAAAATGGGGAAAGCGGTGAAACAACTCCTCGGTCGTAATCAGCCCAAGAACCGCGTCCCCCAGGAATTCAAGCTGTTCATTGTCTCCGACCCGCGTTGCCGTCTGCCCCTGGACCGATTCCAACTCCCGAGCGTGCGAGCTATGGGTGAGAGCCTGCTCCAGCAATTCCGGTCGAGAGAATTGATATCCCAGCGCTTGCTCCAACTCCGAAATGTTCCGCGGCTTCATGATCTGGTTGAACGATCTGATTACATCCCAACCTTAGCTCGTAGTTGTGCCATCAAGCCCGGATCCCACCTTCGCAACCGGACCGCGACTCCCCAGCGAGCATTTCCCTCTGCGTAAACTCCTGGGCTAATGAGGAGGTTGAGTTGCGTTGGGAGTTGCGGGGGCCGGTGGTTTGGACGCCGGAGCAGGACTACTGCCGCTGGGAATAACGCTGCCTGTCAACTGCATCAACCGGTCTCTTTCGTGGCGCGCCGTGGTTCCTGCCGCAGTTCCTTCCTGGGTCAATTCAACAGCTCGGTTGGCCTCTTTTAGCGCGTCCGCATATTTTGCCTGCTTATCCAAAGCCAACGCCAGACGCAGCACGACGACAGGATCTGGCTGGGCCGGATAAGCGTCGATCGACTTGTGAAAATAACCTTCCGCGTCAGAATATTTTTCCTGATCGTATTCGATCGTACCCAGGACCGAGTACGCGGTGGATCGCAACACGGCCTTGTAGGCGTCGACCTGGCTCTGGGGTGCGTTCGCAGGCGTCGGAACATCGGTCTCAATCGTTTCCAGCGCGTGCTGTACGTATTTCTTGGCCTGATCAAAGCGCTGATCCTTATCGAGGTCGGTCTCCCGCGTGCGCTCCGCGATCACTTCGGACACGGCGATGAGTGCGACTGGATCATCCGGATCGAGTTTCAGCACCTTCTGCGCCATCTCCGACATTTTGTCGCCGTTATTCGCATTCTGGTACGCGCCGACTGTCGCCTTGTAGAGCACCACACGCAGTTCGCTGTCGGGGAACTTGGCTGCAAAATCGTCTGCCGCCTTCTCCAGCGCCACCGGATCCGCCTGATTTGCGACTGCCGCCTTATAAGCGTCATACTCCGGCTGCGTCTTGGCTTGCGGCGGTCGCTTGCCCTGCGGCGGAGCCGGCGCGGCCCCACTTTGTTGGGTCGCGCCCTGCGCTCCTGCGGGTTGCTTTTGTTGGGTAGGCGCCGGCTGCGCAACTGCGAAAGCCGATACCGCTAGCATCCCCAATATGATGGTTGCTCGCTTCATGCTCTCTCCTTGAGTTTGAGACTCTGGCTCCCTGTCGCAGGTCAGCCGTAATTTCACTTCACCACCTGCTACTGCGGATGGCTGGGTGGCTCGTAAGGCTGCGCGATCCCATGCTCAGCCGCCGCCTTAGCCTCAGGCAGCGATTCGCCGGCGCTCAGCGCTGCCCGGTACTGCACCAGCGCCGCCTCCCGGTCTTCCTGCAGATCGCAGATCCTCCCCAGGTAAATATGAGACCATGCCACTACCGACGGTTCCTTGGCAACCACCAGCGCCTGCTCGAAATAGCTGCGAGCGCCCTGCATATCGCGATTCGACGCCGCGACTTGCGCCAGAATGAAAAGCGCTCGTCCTGGATCCTCGTTTTTCTCGTCCAGCGCCTGCTGCGCTAATTTCTTGGCGCCTTCTGCATCCCCACTCGCCAGTCGCTGCTGCGCGGTTAACAACAGCTTGCCCTGCGTATGGCGCGACAGGTGCAACAGTTCCTGATCCGCCGTGCTCGCAAATTTCACTTGCGCCGCTGCCTTCTGCTCCTTGCCCACATTGATGTTGCTGATCAAATCCGGGTACGCGTTCTTCAGCCCGATCGGGCTCTTCTCGAACTGCGCCAGCGCGTCATAAAAGTAAGGCGTCAGGATGAATCCCTGCTCCACCGATTGTTGCACCAGTTGCTGCTTCTGGACTTCCGGAGTCTTGCTGGTCCATGTCGTCCGCGCTTCGATCGCTCGGATCAGGCACTCGGTGGTCAGAAGCGAAACATCGGTCCTGAAACTCTCATCCATGGGCGCGCCTTTGACGTTGTCCAAAAGAGGTTTCAGGTGCTGCATGGCCAGCGGGTACTTCAGCGTCATTGGATCCAGCAGATAATGCAAATAGGTGTGCCGGATCTGTTCCATCTTGAGCCCCGACTCAGGTCCCGTGCCCGGAGAAATGACCACGTAATAATCGCTCCCATAATTGCGAGCATTCGCTTGCCCCGGCGCTCCCATGGGTTCGAGGAAAACCGTGAACGTCCGCCCCAGATATCCCGCCGACGGCAGCTTTAGATAAACCTCGGTATCAAACAGCGCCTTGGACAACGGCTCGTGGTAGCGCTCCGTCAACGCCGTATACGCTACCTGATGCCTCCCCCAAACCGCGCGCAGCCCGGCTGCGGTGTAGTACTTCTGAATCAGAGGTACGAAGCCCGATACGTTGCTGGCGTCCGGAGGAAGGTCCGCCTCTTTGACTTTCAGCGTGAGTTCCGGCGGAGCATTGAGATTGAGCGCCAAGGACACATACTGCGCCAGCGTGCGCGCTTGATCTGCCTGCTGATGCTCCGTATAAAACTGGCACATCGTTTGCGTGAACTCTTTCGCTTCCGCGGAAGCATTGATCGTTTTCGCAACCTCGGCGCGAATCTGGGTCCGCAGGGGGTCGGAGGCGTCCAACTCCAAATCGTACCCACAAGAATTGATGGCGGTAAGAACCGTAAACAGAGCTTCACTACTATCTAACGCAACCCTGGGTGAGCTTTGCGCCGCACACACTTGCGCTACCAGCCCAACCAGGGCCACAAACAGCGAAATCCGAAACCGGTGATCCAGGAACCCTCCTGCAGATCTGTGGGATGTGTGGGTTACATTGCCAGTTTAAGGGGTTCCGCGCAGAGGGTCAACGGAGGAAGCTCAGCCTGCCTCGGCAACTGAGAACCGGGAACTCAGAACCGAGAACTGTGGCGTGACACCCAACCGGGAGCCGAAAGCTCACAGCTGACGGCTCCTACCCCTTCACCCTCACCATGGAGAACGACAAAACCGCCCGCCCAACCGTCGGCCTGCCCATCGAAGTTGCCGGACGGAAAGTCGTGAACTCGGTGAGCATGATTTTCACCTGAGGTGAAAGATCCTTCGCATCCTGCGGGCTCGACAACACGCGGTAGTCCTGCACCCGCCCGTTTGAATCCACATACGCTTCAATCACCAGCGAATCGTCCGCGATGGAATCCAGTGCCGTCCCAAAAGCCGATTGCTGCAACTGCGGCGCGGTATTCAACATTAAGGGAACGTCCGAATTATCAGCCTGCAACGGCAAAGCCAGGAAGCCCATGAGAAATCCAAAAATCACCACAGCGGTCACCAATCCCGCCGTCGCCGGAACCATGAATCCCTGAATGGCGTTCTCTACCCGAATGCGAAAATCGTGGAAATACGGACGCCGCGATTGCGCCACCTCGCGTGAAATCGCCAGCCGCAGCTTCAGTGACAGGTCATCGGGCGCTTTCCTGCGCCCAACTTTCGTCAGTAGTTGCTGAGTTTGGCGAAGCGAGACATATTCCCCCTGACATTTCGCACAAGCGTCGAGATGCTGGGTGAGGGCAATCATCTCGGTACCTGTCACTGCGCCATCCAGATAAGGCGAGAACATCGATTTAGCTTCGATGCACTTCATGACACCACCTCGAATTCCCGTCCGTTGCAGGAGACCCGGGAGCGGGACTCAACCTTCCGTTCCCCAGCCGTCAATCCCAGTTCCGTTCCAACTTCTTGCACATATGCCGTCAGCCGCTGCCGCAGCGCTTCCCGTCCCCGCGTCAACCGCGACTTCACCGTTCCCAGCGATACCTGCGTAACCTCGGCAATCTCCTCATACGACATTTCCTCGAGATCGCGAAGTATCAGTGTGGTGCGGTAGGGCTCCGAAACCTTCCTCAACTCTTCTTCGACTCGCGCCCGAACCTCCTCATGCGCAACCAGGTCGAAAGGCGAGTCCGCCCCGTCCACCAACGAGTCCTTAATGGCCGAAGCCACACCCGATTCTGTGGTGGCGATCGCCGGTTCAATCGATGTTTCTTTCGATTTATGTCGAAACCACCAGCGCCGCCGGTTCGATGCTTCGTGCACCGCAATGCGATAGATCCAGGTCTTCAAACTCGATTCGCCATGGAAATGCTTGATCCCGCGGAAGACCTTCAGAAACACGTCCTGAGTCGTGTCGGCGGCATCCGCCGGATCGTTTACCACCCGGTAAACCAGGCTATAGATCGGCTGATGGAATTCTCCAATCAGCCAGGCGTACGCATCCTCCGACCCAGCCTTCAGTTCGGCCACAATCGCCGCTTCCTGTGTCCGGATCCCAATTGCTCCCGCTAAATCACCCACCGTGGTTGCTCCTGCCATGGCACTCATGGCGTAACCTCCATTATAGGTGCTTTCCCGCCGCCAGCCCTCGCCAAAATTTGACCCATACACCCCCAAAACGAAGCCCGGCCCACAACCCTCAACCTACCCTCCAGATATAGACCCCACAGACCCCCGCCAGGTTCCAGCCCAAAGTTACCTGTGTGATAGTTACCCAATACATGGGTTGCCGCTCAGTCGGTTGATAGGAACCACCGCAGGAACCGGCAGGCCCAAGGCTCAGCAGAAACATTCAGAATCGGCTCAATCAGCGTTATGGCGACTTTGCAACAGTTATGCCGAGCAGTAGCAGGTGGCTGTGCAGCTTGACATCATTCTTCTCGTGAAAGACAATTGTCGCGTTCGAAACGTGTGATGTTTCGATGATCGCACGGCCCGCAGTCGGGCCAGACCCCGGGAGCATTCCGCGGTGGTCTCATTGTTTCCGTAGGAGGCTCCATGGCACGCAAGTCTCTAGCTCACGTCTGCAATCTCAACGTTGTTTTTCTCTTCATCGCTGCTTTCACACTCGTGGCCCCTTTTGCGGCATCGGCCCAGGAGTCAGGCTCAGCTTCGGATTACGATCGGCCCTGGCAACATTTTGCTCAACCGGACGCCCGAGAAATTGAGGGCTCTCCGGTCAGTGGGCCGCAGACCGACAACACGGTTTCCGGTTTTCCGGCCGCGGGAAATGTAAATTTTCGGAAAGCGGTACCTTATACCACCAGCGGCTACAACCCTTACTCGGTCGCGGTTGCGGACGTGAATGGTGACGGTACTCTCGACCTGATTATCGCGAACGAGCAGCAGAGCAAGACCGATCCTGCGGGTTCGATAAGTGTCATGCTCGGGAAGGGTAGTGGAGCGTTTCATAAGGCCGTGAATTATAGCTCCGGTGGGGAAAGCGCTTATTCCATCGCTGTCGCTGATGTTAACGGCGACGGCAAGCTGGACTTAGTGGTAGCGAATGGGTGCCTGGGAAGCAATTGTGCGACGGGGAGCGTGGGCGTGCTGTTGGGCAAAGGCGACGGAACTTTTGAGAAAGTGGTGACTTACCGCTCGGGCGCGGCATCCGTTTTTGGATCGCACCTGGCAGTCGGTGATTTGAACGGCGATGGCAAGCTCGATCTCGCAGTCGCAACCACCGGATCCGGTTGTGGGAATGGTTGTCCACACGGCCTGGTCGCTGTTTTGTTGGGGAACGGCGACGGAACGTTCAAGAAGGCTCGGACCTATCCCACCGGCGGATTCGATGCCATCGGTTGGGTCGCGATAGCAGACGTGAATGGCGACAAGAAGCCCGATCTGGTGGTAGCGAATTATTGCGCAACCGAGTGCAGTTATCCACCGGCAGAGGGATCGGTTAGCGTGCTGCTCGGGAAGGGCGACGGAACATTCAGGACGGCTAAAACCTATCCGTCAGGCGGCAATGGCACCGCTTCCGTGGCGGTCGCCGATGTGAATAAGGATGGCAAGCCCGACCTTCTCGTTGCCAATTGCGGGCCTTTGGCGTGCGGCCCCGGCTCTCCCGGGGGCAATGTTGGAGTGTTGATCGGGAACGGCAATGGCACCTTTAAGCCCGTGGTTAACTACCCCGCGGCGAACTCGCCGTTTAACGTGGTCGCCGCCGATATGAACAACGATGGGAATCTCGATATCGTGGTGTCAAATTGGGGTACGCCGAATCCGGGCAGCAATGACGGTGCCGTCACTGTTCTGCTGGGCAAGGGGAACGGCACGTTCCGGCCTGCGCAAACCTTTCCATCAGGCGGAGCCGAGGCGCCGTCGGTCGCAGTTGCAGATGTGAACAAAGATGGTCGTCTGGACGTAGTGCTGGCCTGCGTCGCGGACACTCTTAACCAGAGTTCGACCGGCGTGGTCACTGTGCTGATCAATACTACTAAAAGCGGGTCTCGTTCGGCCGAGACTGCGGTCACAATTCCGTAGCTCCGGCCAGACGTGGATCGTGAATCAAGTGGCGATTTTCGCCAAGAATCCAGCGACGCTAGTTGTTGAGATCGGACCGTAATCGCTAAAAGCCCCTCAATGAGTGCTCTGGCGATTTATCGTTAGTTACGCCGCCCAGCGCATCGATTCTGGCTTCGCCTGCGACGGTTGCTCAGGGCACATACGACCAAACGGTCCCGCAGCCAACTCCGCTGCAGTCACCGCTGCCGCCGTCGAAGGTGGTACCGAACAGCGTACCCTTTGTAGTCCGCAGCACTTCGCCTATCGGCCCGCTACCTGCGTAATCGAAACTGTGCAGCAGAGTGAGCGTGCCTGTCGTGCTCAACTTGTACAATGCTCCCCGCTTGTTAGCGGGGCACCCCGTGGTGACCCCATACAGATTTCCATTCGACTCCCGAGCCACGCCCGCCCGCGGCCAGCAGCCGTCTGACGGGCCATAATAAAAGTTGTGCAAGATGGTCTCCTTGTCTTTCTTGCTTACCTTCCATATAGTCCCCGCCGAGTTGGTGCCGCAGTCGTTAGTGGTCCGATAGAAGTTTCCAACCTTATCCTGCACCACGGATCCAACCGGGTAGCAGCCGTCCGACGTTCGCCCCGCGAAGCTGTGCAGCACGGTAAACGTTCCGCCCTCACTCAGCTTGTACAGCAGTCCACAGCCGGTTAGCCCGCAACCTATAGACTTGCCACCTGCTGTGGTTACACCATAGAGGTTGCCAGACTTGTCCATCATCAGATGTCCAAGGTAAGGGGACGCGCCGTCTGACGGGTATCCGGCGAAGCTGTGGAGAATGGTAAAGTGCCCCGAGCTGTCAACCTTGAATATCGTCCCCCAATCGGAAGAGCCGCATTCCCAGGTAGTACTATATAAGTTTCCGGCTTTGTCTCTAACCAGGCCTTGGTACGGATAGCAACCGTCCGAGCCGCCGGTGAAACTGTGCAGCACACTCTCGTTGCCTGCGGTATTGATCTTGAAGACGACGCCATAATCGTAGGAGCCCCCGCCCACGGCGATCCCATAGATGTTGCCTATGCTGTCCCGAGTTACCGGTGTCTTGGGGTACGCACCGTCCAAGGGATGTCCAGCTAAATCGTGCAGCACGGTTTCCGTGCCGGCGGTGTTCAGCTTGTAAACGACGCCGCAGCCATACGGAGCGTTGCAGCTCAGATCGCCGCCCGCGGCTGAAGTCTTACCCATTAATACTATGTGAGCCGGTAAGATAAGGTGTATAGTCGGTGCCGTCTTTCAAGCCAAGAAGGAGATTCCAGGTTAGAAACCTGTCAACGCCGTCCGGTCCGTAGCGAGGTGCTTTGAGCGCGAAGTGGCGCGAAGGGCGCACCGGGGGAGAGAAAGCCAAGCAGACTCCCGGGATCGTGGGTAGCTTGCGCTGGCCCTAAAGGGGTGAGTGGCGAAACAGCACGGTTCTAGCGGGTTTGCCAAAAGCTGTACTGGCAAAAGGCATCATGGTAGACCCATCGAAAGCGTTTGTCAGCTACTCGCGCGCGGATACGGACTTCGTATTGCGGCTGTGCCAAGACCTGCGCGGCGCCGGGGCATCGATTTGGCTGGACCAGATCGATATTCATCCGGGTGAGGAGTGGGACCAGGCGATCGAGCGCGGACTGTCCGAGTGCGGACTGATGCTGGTCGTGCTCTCGCCCACATCGGTCGCTTCACAGAACGTGCTCGACGAGATTGGGTATGGTCTGTCGAGGAAAAAAACGATTATTCCGGTCCTGTATCGGGATTGTGAGGTACCGTACCGGTTGAATCGGCTCGAGTACGTCGATTTCCGGACCGCCTACGACGAACGGTTAAAGTATCTTGTGTCGGCGATTGGGGACGCGAAAGAGAACCCTAAGACCATCGCGGTGCCTGTGGCCCATGATAGGTCCCGCCGTTTGTACCTTTTGGCCGGGGGCGCCGCAGTCGCCGGCCTCCTCGCTTGGACAACGTTCAGCCATCGGCGAGTTCCGGCAGATCTCAAGACCGCCGTCGAAACGCAAAAGCCGGAACGGGTCACGCCAGACCCGCCTGCTCCATCGACCACGAGCCCTGCGGCGGCGAATTCCCAGGCGGCGGCGAAAAGCTCGTTCCGGGACTCGTTTCGCACTACACTACTGCGGTACATTTCGGGAGCTCCGTCCGGATTCCAAGCGCTGGGCGCAAAGGAATGGGTGGATTGGACCCCTTCCGTAAACCTCCCGGGGGCGGTGAGCTGCCGCGGTTCAGGCTACCCCCAGGAACCAGTGATTGAGTGCGTCCTCTATCGCACCGACTCGGAGGTTGAGGCCGCCAACAAATTCGAGGATCTGATTGAGTTGACGCAGGCTACTTTGCCCGATTGGGAAGGAAGCCGCTTGAATATGTTTGTTGCATATTTCTCGAGCAAGAAGGTAACCCCGCGCGTGGGTCTCGATGTCACCAAGAGCGGTGAACATTTTGACGTCGTACTTTCGGTGCGTCCGAAATGATGGAACTTTAAAATCAATTGCCGTTATCAGGCAATTACACGTTTTGACTCTTGGTCAATGAGTACTATGGCGATGTAACCTCAACAACGGCTACGGATTGCAAATACTCTCGCCAATCAAGTCAGCTCGTTTCGCGTCTCCCTGAACATCGCAACTGTTGCATCTTGACGCGTCGCCCGGGCGGTGACAGAATCACTGCCGTCAGTCTGTCTGCCGCCCCGCCCGCTGCCTCTTCTCCCCCGGGGAGGCGAGGGGTTTCTGCAGACCAACCGCAAGGCCCATCCCTATGGGCAAACTGCACGCTTGCGTCGAAAGGGGAAGAGAAAATGAATTTCCAAAGGTTCTGTTTCGCTGCGCTGTTGTTTGCGACCATCATCGCGGTCGGCCCCGCGTCTGCCACCTGCTCCAACACCATTCTGAACGGGGTGTGGGGATATCAGGTAGGCGCAGCGGTCGGTCATTTCACGGCCGATGGTCAAGGGAACATCACGAATGGATCACAGACGGTGAGTGAGAACGGAGTAATCAAGACGCAAACCTTCACCGGCACATATGCAGTATCGAAGAAATGTACCGGTGGCGTCACTATCAACTTCACGGCAGGCGGTAGCTCCACCGCTCGCTTTGTTGCCGACGACAGTAACAAGGGTCTCCAGATAATCGATACCATTAGCGGTCTGGTCGCCGGGGGCTTTGGCCTCGCGCAAGGGGCTGTCACCTGCGGCTTAACCGGAAAGAAAGCAACCTTCGCCGCCAATCTGTTCGGGAAAATCGTTAACACGGGTCCAATCGCCTATGTCGCTCAAGTGATTCTGGACGGTAAAGGAACAGTCTCCGGCTCCGGAACCTTCGATGTGAACGGGACGATTGTCACTGCCCCAATTAAGGGCAGTTATACGGAAAACTCCGATTGCACCGGAACCGTCAAGATGACGCTTTCACAATCTGTCACGTTGAATTTCAACTTCGTCGTCGTCAACGGCGGAAAGGAAATTCTGCTGATCGAAACCGATGCCAGCACCATCGTCGCTGGAAGTATGCAGCAGTGAAGGCGAGCTGGGCCCTGCGCGAAAACGGCTTCGCCGAGGATTGAGCACTCAGGCGATTGTAGGCGAATCTACGCCGGAATTATCCTTACTTGCGCTGGCGCAAGGACAAAACTCCCCTTCATAGATTATCCTTCAGCCGCGCCGAAATCAGCATCACCCGTGCTTCTCTGACGTGATGAGCGAGTTCAACTACTCTAATCAATTTCAAAATGGAGAACCCACAGTGAACAAAGGCTTTGCAATTTGTTCCGCCCTGCTTGTGCTGGGCAGCATGACTGTCCTGGCCCAGGACAGCAAACCAGGAATCATCCACATCAACGGTGGTGCCACCACTGTAGCCATTCGGCCATCAGCACAACAGCCGGATGCGAAAGGCATCGAGGCAGCTGCCAATCCTTTTTATGACAACATCGGTAGCGGCGGTTATCAGCAATATGTTGGCTACGCTGTGTGCGACGGCATCAAAAGCTGCGGTGGGGAATGGACACCTGTCAACCAGTTCAAGTCTTTGAAGACGGGCACTACTAGGAAAATCACCTTGGGTCTTGGTTTCGTGCAGGGCACAAACCGTGCTCTCGTTATCCTCACCAGGGACTGCAAGAACATGCCCTGCACCAATCCGGACGGCGCGCCTAAGGCGAAGCACCTATGTGAGGGAACGGTGAAGAACATGCCCTTTTTCTCCGACACCAATACGCAGGTTGTGTCGTTCAAGTGCACGGCGAAGCTGACCAAGGGCAACCGCTACTGGGTCCTTATCCAGCCGCCGGCGAAATCCGACCTGGCGTGGAACTTCTCTAACTCAGCGCAGGGAGGGATCGTGCTGGGCGACAACGATAGTTGGGGCGCTTATCAAACCCAACAATCCACCGGAGCATTGACAATTCAGTAGTCAGCCTGTCCAAGTTGGAAACCATCTTGAGGGGCAAAAAGAGGCAAGCGACGAACAACCGCTTGCCTCTCTCAATGACAACCCCAGGTCAAATAGTGAAAGGGCGCCAACTGGATCCACTTGCACGCGGTCGGCGGACCCCGCAGCTAGCGCCAGCGCTTTATTTTCGGCCAGAGCTGGGCGAGGGTGCCGAATTTCGCACCCTTGCAAAGGAAGACGTCGATTTGTTTTTCCAGGGCGTAGGGGTTGTCAGCAGACGTGCCTACATACTCCACGTGTTCCCAGAGGCGTTCCAGAACATCTCTGCGGTCATCGAGGACAATCATGCAGTCGCCCGAGTAGCCACGCGGGCCCCACAGGAACCAGGTCTGGTGACCGCTGAGGGCCGGGGGCAGACCGTCGCCGCGACCAAAGAAATCGATGGCGCCGGCCTGGCCGTAGTCTTGGGCGAAGATGCCGCAGTCGTGGCGCTCCTCAGTGGGGATGCGATTCCAAGCGACAGCAGCTTCGTCGGCGATCTCTTTCCAGCCGAACTGGTCGGAGTACCACTGCGGCAGCGCGGCCCGGGCGTGAGAGTGTTCCATCACGGGAAGTTTGAAGGGAAGATATTTTGCGTAGGCGAGGAAGCCGTCAGGAGAAAAAATCGGTACCACCACCGGAGCAAGATGTGCGCCGCTGGCCAGCAGGACGATTGCGATGGCTGGTTTTAGCCATTGGCGGCGGGAGCGAGCACTTTCACGACCATCAATCGCGGACTCAATCACCACGGCCCCAGCGGCCAGCAACATGGGATAAACCGGAGCGAGGTAGTAGTTCTTCCCGTGGAGCACGAAAAAAACCGTGTAGCAGACCAGATAGCACCAGCCCAGCACCCGATAAGGCTTGAGCCGCACCGAGAACAGCAAAGCGAACAGTCCTGCGAGCCAGATCGGCGCGGTGAGTGGGTTTACGAGCAGCGTCTGCTGGAAGAAGTAGGCGAACGGTCCCAGCACCACGTCGCGGCCTTCGGCCCGGATTGCCCGTATGAGTTGAATGAACGGCCAGTCATACTTAATGTTCCAGAGCAGGTTGGGAAGGAAGATCAGGAAGGCGGCGACACCGCCGAGCCAGATCCACTTGTTGAGCAAGACACGGCGCTGCTGGGTGCACAGAAGGCCGACGAAGATGCCAAGGCCGAAGACAGCAATAGAATATTTCTCTTCCAGGCCCAGACCCGCAATCACTCCAAACCACACCCAATAGCGTGGATCATTTCGCTTGATGGCTAGGATGGTGAAGTATGCGCAGCCCATCCAGAGATTGGGCTCCAGGCAATTCGTGCCCAGTAGGCTGCCGTTAGAAAGGTATTGGGGTGCGATGAGCGCGCAGATGGCCCCGAGTAGGAGGGCGTAGCGGCGCCCGCCCAGTTCCCGGGCGATTGTGGCGGTCTGCACGATCAGCAGGGAAGACGCCACAGCAGGGATGAAGCGAATGCTCCGCAGCGAATCGCCAAACATGGCGCGGCAAAGGCGGATCAGGAAGGGGATGAGCGGGGGCTGATCAACAAATCCCCAGGCGAGATGATCGCCGCAGGACATGTAGTCGAGCTCGTCACGAAAGTATCCATATTTGTTGTTGAAGTAGATGTGAAATAACAGATTCGCCAGGGCGATGGCCCAGATGACCGCCATGCCATTTGCGACGAATGATTGGTGGTTGCGGCCGGGAGCAGAAGGCGTGCGGCTGGTGCTGGCCATAGGGGTGTCTAGGATAGCGCAAAACGGTGCTCGAGACGCTTAGAGCCATGTCGGCTCTCGAGATCCTTCGCGGCGATCGAGTGCCAAAGTTCTATTGTGCGGCCACGTCAAAGTCCACTGTATTGGAGTTCATGCCTCCGGTCCGGACGTAGACCGGGACCATGCCCCAAAACATCAGGTCCTCCGCAGTGACCGCGACCATAAGTTGATTCGAGGTCACGAAGGTTGTGAACTGAGGTGCATTGTTCCAGAACACGACAGCGTCCGTGGTGAAATTGCTGCCGTTGATCGTCATGGTGAAGGCCACGCTGTTGACGGGCACGCTGTTCGGGATGAGGGTCGTGACAGCGGGTGGGGCGAACAAAGCGACGACCGTGTGCGGGTCATGGCTTGCCGGGCCGCCCAGGCCACATCCAAGGGTCAGCAGGCTCGCCAGCAGAACACTGAGGTATCGCATAACCACCTCCTGCAAAGGTTTAGGAAGATGCCGAAAAGCAGGAGAAATAAACCGACAGCAGTCTCGCTTTGCGGGGGAGGCCTGTCAAGATGAAAGAATTTGCAATGGAGGCAAGATTTTGCGGTTTGCGTTTCCTCCGGTTTGCCGCATCAGACGGCCGTTTTCAAGGTTTAGACCAGCCGCCACGGCGCCGTCTTAAGGCCCGCTTTTTCCGCAGGCTGTAGAATAGGGAAGGAGTTCCCGTGCGCCGAGTCTATCTCGACAACAACGCGACTACCCCGGTGCTACCCGAGGTTTTTGAGGCCATGCGGCCTTATTTTGCGGAGCACTTTGGAAACGCGTCTTCGATCCACCATCACGGACAGGAGACGCGGGCGGCGGTCGAGCGTGCGCGGGAATCGGTGGCGGCGCTGGTGGGGTGCCGGGCCTCCGAAATCGTTTTCACCAGCGGCGGCACCGAGGGCGACAATCTCGCCATTTCTGGATTGACCCGCGCCAGCGACCATGTAATCAGTTCGACCATTGAACATCATGCGGTGTTGAACTCGTGCAAGCACCTCGAAGCGATGGGATGCGAAGTCACCTATGTTCCCGTGGATGGCCGCGGCCTGGTGGATCCCGATGACGTTCGCCGCGCTCTCCGTCCGCAGACCAGGCTGATCACCATCATGATGGCGAATAACGAGACGGGCGTGCTGCAACCGGTCGAGGAGATTGGCAAGATCGCTGCCGAAGCGGATGTATATTTCCACACCGACGCGGTGCAAGCGGCCGGGAAGGTGCCGATCGATGTAAAACGCATCGGCTGCGATCTGCTTTCGATCTCCGGGCATAAGCTGCACGCGCCGCAGGGTGTGGGCGCAATTTATGTGCGCAAGGGGACCATCCTTCAGCCTCTATTTTATGGTGGAAGCCACGAGCGCTCGCGACGCGCAGGGACGGAGAACGTTCCCGGAATTATCGGCCTGGGCAAAGCGGCCGAGTTGGCCAGGGAAGCGCTGGAGCGCGGCGATCTGGCGCGGATGTCGGCGATGCGGGACTTCGTCGAACAGACAATTCTTTCCCAGATAGAAGCCACGGGCGTAAATGGAGCGGGCGCTCCGCGTGTCCCGAACACGACGAACATTCACTTTGACTACATCGAAGGCGAAGCGTTGGTGATCGCGCTCGATTTGAAGGGGCTGGCGGTTTCGACCGGAGCGGCGTGCTCTTCCGGAGCGATCGAGCCGTCCCACGTGCTCACGGCGATGGGTTTGCCGCCAGAAATCGCACGTGCGAGCCTCCGCTTCAGCCTGGGCAAACAAAATACGCCCGAGGATATTCAATTCGCTCTCGACCTGGTGCCGCATACCGTCGCGCGTCTGAGGGAGTTGTCGCCGGTTTACAATAGAACAGCCGTAAGCTCCTAGCTCCTGGCTTCTAGCTTGAGGCCGTCGCTTCCGATTCTTTTCGATCAACAGAGGAGTTTCCGGGCGCTGGAGAATTGTTTGCTAGGAGCTAGCAGCCAGAAGCTGGAAGCTATGCCTTCCAAGACCATCGCCGTAGCTATGTCAGGCGGAGTCGACTCCTCGACCGTCGCGGCCATGCTGCGCGCCGAGGGCCACGACGTCGTCGGCTTGACCATGCAGCTCTGGAATCAGCGCCGCCTCGCCGGACACGAAGGCATGCCCGAGGCAGTGCAAGGACGTTGCTGCTCGCTCGACGATGTTTACGACGCCCGCCGTGTCGCTGAGACTCTCGGCATTCCCTATTACGTGGTCAATCACGAAGACCGTTTCGAGCGCGATGTGGTGCAGCCGTTCGTCGAGGAGTATCTGTCGGGACGCACGCCCATCCCTTGCAGCTTATGCAACAACCATCTGAAGTTCGATCAGCTGTTGATCGTGGCACAGCAGATTGGCGCGGATGCGCTGGCTACGGGACATTACGCTCGGGTTGAATTCGATGAGAATCGCGGACGTTGGCTGCTGAAGCGTCCGGCCGATTCTTCCAAGGACCAAACTTATTTTCTGTTCGGCCTTACGCAGGATCAGCTCAGCCGCACGCTTTTTCCTCTTGGTGACATGACCAAGCCGCAGGTTCGCGATCTGGCGCGCCACCACGGGCTGGCTCTGGCTGCGAAGCCGGATTCTCAGGAAATCTGCTTCGTCCCCGGCGGCGACTACAAGAAGTTTCTCGATGCGTATCTCGCGGAGCAGGGTGGGACTCTGCCCGATACCGCGGGCGAACTTGTCACCACCGACGGCGAGGTCATCGGCGAGCACAACGGCATTCACAACTTCACCGTGGGCCAGCGCAAGGGTTTGGGTGTGGCCACGGGGTCGCCGCTGTACGTCATCCAGATCAAGGGCGACCAGCGGCAAGTGGTAGTCGGCAACCAGGAAGATCTGTACTCGCGAACCCTGCGGGCGCGTCGTGTGAATCTGGTTGCGGTGGATCATCTGTGCGAACCGATGCGAGTTCGGGTGAAGATCCGGCATCGTCACGAAGGCGCTCCCGCGGTGTTGGAGAATTCAGGCGACAGCGAAGTACTGGTGACGTTCGACGAGCCGCAGCGGGCCATCACACCGGGCCAGGCTGCGGTGTTCTATGACGGCGACATTGTGGTTGGCGGCGGCTGGATCGTTTGAACCACAGCAGTCCGCTCAAATCGGAAGTGAGATAATCAGCCGGCAAACGATTCCTTCCTCGCAAGAAACTAAGCAACCGAGGAAACCTTTGGCCACCCTCGGGCTTCTCTATTACAGAAAGGGACACGATCATGAAGACACTATTTAATTTCGCACTGATGGCCGCTTTATTAGCTGGGGTTGCGGTCGCGCGAAACCCCGCTCGGCCGAGTGGCGGATCGGACTCTCAAAGTACGAAAGTGCAGTTTGCTCCGGGCACCATCATTCGGGCTGAACTGACAAAGTCGGTGGATGCCAAGAAAGCCAAAGTGGGCGATGAGGTGATTGGCAAGACGATGGACGATTTTCTCTCCGACACAAACGAGGTCCTCGCGCCCAGCGGATCGAAAGTCCTGGCGCACGTCGCTGAGGTCTCGCCGCACCAGGGTGAGACCGCTTCCACGCTGGGGATCGCCTTCGACAAAATCGTCCTCAAGAATGGAACTGAGGTGCCGCTCAAGGCCGCGATTCAGGCCATCGGCTGGCCGGAGTCGCATGCTGGGGCGGCCAATGATCCGATGGGCGCGCCCGGAGGACCGGGCAACATGTCCTCCATGCCCTCCACCGGGCGCGGCGGCTACGGAGCCCCGGCGCCAAGCCCGGGCGCTGGCACGCCGGGCAGCGTAAACCCTCAGGCACCTGCGAACGCCGATCCGAACTCCGCAACCTCTATCAACGGACAGCTGACGCCGAAGGCCCAAGGCGTGATGGGAATGCCTGGAGTTTCGCTGAGTACGGGAGCCACGCAGGATTCGCTGCTGAGTTCTCAAAAGCACAATGTAAAGCTGGACAGCGGAACCCAGATGATCCTCCGGGTCATTCCCTAAGGGTGGGCCAACACGACCAAAGCAAAAAGGCAGCGCGCGTGCGCTGCCTTAATTCTTGTCTCTCCAGAAACACTAGATAAACATTTCGTCCTGTGGAACGGGAACGCCGTTACGCTGTCGGCGCTTCATCCCGATCAGGAATTCAAGTCCGGTAGTAATTCCCTGGACCAGCCCCGATAGCTGTCGAACCGGGGAAACCACCGTTTTATGCACCAGGTCCGTCGTACTCTCGACCCGGTCCAGCGTGCGGTTGAGCAATTCGTCCGCCCGGATCACCTGCAACCGCGTGCGGTCGATGGCGTCGCTGACGGTGGCGTCGAGGCGCTCCATTTGCGCGCGAACCATCGTGCTCGACTCGCTCAGGTTCGTGATCACAGTCTGAATGTGCGGGCGAAACTCGACCAGCATCGAGTGCACGATCTCGGCCGCGGGCAGAACTTTGGTCCTGACCTCCGTGGCCAGTGATTCCATGCGGGCGGAGGTTTGCCGAACCGCCAGGTACATGGCCACCAGAATTCCGGCCTGTATCACTACGGCTGCTGCGGTGCAGCCGATGAAGATTGGTAGATAGTCCATAAGCGTTGCTCCGCTTCACGACTCCAGATCAAAGGACGCGGCGGAGAATTGATCCACTACGGATTCTGCGGGCCACCCTCCGCAGTGGTCGCTTCCTGATACGCCGCCCTGCCGGCTTCGTACGCCGACCGGAACTGCTCCTTTTGCTGACTCAGAACTTCCCGGCCGCGATCGGCCCAGGTCGAAGCTTGCTCGCGCGCCTGACGAGCGCGATCACGGACGAACTCACGCCCATCTTCCGCTCTGGAACGCAGAGCCTGACGAGTTTCGTCGCCGGAACGCGGAGCGTACAAAACGCCTGCAGCCGCGCCGATCCCTAGCCCTGCAAGGAACCAAAGAAAACTATTGCTATTGTTCTCCGACATAAACCAAACCTCCAACTCTCATGCTGCTAGTCGGATGGTAGCACCCGCTATGGCGAATTACAATTCTGGCGGCACGGTAGCTGTTACATTTCGATTGTCATCCCGAGCCAGCGTCCTTTGCGCAGCCAGGGATCTGGGCCAGCTGCGCGATGCGTCGCGTACTTCGCGACGCAATCGTCGCGCGCTTGGCTCGCTTCCTTATCGCATCACAGTGAGCCGCCGCCTGGCTTCGACGCACTTGTGGACTTCGCGACGAAGCGAGACAATATCGGCTTGCAGAGGGATATGCATGTCACAGAAGTATCGCCAACACGGATATCAGGATCGCGGCAAAGAAGAAGAACGGCAAAAGCAATCCAGCGAAAAGCCGGTAAAGAAAGAAACTTTCGGACCGCGCGCATTGCAGATGCCCGGCACGCATACGGTTTCGCGCTGCGCGCAATGCGGCACTTTGCTGGCATCGATATCCGAGCCAGTCGGACAATGCCCAAAGTGCGGCTTCGAACTGCACTCCTGCCGCCAGTGCACCTATTTCGATACTTCCAGCCGTTTCGAATGCACCCAGCCCATCCCCGAGCGAGTCGCCCGCAAGGACGAGCGCAATCAATGTACGTTTTATTCCATGCGCGTCCGGGTAGAAAAGGAAACCTCCACCCCAAGTTCCGCCCGGCCCATGGATGCCCGAACCGCCTTCGAGAATCTCTTCAAGAAGTAGATCGCGTGCGCCGACACCCTGTGCGTGATACGAAGTAACCTCGGTTCCTTCCGCGCAGAGATTGAAATGATGGAAACCGGGCGCGATCAAATTCCGATCCACTCCCCGCGGATAAACTCGCGTTTCCGCAAACGTGGGATAAGTCTATTGAGGCAGTAACCCGCCGGCGAGCCGCAACGCCGCCGCCGGCTTCCTTCCCTCCCCATTCTTTTGCTGTTCGCCAGCGCGGCGAACACCTTGCGCCACCTGGTTAAGGAATTCCTGTTCCTCTGGCGAAAAATTTCGGTATCGGCCAGATGCGATCTGCTGCCGCCGAACCTCGGGTGGCATGGCAAGCAAAGCCTGAATCACGTTTCGCACTTCTTGCCGCGGAACCGTACCTTGCTGGTAGTTCGACAACCAGTAATTTGCGGTGCCGGAGTCTCCGGCCGCTTTGTGGCTCGCCAAGGTCATCGTCGGGATCTTGTAGTTTGCGCCAGGTGATCTCTCCCGCCCGGCATAGCTCAAATCTTGCTGCTCCGAGTTGTCACGCGGATCTCGGTCGCCACCGTTATACCGATCCGGGTCGGCTGGCGCATACGCGTTCGGCCCATAGTTCGGCCCATAGTATGGGTAATACGGATAATAGGGGTAATAGAAGGGATAGCCATACGCGTACGGGTAGCCGCCCCAATACGAACCCCAACCCCAGCCCCAACCAAAGCCGACGCCAATTCCCCAGCCTGGGTATCCCCAGCCGCGCCATCCGTACCCACCCCAGCCGCCGTGCCAGCCATAACCGCCCCAACCCCCATGCCAGCTCGTTCCACCCCAGCCTCCGTGATACCCCCCGAAGCCACCGCCGTGGAAACTGCCGCCCCCTCCGTGGAATCCTCCACCAAATCCGCCGCCATGGAAGCCTCCACCTCCGCCGTGGCCACCCGCCGCGAAAGACGACTCGGGCGTGCAGATCAGGACAACCGAGGCAATCAGAACACAAAGAATTCTCAACTGGCTGAATTTTTTCATCGCAACTCCTCCGCGCGCCCCCTCTACTTTTATGATACTCCCCTTTTTTCGCCGGTGGCTTCGAACTTCAGGTCACGCGGTTCCGCTTACGCTTCGGGCGCGTCGACAACTTGGGAGCGTATCGCATCCCGCCGGGGACCGGCATTCTCATACGAGTAGATTTCGTCCGAGAGCGGACCTTTTTCTTGGCGCCTGCCTTCGGAAGATGCGTCTCGCGAAGTTCAGACATAAACGCCGCCCTCCGCTTCGGCCCTCCTTCTTCCAGGACCCGAGCGAGACCCCTTAGCCCGGGGGCCGGCAAACACTTGTGCCCCCATGCAACTATCTCCATCAGAAGAGGGAGCAATTCGATGCCTCTTTCGGTGAGACTGTAAATCGCTTTCTGTTTATGGCTGGCGTCCTGAGACTTGACGATGATCCCTTGCTGGACAAGCCTTTGAAGACGATCGGCCAGAATATTCGACGCAATCCCTTCCACAGAGTTGGTCAGGAGTTCGCGAAAATGCCTTCGGTTCATGAAAATGATGTCGCGGATCACGAGCAGACTCCACTGGTCGCCAAATATCTCGACCGTCAGGTTGATAACGCACTCTGACCTGTGATCCTTACGCACTCTGCCTCCGCTCCGGTTTGGGCGTTGCCTCCCCAAGGATTGTACAACTGGTTGCAAATGATAACTAGTTGTATTGCGGGTGTAGGGCCGTAGTTTCCGCCAGCTTCTTCCATTTTAGGCCGTCGCAGCGTGGGCCTCGAGGCCATTAGCCTTCTCGTTCGTGCCTGATTACTCGGGAACGCAACTAGTTGTTAAATGCAACCGGTTGTGCAATACCAGCAGTATCCTTTTTTCCATAGAATCGTCGTTGCTAAAGTCCCGTTTCTTGTAGATGTGTGTCGGCTTTCCGCAATCAAAAACTGCGATCGAATGTTCATTTCAAATAACGCTTTCCGTGTAAGTCGCACTACACGCGAGTAGTCCATCCCTGATTGCATTCATTCGGTAACTAAAGCTGAGGTTAGGCGGCCTGTAGCTGAAGTTGGCAGCTCAAATGCCTTCATACACGCCATGCACGAAACACCGCATGCTTCTGCTCCGAATTACACATTAACTGTTGGACTACGCCAAGTAGCGGGCAGCATGATCGCCGAGATCGCGCATCTGCCCCTACGGCTACCTGGACAGCCTGCGGCCTTGAAGTTTTTGTCTGAGACGAACAAGACCGGCTGGCCTTTTGCACAGAAGAAGAGACGAATCTGATGTCAACAGCTCTGGGCTAACACGAGAAACTTCTCCTGCCTGGCTGGAAGGCCACGCGGGAGAGACTCAGCGGTGTCGCAAAGTAAGCGGAGCTGGCAGCAGTAATGTCTTCCGTCTCCAAGCTATTAACAGAACAACGAAGCACTAGCAATGCTTTTAAGGGGTTGCACCATGACCACTCACTTCAAATCAACTCAGGAGGAGTTATGAATCGACTGCAGCTTTGGAAGGTAGTAAGTGTCGTATTTCTTGCATGTGGTTTAGCAAGCGCTCAAACCATCACCACGTTTAGTGCTCCGGGCGCGGGCACAGGCGCCGGCCAGGGCACCGGGGGCTTTGGCATCAACCCGCAGGGGACCGTCGTGGGATCCTACCTTGACGATGGCAACGTGTTTCACGGCTTCCAGTGCGTTTCGGGCTGTGGTTCGGCCAGCACCTTCACCACATTTGATGCTCCGGGCGCGGGCACAGCCGCGAACCAGGGCACGATTACTTTCAGCATCAACCTGTTCGGAGTGATTACAGGATACTTCATTGACGCAAATAACGTGGCCCACGGCTTCGTGACTACCGCTCCCTTCAAAACCTTCGCCATTTTGACCGATCCGGACGCCGGGACAGGCGCCGGCCAGGGCACTTTCGCGGGCAACATCAAGCCCGAGGGAGGGGAGATCGCCGGATCCTACGTTGACGCAAGCGGTGTATCTCACGGCTTCGTCACCGCTCCGCCTTACCACACCTTCACCTCATTCGATCCCAAGGGCTCCGTATCCACACTTGCCCCGGTGGCAAGCGCCCTCAACCAGGAGGGGGAGGTCACGGGAGAGTACTTTGACGCGAGCGGCGCGATTCACGGCTATGTGCGCGCTGCCAACGGCACCATAACCGAATACAACGTTAAGGGCGCAGGCATGGGCGCCGGCCAGGGCACCGAAGGCTCAAGCATCAACGACTTGGGGACTACCACGGGAAACTACATCGACGCGAGCGGCGTGAATCACGGCTTCCTGCGCCGTCGGTCCGGCGCCATCACCAGATTCAACGTTTCGGCCGCGGGCAAAGGCTCCGGCCAAGGCACCGTACCTGAGGGCATCGACCTGCTCGGGGAGATTACGGGACAATACGTCGACTCGAACGGCGTGAATCACGGCTTCGTGCGCCGTCCGTCCGGCGACATCACCACCTTCGATGCTCCCGGTGCGGGAACGGGCGCTGGTCAGGGCACCCTTCCGGCGACCCCTAACCTGTTTGGGGCGATCACCGGGCAGTATATTGACGCGAGTAACGTGCATTACGGCTTCCTGCGGAACCCGTAAGCCCGTTCTGGGCTGAACCGGCATCACCAGTTGATGGTTAATTCTGCGACACCGGGACGCAGGAAACCTGGATGGCCGGTTGGAGGGAGGGAGGGGTGTCGCATCACCCCCTCTCCCGACCTCAACACGCTGTTTGCTGCCAGCGCCAACCCCTTCGCAACCATGGCTAACAAGATCAACAAGCTCGGGCAAATCTCGGGCATGGCAACGGTACTCAGCGGGCCGGATGCGGACAACATCCACGGCGCTACCTCCGCTGGCGGTGATACCTCGTGTTATGCGCGAGATTATGTCCCCGGGCGTGACCCGTAGCACGATGCGGCCGACCCGCGCGCGTCGTCTGAGCCCATCGATTCCCATTTCGGGAATCCGCTCCAACTTCTTTCATTATTTCCTTGACTTTACTATAAGATATACACTACTATGGCTATATAACGTAGCAACCGAGGAGCCTCTAAGTTGTCCCTCCCCTCCGGATCCACCAGCCCAGCAACTTTGCCCCCCTCCAGCACCAAGCAACTCCTTTGTTCCCAAGATTTTACCCGCAACCTCTTTCTTTTCATAGATCTGGCGGGTACCCCTCAACCTCGCCCCAATCGATTCATAGATTTAGGCGGATCACGTGATTTTTTTCAGGAGCAGTTCATGCACAAACCCTTGCCCCCTCATC
>Ga0210384_10000245_pt1 | contig 86056 bp, 68 predicted proteins | sample IncBWH2MmetaG_FD_160574 | JGI IMG/M metagenome (GOLD analysis project Ga0210384, IMG submission 160574) | Forest soil microbial communities from Barre Woods Harvard Forest LTER site, Petersham, Massachusetts, United States - Inc-BW-H-2-M | ecosystem: Environmental > Terrestrial > Soil >... | reverse complement strand
ATCTTCAACGGGGTCAGCGCGACACCTGGCACATGGACGGACACGAGCATTACTGTGCCGGTACCGAACACAGCGACTACAGGCCCGGTGGTGGTTCACACCAGCGGCGTGAACAGCAATGGAATGAGTTTCACGGTGGTACTACCACCACCCAACATTAGTGGTTTGTCAGTGAGTTCAGGTGCGGTGGGAGCCGCGGTCACGATTACGGGATCGAATTTTGGCACGCCGCAAGGGACGAGTTCGGTGACTTTTGCTGGCACGACGGCTGCGGTGACGAGTTGGAGCGGAACGAGTATTGGCGTGACGGTGCCGACGGGAGCCATCACAGGGAATGTGGTGGTGACCGTTGCTGCGGTGCCGAGTAACGGTGTGCCCTTCACGGTTTTGCCGACGCCTACGATTACCAGCTTGACTCCCAGTTCGGGGCCAACGGGAACATCGGTCTCCGTTGGCGGATCGGGATTTGGAACGCCGCAAGGAAGCGGCACGATCATCTTCAACGGGGTCAGCGCGACACCTGGCACATGGACGGACACGAGCATTACTGTGCCGGTACCGAACACAGCGACTACAGGCCCGGTGGTGGTTCACACCAGCGGCGTGAACAGCAATGGAATGACGTTCACAGTTCAGTCGACAGCGGGGCCGATCGCATTTGTGCAAGCGAACTCCATCGTGCCGCAATCTCCGCAAACCACCGTTGCCTTGGCGTTTGCGCAAGCACAGACTGCGGGAAACCTGAACGTGGTGGCGGTGGGCTGGTCGAACAGCACGTCGACTGTGACTTCTGTAACTGACTCGCAGGGTAACCCCTATTTCCTCGCGGTAGGACCGACCGTTCAGTCAGGGGTGCAAACCCACTCGATCTACTATGCCGCGAACATCGTGGGGGCGGCGGCAGGCACGAACAGCGTGACGGTCCGATTCTCTGCAGCGGCGCCCTTCCCGGATATTCGCATCCTGGAATATAGCGGCATAAGTCAGGCAAACCCCGTGGATGTGGCCGCGGGCGCTTCGGGGAGCGGAACACTGGGCAACAGTGGAAACGTGACTACGACATTCCCGAACGACCTGCTATTTGGGGCCAACGTGGTAACTACGGGCACGTCGGGACCGGGTGCTAACTACACTCGCCGGGTGCTGACCGGGGATGGGGACATAGCAGAAGACCAGATTGTAACGGCCCTGGGCACATACAGCGCAACAGCTCCCATCAGTTCGGGATCATGGGTCATGCAGGTGGTTGCATTCCGCGGCGCCAGTGGTGCACCGCCCCCGCCCGACACGACTCCTCCGACAAATCCATCGGGATTAAACGCTACTCCAGGAGCCAACCCACAGATCACCTTGTCCTGGACGGCATCTTCTGATCCCGACAGCCCAAGCATTACCTATCACGTGGAACGTTGCCAAGGATCGGGTTGCGGCAGTTTTGCAGAAACTGCAGCGCCAACGGTAACTTCGTTTCTCGACACCGGCCTTTCACCAAACACGAGCTACAGCTATCGTGTACGAGCCAGCGATCCATCGAACAATTTTAGTGGATACTCCAACGTCGCCAGCGCGACAACACCAGCCGGGCCGAATCCTGCGCTCATCGGCCAATGGGCGGGTCCGTTTACATGGCCGATGGTCGGAATCCACGCAACGCTCATGCCGAACGGCAAAGTATTGACATGGGAGGACGAGAACCAGTCGCCGGCTGCGCAGATCTGGGATCCAAGCACGATGACGTTTACGGCAGTACCTTACGCGGCCTTCGATCTTTTCTGCTCCGGCCATACAGTCCTTCCGGACGGGCGAATCATGGTTGCGGGCGGCCACAACGGCGCAAATTACATGGGACTGCCGGCCCTGACATTCTTCAATCCGACGACGAAAACCTGGTCAGCGGGACCGAACATGTCCTTCGCGCGATGGTACCCGACGGTAACTGCATTGCCAGATGGCCGTCAAATGGTGACGTCGGGTGCAATCAATTGCGAGAATTGCAACGCGAACACCCCGGAAATCTACGATCCGACGGCCAACGTCTGGACGAAATTGACTGCAGCAACAATCAGCTTGCCTATCTATCCGCACATGTTCGTGCTTCCCGACGGGCGCATTCTGGTGACGGGTTCCTATGAACTGCCAGTGGCCACGCAGGCCCTTGATCTCAAAACTCTAACCTGGACGACGATCGATCCGAATCCGATCGACGGCGGAAGCTCCGTCATGTATCTCCCGGGCAAGATTCTCAAGTCCGGAACTTCGGCAAACTCGGATCCACCGTTCGTGAATGCGGTATCCGACGCTTACGTGCTGGACATGACGCAGAATTTCCCAGCATGGCGGAAAATTACGTCGATGGCCTTTGCGCGTTCATATCACAATCTTACGAGCCTTCCCGATGGCAGTGTCCTCGCAACGGGCGGTGAATCTAATACCAACGTAACGGATCTTTCCACGGCGGTGTACGCAGCGGAGATGTGGTCTCCCATTACAGAGCAGTGGACGACGATGGCCAGTATGCAATCGCCCCGCGTGTACCATTCGACCGCCTTGCTGTTGCCAGATGGGCGAGTGTTGTCCGCGGGCAGCGGCGAATATGGCACCAATGCCTTTGATCAATTGAACGGGGAAATCTACTCTCCGCCCTACTTGTTTAAGGGGGCGCGGCCAACAATCACGTCCGCGCCGACGACAATCCAATACGGCCAGAACTTTGCTATTCAGACTCCGGACGCAGCGACAATCACTTCTGTTTCGTTGATTCGGCTCGGTTCGGTCACGCACGCTTTCAATCAAAACCAGAAATACATACCGCTGATATTCACGGCGGGAAGCGGCACTCTAACGATAGGTGCGCCAGCGACGGTCAATCTGGCGCCGCCAGGGCACTACATGCTGTTCATTCTGAATTCAAACGGCGTTCCATCCGTGGGAGCGATCATGAGCCTTCCCGTGGTTTCGGGAGGTTCAGGGCCAACAGCGCCCGCAAATCTGGCAGGAACGGCAACGACGGGAAAGGTGGTCCTAACATGGACGGCATCCACGAGCCCGCTAGGAATTGCGAATTATATTGTGTACCGCTCGACAACAGCCAGTTTCACACCGTCGTCGGCTAACCAAATCGCGACGCCGACGGGGACGACGTACACGGACGTCAATTTCACGACTTCGGGGACTTACTACTATTACGTGGCGGCCCAGGATGCCGTTGGTGCGTTGAGTGCCGCGTCCAATGAAGCAATAGAAACCGTTTCCGCGGATGTTACGCCTCCCACGGTTTCGATTGCGGCGCCGGCAAACGGCGCTACTGTGTCGGGAAATGTGACCGTGACTGCAAACGCCAGCGACGATGTGGCAATCAGCAGCGTGCAATTCCAAGTCGACGGCACAAATATCGGAAGTGCGGTCACGACACCACCCTATTCCATCTTGTGGAATAGTTCGGGTGTCGCCAACGGCCCGCACACGTTAACGGCGATAGCCACTAACGGAGCGAACCTATCCACCACGAGCGCCGGGGTCGGAGTCACCGTATCTGGCTCGGGACCAGCGCATATCGCCTTCGTACAAGTGAACAGCGCGACTCCGCAGACATCGCAATCCACGGTTGCGGTAACGTTCAGTGCGCCCCAAGTAGCCGGAGACCTAAATGTGGTGGTTGTGGCTTGGAGCGATAGCACCAGCCTGGTCAACTCGGTAACGGATTCAAAGGGAAACAACTACATTCGCGCGGTTGGGCCAACGGCGCTGGTTGGTCTAGAAAGCCAATCCATCTACTATGCGGCAAACATCGCCCCAGCCACTGCCAACACAAACACCGTCACGGTCAAGTTCAACGCTGCCGTGCCATTCGCCGACATTCGCATTTTGGAATACAGCGGGCTTGACACCATGAATCCACTGGACGTAAGTGCTGCAGGATTCGGAAGCAATACGACGAGTAACAGCGGGACGGCAACAACGACAACCGCCAACGACCTAATATTCGGGGCCAATTACGTTACTTCAAGCACTTCCAGCGCGGGGACTGGCTTCACAAGCCGAGTGATTACGACACCAGACGGAGACATCGCCGAAGACAAGATCGTAACGACGACGGGAAGTTACAGTGCAACGGCAAACCTGCAATCCTCGGGATCCTGGATCATGCAGATGGTGGCGTTCCGGGCAGCCGGAGGTGGTGCGGTAGCGAATCCGATGTCCGCGCCGAAGTAGCGAAGTCTCGAATCTTTTTTGCGTAAACCGCGCGGTTAGTTCACCTTCAGGGTGAAAGTAGTGCTGTGGGAAACGCTTCCCGAGCTTCCCGCAAGGGTAATCGTAGAGGTGCCCGCAGGCGTGCCGGAGCCGGGTGGCGGGGGCGGAGTTGTGGAGCCCTTGCCTGCCAGGCCAACGCAGCCACTCGCCAGGATCACCAGTAAAATTGCGCTACTGAATGCCATCGCCAAACGCCTGCGGCGACTTGCGATAAGAGCAAGAAACACAGCCAGAACTAGCAACGTGAGAATCATGCGAGGTGCTGCAACAGGGGGCAGAGTGCGCATTTGGGGAATCGAGAAACCGCGAGAAGTGGTCGTGATGGATACTGAGACCGATGTCGCCGAGGTCCCGCTTGGGGTCACAGAAGACGGTGTTACCGTGCAGGTGGAGGCTGTGGGGACGCCAGTACAGGAGAAAGAAATTGGCTGGTTGAAGCCTCCGTCGGGGCTAACGGCGAGTGTGAGATTCGCCGGCTGTCCGGCATTGACGGTCGCGCTGGGTGAGGAAGTCGAGAGAGAAAAATCCATTCCAGTCCCCGATAGACTTACTGTCTGAGGACTAGGATTGGCGTTGTCGGCAATGGACAACGTACCGTTGCGAGGACCTCCCGCCGAGGGCTTGAAAGTCACATTAATGGTACAGTTTGCGCCCGCAGCCAGGGTCGTTCCACAATTATTGGTTTGAGAGAAATCTCCGGTGGCGCTGATATTGGAAATACTAAGCGCAGCATTACCGGTGTTGCTCAACTTGGCAGACTGAGCCGCACTGTTAGAACCCACTAACAAGCCCGAGAATGTGAGATTCGCAGGTGACACAGTAGCGGTTGCGGCCGGAGCGTTTCCTGTGCCGGTTAGGGCAACCGATTGAGGGCTACCGGATGCGTCATCCGCAATCTGCAGTGAGCCTGTGCGTGTACCGCCGGCCGTGGGCGTGAAGGTGACGTTTATGGTGCAAAATGCAGAAGCCGCAACACTCGCTCCGCAGTTGTTTGTTTGAGCGAAATCCCCAGTCACGGTAATCCCAGACATGTTTAGCGTCGCGTTCCCCGTGTTGGTCAGCTTCACAGGCTGGGCGGCACTTGTTGTGCCGAGTGCCTGGCTTGCAAAGGTCAAGCTCGCGGGAGAAAGCGCAACGGCCGGAGCAGCAAGCGCGCCGGATCCAGAGAGTGAGACCGAGTGGGGGCTGCCAGAGGCGTTGTCCGTTACGGAAAGAGTAGCAGTGCGAGAGCCGCTGGCGGTCGGAGTGAAGGCGACGGTGATGGAACAGTTGGCTCCGGCAGCCAGACTAGCCGCGCAAGTATTGCTTTGATTGAAGTCTCCCGGATCGGCGCCGCCGAGAGCAATATTGGAGATCGTTAGAGGGGCGTTTCCGCCGTTTGTCAAGGTGACGCTTTTGCCCGCACTTGTGGTGTTCACCGTTTGACTTGCAAACGTCAAGCTGCTCGGTGCAAGACTCGCGGACGGCGCCGGCGGGGGCGGTGCACCGCAACGCGAAGGGGCGTTTGGCGGAGCTGTCGCATTTCCACCGTTGAACTCGTAGGCACCGATGTCTATGGCGGCCCCGGTCGTGGTCCGACCCTCAGCGCACGAGGGATGCACATATTGAAAGATGGGAGCGAGGGCTACACCAGCTCCCTGCCCCGGATCAGCGCCCGCATCGATCGCGGGCGATCCCGCAAGAAGGTGGTAGTCAAAGTTTGCAGGGTTTACAAGACTGGCGTTGCCCGCAAAATTGTTGGCTTTGACGGCGCTCGCCTGATTGGTGACGGAGCCAGAGCCCTGGAAAATGTTGTTCTTGATGATGGCCGGCACGGTGACGGAGCTGTCGACGACGACAAACGTTCCGTGACCAAGATCGTTCACCATGGTGTTGTTGATGACGAAGAGTTCGTGGTCAGGATTGCCAGAGGCAGCACCTTCGGCTTGATAACTCACCAAGGCGGTATTTTGGGCCTGGGGGCCTTTCTCAATCAGATTGCCAATCACAAATGACAACCCACCGTTGGGCAGATCAATCTCATAGCTGGCCGTGCCCGTGGCCTCGTCGCTGAGGCGGTTGTAATAGATATCGTTTTCAGCCGCGCGAGACTTCAGGAGGTGACCAATCACGGCGCCATGGGAATAGTTGTACCGGAAGATAAGTTTGCCAATGTTCCCAATATAGAGGTTATGCGAAAAGCCGTCACCCGCGCCGTTGTGAAAGAACTCGCTGAATTCGATCAAGATTGTGCTATTGCCTCCGCCAGTGAGGATGCCATCCTGGTTGTTGTGGAAATAGCAATTGCGAACCGTCAAATTATTTCCCTCTTGGCGGATGCCCGCGCCATTCATGTCGGGAACGGTCGCTCCCGAGAACTCGATATTCTCCACCGTGGTGTTATTGCCGGAAATTACCCAAATGCCTTTGCCCCCCGAGTTGTTGCCAGCAGCGTTGATTACCGCGCGGCCGGTGCCAACGCCCACAATCGTCAGGTTGCTGGTGGACCACTGGCAGACGTCGCCGGAATAATTTCCGGTGGAGTCGATTTCAATGCGATCGCCCGAAGAAGCAGCGGCAATCGCGGCGCAAGGGGTGGCAAACGGTTTCCCTGGCCCAACCTGCAAGGTCGCAGCGTGCGCGGAGGGAACGAAAAGGCAAAGGATCGGAGAGAAGAGCAACCCAAAGAGCCAGGATTTTGTTTTCACGATGAATTCCTTTTTTTTCCTGCGACCCAGGAACACCAAGGCACGGCAGAGTTTTCCCCAAGCTCAGAATAGACGTGGAACGAGCCGGCGGGATACTGGCCAATGGTTCAGCTAAAGGTCAGTAGGGGTGCCTGCCCGCGAGCGCAAGCAGGCCGAGTGTGACACCAGGGCTGGGAATGAGCCGGGATATGACTGTGAATGGGTTTGCGAAACGGGGTCATGCCTTACTGCATGACCTGGCCGCCGGTTACAAACAGGTTTGTGCCGGTGAGGAAGGAAGACTCAGGTCCTAGAAGGAAGGCCACAGTATTGGCCACATCCTCAAGACGAGCGAGGCGCTTCAACGGCGTGCGGTTGGCTTCCATCTTGAAGATGCGCTCATGGTAGTTCTGGGTCAGATCCGTTTGAAGCAAACCAGGGGACACCATGTTGACGCGGATTTGGTCTTCGGCCCATTCGACGGCCATGGCCTTGGAAAAACCCATGAGCGCGTACTTTGCGGTGACGTAGGAGGACATGCGCGCGGGAGGAGGCCCACTCACAACCTGTGATAGCACATTCACCACGGCACCGCCGCCCGCAGCCTTGATGTAGGGGTGGGCAGCTTGGCAGGTATTCATTACGCCTCTGACTTGATGTTCAAGGTGCTCGAGGACTTGAGACCATTGGAGATCCACGATGGGAGTCTCTGGAAGGTCCGCGGTAGCGCAGTTTACCAGGAGATGCAATCCCCCAAAGCTTTTGTTCACATCCGCCAGCATGCGTTCAATCTCTTCCCGTTCGCGAACATCTGCCTTGAATGCCGCAGCGGTTCCTCCACCTAACCGGATCTGCTCGGTGACGCGTTGCGCCGCATCGGCGTTCCGGAGGTAATTAACCGCGACGACCACGCCTCGCGCAGCCAGAGTTCTTGCAATCTGCGCACCGAGCCCGCGCGAGGCACCGGTAATCAATGCAACGAGACGGTCCGGACGCACCGCCGCCGCAGGCTCAAGAGGAACGGCAGACTGAATGGTTTCCTGGCCGCGGATTTTGACTTTGGCCTGGCCGCTGACAACCACCTTCCCCTCAGTGCCCCGAATCTCGGTATTCAGAAGAATAGTGCGAGTCGGTTCGTTTTTCGCAATCACCTTGGCTGATACCTGCACGGTTTCGCCAACGAGCACGGGCCTTCGAAAAGATAAATCCTGGCTCAGGTAGAGAGCAGACTTACCCGGGATGCGCATGCCTACCAGCTGCGAAAAAAGGGAGGCCAGGAGAATACCGTGGACAACACAGCCTCCGAATTCCGAAGCAGCGCCATAGACTTGGTCAACATGGAGGGGGCTGAAATCTCCGCTCACACCGGCAAAGCGGAGCACATCCTCGGCCGTGAATGTCCGTTCGATGGAGAAGGAGTCGCCTATGTGAATGTCAGAGAAGGTCAGATCCGCTGCTTGGGAGCCTTTCGAACTGTCCATAATCTCCTCGCGAAACCTGCGATGGGACGCAGGGCGCTACACTCTTCCTAGTCCCGCAAAATCTCAAAGAATGGCAAGAACCTGGACGTCATCAAATCAAGGAATCAACCAATCTTGCCATCAACGATCTGTACGATGTCATCGTAGGAAAGCATGGACTCGATCTCGTGGAGATCGAAAGAAACGCCGAACTCCTGCTCAAGGGCAACCACAAGATTGATGTGGCTGAGCGAATCCCACGCAGGGGTATTATCCTTGAGGGTTGATCCGTCGATGCTCGCAGGGTCGAGATCGAGGAGATCCGCCATAATGCGCTTGATTTGTTCATGCATCGGTGGTGCACGTCGCCCGCAAGCTCGATTCGCCGGATTGTGTTTGAGCCGACCGGATCCATTCTGGAAACGCGATATTGTCTTTGGCCAAATCCAAAATCCAATGTGACGCTTCCGTATTCGAATTACCAAGTTTTGTGAAGCCGTGCTTCTCAAAAACGTCGCGGGACGGGAGGTTTTTCAATGTCGGGACAACTCGGCCACGGAGCACCGTTGCAGATCGCCGTCTGGCCTCATCACAGAGGCGAGCCAGCATAGCAGTCTCCACAGTACGGCCGATCACGCGGCAACTTAGCAAGAAGGTGTCAATTTCCACTGCCCCGGAATGAATCCTGGCAAAGAGCAAACCCACAATACCGTTATCACCGAAGCGGTCTCGAACGGCGACCGTAGTAAGCATCCAGTCTGGATCAGCAAGAAGAGCGGTCAGCTCCGCTTCCGAACGGCGAATCGTAGTGACGTTAAATTGGTTGGTCTTTTGCGTAAGTTGGGCAGCGCGAGACAGAGAAGATCCGGATACGGGAGCAAAAGTGACTTCCATTTCGAGGGAACGATAGAAACCCTCGATGGAACCAGTGGAGGCCCGCATGGCTTCCGCTTGAGCCCTCTGTTGGTACAAAGCGCCACGGCTCTGGTCCTCGGCCGAGAGGCTGAGGGTATCAAACAGGCCTTCTTGGAGGAGGGCTTCCACATACTTCTCCGGCTGTTTGGGGAGGCATATGGCGGTAACCATTGGCAACTGGCCGACGATCTCCTCGCACTCCACGGGATTGTCATCTGCAACCACAATGTGATCAAGCCCGATATTCAATTGGCCGGCTATCTGGCGAACCGAGCTACTCTTCGGCCCCCAATTCACGTGAATACTGGAGAAATGCTCTTTCTTCAAGACCATGCCCGGATGCGACGCAAACACACGCTCAACTTCGTCGAGATTGTTCTTGCTGGCCAGGGCCAGGAGAATTCCCCGTCTGTGAAGGCTCAAGATGGCATGCTGGAAGGCGACGAAAGCGCTCCCTGGATAGTTGGGACCGAGCGCGATGCCTGACATGCCGTCTTCGCCAAGCACTCCGCCCCACAGCGTATTGTCCAGGTCCAGGACGAGACATTTTTTGGAGCGGCCGGTTAGTGCCCGAAAATACTTCATATACTCGGAGACCAAGGGGCCCATCATGACTTGAGCAATGGGGGCCCCCGCGTACAGGGCCATACGCTCGTCATACCAAGATTGAACGCCATGTCGAGCAACCAAACCTTCGTAATCCACGACATAGACCGAAGGATTCTCGCGACCGAGGAGGCGCAAGGCATGGTTGAAATTCTGGATCTCCTTGATTTGGCCAAACTCAGTTGTGCCCTCAGCGATGCCAAGCGATGGCCAAGTGGGAGGGGCAAAGTCGTGAATCAAGAGCGGGGCAGATGATCGGGAGCGGAAGGAAGAAACCAAGCCGGCAATCTCGTCTCCAACTTGTTTTGCGATTGAGGCAGCCGCTGCCGGAGGTTGTTCGAGATATTCTCTGTACAAGTGGGGAAGCAAGTCTCGTCCCTCGAGAGCCAGCACCACAGCGTCTGGATGAAAAGCGTACAAACCGCTGACGGGATCGAGGATTTCCTGGCGGTACTGGCCAAAACCTGCCTGATAAATTTGAACACTCAGACCATTCAAGAAACCGAAGGCAAGGAGCGGCGAATGGATAAACTCGATGGAGAAGGAGGACAGCAAGGCCACTCGAAAGGGTTTGAGATCCAGTTTGTCCAGAGCTGTTTTCTTGAGCGCGCCGGCGATGAAATTCCATGCGCGCAGGCCGTATTCCTCGCGCAGGACCGCGCGGGCGGCCTGAATCGCGTTAAGTGTATCGCCTTGCCCCAGGCTGGCAAGAAAAGAGTTCCGCGCCCTGAGGGATGCCGGAGTTTCAGATGTCATAGCAGTAGACACCTCTGGCAGCGAGCGCACGGGTTGAAGCAAGTACATCCTGCGCGGTCAAGAGAAGGATACCGAGTTTTCCCAAGCGCGTCTCGTTCCATGCGCCGTGTTCCCGCAAAGCAGTTACCAGGTGATTCAAATTGCGTTTACTGGAGACCCGAGGTGCAAACAAGCGTGTATCGGTGACAAAAATGTCGCCATGCTCGTCGCGCGATTGGAGCTGAAAATGCTCCTCGGTAAAGGGAGAGAATGGGAGGAGCAATTCGAGATCTTCTTCGACGGCGTGGAAGAAGGTCATAACGGAAACGCCCGTCCCGAGGAAGAGAATCTTGCCGTTGCAATCAAGCAGCCTGCTATATGGAGAGTCCTTCCCACAAGGTGTCTTGGCCCGGTAGTGTCCTTCGACGAGAGTCCGCGCAGCCGCTCCCCAAGCGGCCACGGAATGCGTCGGATGAATGCTCCGAACTACCCCAGGTGAACGCCGGAAGAGTTCGGTGATCAATCCCATCTTGGAGGGTGTTCTTCGCGAGTCAAATACCTGACCCTTTGCAACGTATTCGCTGGCTGTGCCGCTAAACGGCAGAGTCGGCATGAGAAGCGTACCTTCCGCTCCGATGGCCTCCTGCAGGATGGTAATCACCTCGGTGGGCTTGCCGAGGAAACCCTCGAAATTCTCCATGGAGCTATGGACGAGCAGGACGTCTCCACGCTGGACTCCCAAGCTCCGAAGCTTGGCGAGCAACGCGCTTCCGGTAAATGAATACCTGTGCCGCACATAGGAAGCACGAGCCCGCTTCCATTTGCCTTTCAAGAATTGCTTCATCGACTTGGGCAACCAACGAATCATGAGGAAGAACCAAGCCGGTCCTGCAGCATAAGACCGTCCAGAAGATACTTGGTGGCCCAATTGGGATAGCCACCGATCATGTATTCCCCGAAAATAGGAAAGGATCCTGCAAGGGCACCCACGATGCCAGGGTCTAGGGATTCACAGAGCTGAAGAGCTTTCAAATAGTTGATGAGGGAATCCGCGGCTTGCAAATACTTTGCAGAGGCGCAAACTTCGGAGAGACCGTAGAGAACTATGGCTAGTTGAGCTGAACCCGTGAGACACGACGAGAAGGACGCGGGCTGCCAATCCGGATAGAAACGCCCATGAATGAATCCTGTGGCGCCTATCCGAGGCAGGAGAGCATCCGCACAGCGTCTTGCGGCATCGATGAAGTCTTCCCTACCCGAGAGCCTCCCCACTTCAAAGACTCCCTGCATGGTATAGCCGATGGTGTGCAAGAGGGGGGCAGCAGGCCGGGTGAGGCAATTATTGGCGAACCAGCCGTTCGGGCGTTGGTGCTTGAGTGCAGCCTCGGTAACCAGAATGGCGGCCTTCTTGAACTTATCTTCGTGAGCAAGCTGACCCAAGCGAAAGAGCGCCCAAGCACAGAGGACATTGTAAATCTTGATGCCTGTGTCGGTGACAAAGCGTCCGTTAGTGCGAAAGTACCCGTCGGATGTGAGATCGTTGACAAGCCAAGCGCCTGCTCGCTCCGCGGCCTGAAGAAAAGAGGAATCGTTGGTAGCCGCGTAAGCAGAACACCAGCCGTCCAGCACCATGCCGGTATTGAACGCGCAAGGAGTTTGATCTTCCGGACCGCAGACCATACCACCCTGCACGGCGCCATTCTGCATCTGAATGGATTGTTCCCAGCGGGCCATTCGCAGAGCGCGTTCCAAAATGTCAGGTGCGCCGTAGCGCCGGGCAAAATCCAGAAGAGATGTGATGATGTAGCCTGTAGTCTCCGGATAAGAAGAATTCCAACCTCGCTTGCTCTCACAGGGAAAGTATCCGTGAGCAACGCCTCCATCCTGATTTGCGTCTTGAGCGCGGCAAATCCAGTCGACTGCAAGTCTAGCCCTTTGTTTGGATTGCCCCTGGATAGGCTGGACCGAACCGGAAACGAACAGTTTCAAATCTTTCCAAACGTGACGTGCAAACGATGGATTGCTGTCCCCAAGCAAGCGAGAATATCGCGCACGACTACCATTCAGGGCCCAATAGTGTTGGCGAAGGCCGGCTGACCGCAGGCGGTCAGAAATGATATGCGTAGCTGTGGCGAGGCGCATATTTTGATTCCGCCTCAAAATCATATCACCGCTCCGAATACCGCGGTCTGCGTGTGGCGCGGTAGCGCACGGCCATTCCGGAGAACAAAATCACGCATCGCAAAGGCTTGAGTCAGGATAGTTGCTGCACGCGACACACAGCGGACAAGCGCGTCCGCCAGGGATGAGAACGCTGAGAGCGGGTCCCAGTCGCCCAGTGGCGCAGTTGGCAATTGTTGCTGTGAACCCAAGTTGGAGATGAACGTATGACTCGTCAAGGAATCTGAGGCGATGCCGCGAGTCTAAATTTCCTCAACCTGTGCAGAACCCTTTGAAGCGGATCGACTGGCCAGACCGACCGCGGGAAGCAAGGCCCGTAGAAGAATCGCTGCCAAGAGTAGACCAGTTCCCATGATCAGGAGATCGCCCATCTCAGACGAAAACAGAACCGCAAACAGATGATGACTCATGCACGATAGTAGGGCACGTTCACGCCCATCTGCCGAGCATTTTAGTCATTGAAAATAAAAGACTTAGAGCAACATTGGCTGAGTCCTAAAGCAAGCGGGGGAAGAATGATACCCATATCATGCATCCTCGTTCCAACCCTGTTCCACACCGCAGGAGTTACTGATAGAACGATGGTAAGTTGCGGTTGCAGGCTATTTCATGTTCAATAGCCTCTGCCCCTGCGGCACGACAACCCTAGGAATGGGAGGATACGGTAATCGACGCTAAAGAGCAGCGTTACCTAGTGACGGGTGGGGCCGGATTCATTGGTTCACACACGAGCGAAGCTCTGCTTCAAAGAAGAGCACCAGTTGCAATTGTTGACAATTTGGATGATTTCTACTCAGTCGAATGGAAGAGGCAGAATCTAAAGGACATACGGAAATCAGGCGAATTTCAGTTTTACGACGCGGATATCTGCGACCCGGTGGCGATGCAAAAAGTGTTCGCTGATTTCCGCCCCACGGTCGTGGTGCATCTGGCAGCGAGAGCAGGAGTGCGTCCATCCATAGAACAGCCGCGCGCCTACGAGCAAACGAATGTGAGCGGCACTTTCAATCTTTTGGAGATTTCTCAAGGGGCAGGCTTACGGAAATTCGTTTTCGGATCTTCCAGCTCGGTGTACGGAGCGACGAGCCGTACACCGTTTTCCGAGGATCAAGTTGAACTTCGGCCCATTTCGCCCTATGCGGCGACCAAACTTGCCGGAGAACTAATCTGTTACACATATGCCCATTTGAAGGGACTGCCCGTAGTCTGCTTGCGGTTTTTTACAGTTTATGGGCCACGGCAAAGGCCCGACCTTGCCATTCGCAAGTTCACCGCCTACCTAGAAGGTGGCAAACCCATACCCTTTTTTGGCGATGGCCAAAGCGGGCGGGACTATACCCACGTCAGTGACATCGTCGCAGGAATCCTATCGGCCGTTCAGTTCGACGCAGGAAGGGGCGGGACGGTGCCATTTGAGACGTTCAATCTTGGGAACTCACATCCCATCAAACTTTCAGAGCTTGTCGCGATGCTGGAAAAGGCGACGGGCCGAAAAGCCATGCTAAAGGTTGAAGAGATGCAGCCCGGCGATGTGCCCATCACTTGGGCGGATCTTCGCAAGGCAGAGCGGCTACTCGGCTACCACCCAAAAGTGCAAATGCAGGAAGGACTAAATGACTTCGTGGCCTGGTACCGTAATTTCGAAGCGTCCGGGAAGGCGAACCCTCCGTCGCGATAGTTAATGACCTTAATTTCTCCATGCAATAAGAGCTGAGCTTCCGACCCGCGAAAACAAGATTGCCCCCAGGACGGATACCGTCTGCGATTCGAATCTATCCGACTGCGTTTGGCAGATCACTCAACGGGATTGCATGTCAAATGAGTCTAAGAGCAGCTTCCGACAATAGAATGCCTCGGCGTATTTTTGCGGAGCGGCAGATTCCACTCCACGCAAACGCATAAGGGCTTCAAAAGTGTCCGGCGAAAACCAGTGCTTATTGCGTTGCGTTCCAAAGACGCGACAGATGAACTTGGTTTTCCTCTGGCAGAGGCGGCGGTCCAGCGGAATAAAGCAATTGGGCGATCCGAGATCGCCATCATACTTCGGGATTTCGTACTCCAGAATCAGATGATTGCGGAAAGTGTTCCAGGTGAGATCGCAAAGCAGACGGTGATCCTGGTGAAGATCGTGACGGTAGTGGGTAAAAATCAAATCCGGTGAAAACTGGTTCTTGAGTTCTTCAAAGAATTCCTTGATTTCGACAGCTACGTAAGGAAAGAAGCCGTTCCGGAAATTCTTGACAATCACGCTACGCTTCTTAATTCCTTTCAGAAAAAGGCCAGCACTCTCGTGAGCTTCTTGATCACGTTCCGGGCCGGAACTAAAAACTACCCAAGTGATTTCCGGTGGCCGGCGGGACTCCGCCAACTTCAGAATCGTGCCTCCGCAACCAATTTCGATGTCATCCGAGTGGGCGCCCAGGCAAAGAATGCGGCGGGCATTCTTTACGGAGCCTCCGAAAGTCAAACTAAGCATTAGTGCACGCTGGGTTGCGAGTAACGGGGACGGATTCAGCTAGTTCGCCAGCCTTAGACGTGGCCTGTGCCGCGCCAGGCGGCTGTTGTGGCTCCCACACTTGCCAGGGAGCGTTACCACGCGAGTACATGTCGTCAAGCTGTTGTTTGTCCTTGAAGGTGTCCATGGCTCCATAGAAGCCATCGTAGGGATAGCCCATCAATTGATTCTCCCGGATCAACCTCTCAAACGGCTGGAGAACTAGTTCTTCTCCTTCCTGGATGTAATCGAAAATCTCCCTACGGAAGACAAAGAAACCACCATTGATTCGAAGATCAGACTGGCCTATGGAACGAATCTCTTTCACGCGGCACTGGGGGTCCAAGTTGACGAAATGGTAGCTCAGATTCGGTTTCATGCAGACAAAGGACGCAACCTTTCTGTGTTCTCCGGCGAATGCAATCAGCTTGTTCAAGTCCAGGTCCGTAAGACCATCCGCGTAGGTGGAAAGGAAGAGCTCTTCCCCGTCGAGATACTTCTGAACCGCCTTCAAACGCTGGCCGATATTGGAATTGACGCCCGTCTCAGCAAAGGTGATCGACCAGTCCTGGATGTCTCGATTGTACAGATCCACTTCCTTGCCGCCGCGGGACAACTTGAAATCGTTGGAGAGACATTCGTCGTAATTCAGAAAGTACTGCTTTATGGCTTCCGAACGATAGCCCAGACAAAGAACAAATTCCTTATGCCCGAAATGTGCAAAGTATTTCATAACGTGCCACAGAATAGGGCGATGACCGATGGGCACCATCGGCTTGGGGACGTTCTCCGCATATTCACGGAGCCGCATTCCCATTCCTCCACAGAAGATGACGACTTTCATAGCTGATACTCCTTCGGTACTTTAACAAGTAAGTACATGAGCAAGTCCGGGAGATGCACGCTCATGCGAATGCACGGACCTCCGGGATGGGGACGACAAATTGCCCGTTCCACTCACGGATGTAGCTGCATTGCGACATGATTTCATCCTTCAAGTTCCACGGAAGAATCAAGAGATAGTCGGGACGAGTTTCACGAATTCTCTCCGGAGGACAAATGGGAATTCGAGTACCGGGAGTAAACTTTCCGTGCTTGAAGGGATTCCGATCGACAGTGTAGTCAAGAAAATCGGTGCGAATGCCGCAGTAGTTCAGAAGTGTGTTGGCCTTACCGGGGGCACCGTACCCGACAATGCTCTTTCCCGCACGCTTGGCTGCAACCAGAAAATCAAGAAGCTTGCGCTTGGTTTCGCGGACCTGCTCCGCAAATGCGTTGTAGGCGCCGAGACCGAGCAGTCCGGCGTTTTCTTCCCGCTGTCGAAGGGAAGTCACAGCGGGCAAAACGGGCTTGGCAGAGTTTTCGGCGTGCCGCGCAAAAATGCGCAACGAGCCGCCATGAGTGGAAAGCTCTTCCACATCGAAAATGGTCAATCCATGCGCGGCGAAGATGGATTGCGCGGTCGCAAGCGAGAAGTAAGAAAAATGCTCGTGATAGATAGTGTCGAATTGATTTTCCTGCATCAGCCGCAGGAGATGAGGAAACTCCATGGTAACGACGCCACCGGGCTTGAGAATGATCTTCATTCCCGCTACGAAATCATTCAGGTCCGGAACCTGTGCGAGCACATTATTGCCAATCACGAGATCGGCCATTTGACCGTCGCGAACCATTTCTCGCGCAGACGCCGTGCCGAAAAACTTGACCATGGTGGGAACACCTTTGCAGATGGCGACATCCGCGACATTCTGGGCCGGCTCAACGCCAAGAACTGGAATTTCTCGCGCCACGAAATACTGGAGAAGATAGCCGTCGTTGCTTGCAAGTTCAACTACCAGGTTCGAGGCGCCCAGCTTAAAACGGTCAATCATCTTTTCCGTGTACGCACGGGCATGGGCCAGCCAGGAATCCGAATACGAAGAAAAGTAGGCATAGTCGCGGAAGATATTCTCCGGAGCAACGTATTCTTCGAGTTGCACCAGGAAACACTTTCCGCAGACATAGGCCTGCAAGGGGTAGAAGGGCTCCATTTGATTGAGCTGATCTTCGGGAAGAAAACTTTCGCACAGCGGAGACATACCAAGATTGACGAATATCTGCTCCAAAGGAGTCTTGCAGAAGCGGCAAATTGGTTTCGTTTTTGTCATGATTGATGTCAGAAGCGATGGACTCCTCGAAGTCTAAGTTGTCTTGGCCCTTTCAAGTCCCGCAAGAGAGCGGTGACTTCCGGAGAGGCCGCTGCCCTCAAACTCTTGACGGTACCACTGAATCGTTTTGTCCAGTCCTTCGTCCAGCGAGATTCTGGAAACCCAGCCGAGACAGTCCCGCGCGGCGGCCGCATCCGCGATACGGACAGTTTCTGACGCGCGATCCGGTTGAGGGCGCAAGCGCGGTTCAAATGGGCGGCCCATCAAAGCAATAATTTTTTCCGCGACCTCGCGGATTGTCACGGAAGCGCCGGATCCGAGGTCGATCGTCAAGCCTTCCACCCCAGACACTTCGGCGGCCGCGATCATGCCTTGGACAACGTCGTCAACGTAAATCCAATCGACTGGCCGATGCGGGCTGCCAAGTTCGGGGGCTTGCCCGCGCAGAATTGACAAGATGATGGAAGGAATGACTTTGTGTGGACGTTGCCCTGGACCGTAGGTCATGTAGGGACGCACCAAAGTGACAGGCAGGTGGTATGTATGGTGAAACATTCGAGCGTACGTGGTACAGCACCACTTCGCGGCAGCATAGGGAGACGCCGGAGGTTCCTCGGATCGAGTGGGTTCTTCAAGGGAAGCAGCCAAAACCATTCGTTCAATGCCAAGTTCCGAGGCAGCGGTAAGCATGTTTACGCATGCCACCAAGTCGTTTTGCAGAGTTGGGAGAACAGCGTCCAGCTCCGGGCTTCCGACACCATGCCCCGTGAGGTGGTAAATGACCTGGGGTCTGACAACACTTAGAATGGAACGCAAAGCTCCAGAGTCCGCGCAATCTGCCTGAATCCATTCAAACTGACCACCTGCGCGCGGACGCGGGCCGCGCGTGACAGCGAAGACTTTGGCTCCGGCAAGTTCGAGAGCGGGGCACAGATTTGATCCCAAGAAACCGGCGGCGCCAGTCACCAAAACAGCTCGGCCCGCAAGCGGCTTGCGCTGCCGTGCGGGAAACACGACTGGAGTTTCCAGGCGCTTCTGACCGAGTATGTTGAACTCTTGGCGCATCAATTATTTGGTGACTCCATGGGAAGCAGCGTTTTCCGTGGACGGATGGGGCGGCGTGTCATAAGCGGAGATGAGTTCGCCGGGCAGACGCGCGAGATCGGTAGCACGAAGGTAGTCACCCATGCAGGTCCCTGTGCAGTCGGAGTCGATATTTGCGGCCCCAAAACGTCCGGCCGCGTCATCACTGTTCACGGTTCTGAAATCGATGCTAAAGCGAGTCTTACCCGAAGTATTCGGCACGGAAGAGTGCATCTGAGCCGCCGAAAAAAGCAGAACCGAACCCGGCGGCTGAACGATACGGATTTGAGGATCCAACTCCAGGGGCTCTTCGGGCTTGGGCTGCTTACGGGTGTCGGTCTTAACAAACTGGGCAGCAATCTGTCTGCTGGATTTGTTCCATTCCGCATAGTTGTAGTCATGCGAGCCGTTTCTTACAGGAGCATCCCAATAGCGAGGATGGAAGGCCATGCCGTTGTCCTCGGCGATGGGAAAAATCGGCATCCACCAATTAATCTGACAAAAGGGAGCGGAGTACCAGCAGTCGCGATGTGGATGGAAGGCGTAGGCGATGCCGGTAGTGAGATAGTCATCGCTTGTCGAGGAACGCATGCGGGGCACGTCGAAATATGTTTTCTCGAGGTCGAAGCCCAATTCCCGTAGCATGCCCTGGATAAATTCCTTGGACTTAGGATGATGAATGAATCGGGGCTTGAGCTCAGCGAGCAAAGCCGCGTACTTTTCCACTTCGAGATGATACTGCGCGGTTTCCGGATCCAGAGAGCCGAAGGCTTCCTTGAGCATCGACTTTGCAAAGTCGACCAGCGCCAGCGAACTAGGCGTGGGTGAATGGACAATGAGCTGTCCAGCGTAAATCTTTTCCCGTCGAACGGCGTCACTGTAGGGCGGATCTATGAAAACAGCGTTCATCGCCATCGGATGCTCCTCTCAAGTTGCCTGGATGGATTCAGCGCCACCCTCGCCAATCTGTTGCAGTAATCCATGCTCGGAAAGTAGCTGCGCTGCGTGATGAATAGCGGCGAAGGAAAGCCCGGAGCGCTGGGCAATGTCGAGCAGGGAATGCCGTCCGTCGGAAAGGTTCAGAGTCCAGAGCATGGCCAATTCGCTCTTGCCTGCATCGGCGTTTCCACCGATCGCGCGATAGAGTCCGCGTTTTCCCAACTGCGGTTCACAATTCGGATTCAAATTCAGAAAAGAGTGATTGTTCTCGAGAATGAAAATGGTATCCCGACACGAACGTAGGGAATCCGCCAGGGATTCCTGACGGACAAAAGTCAGGTCATCGGCAGAGGTGTGATATTCGGGAAACTGCCCATGGGGGGAGCGGGACAGGCGTCCAACAGGGAGATTGAATCCCGGTGAACAATATTGCCTCTCGTCATAGCCGTAAGGCGTGAATTCCGTGACGAGAAAAGGCTGGCCGGAGTGCCGGAGCATGTGTTCGACCGCGCAGTCGATTTCCGCATTTCCCTGGCGGCTCTTCTTATAAGCCAAGGGAGCAGCATCCCCGATCCCCGCGAGAACTAATCCGCCATGAATGCGTCGAGCAGCATCTTCGTGAAGCGCGAGCCAGGTGATGGCACCAATGGTCCCCGGGATGAACAAGAAACGGAAGGTGAAGCGGTGCCGCTGGTAATTCAGCTCACGAGCCAGCGCCATGGCGACAGCAATTCCTGAGAGGTTGTCGTTGCAAAGCGATGGGTGGCAAACGTGGCAGGAGATCAGGATCTCATTGGCGGTCTCGCCTTTCAGCACAAGCTCCCCATAAGAGAGACTCCCATCCTGCAAGGTCGAATCTATGCACACCTCATATTCCTCGTCGCGGAGAGACTCGAGCTCCCGGTGTGTAAGACAAAACCCCCAAGTCTCGTTGTAGTAGGAGGTGCGGTAAGGAATCCAGTCAGGGCGATCGGGAAGCGAATGAAGATGCGGTCGAAGTTCCGCGAGGGACATTCGGCACTGCACGGGGCTGCTGTAACTTACCACATGGAGATTGGAACGCTGAAAATCAATCACGCGGTGGCCTGAAGCATCCTTCACCCAAGCGTCACGAATATTCCATTCTCGGGGTACTGTCCAGTCGAAGACCTTCGTTCCGCTGGGGACCTCGTGAATTTGCAGGGGGATTAAGTTCTGGATTCGTCGAAGAGTCTCGCGAACGCCATTGCCCGTAATGCTGCGGCAGATCGGGTAAAGTTCCTCGATCCAACGATGCATTGCATCGCCACTGGCTAGCGGAGGCGCTGCGACACGAGTCGAAGGGGCGCTTAACGGCACGAGATCATCTACTCCTCAAACAGCGGATAATTGCGGTCCCGGTCGAGCAAAATGCGATGCTCGACACTGGGCCAGGAAATGCCAAAAGCCGGATCATCCCAGCGAACACCCCGGGCCGATTCCGCGTGATAGGACTCCGACATTTGGTAAAACACTTCCGTATCGTCGACGAGCGTTTGAAAGCCGTGAGCGAAGCCGGCCGGGACATACAGCATCGCGTGATTCGTGGAAGTTAGCTCAGTGGCAAAGTACCGCTTGAAGGTCGGCGAGTTCGCGCGTAGATCAACGATGACGTCAAAAATCGCACCTTGCGTGCAGCGGACCAACTTGGCTTCCTCGTGAGGGGCAGCCTGATAGTGCAATCCGCGCAGGGTTCCTTTGTGGCGGTTGAAAGAAACGTTACACTGTGCCACGAGCGGGTTCAAACCACGCTCTGCAAATTCATCCCGACAGAAGGTCCGCGCGAAAAACCCGCGGTCATCCTCGCGGCGCACTGGTTCGATGAGGTATGCGCCCTGCAAACTGGTTTCACGAAAAATCAAAGTCCGCACCCGTTCTGTGGCGCTAGCGCCCGTCATGGGTTACCTCGTGCTGCGCGCGCCAACGCAGGTTTGCATCCAGCCTGCCGGAGGCCAGGAGCGCCTGAATGTGGTCGATGCGCTTGTACCGTGGACCCTCGAATTCGTCGATATTGATGCCAATGCGCTGATAGGTATCGTAGAGTTCCCGAGCGCCCTTCCGCGCATTCCACTGCGGAACGAACCCGGGCAGTTCCTTCTGGATGCGGCTAAAATCCACGCGGTAGCATCGCTTGTCGGGACCAGCATCCACGGCGAACTCAACGGTGCAACCCGGTACCGTCTCCATCACAATCTGAGCGAGATCACGAATGCGGTAATTTTCTTCCGAGCGACCGACGTTGAACGCGCGGTTATGAACAACCTCGCGTGGTGCCGCGAGCGCTGCCAAGAACGCGCGTGAAATATCCTCGATGTGAACGATGGGCCTCCAAGGAGAACCATCGCTCTTCATCAGAATGCGTCCCGTGCACATGCCCCAGGCCACAAGGTTGTTCAGCACAAGATCAAAACGCAGCCTTGGAGAAACGCCATAAGCAGTGGCATTTCGCAGATAGGTGGGACTGAAAGAATCATCTGCAAGTCTGGCGACATCTTGCTCGACGAGTACTTTGGAATGGCCATAGGGCGTGACAGGATTAAACTCAGCTGTCTCATCGAGGAAGTTGTCGCCAGCGGCTCCGTAGGTGCTACATGAAGAAGAAAAAAGGTAGCGCGAGACGCCTGCCTTCTTGGCCATCTCGGCCAGCCGCACGGAGGCGCGATGGTTGATGTCGTAGGTCAGATCAGGATTCAGGTTCCCCAATGGGTCATTCGACAAACCAGCGAGATGAACAACCGCGTCGAACCCGCGGAGGTCGCGAGCTTCCACGTCACGAAGATCCTTTCGAATCTCTTGAATTTCGATGGGGGCTTCACCGAAGGTGCATCGTTCATATAGGTCGGTGTCAAGCCCGACAACATCATGGCCCGCGGAGACGAATAGCGGCACAAGTACGCAACCAATGTAACCCTTGTGGCCGGTGACTAAGACTCGAGAATTGTGGCTCACTGAAGCTCCTTTAGGATTTCGTCGAGCTCTGATGTAGATAATGTCTCTCGCGAGGACATCCTCGCGGCTCAGCCGGAATTCCCTGAATCGCGCCGTAGCTACAGTCTAAGCTATCCAGGCCCATCGTCGGATGATTGGTGCTCAATCGTCCCTTATCCAGTCGCAAGAACTTCTTCGGCAAGATTCGGTTTTTCAAGTAAGATCTTTTTAGCCAAGTCACCCAACGGCTCAAACTCGAAGTCCGACAGCAGTCGGCGCACCTTGTTTGTGAATCCGCTGAGTCCGGTGTAATGCCTGATGCGCGCAGTAATCCCCGAAGAGACTCTTGGCTGTGCCGGATCGAACTCCCAGGGATGCATGTAGACACAAACAGATCTGTTCTGGGTTCTGTTGGCGTAATCGATGGCCCAGCGCGTGAATCCGTATGGCAGAAGTCGAAGGTACGCGCCCCCCCCAAAAGGCGCGCGCTGCGTCCCAAATTGGAGTGCCGGCATCGGGAATTCGATCAGGCTGCCACACGGCGTCTCAATTCGATAGGGATCCAATGGAGCATCTGGGATCCCGTAGTTTGGATGGCGGATGGGAAATACGCTTGAATCGAACTTGAATCCGAGGTCAGCCAGAATTTCAAACGCCCAAGCTGAAGATTTGGTGATTGAAAAGCTCGGCGCCCGGTAGCCGGTAACAGCGATGCCAGCCGCGTCCTCAATCACATTCTTGGCGCGAATGGTATCTTCGCGAAATTGCTCGCGACTGAGTTCATAGACGGATCGATGAGCGAAGCTATGGCAGGCAACCTCATGCCCCGCGTCAGCCACGCGACGAACGAGCTGGGGGAATCTCTCTGCCACCCATCCAAGGGTAAAAAACGTGGCACGGCAATGTGCGCCCCCCAGAATCTCAAGAACCTTCTCGGTATTCGGTTCGACACGACTAGGTTGCGAGGCCCATTGCGAGGAGTCGATACTGCCTGAGAAAGCAGTGACCTGGTAATAGTCCTCCAAATCGACTGTAAGCGCATTCTTCATGCTATGGGTATGGTATGCAAGCGAGCCGCCAAAGCGCCTGGGATCAGATGAAGTTCGGGGTCTAACCCCCTGATTCATAAAGGCTTACAGCGCATGCTCCGAGGCTGGTTTCATCATAAACCCAAGAAAGGAAAGGATTTTCTCTTTCGGGGTGCTTCTGTTCACGACGTACTGTTACCTTTCTTCCCCGGCCCTGGTGTAAGCGGCCTCAGCCAAATAGATGAGTTTCACCTTCTTCGGCCCGGCTTCGCGCATCTTGGGTGCGGCATTTCCTATGCGGGCGGGCCGAAAGATCTTTGAAAGGTCGGCACGGATTGACACGGTCCGCTAGCGTCGAGAAACGGCCCTAAGAGACATAGCACCGAGGGACGCGGCTGCCTAGAGCACAAAAGACGTCCTGGGTGACCGTGTTCACCAATTTCGCGACGTCAGCGGGAGACTGTTCTAATGCGCCATCTCTTCCATAAACTGTCACTACATCGCCTGTCTGGACTTGCGGGATATCGGACACATCGATAGCGGTCAAGTCCATCGAGATGGTCCCCACAATTGGCGCGAAAGCGCCACGAACGATGACGCGGCCGCAGTTGCTCAAATCGCGCAGGATTCCATCGGCATAGCCGGCGGCAATTAGGGCAATCCGCGATGCACGTCGGGTGACGAACCGAGCGTTGTATCCAATGCCTTGCCCCGAAGGAATGTCGCGCAAAGAAATGATCCTCGAACGCAAACTCAAGACGGGCTCGAGACAGAGTTCCTTCAGAGTCGATCTTGATTTCACTGTGGATTCCAACGAAAGATTGTGGTGGCCGAACAAAGCCGCACCAGGCCGCACCATGTCTGCCCATGTAGAGGGACGCGCGGCAACGGCCGCGCTGTTTGCCATGTGAACCAGGCCGGGATGAATTCCAGCGCGCTTCAAAATCCCCAGAGCCTGAGAAAAAAGGTTTTGCTGCTCCTCGCTCTGAGAGGACAAGAGGTCCTCAGAAGAGGCAAAGTGGGTGAATGTACCTGTGAGCGCAAGGCGCTTGGATTCGGAGATGCTTTGAGCCAGTTCGGCCAGCCGATCGCACGGCACTCCCAGCCGATTCATTCCAGTGTCAATTTTGAGATGAAACCCGGCTCGGCGACGGCGGCTCAGGGTTGATGCAGCCTTGTTGAAATCTCGAAGCTGGGACAAGCTGGTGATTGCAGGCGTGAGATCATGCTTTAGCAAATACTTCTCTTCCCCCGGCCAGAATCCAGTCATCACCAGGATGGGGAGTTCGATCCCCGATTCTCGCAGCTCTGCACCTTCGGCGGGACATGTCACGCCAAACCAGTCGGCACCTGCCTCAGCCAAAGCCTTTGCGACGGGGACGGCGCCAAGTCCATAAGCATTGGCCTTAACCACACAAAGCACCTTGGGAATCGCAAATGGAATACTGTAGTGAGCATCCGACTGGCGAAGGTGCCTACGAATGGAAGCCAAGTTTCGTTGGATTGCAGCCAAACTAACTTCTGCCCAAGTGGGCCTGCCGCGGGAGAGACCTTCCTCAATGGGAGGGGGCACAGGTTTGTGGACTGCTGCCCTTTGCCGCAAGCTGCTCATTCTATTAGGATTCATCTCATGGTCAATTCGAGCAATCCAGCTGCCAATTGATCCGTAGCAGAGTCCGTCGGACCCTGTATCTACAACTAAATAAAAGGCTTACGCGATGACGGAGGACAGGGAATCAATTCGAATCTGGCACCTTACTCAGCAGAAGAGGTTATTTTCCTGTCTCAGGAGTACATTTTCCAGGCCGGCCGGGGTCTTGCATTGTCCCGCGTCGAGGGCAAGTCGCAAGTTTACTCTTTCCATGTGGGCCAAGCCTGTATCTCCCGCCCTTCACTTCATGGAGCATTAACACTATTCACGATTACTGGAAGCCTTTGTCGCGCTGCCCAATCAGTTCGCGGATTTCACCGTGAAAGCCTATTCCAATAAAGACCAAATAGACGGGCAAGATCGTTGCGATTTGCAAGAAGAGTGAATAAACACTCTGTGGTGACCAGTGCCGATCCGTCCAAAAACATAGATAGCCAAATGGCACGCTGAGGAGCACGGGCTTTATCCAGTTCTGGAGCATATGTCGAGAGAGTTGTGTCTGTACAAGGCGACATATGAATGGCGGCCACAGGAACAGATTAATCACCAGGTTCGGAATGACAGTGCCGATGGCCACGCCGTAAAGGCCTGCCCAGCGAATCAGGATTATGCTTAAAGCGAGGTTGGCAATTGCCTCTCCTGCCCCCATTAATGCACAACGACGGTGTTGGCCAAGCCCCAATGCAATGTTGATGCCTGCTGAATTCGCGATGCCAAGAATCTGAGAGAGCAGGAGAATCTGCAAGACCCGCCCCGAAACTGGAGCATACTGCCCGCCCACCCAGACTCGAACAAACGTCTGACCCCGAAAAAAGAGCGCAATAGCGATTGGTAGTGCGACGACTAGAGCCATACGCGTGCCGTAACTCAATAATTTGCGAAGTGAATCGCGTTCTCCAGTTGCTTCAAAACGTCCCGCAAGAGGCAAGAAGGTGGAGGTCATTGACGCCACAATCTGCCGCAGGTATTCGCTGAGGGATCCCCCAATGGAATAAAACGTGACAGCCGAGACGGAGACAAAGGCTCCAACGACCAGATTATCCGTGTAGTAGATTACCTGCCCGAAGATATGGATTAGAAAAACATAGGAGCTGTAACTCCAGATGTTCGCGATCGTTTCACGACGGGGCCGAGCAAAGTAGAGGTGTAGTTCAGGATAGGTCCACCTGGAAAACCGCCAAAGAGCCACAGCTCCGAGCAGCGAGCACAACAATTCCCATGCGGCGAGTGCCGGGATATGATGCCCGGTTTTCAGTATCCACACGAAACCAACGGCGCGGAGGACAGCCTGGGCCATGCTCACGACGCTAAGAAGATCGAATCGATGGAGAGCCGCGAGCGCTCCGCCAAATATTCCCGCGAGTAGAGTAATAGCAAGGCTTAGACCAACTAGGACCATGGCAACACGCGCTTCGCCTTGCATGTCCGCAGGCAAATGAAAAAAACGCAGCAAAAAAAGCGGAATAGTCAAGCTGGCCATGAAGATGAGGAGCGCAATCCATAGACGAAGCCAAAATGCCGCGGACAACGTTTCGCTTGCGCGAACGTGATCACCGAGGGCGTGGTCGCGCGAAATGAATCGCACGACGGCAGCCCGCAAACCCAAATCCAGCAACCCCATATAGGAAGGCAAGGAGAGGACGATGGTCCAGGCTCCATAGGCAACGTTTCCAAGATGGTGAACGACAAATGGCGCAAGCAGGAAGCCGACCACGTAGGTGAGAGCGAGTGACAGCCAATTGGAGAGAATCCCGCTAATCGTCCGACGTTTCATCTTTTGCTTTCATCGTGCTAGTCAGGTCTGACAGTTGTCCAAACGCAAGGAAGCGGAGCCTTGGGTAGGATCGGACTCGCTGAAGCAATCCATGGAGGCCGGCAGGGTGATGAAATTCGGCATTTTCTAGTAGATTGGGGGATGCGAAGAAGCGAACGTCCCAGGAGGTCATTTGGCCGGTTGCCTACTTGTGATTTCCGTGCTACTTGTGTTCGGCAAAATCGATTCTCGATGAAAATCCTCACCTACACGAGTTTGTTTCCAAACAGGATGCAGCCGGCGCACGGAGTCTTTGTATACCAACGGATGGCTCACTTTGCGCGGCGCCCGGGAAATAGCGTGGTTGTCGTGGCGCCTGTTCCTTGGGTACCAAAATTCATTTCTGCTTCGAATTATCGCAAGGTCCGAGAGATTCCGCACGAAGAACAAATCGGGGAACTCACTGTCTATCACCCGCGATATCTGCTGGTACCAAGAATATCGATGCCGCTCCATGGTCTGCTGATGTTTTTGGGTAGTTGCGGCCTGGCGCGCAAACTCCAGCGCGAACATGGTTTTGCAGCCATCGATGCTCATTACGTATATCCCGACGGGTTCGCAGCCGCATTACTCGGGCGGCTCCTGGCGCTGCCAGTTGTGGTTTCCGCTCGCGGCACGGACATGAACCTGTTTCCGCGATTTCGGTTGATTCGTCCTCTGATCAAATGGACGCTGAGGCAAGTCGCGGCGGGCATTGGCGTCTGTGCTCCACTGCGCGACGAGATGTGCAAAGAAGGACTACCCCCAGAACGTGCAAGAGTGATCGGAAACGGTATCGACCTTCAGAGGTTCCAACCCGTGGATCGAGCTGAAGCCCTCCGACGACTGGGTATCCCCGAGCGCGCCACCGTGCTGGTTGCCGTCGGAGCCCTCATTCCGCGCAAGGGATTTCACTTGCTGATACCAGCGTTTGCCCGGATTGCCCGAGTGCGAGAGAGTTGCCGGCTCTATATCGTAGGTGAAGGGGATCAAAAGAAAGAACTGCAGGCACTCGCAATCCAACACGGAGTCGAGGAACGAGTCTCGCTGGTCGGCGCATGGAAAAACGAGGAATTGCGCTATTGGTATAGCGCAGGGGACCTCAGTTGCCTTGTTAGTTCGCGCGAGGGTTGGCCCAATGTGCTTCTTGAGTCCCTGGCTTGCGGCACGCCCGTGATCGCAACTCGCATCTGGGGTGTTCCGGAAGTGATCGTCTCTCCAGAGTTGGGCGTCTTGGTTGAACAAACAGTGGATTCGATCGCGCAAGGACTGACGACGGCGCTGGAACGTACCTGGAATCGGGAGACACTGATTCAATATGCCCGTTTGCGTACTTGGGATGTGGTCGCTGAAGAAGTGGAGCAATGCTTAGCCTCATGTTTACCGCCTACTGGCGGAAAATGAGATTCTTTAGCCTGGTTTCCCTGAATGGACCGCGTGACTCGAGGGTTGTGGCTACGATCCTTTTGGATTTGCCTGTTCTCACGACGCGTTGCGCCGAATTCATCGGAAGCGTATGCTGTGCTTGGCAGAGGGCCAAAATCGGACTTACCGTAGAAATGAGATGGCAAACCAAGTGCTTGCTCGATACGGTAAAAGCTGTTGTGCCGTTCCAAGCGCAACTCCGCCGCCTAAAAGACCGCGTTTCTCCCTACGTCCGTGATGCGTCGAAGGACGCTAATACCATTCAAGACGGCTTGCGTCAGATAGCATGGATCGGCGAGATTGTCCGAGATGCTGAGATTTTGGAGATTGGGACAGGCTGGCAGCCGATGATTCCGATTTTGTTCGCGCTGGCGGGCGCGAGGCGCGTATACATGGCCGATATGCACAGGCTCCTGCGTTTGGACACGTTTCGCGCAGGGCTTGATTCGATACGAGAGAATGAAGCAGAGATCGCGAAGGCGCTGAGGATATCACCAGAGGCGATTCTCCATGCAACGCGTGAATGCCAGGACATGGATTCGAGGATGCGCGAGCTTCGATTGTCTTACTTGTGCCCATGTGACTGCCGAAGCCTCCCGTTTAATGAAGCTTCGATAGATATTGTGACCTCTCGCGCGGTCCTGGAACACGTGCCATTGGATCTCATAGCTGCGATTTTCGAAGAAGCTAGAAGGGTGCTGCGCCCAAGCGGAGTAATGATCCATTTTATAGACAACTCGGACCACTGGTCGCATCGCGATCGGCGGATTACGGCGGTTAACTTCCTGAAATTTTCTGACGGAGTGTTCCGTTTGATGTGTATCAATCCCCAAAACTATCAGAACCGGTTGCGGCATAAGGAATACCTCGAGCTCTTCTCACGAACAGGCTTCGAGATCATGCGTGAAGAGAGCAAGGTGGATGCCAGCTCAATGGAGGCACTATCGAGTATGCGACTCGAGCCGCGCTTTCAGAGGTTCAGCCGGAGCGAACTGGCGGCGACCGAGAGCCTGTTCCTGGCGCGTCCGATCCGCGAGTGCGCGCGCGTTTCGTGATAGATAGAGATTTCGACGGGTGTGCGACAGCAGTAGAGCGATGGGTCTGCACATTCTGGACGGGATATGAACTCTGAGGCGATTCCCGACTCGGCCCACATCGCAGCTCCCCGAGATGCTGGCGCACTCGAAGCGACGCCGCACGAAAAACGAATTCCAGTTTTGGATGCGATCCGCGGCTTCGCCATCTTCGGAATTCTTGTTTCCAATATGTCCGGCTACAGCTATCCGTCGTATTACTTATCGGACTGGGGCTATCGCTGGGGAGGACTACCCAACAAACTGGCGTGGGAGCTGATGGCATTCGCAGTGATCGGAAAGTTTCTCACGATTTTTTCCTTTCTCTTTGGTCTGAGTTTTGCGCTTCAGCTCATTCGAACCGAGACGCGCGGGAAGGCGATCGTGCCGTTGTACACAAGAAGACTGCTTGCGCTCCTCCTTTTTGGGGCGGCGCACGCTTTTCTCATTTGGTACGGCGACATACTGCTGCTCTATGCGGTAGCGGGATTTCTGCTGTTGCTGTTCCGCAACGTGCAACCGAAAGCTCTTCTGGCTTGTTCGCTGCTTCTCCTCTGCGTTTCGTACGGGAAGTGGGAGTATCGGCTCGCTCAGGAGTACGCAAACGCCAGCGCCATACAAGTGGCGGAGGCGAGGCCACCGAGCGACACGAGCGGCGACAAGAAAGCAGAGGATATGTCGGAGCCTTCGTTTCGTGCGTATGCAAAAGGAACGTACGCCGAGATGGTGGCTCAACGGGTGCATGATGTGTACTTCAATTATCGAACAACGTATTTGTCGCTTGCACATGTTCTCTCGTTGTTCCTGCTGGGATTTTATGCCGGGAGGCGCGGGATCTTCCAGGAAAGCGAGAAACATATAGCGTTCTTTCGAAAGCTAGCGGTTTGGGGATTCTTTCTAGGGATATTGGGACAGACAGGACTGCACTATCTCTACCTGAGGTCACTTCCGAGTTGGATGATTCTATTGCGCCCGATAGCCTCCGCGATGGGCGCGCTGTCGCTCGCCGCATTCTACGTTGCGGGCCTTGTGTTATTGAGGAGAAGAGGCCCTGGGGAACGACTGCTTCGACCACTAGCGGCAGTTGGAAGGACGGCTCTGAGCAATTACCTTCTCCAGTCCATAGTGTGCACGGCAATTTTCTACAATTGTGGGCTGCGGCTCTATGGTCGAGTTGGCCCCGCGGGTGCGCTTGCTCTTGCCGTCGCCATCTATGCCGGGCAAGTTTTACTGAGCAGTTTGTGGCTTCGGCGATATCGATTTGGCCCGCTTGAGTGGCTCTGGCGCACGCTAACTTATGGGGAGGCGCAGAAGTTTCGGGCATAGGGCACCATAAAACATCAAGGCAAATAGAAGTTCCTAATTAGAGAGTTCCCTCTTTCGAAACAAACGAACCAACCATTAGAGGAGAAGAGGCGGACGATCGCAGAACCCTGATGGGGCATTTCCCTCTGGGTTATTAAATAAGGAAAAGGATGGTTGAGAAAAAGAGGCCGAGGCTCTTGTTGCACTAGAACCGAAACAAAAGGGAAAACGCCTGGCATGTGAGTGGAATGCTAAAATGTGTCACAAAGGCCGCTGAATGCGGGCCCACAGGGAAGGATAATCTGACGCAATGGGGATGAGCGAGGCAAGAACCACATTGAATCTCCGCGCTGGGGAGTGGGTCGAGGTTCGAAGCGCTGAGGAGATATTCGCCACGCTGGACGAGAAGGGCGCTTTGGATGCCCTGCCGTTCATGCCGGAAATGCTGAAGTATTGTGGAAAAAGATTCAGCGTTTTCAAGCGCGCCCACAAAACTTGCGACACGATCGAGAAAACCGGACTTCGGCGGATGAAAAACACGGTGCACTTGGAAGGACTAAGGTGTGACGGCGAACAGCATGGGGGATGCCAGGCGCTCTGCCTGATGTTTTGGAAGGAAGCATGGCTCAAAAGAGTTCAGGCAGGCAAGGAAGAGGAGGCGGCGAGCCGGAGTGCGGCGGAGACAGCGGGCCCGATCTTTGAAAATCTGATGAGGACCACACGAACGCCCTGCGAAGGTGAGATGGCGGGGCAGGAGCGGTACGTTTGCCAGGTGACAGAGCTTCTCAAGGCGTCATCGCCTCTTTCCTGGTGGGACCCGCGACAATTTGTAAGCGATTTGTGGTCGCGCAACGTCGGGCTTACGCGGTTTCTCCGAGGGGTGTTGATTTACACGTTCAATGTCATCCAGCACTACCGCCAGGGATCAACTTATCCCTTCAACTACGCGGGCCAACAAACAGGCAAAACGCCATCTGAAAAGATCGGAATACAGGCAGGCGAAGTGGTTCAAATCAAGTCGCGCGATGAAATCCTCGAGACGCTCAATAAGAACTACAAGAATCGCGGTCTCTGGTTTGACGTAGAAATGGTGAAGTTTTGCGGCGGAAAGTACCGGGTCATTCGCAGAGTGGAGAAGATCATCAATGAAAAGACGGGGCAGATGATGCCAATCCCGGGCGACTGCCTGATGCTGGACGGTGTGGTTTGCGAGGCAGACTATCACCTCTTTTGTCCAAGAAGTATTTACCCCTACTGGCGAGAGATCTGGGTAAAGCGGACAAAATAGACTTTTCTGGAATGCAAGAGATGAAAACGCGTTACCGAATCAAACCTGAAGAATTCCGCTGGAGACACCCCTCCTGAAAAGCAAGCTGAGTCTGCCCCAACCGCGATTTACGATTTCTCCCAGCTCTTCAATGAGCCTTCTTCGCCTCCAATAAGACATATGGCACAGGAACAAGAGCAGGCGAAAGCGCTCAGCCATTCCCACCGGCGCACGGAAGGATGAGCGGAGGTGGCCGAAAAGATGATGCCATTCCCTGAGGGCCGGGCGCTGCCGCCGGGCCACCGCCGGCTCGAGATAGAGCTCGAGTTGTTTCTCGTCCTTAATGCCGCTGGAGGCTGAAGGGTGAAAGCGGCGGTAAAAGAGATACTCCGGTATCAGGTAGAATTTTCCGTGAAGACACAGTTCGGCCATGAAGACGATGTCCGCACCCGGATACTTAGGAAGTCCCGCCGTTTTTCGCATGACGGCAGTACGCGTCAGACCAAAAATAGAATTGCAGAGGGTAAGATTATTGAGAAGTTGGCGAAAACGTTCACTCGCGGAAGGAGACTGCAGGTCCTGACTCTCTTCATACTGGGTTGTCAGGCCGGAGACTTCATCGAGAATCATGGTCTTCGGATAGGCCAGAACGACGTCGGGACGGTGATCGAGAATGGCGACGCAGCGTTCGAGAAACTGCGGCTCGCAAAGATCATCATGTGCGGCGTACTTGAAATATTTGCCGGAAGCCAATTCCAGTACGCGCGCATAATTGCGGGCGATTCCCAAATTGGCTGGATTGCGATGGTAGCGAACGCGAGGATCCCGGCGGACGTAGTCGCGGCAGATGGCTTCGGTTTCGTCGGTGGAAGCGTTGTCGCAGATGACGATCTCGAAATCGGTGTACGTCTGCGCAAGAAGGCTGTCCAAGGCTTTAGCGGCAAACTGGGCACCGTTATAAACGGGAACCCCGATGCTCACACATGGAGTTCCTGGACCAGCAGAGGATTTGACGGGATCTTTAGACATGGTGATTACATTGATCCTCGACTTCACAATATCACTTGGAGACCAGGCTGTCTCGCACCTGCATTCGCGTTGGGGACCGAACAACGATGAGATGATCGCAGCAGGCAACAGGCCAGGAATTGACGGGAGAGTGTACCGCAAACCATTTCTAGGAGCATACAAAGACAAGTTGCCTGTTTACTTGAATGGGCTTACGCCACTTAGCTAACTCTTGCGACATTGCGGCCAAAAGCCTGCATGAGCGGAGAGGCCCGGATGGTCGTCCTGGCTGCACGGCATGCTCAGTCGACCGCAAATCGCCCTTCACAGATCTCCCAATACCGGTTGTAGAGCAGGGCAGTTTCCAGGACGTACGCAAAGTCGCGCAGATTGGTGCGATAGGCGAACCAGGCCAATAGAAACCTAGATCTTTGAAGCAGGGGCGAGGGGAATCCGTTGTTTCGCAGCAATGACTGCGCTCTGTGGAGGAGCGCGAGCTTCAACCTTGTCTGTTCTTCACCGACATTTTTGAGGTCCCACTGAGCGCCGAGCCCCTCCGGCATGGGCAAGGGGCAGGGTTCGTGACCGGGATAGGATTGCCAGGGTACCGAGTACACTGGTTGGGGGAACAGAAAGAGCCACTTATTGTAGAAACGATGAAGAATGCGGAGATCCAGAGGCACAGCCATGATAGATGCAAGAAAATCGCTATCAAAAAAAGGCATCAAGAATTCGACGCGATGGAGATCCGTATCCTCAAACTGGCGAGCGAGATGGCGCCGCTGGTCGTTCAGGAGCAGGAAAACATGCAGTGCTATGCCCGGATCTTCGCAATGGATATCATCGAACTCCTCCTGCATTCCCCGAGCTGGGACATCAGCGAGCTCGGCATAGAGATGCGGTTTTAGAAGGCCACGAATGACGCGCCTTTTTTGGAGAAATTCGCGGTATGCCAGAACGGATTCTCCCCTTCGAAGCAGTTCCACAGCCTCCAAAGTAATATAAGCATGGCCCATGCCGACACTGCCCCCATCGCCCGACCAGATTAGGAGAGGCCGCTCTGGCGGCCATTTCTTTCGGTGTTCGTGGATCTCCCAAGCTGCCTTCATGCGATCAAAGAATCGCGCGTCGCCAACCATCATTTTCTCGATGTGGTGGAAAGTCGCCATCCGACGGGAAAAATCTTCGCCGAACACTCGGTCTTGAGTATCGGGAAAAGAAAAATTGAGGGTGTGGACCTTATCCGTCTGCCCGCAGAGGGCAGCGACCATGCAGCGAGAGTCCAGGCCACCGCTCAAGAATGCGGAAACAACTTTGTCTCCGTGTAGTCTTCGGGCAACCGCAACCTGAAAGCGATCGTAGGCGTGACGTAAGAGTTCGGGTTCTGGATCGCGCGAAACGGGAATCGAGTCCCAGCGCCAGTACTGCGTTGCGGAATCCTTGGCTTCCCCAAATCGAATCACTTCCGCCGCACGGATTGTACGGATATCCCGGTAAGGCGTGCGCACGCCGAGCGGGAAACCAAAGCAGGCGATCTCCGTAACGGCACGAAGATCCATCACCTTGGGAACAAATGGCAGAACCTCCAGAATGCGGAGGGCTGTAGCAAAGACAACAAAGGAGTGATCCGACCAATAGTAGATGGGGCGCAAACCTAGTTTGTCAGCAATCAGATGGAGAGCTGGCTCCTGGGGGCAGAAATACGCAGCGGCAAAAACTCCCTGAACCTCCTTGAGGATATCCCAGGTGCCCGCATCCCAGGCGATGTGAAGTTTCTCAAGGTCGCGCGAGCGGTTCGTTTCGGCGGCGGTGCCACTTGAGGCGAGGAGAGGTTCCCCCGCCAGCATGGCCACACTGCCGTTAGGATCAGTGCGAAACGCTGGATACTTGTAAGCTCCCGAATCGGTCTTCAGAAGAAATGCCCGATCGCTCTCAAAAGAGGAAATGGACTCACCGGGGTAGCGAGAAATAGTTTGCCTTAGTGCCTCGCGCCATGCCGGATCGAGCTGCGTTCCCTGCCGCCGATTGAAAATCCCCGCCAAAACACTCATCGGATGCCAACGCCTTCGCTCATCAAGAAATCAAGTAGCCGAACGTACGTCACTCAGATTCCTCCTGGCTTTGGTGTGGCGCTCATCCGCGGCAACCACTTCCAGCGACCTTGGAGAATCTCCGTAAGGTCCCTTCGAAAGCTGACAACCACAGTAAGCAGGTAGAGCGGAAGAATGGCGATGATCTGCAAAAAGAAATTGTACAGCCGGGTTACGGGCCAGTGCCGTTCCACCAGAAAGCACGCGATCCCGAATGGGATTACGGTTAGGGCCGGCCGCACCCAACTTTCCAACATGTACTTCAAAACTGGCACACCGACGACTTGACTGATGTACCGAGGCCAGAGGATGACCTGAGTAAAGAGGCTGGGAATGACGGTGCCGATGGCCACGCCGTAAATGCCGATGCGCCGAGCCAGAATAATACTAATTGTGAAATTTGCCACCGCCTCTCCCGCAAGCATAATGGCAAAACGCTTGTGCTTGGCGAGCCCAAAAACAATGTTGATGCTGGTTGAGTTCGCCACCGTAAATACCTGGGAGAGCAGGAGGATTTGGAGGACACGCCCTGAGACCTGCCCATACTGCTCTCCCATCCAAAGGCGGATGAAGGTTTCACCGCGGAAGAACAGGGCCACTTGAATTGGCAGCGCCACCAGAATGGCAATGCGAGTTCCCTGCTTCAGGAGAAGGCGAAGCATGTCCAACTTGCCCGAGGCTTCGTAGTTGCTCGCCAGCGGCATAAAGGTCGAAGTGAGAGAGGAAACCACGGTGCGCAAATACTCTATCAAGGAGCCGCCTATGGAATAGAAAGTAACGGCGGCCACGGAAACGAAGGCCCCAACAACCAGATTGTCCGTGTAGTAGATCACCTGGCCAAAGATATGAACGAGAAAGACCCAAATACTGTAGCCCGCGAACGCTTTCATGATGGTCTTCTCAGGCTGCTTCAATGAAATCCTGAGTTCAGGGTAGCTACGGAAACAAAGCCACAACTGGACCAGGTTGATGACCAGAACGACCGCTAGTTCCCATACGGCCAGGCCAAGAATTCCGAAACCGTTTTTGAGGACGAACACAACACCGGAGGCGCGGAGAATCGTTTGGGCGATGGAGAGTTCGCTAATCAGATCAAAGCGATGAAGTGCGGAGAGCGCTCCACCGAAAACGCCGAAATAGAGTGTTGTCGCGACGCTGGTTCCGCCAAGAATGATGGCCCATTTCGCGGCGGTCTGCGTCTCGAGGGGAATGGCAAAAAGACGGTTAATCAAGAAGGCGAAAACGACGCTGAAGAGGATGGCAGCAAGGGAGACCCATTGACGCAACCAGAGTGCGCCAGAAACAGCCCGCCCTGATTCGGCGTGGTCACCGAGAGCGTGGCTGCGGGCGACAAATCGAATTACAGCGCCACGCAGCCCGAGGTCCAACAGCCCCATGTAGGAGGTCATGGCAACAACGAGCCCCCATACACCGTAGGCCACAACACCAAGGCGGTGCACAATGAAGGGAGATAAGAAGAAGGTGACGGCAAAACCGAATCCCAGCGCGATCCAGTTCCAGAAAACGCCGCGTGCCGTTTGCCCAGTTTTGCTCATCTTGAGGGTCTGGAGAATATCCTATTGCAATCGCGAAGCGAAACTACATCGCCCCACATTAATTCTCCATTATGCCCGAGAAGCAGAATTCGCCGGATGCATTTTTAATGAAACGCGCACAGTCTGTATCGTCCCAGACTCCCGTAGATGCGTAGATGAACTTGAGCGGGCCGCCCACTACCGGGCGTGACTAGAGAGACTCAGTTTTTCCAGGACTTGCGAATAGGGCGGGCCTAACCGATCAGCCATAACGGACGCAATTCGAAAAACGAGAGTATCCCAGTCGTAGCTTCGGGCGACCTGTTGACGCGACCGGCGTGCTTCCAGGGAATTTGCTCTTGGGCCAAGTCCTGCTTCGATCGCTGCCAGCCATTCATCTCTGGATCGAGGCAACGCGACAACTCCATCAAATTCCTTAAGCGCAGGCAAAGGAGTTCCAACTGTGTAACGGCCGCTTGCAAGATATTCATGAACTTTGAGAGGGTAAATATATTTTGTGTAGCCGTCTTCACGGTACGGCATCAGACAAACGTCGAAGTGCTGGGGGTACGCGCTTATTTCCGAAGTCGTCTTGCTGCCAAGAAACCAAACGTTTCGGCAAGAACTAAGTTGACTTACCCAGGAAGCCAGTCCCTCATGCTGATTAACTGCACCAACGAAGACGAAATTCCAATCCGGTCTTTTGATAGCGAGATGAAGCAAGAGATCCCAATCGAGTTGTTTTTTCATCCAACCCGAATACCCGATGCGGGGATGGGGGATGACCGCGATGTCGGGGGGCTCGCGAACCGGCCCAGAGAATGCAGCGAAGTCCACGCCGTTGGGAAGTTGAACTGTCCTAGGGTTGAACTGGCTTTTTTTCTCCATCAGTGCCTGGGAATTGATAAAGACTTGTCCCACCGTCTCGATCAAACGCCGTTCGGCCTCCAGGACCGGTTGTTCCACCGAGGAAAATGTATATTCATCATCCATGTGATAGCAGGTCAGGTCCGCCGGGAGAAGTTCCATTGCATAAGAGAATTCCGGCCGCCAAAGATACAGAATGATTTTCTGGCAGCCTTTCCGCCGCAGCCGATCGCGGGATTTTTCCAGCCTAAGGCGATCCGTCCATTTGGCTAACCAAGAGGGTCCATAGAACTTCGGGAGCCAAAATTCGGCATTGTAGGCTTCAAAACCGGGCGGTGCAGCGGGGGGATCAGAGCGTGTCCCTCCAAGTCTATCGAAAACTCGAGTCCAATGCGCAGGTGGATTCACCCAAACAACATGAAAATACTGGGCCAGCCGAGAGATAATTTGGTGGCGGGGCTGCCAACGGTGATTCCATTCGTCTGCCACGAGGGCGACGAGACCAACTTCGGGTAACGCAGGCGTTCGTGTAGGCATAATTGCTATCGTAAGATGCCAAACCGAATGCAAACGTTTGATGCAGACAAGGCTAGCGCCTACTCTCAAGAATTCGTAAACTGGACAACATGCCTTGGGCTGGAGCGAGGGTCCATCGGCTCCCGACGATCATGGAGTTGAGTATGGAGGCTGGATACAGCGCGATTCTTTGCGAGCAATCCATGCCGGTCCGCCTAGGCCCATGGGCGGTCTTAGCTTTTCTCGGGCATTGGCGGTTCAAACGCCGCGCTGCGTCAGATTCGACATTCAAGCGTTCCCCAAAAAGGCTCAAGGGAGTCGTTCGAATAGCTGAAGGATGCGTTTCGCGTTGTGATCCCATGTAAATTCTCGATCCACAATTGTCCGCCGGGCCCCATGACTAATGCGCTCGCGGAAGGCCTCGTCGTCGCACACTCGTTCGACGGCACGGCCGAGAGATTCGGGTACAGTCGGGTCAAACAAAACGGCATTTTGACCGTCCACCAGGACTTCGCGAATGTTGGGCATGGAGGGAGCGACAATCGCGCAACCCAGGGCAAGATACTCGAAGAGTTTGAGCGGCGAGGCGTAGGCGACAACCGCGGGCTGCAGTGCCACATCATAGGCCGCAATATGACGGCTGACGTCATCCCTCTCTACCACTCCCGTAATGGTCAATGCATCACTCACTCCTCGTTCGCGGGCACGTTGCTCCAAACTGGCGCGCGCGGGGCCGTCTCCTGTAATCAGCAAGTGTCGCGGCGTTGACCCCGGATGTGACGCCAGCCAGTCAACCACATGGTCGAGTCCGTGCCAGTCACGGACGAAACCGGTAAAACCCAGGACAAGTTTTCCTCCGAGACCAAGATCTTCTTTGGCTTTCCCGCGATCGAGGTGTGCCTGGAATCGTTTGAGGTCAACACCATTTGGAATCACGACGATGCGCGAATCCGGCACGCCGGCTCGCCTTAAGTGATCTGCCAACACTTGAGTAACAGGAAGCACGAAGTCCGCAGCCCGCCAGACGTATCCTTCGCTCCACCTTGCTAGCCGCGTGAGCCGAATACCGTCGTACCGGCTGCGTTCTTCGAAGAGCGGGGCATTCACTTCTAACAAGAAGGGAATGCGCAACATCTTGGCAACCCATATTCCCGCCGGGAAGAAAAGACTATACCTTTCATAAACTCCATCGGGGCGATGCCGTAGAGCCGCCTTCCACAAGCGGAGAAAGGCTGGAATCGCATAGCCGAGTTCCAGCATCTCGTAGACAAATTTGGGGAGATGTTTCTTTAGCGAGGCAACTATGCCCGCCCCGGACCCAAACTCCTCTTTTTCAACCGCCCTCGGTCCGACCAAAATGATCTGGTGTCCCATGCGCGCAAAGGCAGCCGTCAATTCCTCGAGATGCACGTACTGGCCGTCTTTGGAGCGGATGCGGTGGTGATAAAGGATCTTCATGGGATGGTTCGCCGAAGACTGTGGGATCTTCTCTATGAGCTGCGGTGAGATACTACTACCCTTGGCTTCAGAAGTTTTCCTTGCCCGCTGCAACAGCTTTCGGATCCGATCCCCCAGAATGCCCCACGGCCACTTTCAGGGAATTGTCGACCGGGTCGCGGTAAACGATATAGACAGTACCGCTGGCATCAATAGCCATGGAGGGCCAGCGTGGTTGATTGCCACCGACGGTAACCAGTTGGACTCGCCAACTCGTGCCGTCCCATACTGCGTGCTTGATGGCCCCGGAGTCTTCATAGCAGATGTGCAACAAGCCTTGGCCATCGACCATCAGCGTGCTCCGATAAGCGCTCCAAGCATTGGACGGGGCAGTATGATCCACGATCTCATTTATCCATCGGCCTTCCCGTTTTCTGGCAATCTTGAGCAGACTATCGTTGTAATAGCTGATGATTGGGCTTCCCTGCTTATCGAGAATGAGAGAACTGCCTAGCCCTCGGTTAAAGGAGCCGTTGTCTTTGAAGTTCCGCGAATCAATTACACTGATGTCCCAACGATTCGATTCCAGCGCAGCGAAACGAAGTTCTCCGCCGGCAAGTGAAGAATAGCTGAGGCGCGGACTCCCGGTTCCATCGAGCGCAAGCGAATTCCACTTGCCAGTTTCAAAGTCAAAATCAATGGTCCGGGCAAGCCATACTCCATCCTGCTTGACGGCATGCCGAATGTGGTTGAAGGTCGATCCGTCTGCATTGTGAGTTTGATACCAGATAACGTGTGGCGTCCCGTTCGAGGCGATCGCGATGGAGCATGAGTACTCCAGGAGGCTGGTATTAGCGCCGATTGACTCCGTTTTCCACTCATGTCCGTCAAACGAACTGTACTTGAGCGGTCCAGGCGTAAAACAGATCTGCGGATTGCCGGCGGAATCCAGCGCTATCCCCGTCGTTTCGTTGCCAGGCCCGCCCCCGGCATCGATCAACATGGTGTACCACTTCGGCGCGCCCGCCGAACGAAACGCATACATCACGCCTTTTCCTTCGTGAATGTAACTTACATGTATGTTCCCCTGCCTGTCGGCAATGATTGCGGGGAATTTTCCCAGGGAATCGATCAACTCCGTCTGCCAACTCCATGTTTGCCCTTGCGCTCCCGACGTGCTCGCAAATGACAACCCGAGCACAGCCACAGCCAGTCCAAAAAAGAAGGAGGTGCACGTTCCGTGCGCCGGCACGCTTGTTTTATGTACCTTGAACATATCCCAGTCCTTCTCGCCGGAATCCCAGCCCGTGACGGCCTCAGTATGCCGGCACTTCTTCCATCTCCACAGAATCCATGGGCGCTTCTTCCTGCGGCTGCGTCAGCAATTTTCTGATTTCATTTCGGTACAAGATCTTTAGAATGATAGTGCACGCCACCAGCTGGTAGAAAAGATCGAAGTATGCTCGCCCAAGAAATGCACCACTAACCAGAAAAGCGTAAAAGCCGCCTTCCACTCCATTCGCATATGGGGCTATCCACCGCAGGAAGGGAGACTGTCTCGCCAATTTTTGCAATTTTCGCAAAGAGACCACGCAGGCTCCGATTAGCGATAGAAAGATGCAAAGACCAACAAATCCTTGCTCCCCCAGGATCTGGAAGTAGATGCTGTGAGGGCCGGAACTGAGGGCACCACCTGGGAGCGGCTCTTTGGAATACCGAGCAAACATCTCGGGCGCAAAACTCTCCATGCCGCCCCCGGTTAGGGGATAGGCTTGCGCAACGTTCCAAGCAAATTTCCAGCTAACCAACCGCTGTTGACCTGACTGATCAATTTTGCCGGCCACCAGAGTGTCCATGCGATCCTGCCACCGCTCCGGGGCGTAGGCCAGAACGAGCATTCCCCCCAGCAACAGAAGGGCCCCACCCAGAAATATGCGACGTGTCTTTACGACGATGACAGCCAAGACTGTGGTCAGCCCAAGAAGGGCCCCTCTCGAATAGGTAAGCAGCACCACTAAGACGCCTGCGATGAAGCACCCTCGAAGTAGCAAGCGAATCTTACGGTTGGTCTCCTGGCTTGCCATAAAAAACATCAGGGGAAGCGCGATGTTCATCGCCAGCCCTAAGTCGTTGTTGTCTGCCACAAACGATTCTGGAGGTCCCCACACGCGGAAGTCTCCACCCGTTCGAAACCCGAAGAACGCTCCCTTAACGGCCAATGCCCCAAAACTGAATACCGTCACGAGCAGGAGCAACCGCAGGCGTTGCGGAGAATTCGTCAACAACACGGTAAAGCCGATCATCAACAGTATTTTCGTGATCGTGATGAGCTGGTCCTGACCATCTGCCGCGTGCATGCTTAAAAGAGGGACCAGGGTGGCGTGAAAAAGGGTGACACCAAACCATACCCAAAGGAGAAGGAGAAGCACGGTCTCGCGCGTAATGATGTTCCTATTCCGCTGTTTCGTAAAGAGTGTGCCTGCGATCGTCGGAACCGCCAGAGCAAGAGCCACTGGAAAACTGTAAGCCACTCCCCAAGTGAAGCGGTGCGGGTTGAAGTATGCTACCCAGGTCCACATCAAGACGCCGAAAAACGGATTGATAAATGCCGCGGGCACGGATCCAAGGATGATGGCGAGGACAATGTAATCCCGCATGCTTTATCTACCTTCTCCGCGGGTCATGGCGCTGGCAGCCAGCTGGGACGCGGATAGCGCGGCCGGTATCGACGGGGCACTTTCCCCCCACAAGAAGAGATCGTTCAGCCAGTAGGCAAAGAGCGGTAGATGAGCCTGCTCGCCGATGGAGACCCGTCGCAAGGCATAGCGATTTGCTCCCTGGCGATTGGTACCTGACACCATGGTTGCTGCGGAACGGTACCCGCAGGAGCTAAGATCCAATTCCGTAACTCCGGCACAATCGGCAGGCTGCCCAAAGGGAAAAGCAAAGTCTCGGATGGGCTGTCCCAGTCGCATTTCAAGAATCTCGCGAGATTCGCGTAATTCTCGGACTCGGATTTCCTGGTCAAGCTGAGACATAACCGGGTGAGTCACAGTATGGGAGCCGCAATCAATTCCGTCCGCCTGCATGATTCGCAATTGTTCCCAAGTCAGCATGCGCCGTTGTAACTCTGCTTCAGGAACCGGCAGGCGCCTGTTCAAGTCTGAGCAGAAATCGCGACGTTTTGAATCTGGTTGCGTGCGCAGCCAGCGCACGATGGTCTCAGCGGCCTCCAGGCGGGCCTTGGCGTTTTCGAGGTGAATCTCCGTAGGCACGTCAAGATCTACGGTGATCGTTTGCGCCGGATAGACGCGCAAGCCCAGGAAGAGACGATCGTACCAAGGCGCCATCCCCGTCTCAATCGCCTCGGCAATCGCAAAGATCGTGGCTCGAATTTCATATTTTCTAAGTATTGGAAATGCGTGGACAAAAAGATCGCGATAGCCATCATCAAAGGTGACGGCAACAGCCGGACCGGCTGAAACCGGTTTTTCCAATTCTCCGAGCATTTGAGCTAGAGACAAAACGCGGTAATGCCGCCGGAGGTAGCGCATTTGCGCTTCAAAGATTTGAGGCTCGAGCGTGGAATAAAGCGGAACGCCCTCGACTCCGATACGGTGATAGCACAAGATTACGAAGCGCGGTTCAGCACGTCGCGGCCTGAGAAATGACGTGGACGACCCGGACAATTCCCATCCGTGGGCAACGCCGCGCATCGCAGACAGCAGACGGGAATAGTAGATCGCACTCGCCAGTTTCTCCCGCCGAGTCAATCCCTTCCTCCTCCATCCGAGTTTTTGATCAGCGTCCAAGGACACCTTCTTGAACTCTTTCGAGATGCCTTCGATGCCAGAGTTCCAGAGCCACGATGTACCAAAGCGCTTCACCGTAGTACGCCGTGTTCTCGCTCCGGTGGAGGCTCGCGAGCCGGTCGAGGAATTCAGGGCGAAAGTAGCCCCTGCTGCGGGTTCGCGAGTCATGCAAAACATCCTGCAACAAGGATGCAAGCTGTGGCTCTTTCAAGAACCAGTGGCTCAAGGGGACGCCGAAGCCGTGCTTCTTCTTATTAAGCACCTGGTCGGGCAGGATTCCATACATGGCCTTTTTGAAGATGTAGCGTTTCCTAAACCCCCGCAGCTTGAGCGAGGAGGGAATTCTGGCAGCCATTTGAACGAGCTCAGCGTCGAGCATAGGATAGCGAACACGGACGCCGCTTAGCTCAGCGGTTCCCGACACTTTTCGCAAATCGTTGTCAGCGAGAGTCAGTTTCAGATCAAGGTACATCAGGCGGTTGAGCTCGCTGGCCGATGCTGGCCGATGGAAATGCTGGTTGGCAACATCCATCCAATGTTCAGGCGGAACCTGCTGGAGAAAAGTTGGGTCGAAAATCTCTTCAGGACGAAAGCTGAAATAAGGCCCGTAGGAGAAAATGCGCTGCGGGTTCGGGATATTAGCGCGCCGGAGATAGCGCTTCGGAAGCCCCAAGGAACTCTCGCCATCCGGCAGTAAGGATGCCAGCGGTTCGATGAATCTCCGTCGTATCCAAGCCGGCACGTCATGGTACATCGAGAAATACCTGTCGCTTGCATAGCGCTCATTGCCTGCAAAAATCTCGTCGCCGCCATCACCAGCAAGCAGAGTTTGTACGCCAGATTCACGCGCCATCCGGGCGCACGCAAAAGCGCCGAAGGCGGACGAGTTTGCGAAAGGTTCGTCATAATAAGCGAGTATCTCCTGCAATGCGGCAGCAGCATCGCCAGGCACAAGACAACGCTCATGGTGGGAGGTGTGAAAACGATTCGCAGTGATGCGCGCGTAGCCAACTTCACTGTAGCGCTCCTCGCCGAAGTAAACCGAAAACGTATGCGCAGGTGACGAGCGCTCCGACATGAAAGCCACGACACTGGAACTGTCTGTTCCGCCACTGAGATAGGCGCCTGTCGATCCTGGCTCACAGCCCTCGAGCTGGCGATGCACAGCCGCGCGCAGGCCTTCGCGCACCTCGTGGATCCAGCCTGCTTCATCCAGAGAATGATCCTCACTGTAAGCGACGTCCCAATAGCACTCCTGATGAACAGCCCCGTTTGAAAAGCGCAGAACATGTCCGGGGCTCAGCTTGTAGATACCTTCAAATGCGGTCAACGGAGCTGGTACAACGCTGAATAACAAATATTGCATTAGAGAGGCATGATTTGCGCCGGCAGGCTCCTGTTGCAGCGCACGAATCGCACTCGGGCGCGTTGCGAAGATTAGGCCAAGTTTCTCTTGAGTCCAGCAAAGACTGCCGATTCCAATACGGTCGATTGCCAAGAGAAGCTGTTGCGAAGATTCGTCCCAGACTGCCACGGCGAATGCGCCTTCAAGATCTTGCAAGAAATCCTTGCCGCGCAGACGGTAAAGCCAACAGAGCTGCTGGGCTAGTGACAATCCCTCAATCGGCGCACCCTCGGTCTTGAGCTTTTCAATCCAACGCCCCACACGGAGGAGGTCGGCATCTATGGCCAAGCGTACGCCAGGGATCTCACCAACCTGCTGACCTGCCCACCGAGGCACTACGCCCATGGATGCGGATGGGCCAACGACGCATCTTTCATCCCCATCCCCGGCGAAAGTCAAACTGGGGTACATCGCCGTGAGGTTCATTCGGCTCGCTGGCGTTCCCGGAGCGCAGATGCCACATATTCCGCTCATAGTCCGTTTCCGTTCAGAAATGCCTGCTGCCATTTACGGTACATCAGAACAGACCAAAGATGAGCCGAACGGTCATAGACTTTCCTTTGATGTTGATCCCAGATCTTACGCACAAAGCGCAAATCAAGTATGCCGTCGGGTGAGTCGAAAATCGCGGCGTGGGCCATCTCCTTCAATTCCTTGCGAAACCAGCGATCGAGCGGAATGGCAAAGCCCTGCTTCGGCCGATGGAGAATATTGTCAGGCAAAGTGGGCGAGAGCGCTTTTTTGAAAATATATTTTGTCTCGCGGCCGCGAAGCTTCAGAGAAGACGGAATCCGCGCGGCGAGCTCCATAAGGCGATGGTCCAGGATGGGCGCTCGCACTTCAAGCGACACCGCCATGCTCGCGCGGTCCACTTTCGTCAGGATGTCGTCTGTCAGGTAGGTCTTGATATCTACGTACTGAATACGTGAAAGTGGATCTTCGGTTCCGGCACGGTCGTAGTAATGACGAAACACTCCTATCGAATCGTAACCGGCTAGTTGAGCCTGAAATTCTTGCGTGAAGACGTGCGCCTTCTCCGCTGGACGAAAGATGGACACGGAGTTGAAATAGCCCTCCAAGGGCGTACGTGCAAGGCTCTGAAAGGTGGCCTTAGCTCGAAGGAACCGCGGCGCCCATGCCAGCGGCGGATACCATCTCCCCAGCGGGCCAAAAATCGTTCTACGCAAGCCGGCAGGCGCTACACCGCGCATCCGGTTTTCCATCTGGTCAAACACATAGCGGCGATAACCGGCGAAGTTCTCGTCCCCGCCGTCGCCTCCCAACGCCACCGTCACACGTTGGCGCGCTACAGCCGAGACATAGTAAGTTGGGATCGCGGAAGAATCCGCAAACGGTTCGTCAAAATGCCAGGCGAGCTTGTCTACGATGCCCGTGGCATCCGGACGAACGATTTGTTCGTAGTGGTCGGTGGAAAACTGGCGCGCCACTGCTCGCGCGTAGTCAGCTTCATCATATTCTTTCTCTTCAAACCCAATCGAACAAGTCGTTACAGGCTTATTCATCAGTTGGCTCATCGCCGCAACCACGGCGGATGAATCAACTCCTCCGCTCAGGAAAGCTCCGAGTGGTACATCGCTCATAAGTCGCACTCGAGTTGCTTCACAGAGCGCGTGGCGAACTCGTTCGCACCATTCCTCCTCCGTGTGGCTCTCGGTTTCGGCGAACGAGAGATCCCAATAGCACGCTTCCCGAATCTGGCCTCGTTCGGCGATCAAATAGTGACCGGGACGAAGTTTGCGCACTGCGCGATACACGGTTTTCGGCGCGGGAATATACCCAAGGGAGAAATAGTCGGACAGCCCTTCTCTGTCTATGTCCTTGTCTATGCCTCCGGCTGCTAGGAGTGCCTTCAATTCCGAGCCGAATACGATTCGATTTCGGTCCGCCGCGTAGAAGAGCGGCTTCTTTCCCACCCGGTCGCGTGCTAAGAGCAGGCGCCGACGCGGAGCATCCCAGAGAGCGATAGCAAACATCCCGTGAAGCTTCGCGATGCAGTTCTCACCGTACTCCTCGTAAAGATGGACGATTGTTTCCGTATCCGAGTGCGTAGCGAAGCGATGCCCTTTTGCGTCCAGTTCTCGGCGTAGCTCCGGGTAGTTGTAGATCTCTCCATTAAGCATGACCCAGAGCGTTCCGTCCTCGTTGGAGATCGGCTGGTGCCCGCCGGCAACGTCGATAATGCTCAGACGTCGAAAGCCGAGACCGACTCCCTCGCCGAGAAAAACACCATCGTCATCCGGTCCGCGATGGAGAATCGTCTGATTCATTCGGTCGAGAAGCTGCTTTGGGAGAGCTTCCCTCCGCTCGTATTCGAAGATGCCGCAGATTCCGCACATATCTTGATATCACCGCCCCGCCGACCAGCCGCGACGCGCTGCAAGGCTCATATAGAGCCGTTCATATGCTGCTAGCATCTGGCTCAGTCCAAATTCTGTCTGCGCTCGCTGGCGCGCGGATTCCCCAAGCTGTTGGCAGAGACTCGGACTTTTGGCCAGGAGCGCGAGTTTCGTGCCGAGCGCGGCGACGTCGCCAGGAGAAAAAAGGAAACCGGTCGTTTCATCCTGTACCAATTCCGGGTTGCCGCCAACTCGCGTAGCAACGACCGGCACCCCAGATGCCATTGCTTCGAGAAGAGTATTTGACATTCCTTCACAGATGGAGGATTGAACAAAAACGTCCATAGCGTTGTAGAGCACTGGCAAGTCGTGGCGTTCACCTAGGAAAATGGCACGTTCACCCAATTGTGAGGCTCCCTGCTCGAGGGCTTTGCGCTCGGGCCCTGCGCCGACGACCAGGACGGAAATGTCATAGCCCATTTCGAGAAGCTTAACTGCTGCTTTCAGTACAGTTGGATAGCTCTTGATCGCAACCAGTCGCCCAGCCATGCCGATGACAAAGCGACCTTCCGGAAGGCCGAATTGTTCTCGGATCAAACGCCGATCGGTAGTACGTGGGGCAAATCGATTAGTGTCTACTCCGTTGTAGATGGTGCTGATTCGGCCGTTGTTCCAGCCAACCTGGCGTGCGTGATACGAACTCAGGTCGCGACTCACGGCGAATACGGCATCTGCCATGTGATAGAAGCCTCGGCGAAGCAAACGTCGCCGCAATGGCAGCCCCTTCAGCATGTCCAATTCGTATCCATGTTCGCTATGAATCGCCACAGGAACATTGGTCCAGCGTGCCGCTGGGATGGCTTCAATTGCGCCCCAATTTCGGCTGTGAACAATATGCGGTCGCCATGCCCGAAAGATCCGGCCGAGTCGTAGAATCCCCATCTGGCTTCCCTCTGAGGCCCCCCCTGCATGGAAAATCCGGCCGCGGAGTGCAGCAGAATTTACGAGTTCTGTGTTGGAGCCGCGCATGACACAAATGCGACTGTCAAATTGCGTTTGAGGAAAGCCGTTTACTACCTTCAGCACTCCGTACTCCGTGCCTCCTGTGTCGAGATGATCGAGCACGTGCAAGACACGCAGCGGAGGAGGCTCGTATTTGTTTGGCGATTGGTCGAGAGCCGCGGCGCCGCCATGGGCCGCAGGTGATACGTCAATGGAGTCTTCAGTTCGCAACAACATAATCCTTCGCCTCGTCTGAAACGCCGCCACCTGTGCTCGCAATTTCACTAATCCAGCGGTCGAGAGGCTTTAGATTGGTTTCCCAGTTGTATTGCCGCTCCACGAATTCTTTTCCACCGGATCCTCGTCTCATTTCCGGGTTTTCCAGCAGGCGCCTCACGGCCTGGGCAAACTCTTCCGCCCCCTCGGCAACGAATAGGAGTTCCTTCTCCCCAGCCCCGACCGCGCGCGCAGGACGTGGAGTCGCAACAACCGGCAACCCAATCGACAAGGCTTCGAGGATCTTATTCTGCACACCCTGGCAGATGCGGAACGGCGCTACGGCAGCAATTGCATGCTCGAGGTATGGCTGTACTTCAGGAACGGCTCCAATCACCACGGTGCCAGGCCATGCGGCCAATCGGCGCACGCGCTTTGACGGATTCCGCCCTACAATTGCAAATCGTAGTTCTGGATGCGTCGATCGAATGAGCGGCAAGATTTTCTCGGTGAAATAGCATGCAGCGTCAACATTTGGCAGGTAATCCATCTGGCCAACGAAGACGACATAGTTGCCCAGCGAAGCAATCTCCTTCGGCGTTGCCGCGGAACGTGGCGTTGCCGCGGAGACTCCGTTCTGCAGCGCCCGGACGCCCAACGCTCCTTCGGGATCTATCGTTTCAACTTCGAGCGGCGTAGAAACCAGGCTCAGTCGCGCGGAACTTGCCACTGCTCGCTCATATGCTCCGAGTTTGCGTGCCTCTCTTTCGTAAATCCAGGACATTGGGAATTTGGTATGACGCGAATACTGGGCCCATTTGGATGCGTCGCTATCGACAAAATCCACGCAGACTGGTATTTGGGAGCAATCTGTGACATAGGGTGCCATCGCCGAGCAATACACAAAAATTGCGTCATATTTTGTTCGCGACAGCGCCCTGCGCACGGCCTTAGCCATCGAAGCTGATCGATAGTAAGCCGTGGTAAAGGGCTCGCCAGTCAGGAGGCTCGCCGCTGCGCGTGCCATGGAAACACCCCGATTCAACCGCTCAAGGTAGATCTCGCGGCACAACGGCGCGAGCGCCGCGCGGCCCACCGACTGCTCCTCCGCATCCGCGAAAGCAAACAAATCCACAGTATGCCGCTGTGCCAGGAAGCGTAGTTCCTGATAGGCACGGATTTTTTCTCCCTTGTCCGGCGGATAAGGAATCCGATGCGAAAGAAAGAGTATGTTCATGGGAACCAGCGCACAACGTGCGGGCCAAGTCGCGCCGCCAGCGCCGGTGGCAGTTTGCTCCAAACGTTTGCCGCGCGTTCGAATTTTGGATTCAAGGGTGTAAAGTTCGGAACGCTCTTTCGCTTCACGAGATACATTTGATAGTCGAGGGGCCGCGCGACCATGTTCCATTGTGTCTTGAAGGCGTAAGCTCCGGTACCTTGCTTGCTTCGTCCAAAATCGAATGTGCGCACTCCCTCCGCTGCGCTCCGGGCCATGAGTTCCCAATACAAAAGATTGTTGGCCGCTAGTCTCGGCGCTTCCGGTGACGCGCCGGCGTAATACGGTAGAATCGTGTCGCGAAACCGGAACGAAAACACCGCTGCGACCGGTCCGAGCTTGGAGGACAAGACCAGCACGTCCGCAAGAGTCTTGAATTCACCGATGAGATTTTCAAAAAACCGCAAGGGAAGCGCAGGAGTGCCGAGACGGTGCATGCTCTGTAGGAAGAGTCTGTAAAATGCCGGCGTTCCTTGAACGCCGCGCTCGACGCTCATCTCGTTCTTCTGAGCTTTCCGGATCATGTAGCGCGTGTCGCGCGGGAGACGTCGAAGCATTTCTTCTGGATTTGGATTCAGTTCGCCGCAGAATGTGGTGTAGAGCTTGTTGGGATGAAACTCCGGGAATAGCTCGCTTTCCTGCTGGCGTAGTTCCAAGTGCTGAACACCCTCAGTTTGGGCCATGCCTTTTGCGGCATCTAGCAATGCCGTATGGGATTCTCTGTCTTCCGCACAGATACCCCCATAAACTGCCATTGGGGTTGAGACAAGGCACTTACCCTGGATCCAGTTAGAGATTTCGAACAGGGGAAGAATGCCGGTGATTCGAGAGCCGCGCTCGGCGAACAAATACCGAGGGCGATAGCCAAATGTCTGCTCAATAACTCGCTTCCAGCCCGTCAAGTGAAAGAACGTCGCTTTCGATTGCTGCCAGACAAACTCGTCCCAGCCGCGGACGTGGTCTTCTCCAAGTTCCCGAATCATCGCGCGTGGGAGGGGTGCCGACGTCTCCTCCAATGCAGCAGAAGTGACGGTGGTGCTAGGTACTCTCATCGACGCCATCCCTGGAGACCTGTCGAGAGTCCACTGTCGGCTTTTGCGCGGCGCTCTCATATTTTTCGAATAGCCAGTTCTCTTCTACCGCAAGATGATTGGCCAAGGAACGGCGCTGTATTGCTGTTGGCTCCCTGTATCCGTGAATAATTTTGCTCAGAAGTGTTTCGTCCATGCCGATATTTCGAGCCAAGTGGTTCTGGTGAAGCCCGCGGCGGAAGATTTCCAGCTTTAGATTTGGATACATTTTTTATGCTCGTTGCTTCCCAATGACTCTGGTCGCTCGATCCACGCAGGCGATCAAGTCAGTCATTCTTCCTTAAGCGCCAACGGAGATCCGGCATAACCGTGATAGTCGGAGCCGTGGCTATCTTGGGACATGTTGAAAACGGACCCCAAAAGCTTTCGCGGATCTACATGGGCTGACGCACGGAGGATCAGCTCCCGGTTCGTGGAACCGCCCCGGATCACCAGGACAACCCCGTCGCAAGCGGCACTGATAAGCTCAAAATCCGCTAGTGGAAAGGCGGGGGGCGAATCGATCAGGACAATCTTGAACGTCTCACTCGCCCAGCCGATAAACTCCTTCCACTTCGCAGTCGCGAACAGCTCAGTGGGCGATTCGGTAGTAGCCCCCGCCGGAACGACGCACAAATTGGGCAAATTCGTGGCGAGTACCGCCTGATCGCGTGTTGCAGTCCCAGCCAGCAAATCCGAGAGGCCGGGCCCAGTCGGCGAACCGAGAAGCCGGGTCAAACCCCTGCCTCGAAAGTCGGCGTCCACCACCATCACTCGTAGATTCGGTATTTGTGTACAGCACAAAGCCAAATTTAGAGTCGTTAGCGTCTTTCCTTCGCCCGATAGCGCACTGCTGAAGACGATTGAACGAATGCCTTGCGCGGCCTGCATCCGGAGGAGTCTAGTGCGCAAAGTCCGGTATGATTCGGTCGCGTGGCCCAAGGTCTCGTCCTTACGCGTAAGCAAAGGAATGTCCTTGGGAATAGGCAAGATGAGCCGGCCTGGAGCGTTGAGACTGGGTTCCGCCGGCTCTTCCGCTACATCCTTATCAACTTCGATCGGAGACAGGAGGTCCTTAATATCCAGCTTGTCGGTCAACGCTTCTGTCCACTTATCTGCGTTCCTGGTTTCGTTGAAGTATCGGCTCATCTAGGGTTACTCCTGCTTAACACGACGCGTCTGTTTCATTGCTTGAATGAGAACGTCTACCGCGGACTGCACAACCTCTGCTTGCGCGACCGGAGATGGAAGTCCCGTATCTTCCGTCTCGCTTTCTTTGAGGTTAAGTTCCAGCGACTCCGCCACTTGTTCGACCATGTCCGGTCGAATTTGCCGGCGTTCCGTGCGAGCACCAAGTCGTAGACACCCATCGCAGATCAAATTAATGACACGCGGCACGCCTTGTGAAAGAAAATAGATGGATTCGAGTGCCGGGGGTGTGAAGGAAGTCTGGTCCACCAGACCTGCGATGTGCAGCCGCTCGGCAATGTACGCACAAGTTTCCACCGAGCTAAGAGGCCGCAAAGAGGAGCGGCTGGCAATTCGCTGCTGGAGAGCCGCCATGTCTTTCCGCCGAAGCATCGGAAGCAACTCAGGTTGTCCGCTCAAGATAATCTGCAATAGCTTTCCGCCGTAGGTGTCCACATTACTGAGCAGCCGAACCTCCTCGAGCAATTCGGTTCCAAGGAGATGAGCCTCATCGATCATCAGCACGGCAATGCCATTCTCACGTTCCGTCTCAAGCAACATGCGGTGCAGGGCCTGCAAGCGTGCGGGTTTGCTCTTGCCCCCGCCCGCGATTTCGAACTCATCGAGTACGGCCTCAAGGAATTCGCTACTGGTGAGCGTGGGAATCACTATGAATGCTGAACGGAGGCGTCTGTTCATCCCCGACTTTTCGGACAGGATACGCAAGGCGGCATGCAACAACGTGGTTTTCCCCGTGCCCACGGGCCCCGTAAAAAGCATGATCCCGCGTCTCATGAAGACGCTTTCCAGCAGGCTCGTAAGCGCGTCGCGGTGGGGCTGCGCCAAGTGCAGATAGCGAGGATCCGGCGTAAGCCGGAACGGTTCTTCTTTTAATCCAAAGAATTTAGTGTACATGGTCAGATTAGTGCCGCGCCAAAAATGGTCACTGCATAGGCAAGGAGGGCAGCGCCAAGTGCGGTTCCTGCGAACGCCCCTGTCAGCCAGAGCTGTTTCTTCCTTTTCTCCAGCGTTCCCATGACATGCGGGACGGACACGAGCACCGATTTCCCTAGGAGTTTCGTGGCTTCGCGTTCGGTGCGTACTGATTCATCGCTAAACTCGATGACTAGAACCAGGGCCGTGCCCGCCAGGACTCCAAGGATGAAGCTCCCGGCAACGATCAGGAGGCGGTTAGGTCCTGCGGGACTCTGAGGAACGGGCGCAGCGTCTAGAATTACAAACCGCTCACCTTGCTGGCGCCCCTCGAGTTCCCTTGCCATTTCCGCGGAGAATTTCTTATCGAGAAGACTTGAATAGTGTCCGCGTAAATTGTCGTAGTCACGCATCAGCGAAGCAATGCGCTGTTCGAATACCGGCCCTTGCTCCAACTTATTTGTGTGAAAGTTGATCTGTTCTTCGAGCTGCTTCTGGAGTTTGGTTTGGTCTGTAATCTCCTGATCCAGCTTCTGCTCTTCGGCCACCAGCACGGGATTTCTAGCACGGGATGGAGTAATCGGAGCAGGTTTCGGCGGGGCGAGACTTTCTTGTTGTTTTTCTTCGATAGCTCGTTGTTCGCGCGCGTCAGCTAGCTCTGCCTCAACCTTTCGAACGTCCGGATGTCCCGGGCCATAGTGGGCCCGGAGTTCCGATAGCCGGCTCTCCAGCTTTTGAATTCTTGATTGTGTCGGAGAAATCGAGGGCCCTTCACCCCCCGAGTCCAGATCTACGGTGGGCGCGTATTGCTTGAGCAATAGTTTCTGCTGGTGCGCCTGGCTGATACGATCCTGCGTGGAGCGCAACTGATTCCGCAGATTGTTCAGCGTCTCCATATGGTATTGACGCGATTCCGGAAGATCCAGTGCGTTTTGGCTCTTGATCAACTGCAATTCATGCTCTTTTTCTTCCAGCTGCTTCTTTGTATCGGTTAGCTCGGAATCCAGGAAATTTGCTGCACCATTGAATTGTTCCAGGCGCGCTCGAACATTTTCTTCGATGAACTGTGCGGCCAACTCGTTGGCAACCTTCGCGGCAACTTTTGGATCGCCGGACTGAAACCCGATGCGAAAGGCGCTGAGTCGGCGCTCTCCGGAATTGGCCACGTCGACAACGGTCGCCTTCCTCATCATGGCGACAATCTGTTGCTCCGAGCGCTTCTTTCGCAATTCTGGGTAAAGGCCAAAAGTATCGATAATATGCTGTAAGCGACTGGCGGACATCACTTGTTCCTGGATCGTCGAGAGCCGGTCCTGAATGCTTGTGCTGACAGTCGACTGCACATAATTGGAAGGTACCTGTTGCGGGTCCACCATGATCATTGTCTCGGAGCGGTAGTAGTCTGACTGCCGCTCTGCGAACACAATGCCAAAGATGAGGAACCCCATTGCGCACAGGATCAACGGCAGCCTGCGACGGTGAAAGATCTCCAGGTAGTCCCGCAACTCTAAAGCCCCAAAACTGCTATTCGCGGGCAACTGGGATGGGGCAGGATTTGTCACAACAGTACCTCCGAAAATCGCATCCGGTTTCTCGATGACAACAATTTGCTGATGGTCTTAGAGCAGGTGACGGGCCATTCGGTATCGGGCCGAGCCACAAGATCGCCCCTGCATATTATTCATTTTACAGTAGTTATGACGTGCTGAGGATTCTCCATGTAGCTCCGTGCTTCCATACTTCCAAGGATTGGAAACCACTTTCCCTTAGCCGGGCACCCTTTGGCCGGCCATTGCCGGGCATCGAGCGGCCAGTCAGAATCTCGTGGGTCCTTTTGTGGCAAGGATTATGGACCGGTCACACTCACGCGTTCGACCTCACGTCAATTGGAGGTATTACCGGAGGAAATATGAATCGGAATTTCGACAGGCATCAGTACGGTTCCATCTCAGGCGCAGCAGTCCAGCGGATCCCTCCACTGAGGAAATTACGGTGGCCATTAAGAATTTGCGCGACGTTACCATCCTGCACGCGATAGGTATAGTCTGCAAACAGAGTGACGCGAGGTGCCAGGTGCAGCTGGAATCCGTTCACAGTGTACTTCGCAGTAATCGGATTATTCACAGAGCTTTCCCGCTGGTATCCGACGGAGCTGCGCCACTGGAGGACCCGGGTAACCCCCCATGAAACAAAACCATCTACGCGGTCCGCATAGTTATTCGTGACATAGCCTTGAGCCAGATCTCGATTGTAGACGACTCCCAGAGAACCGCGACGGAACCCACGAGTCAGGCTCCCACTCGCATCGAACGTCCAGGGACTTATCGTCCCCGACGCCGGGTTCCTAAGTACGCCGAAGGAGCCCGAAACTCGCCAGAGTTCTCCAATCTGCCGCGAGTAACTCAGGCCCGACGAATAGATTTGGGTGCGGCCCTCAATTCCAGACAGCTCGACTTGATCGGTATGAAAAAAAACTCCGAGCGTGGACCGCGGAGTGAGTTGGTAGCTTAGGCTTGCAGCACCACTGTAAACGTGGCTGCTCAAAGTTGGGCTTTGGAATCCCGTGGTGCGCAAATAGCTGAAACTGGGCTCGAAAGAAATAGAAGTTCTCGGAGACCAGCGGTAATGGAACGCGACTGCCGCCGTTTCATTTAGCAAACTTCCTGGCCCGTCTAAAAAGTTGTTCTGAATGGTTGTGCCAGATTGCGTATTTGCGTCTACATAGAAAGTGGAAAAGACATCCTGTGTGGACAAATAGACCACCCGGTCGTGCACGTCCATCATCCAACGCGGGCTGAGGTCGTACAACAGATTTAGGGCCACATTCTGATTCGAGTAATCGGCATATACTTGTCCTTCGACGACTGCCACTCTCGGCGTGTATTGCAGGGCAAAATGGCCATGCCGGGTCAAGTGGTCGAAGGCAAGGTCTGCTTGAAACAGGCTCGCATTTCGTGAAAACTTGTTAGGTGTCGTTAGACCGACGTAATCCACTTGGTCATAGAGTTCAGTGAAGCTCACGGCACGCACAAAGAAGTCTCCCCAACGAAGCGGCCCAGTTGCCCCGGAAAGCGGGGTCGCGCCCCCAAGAACGGAAATCGGAGTGGAGGTGGCAGAGTTATCAGTCCCCGCGTCGGAATTCTTCTGGGAAGAGTCCTTTGGGTCTTTGTTGTTAGGCTGAGACGGACTTTGCCCATCCTTGTTTTCCGGATTCCCGGACTGCGGCGCCCCCGTCGACCCTGGATCTTGCGCCCTGGTGGACTGCGTTAGTGCGACTCCCAAACTCAGCGTCACGTTTAGCGCCAACATCCACGGAAGCGCCTTGCGTTTGAGTGCTGTCATGATCAACTCCCTACCCCACAGAATCAGACACCTTAAGGAACAACAACCACATCTCCCGGTTCCAGGTAAATGTCCTTTGTGGCCCCGCCAGACAGCGCTTCCTTGTAGTTATATGGGATACGCGTTTGGCGGCCGCTAATCACTCGTAAAACGTAAATGGATTTTGTTTTTGCAAAAGGACCCAATCCGCCGGCCTGCACCAACAACTCCAGAACTGTCATTCGCCCAGTGAGCGGAAACACACCCGGTTTCGCTCCTTGTCCGGCAATGAATACCTTGCGGCTGCGGATAGCTTGCACGATGACCGTAACCTGCGGTTCATTCACAAAGGGCTTGAATTTCTCGGTGAGAAGGGCTTGTAGCTCGAGCGGTTTCAAGCCTCCCGCGTGGACATCATTCACTAAGGGAAGAGTGATCATTCCATCCGGCCGTACGACGAGACTCAGCGAGAGCTCGGGTTCATGCCAGACTGAAATCATCAACTGGTCGTCAGGGCCGACGACGTACGTAGCAGGATCGTAATTGTCTTTCGCGGAGTTCGCATCGGTGCCCGCCCCACCCTCTTTCTTGGAGGTAGTGGGTGTCGTCTGAGCGGGACTCGCTTTCTCCTTGGCTTGGGCTGGTACTTCGCTGGGCTTATCTTGACTCAGCCCAGATGCGGCCATAGCGATGAGACCGAGGAAATACATCATCGCCGTTCGAAATACTCTCAAGGCTCCCCTCCCGAAATCTAAAGCTCCAGTTTCTATTGCTATTCCCTGGCTGCGTGTTAGGCAGGCGGTTGGACTTAACAGTGCACGAGCGATGCCATGACAATTGACCGTAACCAATTTAAAATCTGCTATTTGCGGTGCTGTCTTCCCGCTTGGCGAAGTCGACCCTGCGGAACTCTACTGGCACTTCTAGGCAATCTGGTTCTGTTCCCTACGACTGTGGATTAGAGCTAAGATTGTTCTCTGGAGGCTATTTTCGGCCTCTCGCCTCAGGAGGCAGCTCGTTCCACGCGCCTCAATGTCCGGAAGAGCATCAGAATTATCCAATAGGCTCCCACCCAAAGCGCGGCCAATACATTGTCAGTTGTCCGCAATTGCTCTCGATTCATTTTCAAAGCCATGCCTCCAGGCAAATGAGGAGAATTCTCCGCGTCGAGCGAGGGTTTCAATTTGCTCATTTGGCCCCACGCCTCCAGAGCAACACCTTCGCCGTCTCAAGGAGGATTGCCACGTCCAGGAAAATCGAGAGGTGCTTGATGTAAAAAAGATCGTATTCGAGCTTAGCTTTGGCCTCTTCGATGCTTGCGCCGTATTGATATCGAACCTGGGCCCAGCCGGTGATTCCCGGACGCACCGTGTGTCTCAGTCCGTAATAGGGGATTTTCTCTTCCAAGACCTTGCAGAAGTACGGTCTTTCAGGTCTAGGCCCTACGAGACTCATCTCGCCTCGAAGGACATTGATCAGCTGCGGTAGCTCGTCAAACCGCACCTTTCGAATGAACCGGCCCACTCGTGTGATTCGGTCATCATCATCTGCCGTCCAGCGAGGCGTCTCGCCTTCCGAGTTCTGAAACATGGAACGGAATTTCAATACTTCGAAGGGCTTCTCGTTGAGACCGACTCGCTCCTGACGAAAGAGGACAGGGCCACGACTCTCCAACCAGACAGCGATGGCGGTGAGCAAAAAAATCGGAGAAGCAAGTATCAACCCTGTGAGGGCGGAGAAAACATCCACGGCGCGTTTGGTAAGCGAAAGCAAGTTGGATTTTCGGAATCCGGCAGACAGGATGAGCCAGCTTGGCGACAGGTGCTCCAATATGATTCGCCCTGTCAGGCGCTCGTAAACTGTATGTGCATCTTCGACTTCGATGCCAGCAAAGCGCAGGTGCAGCAAATCGCGAACCGGCATGTATCCACGGCGCTCCGCCAACGACAAGACCACGCGCTGAACTTTGTGCGAATCAACAATTTGCTCGAGATCCCTGACGGCCCCGATGATCCCCGGGTTCACAAGTGACTTACCGATGTTCTCGCCCCGTTCGTCCAAGAAACCCACTACTCGAAGGTTGAGTTCCGGCTGCGAGATAATCTTCCGTGTCAATTGAATACCGGTTTGAGATGTCCCCACAACCAGCAATCGTTCGGCGCCCGCGAGCAGAATACCCGTTCGAACCATGATGACTCGCCAGAGCGTGGTGAAGAGCATGATCAGCGGTGCCGCGATGACCGCGATCCCTCGTCCCAATCCCAAATCAGGGGCCATGAAGTAAAGAACGGCCAATGCAAAACACGCTATGCCATAACCTTGTAGCATCCTGGCCGACAGCTCATGCGGACGATCCATGAGTTCGAAATCATAAAGATCGTTATAGTAAAATGAGAGCAGGCTCACAACGACAACCAGAGCAAATCGACTGAGAGTCTGCGGCGTCTCGAGGTAGTGCAGAATTATTCCTCTTGTTCCAAAACGAAGAACGACCGCGCACACCAAGCCAACGATCACCAGAAGCGCGTCCGACGCGATCAGCAACAGCATGATTCTCGGTACTTTTTGTCCACCGATTTTCAGCATGTCATCCTTAGCGGCCCACTTGACTGGAGTGCAGGTAATACGGCTTCTGTCGGTTTGCTCACGCTCGACCGTAAAACTTTTGAATTGGTAGGCGGAGCAGGACTCGAACCTACGACCTCCCCCAAGTAAGGGGGGCGCTCTGCCGCTGAGCTATCCGCCTGATACATCGTAAGGGTAATTGGCAACTCATTGTCCAATCCCTTTGGCTGGAAGGAAAACTCATAAACTACTGATAGTAATGGACTTAAATAATGGGTCCGGGGTCCATGGACCTAAAAATAGGCTCCTATCCCACCCAATCCGCCACATGGCGGAAACTGTTTTCCTAATGAGGCCATCGGTTTTCACCAAGAAACTCCCCCCAAGGAAGAGCTTGAGTAGCATGGCGAGGGACAAGGGCAAGCGAATTTGGGGCCAATCTCGAGTGTAACCCTTTTAGAATCAGAGAAATGTGTTCCGTAGCGCGCACACACTTTGGAAATCAGTTGACGGGTACGAACTAGGGCAGTGCTCGTTCTTGTAGAATCATTCAACCCTTTTCTGGGCCATACTTGGAATCATTCTTGCGAGTGGATTCCCAGTCGGCGGTGTGTGCTCATTCGGTGAATCTGAACCCTGAGACACCTTAAGCTTCAAGGAGTTTGTGAGATTCTGGCATTGGCCTCTGGAATGAGAATCTCCGCGGAGACCTGATAGCGATGAATCTCACTGTCCGGGAAGTCGATCCCCACCGGGAACGGGAGGGGCTGCTTCGAATTCTCAAGAACTGCCTCGGACCCGATACCGATGAGTTGAGATTCGAGTGGCTGTATTTTGCGAATCCACATGGATCGGCGCGCGTCTGGGTGCTTGAGACAAACAAAGAGTTGATCGGTGCAGGGGCAGCAATTCCGAGAAGAATTCTGATGTCCGGGATTTCGACTCGTGGCTGCATCTTCGGCGATTTTTGCATTTCGCCCAACTATCGGAGCATTGGTCCAGCATTGCAACTTCAGCGCGCCTGCATGCAGGCGGTTGAAAGTGGTTGGGCCCGCATGGCATATGATTTTCCAAGTACGAGCATGATGGCGGTCTACAAGCGCCTCCGCATACACAGCAGCGTTCAGTTGGTGCGAATGGCAAAGCCGCTTCGAGTGGACCGCCAGATTCAGGAAAAAATTAAACCGGGCGTCTTGTCAAAGAGTCTGAGCGGAATGGGCAACGCGCTACTCAAAATACAGGATCGCACCAGACCCGGCCGGCACAAGGTCGAAACGGTGAGACTGGAAGAATCGTTCGGAGAAGAATTTGAGGAGCTATTTAAGCGTGCGATTCCCAAGAGTCAGAGCTGGCGCGTCGAAAGGTCCGTTGCTTATCTAAATTGGAGATTTCGCAATCATCCAAAGATTGACTATGCAATTTGGACCGCGCGGTGCGGTGGCCGGCTGGAAGGCTTTGCTGTTACCGAGAAGCGCGGGCCAGATGTCTGGATCGCAGAGATGCTGGTTTCCGACGCTCCCGGTATTCTGGAGGGTATGATCTTGTTTCTGAGCGAGAATGCTCGAGAGGAAGAGGCGATTGCATTGAATTTGCCATTTCTTCCGGAGCATAAATGGATTGAGCGGCTCAGAGGTCTCGGTTTCCGTGCTCGGGAATCGAGCCCAGTAATCGTGTATGCGGCACAATCGGAAGCGACATCGCCATCGTGGCTAACTCACGGTGATCGCGACAGCTGAGACTCGGGAGAGACCATGAGTGTTGGAAACCACATGTGTGATCAGATTCGGGGTTTCGTTCTGGAGAGATTTCCTCTTGCACGAAAGCAGCGGTTCACCGACGAGACACCGCTCCTCGATACAGGCCTGCTGGATTCACTCGGAATCCTCGACGTAGTCGGTTTCGTCGAGCAAAAATACGGCATTCTGCTCACTGATGAGGAACTCGTGCCGGAAAACTTTCAAACGATTGAACACCTTGCGGCATTCTTGGCAAAGAAGCAAGGCGCAGCACATTCCCCTCTGGGATAGCTGATTGGCTCAGTCGACCGGGTGATCAAGCTTTTTTCGCTTGCTGAATTAAAGGAGAGGCATGGACTATTTGGTGCACCATATGCTGCAAACTAGCGCCGCTCGCCTGCCGGACAAAGAGGCTCTGGTTCACGGAACGGAGCGGCTCAGCTATAGCAACGTTGCGCGGCGAGTTGGGGGACTGGCACAAAGTCTTCGAGCGGCAGGCATTGGCCGCTGCGAACGAGTCGGCATATACTTGGAACCTTCAATCGCCCAGGTAATCTCCATCTTTGGAGTTTCACAAGCGGGCGGGACGTTCGTTCCCATCAATTCCGTTCTGCTAACGGATCAAGTTGCCCACATCATTCGTGATTGTGGAATGAAGGCCCTCATTACCACGCCGGCCAAGCTAGCTAGCTTGGCTGAAGTGTTGCCCGAGCTAAACACATTGGAGTTCATCGTGCTCACCGGTGAGACCTTGCCGGTGAATCCCCCGCGCCCGGTCTTCAGTTTGGAAGAATCTTGTTCTAGAGAACCTGATCCGGAGTTTCGGGACGAAAATATCAGCAAAGATTTGGCTGCAATTCTTTATACCTCAGGATCTACAGGTCGGCCAAAAGGCGTCATGTTGAGCCATGCGAACGTAATGGCTGGCGCCGCCATTGTTGCGACTTATCTAGAAATCACCGAGAAAGAAAGAATACTTGCAATTCTGCCTTTTAGTTTTGACGCCGGACTCAACCAACTCACTACCTCCTTTCTCCGGGGAAGTACGCTGGTTCTGATGACTTTTACGTTTGCGCGCGAGATCGTGCAGGTGCTGCACCGCGAACGGATTACGGGTCTGGCTGGAGTTCCGACTCTTTGGAGCTTACTGGCTCAGCCCAATTCAGCACTCTCTAAACAGCCGCTGCCGGATTTTCGCTACATTACGAACACAGGGGGCGCCATGCCCCAGCCAGTACTGAAAATTCTTCGGGAGGCTCTCTCGACAACTAAGATATTCCTCATGTACGGACTCACGGAAGCGTTTCGGTCAACATATCTCCCGCCTGCGGAGCTGGACCGGCGGCCAACATCGATGGGCCGGGCAATTCCAGACTCGGAGATTCTCGTTCTTCGAGAAGACGGCAGTCGCTGCGAGCCGGGTGAAATCGGAGAACTCGTCCATCGGGGACCGACGGTTTCCATGGGCTACTGGGGCCGCCCGGAGGACACTGCGCGCGTGCTGCGTCCCAACCCCCTGCTCCCCGCCCAGCTCGGACATTGTGAACGGGTCTGCTATTCCGGCGACCTCGTAAAAATGGACGAGGACGGGTTCCTCTATTTCGTGGGGCGCCGGGACACTATGATCAAGTCTTCCGGATTCCGTGTGAGTCCCACTGAAGTGGAAGACGCGCTCTTCAAGACGGGTAAGCTCCGCGGAGTCGCCGTAATCGGCGTGCCTGATGAATTGCTGGGGCAGGCGATCAAGGCATTCGTGGTGCCTCGAGATGGGGAGCGAATTCAATCCGATGAGCTCATTAGCAAATGCGCGGAGCGCTTGCCTCGGTACATGCTTCCGAAGGCCATCGAAGTGCTTGAAGAACTCCCCAAAACGAGTAGTGGCAAAGTGGATTATCCCGCTTTGCGCAAGCGCGAGGGCCTTTAGAAAATGGAGCACGCGGCACACTTGATTCATCAGCACTTCCGGTCAATTGACGGCGAGCTGTGGCTTGGTGGCGCGTCGATTCGAAAACTGGCGGAGATCTACGGAACGCCCTTCTTTGTGTACGACCGTGAAGTAGCGGAGAAGAAATGGACCCAACTTCGGAGCGCGCTTCCCACTCGGTTTTCCATTTCGTATTCGGTGAAGGCCAATCCAAACCCTGCCTATCTTCGACTCTTCCTTGAAAAGGGAAGCGGATTGGAAGTTGCTTCGGCGGGGGAGTTTTACCAGGCGCTTAAGGCTGGCTGCGAACCGGGGCGCGTTCTCTTCGCGGGACCCGGGAAAACGGAACACGAACTTGAATATGTCCTTTCCAACGATATCGGCGAAATTCACGCGGAATCCTTCCGCGAAATTGAACGAATCAATTCAGTTTCGCAAAGGCTAAACCGCCGCGCTCGAGTCGCTCTTCGCATTAATCCCGGGGCTGAAGCCGAAGGCGGTGCCATGCGAATGGGCGGAAAACCGGCGCCGTTTGGTGTGGACGAAGAGCGGCTCGAGGAAGCAGTTTCATTCATCTTGAAGTACCCTTCCCTGGAATTCCGGGGCATCCATCTCTTTACAGGAACGCAGATTCTCGATGCTCATGTGCTTATCGCGCAGTACGCGAAGGGTATCGAGCTGGCCCGCCGCTCCGCTTTAGTCCTGAATGGTCCGTTGAAAAGAGTTGATTTTGGCGGCGGGCTGGGAGTTCCGTACTTCGGGCACGAAAAGGATCTCGATCTAGCCGTGGTAAAGTCTGGTCTCGAAGAGCTCGTCGGCAAAATCAAGGAAGATGCCCTCTTCGAGGGGACGGAGTTTCTTGTCGAACCAGGGAGATTCCTGGTTGCGGAATCCGGAATCTATGTTTCGCGTGTTTCGGACATCAAAGTCTCGCGCGGCAAGAAATTCTTGATCGTCGACGGCGGAATGCATCATCACCTGGCCGCCTCGGGCAATCTGGGACAGACAATCAAGCGAAACTATCCAGTCGCCGTCCTCAACAAGCTAGGCTTGCCCGCGGCCGAAAGTGTGGATATCGTCGGTCCATTGTGTACGCCCCTCGACGTGCTCGCGCGCAACATCGAGCTGCCTGTAACTGAAGAGGGTGACCTGATCGGTGTCTTCCAATCTGGCGCTTACGCCCGAGCTGCAAGCCCCTTGGGATTTCTGAGTCACCCGACGCACCCGGAAATTTGTATCGAGCACGGACATCACTCTCTCGTCCGCCGGCGAGGCGAGTTAGCTGACACTTTGCGCGACGCGGTTCATCTCGTTCCTAATCAGGTGCAACTTCCGAAACCTGTGAGCACTTCATGAATCAGCAATTTCTGTCCTCAACGACGCATACCATGCGGCCGGCTCTGGTAGATTTACGAGCGATCGCAACAAGCAGGCCGGATGTGAACAAAGTTATGGGCTATGCCTGGCTTGTGCATGATTTAGTTTACGGCCCGCGTACTTATTCATTACAAACCGATCACTAGGATTCCGAGGACGAAGGCATGACGTGGAAATTCGAATCGGCACAACAGTCATTTACATCAACCGCAGCGCGTTGGGACTCCCTAAACCGCTTGTCTCACGATCACGTCCTCCTGGATTCGCGCTTCGTGCAGGCGTTGCTGCGTCGGTTCGACAGCTCTCAGGTCCTCCTCGGAATTCAGGATGTCGGAACGGTTCAAGCAATGGCTCTCGTTATCAGGAAAGCCCCCGGCATTTGGGAGACATTTCAGCCTTCACAGGCTCCGCTTGGCTTGCTTTTGAAGGACTCCGTGCAAGAACCCCTACAAGTGCTACGAGGTTTGCTGCAATCACTTCCTGGGCCGGCCCTTCAAGTCGGTATCTTGCAGCAAGATCCGGAATTCTCTCCGGTCCTGCCACTTCCCGATTCTCCTGAAATTGAGCTCGTTGAATACATCAAGACTCCGCGGCTCACCGTTGCCGGCACATACGAAGAGTATTGGAAAGGCCGTAGCGGGAACTTAAGACACAATCTCTCGCGGCAACGTAAGCGACTGGCCGAGAAAGGCAGTCGTCTCGAATTGGTGGTCTGTGCCACGCCGGAAAGCATGCCCGATGCTATGCGCGAATATGGGCGGCTGGAGTCCGCGGGCTGGAAAGGAGCAGAAGGCACTGCCGTTGTGGATGGCAGCGCACAGGGAATCTTCTACCGTGATTTGATGGAAGCTTTTAGTGCCACGCACGAAGGCATGGTCTACCAACTTCTGCTGGATGGAAAGGTCGTCGCGAGCGACCTTTGCCTTGCGAGAAACGGGATGCTCGTGGTCTTGAAGACTGCTTATGATGAAACGATCCCACAGATCTCTCCCGCATTGCTGATGCGCGAAGACATTATTCGCCGGCTGTACGAGGAAAAAACGATCAAGGTCATTGAGTTTTACGGCCGCGTCCTGGACTGGCACCTAAAATGGACCGATGAGGTTCGCACGATGTACCACATAAACTGTTACCGCCATTCCTGGGTTGAGAAGGCCAAGAAAGTCTTGAAGCAGCTGCGATGAACTCGCTTCTCCAACCTCCAACGCGCAGCTTTTTGGAACATCAGGAACTCTGGGATGCGTTCAAAGGCTTCGCTGAACACTTGCACGGGTCGCGATGACTGGTAGCCCTGCCTCTGAAGAAAAAAGAATCCTGATGGTTGCCTACCATTTTCCCCCCGCGAGTGGGAGCAGCGGACATCTTCGGACCCTGAGTTTCGTACGCGAACTGCCCCGCCACGGATGGCAACCCATAGTGCTGACAGCTGCAAAAATCGCTTATCCCTCGACGACGGAAAGTTCTTTGGCCGAGATCCCCGCGGACATCTCGGTTCATCGCGCATGGGCTCTCGATGCGGCACGCCACCTTGCTATTCGCGGCCGCTATCTCCGGCGAGCCGCGCTGCCCGATCGCTGGGCAAACTGGGTCCTAGCCGGCGTACCCACTGGCCTGGCGCTGATAGTTCGATACCGGCCAAGAGTTATTTGGACTACCTATCCCATCGCGACGGCCCATTTAATCGGGCTGGTCTTGCACAAACTCACCGGAATTCCATGGATCGCAGATTTTCGGGATCCCATGATCGAGGTGGATCCATACACCGGGGAACGTGCTCCTTCCGATCCGGATCTCTGGAAGGTCCGAAGTTGGATCGAGTCCCGTGTCATCAGAAACTCTTCCCGGAGCGTCTTTGTTACATCTGGGGCGCGTCGTATTTGTCGAGAGAACTATCCCGATATGCCTTTGGAAAAGATGGCCCTGGTACCCAACGGCTATGATGAATCGAGTTTCGTCGAAGCTGAGAAGAGATTCATGGCCGTGAACGAGAAAAAATCCGGACCTGCAGTCTTGCTCCACAGTGGCCTGCTCTACCCCACGCCTGACCGTGATCCAAAGGACTTTTTCCAAGCGCTCGTAATGTTGAAGCAGGAACGGGTGATTTCGCCCCAGAGCTTGCGAGTGGTGTTAAGAGCGAGCGGATACGAGGAGCGATACCGAGCCGAGATTCAACGCCTGGGCCTCGAGGAGATCGTTCATCTCGAGCCCTCAATTCCCTATGCAGAGGCGCTGTCCGAGATGCTCCATGCAGATGGCTTGCTTCTGTTTCAAGGCTATACCTCGAATCCGGCTATACCTGCAAAACTCTACGAATATCTGCGCGCACGGCGTCCCATCTTTGCACTCGTCCATGAAGATGGAGATACAGCCGCGACTCTGCGAAGTGAAGGTGTCGGGAGTATCGTGCCGCTCAATTCGCCCCACCAGATTGCGACGGGCCTGAAGCAATTCCTCGAAGATGTCCGCGAGTGTGTGGCGCCTGTGGCGTCCTTCGAGGCCCTCCACAAACATTCCCGCGAAACACATGCTGCCGAAATGGCCCGGCTGCTTGAGGATGTCGTGCCCAAATGACTCCAAACGCACACCTCACACTTCGCTGGCAGGATCTGGGACAAAAAAGATCGGAGTGGGCCAGTTTTACCAAGAGCTGGGCCGGCTTCCATTACACCTATAGCGCGCGAGCAGCTTTGTACCAGCTTCTTCTGTCGATGCCACGCGAAAGAGGTGACACGATACTGCTGCCGGCGTTTCATTGCCTCACCGTTGTAGAGCCTGTCCTCCGCGCAGGCTATAAAGTGCGCTTTTATCGCATCCGCCAGGATCTCTCTGTGGATACGGAGGATTTGGGGAATCAGATGGGAACGGATGTGGCGGCGATTCTCGTAATTCATTTTCTCGGATTCTCAGCCAAGCTGGACTCGGTCTTGCAGCTTCGGAAGCAGTTCGGATGCTTTCTAATTGAAGATTGGGCCCACTCCTTCCTGACAGGGCCGAAACCTCATATTCCCGGCGACGACGGCGACTTCGCACTATTGAGCTTTTATAAGCTTGCGCCAAGCTTCGCCGGTGGGGGCCTCCGCATCAATTCCCCCGTGAATTGGCTCAAGACGCCCAGTCATGGCGCCGGCTGGCGCCAAACTGCGATTGCCGCCAAGCGCATGCTTGAACAAGTTGTCGACAATTCCTCACACGAGAGGCTGAGGACTCGTTTTCAAGCTTTGGAGCACTGGCGTGTGGCGAAGAAACGCAAGACTCTTTCTGTTCCCTTAGGTGCTGCATTGCAGACCGAACAAGCAAATCAGCAATGGTCAGAACATTTGGCAACGGCGAGAATTCCTTGGATCTGCCGAAAGATTCTCGAAGCCAGCGATTGGGAGCGTATTTTCGAACTGCGGCAGCGCAATTACGGCCTATTCGTCCGGCATCTTAACGAACATCCCCGGCTTCGAAAGTTATTTCCATCGCTGCCGGCGGAAGTGTGTCCATGGGCGTTTCCCGTGTGGCTGCCGGCTCGAGCAGAGCATGACATCCAGCTGCGCGCTCGCGGAGTCCCCCTTTTCACTTTTGGCGAGACTTTGCATCCCAGCATCGCGCAGTGTCCGGCCTCGGCCCGAAAAGATGCTGAGGAGCTTGCCAATCACTTGCTTTTGCTCTCCGTCCATCAGAACCTGAATCCGGAGGACATCAGGCGGACATGCGCAGTAATCAATGAATTCTTCTCATGAACAATGGAGCTGAGGCTCCAGGGACTTGGCTGTTGAATGGCGCGGCTCAAATCGCCGTATTCCATCCGGGGTAGGAAAGGATCGACGTGGACGTCTCATTACGAGTATTGCAGCAAGACGCGGATTGGTCCGCTCTACGGCCTGCATGGGATGAAATCGTAGATAGTCAGAGCGCCAGCATCCTGGGCCCGGATGTGACCTGCACATCGACGTGGACGGAAGTACTCTGGGAAAATCACCTCAAGCGGCAGAAGCTTGAAGCTCTTGTCGGCGAAAGTCACGGTAGAATTGACGCTATCCTCCCTTTCTATCGCGTTAGGAAGACCGTGCACTTCGTTCCTTGCCGAAGTCTGGTGGCAACCTGCAAGCTCTACGACGGGCGCGGCGGCTTTGTGCTGCGAAATGCGCCACTGGAAGGACTTGCAGCTCTCTTGGCCGGATTGAAAACCTGCGTGTCCGGTTGGGATGTATTCTTCTTTACTCTGGTTGAAAATTCCTCCGCTCACAATGCACTACTGCAGTTGGAGAACCGCCGCGGTTTTCGCCTCGAGAAAGTCGAGAGCCACCCATCTCCCTATTTCCTCATGAATACCACCTGGGAGGAATATTTTGCTGCATTGCAGAACAGATTTCGGGGCCAGCTTCGGAAATTCGAAAAACGAGCGCGTGCTGCCGGCGACCTGACCTACAAGGTTTTCGAATCCGGGCCCGATCTGGACTATTTTTACGACTCTGTTCGGCAAATCGAAAGACAATCGTGGAAAGAGAAGGCTGGTACGTCATTGACCGCAAACGAGGTGCAGGATCGCTTTCACGCTCGGATTATGCATGCAGCCGCAGATCGCGGCTGGATGAGTGGCCATCTCCTGGAGTTGAATGGAGAGCCGATCGCCTATCAGTTCGGCCTCATTTACAACGGTGTGTTTTACGACCTCAAAGGCAGCTTCAAGGATCAGTTTCGAGAGATTGGCGCCGGGCGTGTCATGTATCGGCTTCTTATCGAGGAACTATTCCGCCGGAAAGTCGCAATTTTCGACTTCCAGGGAGTCTGCCACGATTTTAAGATGCGGCTGACGGACAAGACCTACCGGACTTCGACCTATCTTCTCTACAATGACACCCTGGCAGCACATGCAGCGCGGTTAGCCGGATATGCAGCGCGCTTTATCCCCGCGAAGCGATCCGCACCACAGGAGAATCACGAACCGAACGTTTCGAGCGAGTCCGGCTAGCCTCACTTAAGGGGAAGGTGACAGTCGCAAGACAAAAGCGTCTTGTCTCCAATCGTTAACTAAACTGAACACACGGAGGGCTGGGAAATAAGTGAAGCGCCCATAGGTCCCGTTTTCCTGCTGTTCCCCCGGACCGCCGGGAAATGTTTGCGAGCTGCAGCTCTTTGTTTCTGGATCAAAGAGGTACACCGCATCTCCGCCCGCCCAGCCCACGATTCGGCGCATATCGGGATCATAGGCCAGTCCGGGATACACGGCGTTTCGCAGCGCCTCGCATCTCTTCACCTGATTGTCCCATACCTGCATGGCGTAGTTTCCGCCGGGCCCGATTTTGAACGCGCGTACTTTTCCTAGTCCAAACAGAATGAGCAGACGTCTCTCTGAGTCGATTGCACCGGTCATCCCATTATCGATGGTCGCATTCGAATTGCGCAGTAGATAGCTATTCTTCTCGTAGTCGTATTCCCAAAGCGCATAGGAATCATTCAAAAACACCTTATGCAGCATTGGATCATATGCGGCAACTGCGAATCCGCGATCTCCGTCGGGCTTGCGACGCTCTCCTGCATCCATCTTCTTCCACGTGAGCGTCTCCAAGTTCAGGACCCACGTCGAACTCGATCCCATGCCTTTGTCGCATGCTAGCCCGCCACCAAACGCATACATGAGATCCGCGTGCGCGACGTAGGCAAGATTGTCGTAAGTATGCCGTGAACTCGGGTGCCCATCCGGCTGGCCCTCCTCGCAGGGGACGGGCGGTGAGGTCGCCTCCGTCAGGCGTTCCATCTTCCTCGAGTTCAGGTCGAGGGCGTAAACTTCGTTGCCGTAGTAGTCGTTGTGCCCGCCACCCCAAAAAACCAAACGGTTCCTCTTTGTGTCCGCGATTCCCCCGTTCCACATGCCTATCACCGCGCGACAACCTACCACTCCGTGTGTGGCATCGTCTCTCTTGCATACCTCGGCGAGTTTCGTGTTGGGAATTTGATGCCAACCTGGCGACGTGGACTCTTGCGGCATGGGTTGTCCGCTAACTGCAAACGCGAATAGAGCCAGGGCTATAAGAACGAATAAGCCCACATAAAACTGGCACACCGCGGGCCATCGCGCGCTCAAGTTATTCCGTTCTCCGTGTCCCGGCGCAAACTCCATCTTGTGGAGTATGATACGACTTCTCTGTCCTGCGCAAACGGTCGTCCTACTGCGTTTATCGCAACCTGGCTTCGGAAAGGAATCTACGTATGAGGTGGAATTCAAGCCTTTGCTGGCTGCTGGCGTTTTCAATCCTGTGTTCTCTTGCCGGGCTCCGGACAGACGCCAAGGTTCTCGAAGTAGGGCCTGGCAAGCGATACTCCACTCCCTGTCGAGCCATACTCAAAGCTGGAACGGGCGATACCATTGAAATTGAATCATCGGGAAACTACTCTGGCGATGTCTGTGCCTGGGCGACTAATCGTCTGACTCTTCGTGGCATCGGAACCGTACGGGCCAGGATTGATGCCGCGGGTCAAAACGCACAGGGGAAAGGGACCTGGGTTATTGCAGGCAACGACACCACCATCGAGAACATCGAGTTCAGCGGAGCTGCGGTGCCTGATGAAAATGGCGCGGCGATTCGCCAAGAAGGCGCAAATCTCACGATTCGAAACTGCTATTTCCACGACAATGAAGAGGGAATACTTGCCGGTGACAATCCGAAGAGCAGCGTTCTGATCGAATTCTCCGAATTCGCTCAGAACGGCTCTGGCGATGGTCATACTCATAACATTTACATCAATCATGTTGCCAAGTTCACCCTCCAATTCAGCTATTCCCATCATGCGAAAGTGGGTCACCTCGTAAAATCACGGGCTGCCGAGAACTACATTCTCTACAACCGCCTAAGCGACGAGGCGGATGGCACTGCCAGCTTCGAGCTGGATCTTTCTAACGGCGGGACATCCTTTGTCATCGGAAATATCATTCAACAGGGGCCGGAAACTCAGAATTCTTCCATTCTCGGCTACCGAATGGAAGGTGGTGACCCGAGGAATCCCGGCACCCAGCTCTACGTGATCAACAATACGTTCGTCAATGACCGATTAGAAGGCGGAACGTTCCTGCAATTCAAAGCGGAAACCCAGACACCAGCGATCGTGGCCAACAATATTTTCTACGGCAAGGGAATTCTGACAACACAGAAAAATGCGATCCTGACAAACAATCTCATCGACAAAGACCCGCGTTTCATGGATGCCGCGCATTATGACTATCGTCTGCGCCCGGACTCACCCGCGCGATCGGCCGGTATGCAGCCACAGGTTCAAACTTCATTCCCCTTATTGCCGACCAGGGAATACATTCATCCGGCCTGTGGGGCCAACCGAATCGATGAACTAAAACCAGATTTAGGCGCTATTGCTTTTGGAGACGCACCCAGCGGATCACTCGGACCTGCCCGCTGCCAGGCACGGACCCCGTAGGCCAAATGATTTCGAGAAAAGTGGGTATCCTGAGAATGGTGCGGAATGGAAAGTGATCTGAGTCGCCGGAGTTGGCTGACCGGCGACCCAGACTCCTTCCTATTGCGTCAGTCGCAACGTATATGCGTTTTGCTGCCAGTCATTTACAATGGCGAAAACATTGAGGGACGGAAAGTAGGCGAATCGACGATAGGTTCCGTTCGCCTGTGCTGCGCCTGGTCCACCTGTAAATGTCTTCGTTGTACAGGTGTTCGTATCCGGATTGAATAGGTACACGGTGTCGCCTCCTGGCCATCCTACGATGAGACCCTGACGGGAGTCGTAGGCCACACCGGGATAGGTCGCGTTTACCAACCCACTGCAACTCGATAACTGACTATCGAGGGTTTGCATCGCGTAGTTTCCGCCTGCCGCGATGTTGAAGACACGCGCCTTGCCAAGTCCAAAAGCGACAAACAAGTGACGTACAGGATCCACGGCTCCTACCATCCCATTCCATACTTGCGAGGAATTGAGTTGCGTCCATGTATTCGTGTCGTAGGAATACGACCACAGCGACAGGCCGTTCTCCAGAAAAACGCTCTTCGACACGGGATCGTAGTCGCTCACCGCATAGCCGAGTGACGGATCAGGACTCCCCCCGTTTACGGGATCCATTCGCTTCCACTGCTGGGTCGTAAGATCCAAAGTCCAGCTTCCAACTGCGGCCATCGGACTGTCACAAGCGAGCCCGCCTCCGAACGAGAACATCTTGTCCACATGCGCAATATAGGACAGGTTGTCATACGTGTGCCGCGAGCTTGGATGGCCGTCAGATTGCGTCTCAACACAATGCACCGGGTTTGGAGTTGGGTCGATGATCCGCCGCATCGTAAGTGCATTTAGATCCAGTGCATACACCTCGTTGCCATAATAATCTACGTGACCACCGCCCCAGATCAGCAGGCGATTCCTTCTTGTGTCCGCCGCGCCGCCGCCCCATGCTGCGATTACATTGGAGCAAGCGCCGCCGGGATTCGGACTCGGACAATTCGGAGCCAATTGGCTGTTCGGGATTTGGAACCACCCGAGAGTTGTGGGCAGCCCGGACTGTGATAGCGTGCTGAACGTCGCGTTGCTGCTTATCGCGGCATTGCCGCCCGCATCGGTGGAATGTACTCGGAATTGATAGGTCGTGGAAGCGCTCAATCCGCTTATCGTCGCGGCGTGCGAAGTCAAGAGCGTGGAATCCAGCGCCGTCTGGCTCCCGTAAGAAGTTGTAGCGCCATACTCCACTTGCGAAGTCGCGGGTTTGTCAGTCGTCCAGGTAATGATCGCTCCGCTGCTGGATGGCGCAGCGATGACCGCCGAGATTACGGGTGGATTGGACGCCGACGCGTTGGATACCGTGACGGAGACCGAGTTGCTCACCGTTAGGTTTCCTTTGGAATCACGCGCCACTGCGGCAAGAAAGTGGGTGCCATCTGCCGAAGTCGTGGTATTCCAAGGGAGGGAATACGGCGAAACTGTAACTTCTGCTCCGACGTTTGTGCTGTCCAACTGGAATTGAACCCCAGCGATCCCTGCGCTACTCGACGCGGACGCCGTCAAAGTGGTCATTCCAGACACGGTTGCACCTGCCGCAGGCGCCGTCACAGAGACAGTTGTGGTTGGAGGCGGTGGTTGTGTCGTGGCGCCCGACCGCGGCACGATGCCCCAAATTGGAGTGTCTCCAAAGCCTGCGTTCTGAATGACGCTCCAGTTCGTTGCGCCCGTCAAACGTGCCCACGATGCAGCGGCGCCCGTTTGGCCATGATCTACCATGTAGGAGATGGCAGGCAGTAGGTTGCCCCAATAGGTAGAAGCGGCGTTCGCTGGCGGCGAGGTATTCGAATTGGTGCCGAGCGTGTTCCCGCACGACGTGTTGGGCGAGCCGACGTTATTGAGCCACGTCGTTCCCCAATCCGGGTAGTAATTCGTGACCGGTTGCGCGGGCGCAGTTTGAGTCTGAATGTTGTACCATGCGGCTTCCGTGAAGCACCAATTGGATGTTCCGTTGGGCCCGAGCCGCCCGACCGCCGATTGAGCGACGTAGCTCTGCACCGCGAGGATATCCGTCATATTGGCGACGGGTTCGAGGTCGATGGTGAATCCGATGCTCATGGTCATGAAGTCTTGTTGCCACGGAGCGACGACGGTATTCGTCGTGCTGTAAACACTCTGATCCGCCTCAATCGAGGAGATGAAGCCGAGGGTGTTCATCCCGGGCTGTTGAGCGACTTGGCGATAGTGTGTGGCGCTATTTGCGTAAAGCGCGCGGTAGTCGTTCGGGATGGTATCGCTCCCGCCGATTCCGGCAAGTTGGCCCACAGTCCGGAAGCACCACGCGATAGCGCGCGTCTGGCCGAGGAATGGCCGCGCGGTGCCCGCACCGTTAGAACTCCCGACCATCAGATAGCACAGCGATGCCTCATCCTCGAGCGTTTCGAGATAGTAATAGTCGCCAGTGATTAGGTAGGCGAGGTAGCCCGCTGAACCGTGATGCGCGATGTCCCAGGTGTAGGGGCCTGCGCCGATAGCTGTGCCGCCGCCGGCATTGTTGCCGAACGCGCTCCAAGTCGGACGTCCAGATGGAATGACGGTGACGTGCGTCGCGCTATCCTCCCACACGATCGGATAGGCGTTGATGGCCTTGGCGTTCATAATCACCGAATTGTACGCACGCGGGTCGGCGTTCGAAGTGATATACATCGAATCCCACAGCGGCAGGATTCCAATCTGGTCTTGGAATCCAGTGTTGCTCATATCCGTTTGGGTGCCACCCTTTTGCATCGGTGTGTAGACCTGGCCGAGATTGTTGAGCGCCGTGGCGGATGGCGCGAGATTCATGTAATTCGGAACGAGCTTCGCCGCCTCTAGGTACCGCGCGTCATGCTTCGGCGTGATTTGTGGGTCTCCACCAATCCAGCCATCGGCGTTCCAGCGGGTGTGGGCATAGTTTGTTAGAGTCGCCCCGCCGTTGTTGAAAACCGTTGTTCCCCCAATGACAACGGTGGGAACGTAAGATTTATCTGATGTAGCAACGTCGAGTTCACCGTTCTCCGCAACCGCGCGCACCCACATGCGCCCATCTGCGTAGAGACGCACGTGGAACCACACCTGTAGCGTCGGATCCGCGCCCACAGCACTACGGTAATGGCATTCGACCATCTCTGGGCCGCTTACCCACGTCCTGAACGGACTCGCAAGGAGGCTGGATAGCGACACAGTCCCAATGCCACCGAGTTGAATCGATGCGGTTGGAGCAGCCGTCTGAATATCCGCGCATGTCTTGGCAGTGCCTCCGGAAGTTCCACCAGCGAGAACATTCACTGTAAGTGGCGTGTTCGCCACCAAGGCAGCTCTACCACTCGCGATTGCGGTCTTTACGCTGCCATCCGACCAAGAGCTCTTCGGCACAACTTGCCCGCTGGTGACGCTCAAAGACGCCCCGCTCGGCGCGTCCCCCTTCTTGAATCCCAGCCCGACGGTAAACGGAAACGTTCCGGTGAGTGGTGATGTGAGTTGGAAGGAAGTAATGGTGCTCCCTGGCGGAGGTGGCGGCGGAGCAACATTCGACACCGTGACTGTGACTGTTGCGCTCGTCGTCGAATTGCCTGCCGCATCTTTCGCAATTGCCCGCAATGTGTGCGACCCGTTGCTCGCCGTCGTGGTGTCCCAAGAGGTTGCGTACGGTGAGGCGGTGTCCAGAGTCCCCAGATTGCCTGCATCTAGCTGGAATTGCACGCTCGCCACACCTACGTTGTCGCTGGCGTTGGCCGTAACGGAAACTGTTCCACTCACCGTCGCGCCATTCGCAGGCGCGCTGATCGACACCGTCGGTGGCGTCGTATCCGGCGTGCCGTTGCTCACGGTCACCGTGACGGCTGTGCTCGTGGTGCTGTTGCCCGCCGCATCCTTGGCAATTGCTCGCAGCGTATGCGAACCGTTGCTCGACGTTGTCGTGTTCCACGAAACCGAGTACGGTGAAGCCAAATCCAGACTGCCAAAATTGGCTCCATCCAGCTGGAATTGCACGCTGGCCACGCCTACGTTGTCGCTGGCATTGGCCGTAACGGAAACTGTTCCACTCACGGTCGCGCCATTCGCAGGCGCGCTGATCGACACCGTCGGCGGCGTCGTATCTGGGTTCGTGTTGTTGACCTTGACGGCCACCTGCGCGCTGGTGGCGGAGTTGCCTGCGGCATCACTAGCCACTGCCGTCAGAATATGATTGCCATTCGACAGTGAAACCGTGTTTACCGCGATCACGTAGGGCGCCGCCGTTACGGGCGCTCCAGAATTCGCATTGTCGATCTTCAGCTGCACACTCGTCACGCCCACGTTATCGCTCGCCGTCACAGTCACGTTTGCGGTTCCGCTCAAGGTGGCGTTCGGCGCCGGGGAAGTGATCGATACCGCCGGCGGAGTTGTGTCGCCAGTAGTTGAGAAAGTCATGTCGCTGCTGACGGCCAGGTCGTTGTTCGCGTCAGTCGATCGAACTCGAAAATGATAAAGTGTCCCATTTGCCAAACCGGTCACCGCCATCTGGTGGCTTGTAACCATGCTGTTGTTGGCCGGCGTGCTGGCACCGTACGACGCGCTGGTGCCATAGTCGATCGCTGAGTTGGCGGCAATGTTCGTCGACCAACTCACCTGGAAACTCGTTGAGGTTGGCGTGCTTGGCTGTACATTCGAGATGGCCAAGGGCGTCGGCGATCCGCTACTAGTGGTGCCGCTTACAAGGCCAGCGCAACCCGCGAGACAAAAGCTCAAACTGGAGATGAGTAGGAGAGCAGCTAGGTATGAAATCTGGTTCGCAGTTTTTCCTCTGAAGCGAACTCCTGTTGACGACATTGATCTTTCCCCCGCGGCAGCCCCAATAGGCCGCCAGTTCTAATCTCCCACGCGTAGTCAGGGTACCGAGGTACTGGAACTTCGCGTAACTGGACACAAGGAGAGAAAGAGGACATACGTGCTATTGCGACCATACCTGTCCTTGAGGGCAATCAAGAAGCTTCAGATTAGTTCTGGCGGTAAGTGATTCAGAATGTTTTATTTGCGGGGCCTTGCGCCCCTCTTGGCCTTGCAAGCTTAATCTGAGGGATAGCGTGAATGGCTGCCGGAGGAGCGGACACTCGGTTCGTTCTTGGAAATAACTCGTGAATCTCGCTGCGATAAGCCCGCTGAGCGGATCTTATAGATCAATGTGCGATAACTGATCTTCAATGCTGCCGCTGTCTTTCGGCGGTTCCACCGATTTGCCTGGAGCGCTGCCAAAATGACCCTGTGCTCCATCTCTCGTATTGCTTCACGCGCAATGCGCTTGAGCGGCAAGCCGCTGCCGTCTCCTACATTAGCTGTTCTCCCCGTACGATGTCGCACAGCCCGCTGTTCACCAATGGCTGCTTCCGGCCCAATCAATATGTGTCTTGCAATGCAATTGGCCAGCTCTCGCAAATTGCCCGGCCACTCTTGTGCCTGCATGTGCTTCAACATGTCCGCGCCCACCGGCTCAGACTCTTTCCCAAATTTCTTCGCGTACCGCTCGCGAAAGTGTTCCACCAAAATAGGGATGTCTTCCACCCGCTCACGGAGTCGCGGCAATCGAAGTTGCATCACGTTGATCCGATAATAGAGATCGGAACGAAAACCCCCTGCGGCGATTTGCTGCTCCAAATCTTTGCTCGTGGCACAAATGATTCGGGCATTAACCTTAATCTCGGCCTCCCCTCCAATACGCGAAAAACTCCCGTCTTGGAGAAAATGCAGCAGCTTGCCTTGCAGACTTAGGCTAAGATCTGCAATCTCGTCCAGGAACAGTGTGCCGTTGTGGGCCAGTTCGCATTTCCCCGGTTTGGCTGTCCCCGCTCCCGTGAACGCTCCTTTTTCATACCCGAACAACTCACTCTCCAGCAACTCACTCGGTATTGCAGCGCAATTAATGCTGATAAAATTCCCTTTCGCGCAAGCCGAATTGGCATGGATCCAACGGGCCAAGACCTCTTTCCCAGTTCCGGCGTCCCCATACAACAACACCTGAATCCCTGTGTCGCAGATCTTTCGCGCGCGACGGTGCAGGCCCACCATGGCTGCTGAACAGCCAAAAATCACCCCGTCGGGTGGCAGTTCCTCCCGCAGCCTTATGTGCGACCCTTTTCCGGACGTTTCCTGTGATTGCACTCGTAGGAACCCGCTATACACAATGCACATTACGTTCCAACCAGCGTAAGCGTTAGCCAATCCTGATTCGCATTGACGATTCGAGTTAACTTCCATGCTTACTTGCATTTAACCTATTCTTTGGACTCCGCCTCTCAGTACTTGACGCGCCAGAAATAATTTGTTGACACAGAGTGCGAAGAAAACAATGCTGCGATTCTGAGAAGTTCTTTGCTCACATTCAAGATGAGCCAAACCTTTCTCACTTTTCCACAGGTGACGCGGTGCAACCGGAATTCAGTTTAGCCGGACACTTCCAAGTTGAAGACCTCTGGGCCAAGTATTGGACTTCTTCCGGGATCTGTACCTAGCCCGATCACCCGAAAGCCCTGCAGCCTCCCGCCAGCCATGTGACCTTCGCACGCGCGTTCCTTCGCGGGGACGAAAAGGTCTTTCATCTGAGACCGAGTCGGTCTGATCACCAATTTGAATGTTGTGGAAAAATGGGGGCAAAAAAGAGCAATGAATTGCCCGAGTTTTGCTTGGCTCGTTTCAGGGTGTCCCTAAGTTATTGTTAAACAAAACCTTATTTCAAGGCATCTTGGAGATAGAACTGCCCTGAACTACCGCGTGAATGAACTAGTGGCCATGTTTGTTTCCTTGTCGGAGTCCGGCAGCCTGTTCCTGACAGGGTGCGCAATGATTGGCGCTGCGCTTCTCCTGCGTCGCGGCCTAAGCCTATTGGCGTCGGCTCCTTCGAAGCCCAATTCGAACCCCCGGTAGTTTTCCGGCCTATTTGAGCGGTCGACCCCTCAAGATTCAATGCCCAGTCAGGGTTTACCTACCTGGAAGGAAAGATGAAGGATTCCAGCAGATCCGCACGGGCCTTCTCATCCGACGCTACCACGCGCAGTATGTCGCTGATCGAGAGCATGCCACGGAATACATTTCCTTCGTCAACTACCAGAAGGTGGAAAATAGTGTTCTGATCCATCAATCGCAAGCAGTCTTCAAGAGTAATGTCCGGCGTCACTGTCACGAGATCGCGCGTCATGATATCCGACGCCTTCATCCACGCGGGACATTTGTTCTCTGCGGCGACTTTGTCGGAGACATCGCTGTGCGAAATCACTCCCACCAGCTTGCCCCCTCCATCCACCACACCCACCGCGCGCACTTGCTTCTCGCGCAGATATTGCGCCGCTTGATGTACGCTCGTTTCTTCCGTGATGGAGAATACTTCCTTGCGGGACCCGATTAGATCGGACACTTTCATTGGACTCTCCGCGGACAATCTTGCCGGATGTTAGGCCCAACTTGCCGGCAAATGCAAGATGAAATCAGTGTTCATTCTCGAGAGCAGCTGGGCGTATCACTCTATGCCCGGGCCGCTTCACCTCGGATAATATCGTAGCGCTCAATCACTGCGGCCACTCCCATTCGCGCATTCCCATCTTCCAGCCTCTGCTCCACGCGAACTACCTTTCCCAACGCTCGCACAAACACCTCTGTGCCGTGGGTTATTTCCGCTGGCAGTGTCAACGTGATGTCCAGCTCCGAACCAGCTTCCAGGTCCTGTTCGATTACGAAATACAAACCACGTGTGGAGACATCTCGAGTCTTGCCTTGCTTTGTGTCCAGCGCTCGTTCCGTCGATACCCGAATAATAATCGGCAACGATAGATCATAGCGTCGTGTTGTGCGACGTTCCGTCATTCCCCCCATCCTCCGGCACGCGCCGCGGATCTCTTGCCTTGCCCGCGTCCCCTTCTCCGAGTTGCGCCAACTCGGAATCTATAATCTTATTCGTTCACTCAGCTAAAAAACCAATACATGCGAAACATTTGTTGCACGACAAAATACCTCAACCCGGCGATCCTCGGTATGTTTTTCTTTTGGCCTGACGCGCGTTTGACTTCCTGGCTCTCTTCGACTATCCGATTCGCGTTCTCTCCTGCCCGGAGAGAATCCCGGATCGTCTTTTAATCGCGCTGGGTTGCCACCGCCGGAGCCGGCTCCTCCGGCGCGGGTGGCCCGGATCTCCGTGCCCTCGGCGTATCCAGGTTAAACTGCCGCATCTTGTAAAGCAGCGCTTTGTAACTGATCCCCAGCATTTTCGCCGCATCCTTCCGGCACCAGCGTGTCTTTTCCAGTGCGTCGGCGATGGCTTCCATTTCGGCTTCGTTCTTCAATCCGCGCACCAGCGCTTTCAAACCTTGTTCCTTGGGAGCTGCAGTCTCTTCTCGCGGTGAGGTGCGCTGCCGAGTGGATGACATTTCGACCAGTTCGCGCAGGCTGCCTTCGTCGTCCTCTAGAATCACGTACCGCTTCACAAAATTCTCCAGTTCTCGCAGGTTGCCCGGCCACGGGTAATTCACTGCTGCATCCAGCAGATACTTCGAAGGTCCGGGAGGTGTCTTGCCAAATTTCTCGCTGTACTTCTGGAGGAAATGCCGGAAGAGCAGTGGAATCTCCGCGGTTCTCTCGCGCAGTGGCGGCACGTTGATAGACAAGACATTCAAGCGATAGTACAGATCCTCGCGAAACTTCCCCGTCTTCATCGCGTCCTGCACGTCCACGTTTGTCGCCGCGAGCACTCTCACGTCCGTTTCTACCAGGTGCCGTCCGCCCAGCCGCGAGTACTGATGATCCTGCAGCACGTGCAGAAGCTTAGCCTGCAGATGCGTGCTCATTTCCGCGATTTCATCCAGGAAGATCGTGCCTTTGTTGGCCATTTCAAACTTGCCCGGTTTGCTGCGCACCGCCCCAGTAAAAGCTCCTTGTTCGAATCCAAATAACTCCGACTCCAGCAGTTCTCCCGGCAACGCCGCGCAATTCACTTTCACAAATTGCTGGTTGCGGCGCTTCGAACGTAGATGAATCATCCGCGCCACCACTTCCTTGCCCACGCCGCTCTCGCCACAGATGAAAACCGGCACGTCCACCGGCGCGATTTGCAGGATTTGCTGGCGGATTCTCACCATCTGCGGACTGGCCGCCAAAAAACTCAAGTCTTCCGTAATCTGATCGCAATAGTCGCGCAGCGCCTGATTCTCCGTCGTCAGCTCTTTCTTCTGCCGCGACTTCAGCATCGCCGCATCCAGCTCTGTTTTCTCGAACGGCTTCGTCAAGTAGTCGTGCGCCCCGATGCGGATCGCCTCCACCACCGTGCCCACCTCGTTCGAACAGGAAAGCATGATTACGTTCATGCTGCGGTCGATCTGCATCAGCTCCTTCAGCGTTTCAATGCCGTTCTTCTCCGGCATCAAGACATCCAGGATGATGAAGTCCGGGCGTTCCCCTTTGTTCACCTTTTCTAGAGCTTCCCTGCCGGAACTGACGGTCTCCACATCAAATCCGTCCACTTCCAGCAGCGTCTGCAAATACTTTCGAATGCTCGGCTCGTCATCAACAACCAGAATCTTCTCTTTCACGGCCATCGGCTTTTTCCTTCCCCTCCGGAAAACTCTCTTGTGTTAGCCCTGATCCATCGGCAACAAAAACGTGAACTTGCTTCCGCTGCGCGATTCACTCTCCACCCAGATCTTTCCGCGATGCGCCTGGATCAGCCTCTTCGCAATGGCTAAACCCAGACCCATTCCCGAAGTATTCCGGTCCACGCGCACAAAATCCTCAAAAATCTCCTGATGATGTTCCGCCGCGATCCCCGGCCCGGAATCCGTTACGCTGACTTCCACGCTGTTCGGGCGCGGCAAGCGAAATCGCCGCCGTTCTTCGACCGGTGCTAGTGCCGCCACGCGCCTCTCCCAGAAATGTGGCGCCGCACGCAGCGTCACACTGCCCCCGGCCGGCGTGTGCTTCAGCGAATTATCTAGAAGATTCGCCGCTGCTTGTTGCACTTTCTGGTAATCGAAACGAAAAGTTGGTATGGAGGGATCGATACCCACCTCCAGTCGGACTCCCTTTCGCTGGAAAGCTTCCGACCAACGTTTGGCCAGTTCGTCGAGGCAATCCCGTAAGTCATTCTCCCGAAGTTGCAAAACCAGCTTGCCGCTCTCCAGCGCCGAATAGTTCAGGAACATCGACACCAGCCGCACCAGCCGTTCGCAACTGTCCTTCGATTCCTCCAGGATGTCCTGCTGCTTGTCCGTCAATCTCCCCAGAGAGCCCGCAAGCAGAAGATCGTAGTAGCCCTTGATCACCGCAAGTGGCGTTTTTAGTTCATGCGCCGCCGAAGCAAGAAACACGGTCTTCTGCCGATTCACTTCTTGCAATTTCAGGTACGCGGCCAGAAGATTTCGATAGGTAATCTCTCGTTCTTGCAGAAGCTCTTGCACCGTCAGCTGCGTTGCCGGGTCCGCTGCGGCCTGGGCTTCCGATTTGTCCTCGAATTCCACTACCAGCCAATCCGGTTCCGGCATCCACTGAATTCGTGCCGTGGATTTTATTCCACCGCATTCGACGTTCACACTAATTTCGTGCGCCCCGCCTTCAACCTGGCCAAAAATTATTGTCGATTCCACCTTCAGAACGTCGTTGAATAGGTTCAATCCGGATACTTCGCTATATCCTTGGGATTCCAACAACTTCCTTGCGCGTGAATTCACTAGTAACAGATTTCCGCTGCGTTCTCCCACCATCAACGGATTCTCCACTTTGTCCAGCAGGCCGCTGACGAATCCCAGTGGAAGAACCGCACGATTCCGTTCTTCGGACATGGGATGCATCACAATCCGTCCAGCCATCGGCTAATCCTGTCTCGCGGAGAAAGTGGTAAAATATTTCCCTAATCGGCTTTTCATACTTGCAAAGGGGCCCCCAAGTGTCAATGGCAAAAGCGTTCCATTTGCACAATTGAGGAAGGCAAGTGGATATCCCGACCAGCAGACTTGTAACAGAATGCGACCTCTGGTGTAATGTTAGCGTATCTCATTCATAACAAACATATTAAAGCGACCGCACTCCGCCCATTCTGGCATTCCAGATGCTCAGATCCGTACTAGTTCCTTCGTACCAAAGAGAGCCCTTGTGGAGATTAAGATTCTCAAAGAAAAGCAGCGCGGGGGCCCTCCCTCAACTCGACGCTCTCCCCGTATTCGCTTGCAAGTACCGGTGTTTGTCCGCGGAACGGACGCCTCTGGTGCTGAGTTCATAGAACTCACCAAGACTCTCAATATCAGCGCGACTGGCGCGTGCATTACGTCCACCCACATGATTCGCCCAGATCAAACTGTGCATTTGACCATTCCTGCGCCATCTCCAGCCTCTTCAAGCCTTGTTCCCAGTGAAACTCCTCCCATCGTGGCCAAAGTCCTGCGTCAGGATGCTGCTGGGGAAATGCGACTATTCGGATTGGAGTTCCTTCGCCCCATTGAGTGAACCTAGGGAGACTTCGCTCCTTTTCCCGTTCCTGTGTACTGGGGTAATTACGTGACATGGCTCATCTGGCTCAAAACCCCGGCCCGTGACTTTTTTCTGCTCTATTTCCCCCTTTTGTAATAGGATACCTCCGAATTTTGGGAGGCCAAATTCCCAGGGCACCTTAGGACCCAGTACGAATGGGCTCTTGGTTGCTCCATATATCGCGAGATAATAAAGAAAGCTCAATTTGCTTTCCCCAACCCGCGGGGATAGGCAGAAGTTAGGTCTATACCGGATATGCCCAGCCCCGGCGCCCCTGCGCCCCCGCGCTTGTCGATTGAGGATTCTTATCTCGAGCTGCTCGCGGATACGCTCGATACTCTTGATCTGCCTGCGCGCGGACAGTTCCTCCAGCGATACTTTCGCGTGATCGCTCACCTCGATCTGCGCGAACCCCAGTGCGTCCAGATATGGGATGACATGCTTGCACGCCGCCGCGAACTCAGCGATCAAGCGGATCGTCAAGTCTCTCTCAAAACCGCTCTTATGGACGTTTTGGTTTCCGCCGGCTTTCTTCGCGTTCCCATCATCATCGAATACGACGAGCTGAAAAGACTCCAGCTCAATGCCGTCACTGATCCGCTCACGGGGCTCTACAATCGCAGGCTTTTCAGCGAGACTTTCGAAAAGGAATTGAATCGTGCGCGCCGCTATGGTCAGCCCCTAGGGCTGGTCATCCTGGACCTTCACCGCTTTAAGGAAGTGAACGATAAGCATGGCCACCCGCGGGGCGATGAAGTCTTGCGTGCCGCCGCGGCTACCCTTAAGAAATCCCTGCGCACCTCGGACTCCGCATTTCGCATCGGCGGAGACGAGTTCTCTCTCATTCTTCCGCAGACCGACGCCCCGCAAGCTCTTGCGCTCGGCCGCCGCATCCAAACCGTTTTTGCGGAAATGCTGCTGCCTTTGGAACTGGGGGTCAGCGTCAGCATGGATCACGGCGTTGCTAATTTTCCTCAGGACGCGGAACTTGCCGATCAATTGATTCGCATTGCCGATGAACGCCTTTACAGTCTCAAGCATGCAAACCACACCAAATCGGGAGGCGGCCGGCTCGGAGCTTCGCCCGCCGTCGTAGAGCCGTCCAGCCCTTCCCCTTCTCCGGATCCCCAGGAACGCGCTGCCCCCGCGCCGACTCCGATTTCGATTGAAACCAAACGCCCTCCCGAAAAAACCGAAACCACCATTGCCGCCGCTGCCTCTGCGACCTCCGCCGCCATTTCCGCGGATCTTGCCGCACCTCCGCCGCGCGTGTTCACCGTGCAACGCAAGGCCGAACGTGTTTCCATGACCGGCACAAACGCCTACGCCGTTCTGGGAGACCAGGGCGCACGCCGCGCACGCGTCCTCGATCTTGGCTTTGGTGGTGTTGCCCTCGAGATGGATTCCCTCGAGGAACTTCCTGAAAACCTGCTCGCCGTCCTGCACGTTCCGATTCTTCCGCCTGTGCGCGTCAGTCTCAAACCTGTCTGGAAACAAAAGACGACCCAGGGCAACCTGCGCGTCGGTTGTGCATTCGTCTCCTGACCAGTTCATCGGCCCTCGTTGCGCGTGCTAGAAAAACCTTAACCACTCTTCTGCGAAACCTTTTGCCGCAGATGCCGCGAAGTGAATAGCAAAGCCTGCTGCAAATGCGCCAGGCCTAGCCCCCAACGCAAAGTAGCTTGCTCGTTCGAATCGCCTACGGCCTCCAGATCCACCCTGAGCGCCAATCCTCCCGGCATGCCTTCCTCTGGCTTCTCGAAAACCAGGCAGAGTCGCGCCGAAAACAACTCCGCCGATCCCGCATTCTTCAAGAGTTCGAACAGCTTCTGGATCAGCTGAAAATAGAATCCTCGGTTGCCGCCATATTCCTTGCCCCTGAATGACAGGAGAAATCCTCCTGAGCAACTCACGCGGCCTTCCTCCCCCGCGCCCAGCTGCAGATTTCCCTCTCGTCGGCTATCAAAAAACGACGCGTCGCCTTGCATGGCATTCTGAAAACTCTGCAGCGCGAGCTTTGCTAATCCTTCGTCCGCAGGCCACCCCGCAGCCGCTCTTAGCTCCGCAATACTTTCGACGACTTCAACTCGCATCCCTGCGAACCCTACGCGATGCGCGTGCCTGCGACAACAAAAAAATCAGTCTCCTCGACTCCCGTCCGATCTTGCCAAAATATTCAAACTAATTCCCCGTCGCCCACTGCTAAAATCCTCGCTCACTTTGCAGCCCGGAAAGGACCGTCATGACCGAACCCAAGCGCAGCCGCCCGTATTGGCCCGACGCCTTGCAAAACCCATCTGACCCGACCGCCGGCCTCAAGCCATGGTCCTGGGCTCTCGAGCGTCTCGAAAAATCGCACAACTATTGGATCTCCACGACGCGTCCCGACAGCCGCCCGCACCTCATGCTCATCTGGGGCATCTGGTGGCAAGACGCTTTCTGGTTCAGCACCGGCCCCCGCACGCGCAAGGCGAAGAACATCGCTGCCGATCCTCATTCTGTGATTGGCACGGAAAAAGCCGACGAAGCTGTAATCCTGGAAGGTATTGTGGAAGAGATCAAAGACCGTTCCATCTGGAAACAACTCGCCCAAATCTACAATAGCAAGTACGGCGGTGACATCGAGCCGCTGCTCATGGCCTCCGGCGGCTCCGTCTTTCGCCTTAAGCCCCAAGTAGTCTTCGCTCAGGACGAACACGCCGAAAATTTCGCCGAATCCGTCACTCGCTGGCGCTTCTAATTGCTAACCACAGCGCCCGCATCCCTCATGGCTTGGGCGCCGCGTTCCACATCTCCTGCTTCACCTTCCACTCCCCGTTTGTCCCGCGGTGCAGCACCAGCGCCATTTTTCCATACCCTTCAATCACCGGCTTCCCGTCCGGCGGCTGCACCACTTGATGCTCCGTCGCCCATTCCGAAGCCCAGTCCCCGCACACTTGAATATCGTGGAATTCCATGTCTTGCTTCAGTACTTTGTACCCAGGCATTTTGGCCACGATGTCTTCGACCCACGCCATAATCTTCTTCTTTCCAATCACCGGCGCGTCACCTGGCATCAGATCGACCCCATCTTCCTCCCACAGCGCCAAAACTCCCGCCGTATCCATCTTCAAGTGCAGCTCAACGTAATGATTGTTGAAAGCCTCAATCTCCGCCACGCCGGTGGTACCGCCCGGTGCCGCCGTCATTCGAACCGCCGCCCAAGCCAGCAGAATCGCCAGCCCCGCCCCCGCAGCCAATCTTCTTGAAACAAACATCGATGGCCTCCCATGACCCCACTCGAATTCGCCCTCAATCTACCGTACCACCCCCACTGTGAACAGCTAGCGCACTCACCGCTGAAGTCTTCTTCTCAGTTCTCAGTTCTCAGTTCTCTGTTGTCTGTTCCCGATTTTGCGAAACTTGACACTTCGCGTATGATAATAAATTGCCTCGCGACCTAGCGACGCGGCTGTAGCGCCCCAACCCTGTTGGGGAGGCCGTGCAGACCGGACGCG
>Ga0210384_10000244_pt1 | contig 86147 bp, 74 predicted proteins | sample IncBWH2MmetaG_FD_160574 | JGI IMG/M metagenome (GOLD analysis project Ga0210384, IMG submission 160574) | Forest soil microbial communities from Barre Woods Harvard Forest LTER site, Petersham, Massachusetts, United States - Inc-BW-H-2-M | ecosystem: Environmental > Terrestrial > Soil >... | reverse complement strand
CGCTGTGAGCGAGTCGATCGAATGCTGCTGTTGCGAGGTCAGGGCTCCGCTGGATTTCAGTTGCTCCGCGATGGGGCCGACCACGGGACCGATATTGTGATAGAAGATCGCCGAGAAGTTCGTATATCCATCGCTCGGTAGCAGCGCTTGAAATGTCGGCGCATGGGTCAGGGTATATCCGGCCTGCCGGTTTTGGATGGCGCGCGACAGTGTGCCCCGGTCGGGCGCGGCAATCAGGTAGCTGTCGACGAATGTGTAGTCAACCTCGTCGGTAGGCTGCGAATTCGTGGGCTGCGAATTGGTGATCGCAAAGTAGGTTTGCGAACCAATTTTCCGCTTCGTAAGCTTCAGCAAGCGGCCTTGTGTGGAGCCCTCGCGATTGTAGCTGTCCACCAGCTTCGCGATAGTCGCCTGCAAAGTCGTCGGATCATACACTTCGCATATCAGCTTCCACCGCGGTGTGGGCAACATCGGGCCGTCGAACGCCATGGTCACTTCGCCGCCGAGTGGAGCCGCAAGGTCGTCCAGCACATTCACTCCTGTTTTCGCCTCGAATTCCGAAAGACGCTGACTGAAGTTCGCATCGCCGCTCCCTAACATCTGGAAGAGTCCTTCCATGATGCTCCTCGGATTCCGAATCACGGCGGACGTCACCATACTGGCCTCGGGGGAAACGAATTCCAACGAACCCATGGAGGCCGGCGCGGCCAGCCACGATGCCACTCCCTGCCGCTCCGAAGCGAATGTCAGATCGGCACGATTGTCGGTCTTGCCGCCAACCTCCCGGTGTTCCATGGTCAGGTATCTGACGTCTCCAATCCCCGGAGGCAGGTCGTGGTTGCTACCAGTTTGTACGTTGCGCGCGACGATTTGTTCCATGTCGGCGCACAAGAGCCATCCCGCACCCTCCTGATAGGAGCGAACAATCTGCTCATAGAGCGGGGTTTCGGCAAAGTGACTGTTGCTGGATTGCGCCCGGCCCGCTGCGCGTTGCAGTTCGGCAACATCCGGGCTAGCCATCAATAGGTCATCTTTCACATAAACCAGGATTGGCTGCCCGCTCGTGGAAGGCAATGCCCACGGATTGCGTACCATCTGCAGCGCAGGCCGCGGGCTTTTCGCACTGAGCTGGTGGTTCTCTCGTTGTAGAAAGGCCTCCAGGCCCGGTTGACGCACTCTGGCGAGCACCACCGGAGCTCCGTAGACGGAGCCGTTCTTTCCCACGGCGAATACGATCTCGTCCCCCAAATAGCTGCTGAAAGTCTTCAGTTGATCCATTACGTCTTCGATCTTTGGTCCGCTGCCTTTCTGTTGCTGGTGCCACCATTGGCGAAGCGCCGGGCTCTGCTGCATGCGCTCCTGGAAAATCTGACTGGCTTGCCCCAGAGTGGTCGCGAGATTCGGAATCGCCACATAGACGACCGTGTCATCCGGAACGTACGACACAAGGTCGGAACTGTAGCGTAGTCCGGGTCCCGGAATCGCCGCCAACTGTTTCTGCAGGACCGCAAAGTCTCCCAGCAAGGCAAGATATTTCGCCGAGTTCCTGCTCCAGGCAATCTCGTTCTGGATCGAATTTGTCGATACATTGGGGCTCGATGTCACCTCGTCGCCAGCATGCAGTTCGCTGGTCCGGTCGCCGTAGTCCACTCGCACCAGACCCTCGATTACGGCCACGCGCGAGCCTTTGATCCCGCGATTGACCGAGAAAATCGTTCCTTTCACCGAGACCAGGCAATCGCCCGTCGCCACATACAGCCGACCGGTACGTTGCTTGGCCGCTTGAACAATCACCTGGCCGCCATCCAAATGAATCGTGCTGCCCTTCCATTCGCGCGACAGCGAAAGTTCAGCCCGCTCTCCCATCTCAATCAGCGAACCGTCGACCAGCCGTACCATCGCGCTCGCGCCTTTCGCTGTCCGGATCTCATCTCCGCTCCGAATCTCGTACCCCGCGGGAACGATATGCACAGTGTCGCCGGTCACAGCGAAAAGCGAGCCATCCGCATTCTGAACGACGCCCCGAACGACTTGCTGCCCCGGAAAGATGCCCAGGGACAGCGCGAGCGCGACCACTGCAACTGCCGCCACTGCGCCGGCAGCCATCACCCATCGCCATGCCGGAAAACTGCGGCGCTCCGTTCCAGGCCGCCAAACGGCTCGCTGTTCGCCGCTGCGGACGCGCTCCACCGCGTGCCGGCAGGCGACACAGGCGTGCACGTGGTCCTCAAACAATAGACCCCGACCTCCCGCCAGCTGTTTTCCCAGATATTCCGGAATGAGCGCCTGAAAGTCTTCACAGTTGCGCAACTTGTGGGAGCTGAGGTCAGCAACTGGCGCTCCGGCAATCGAGTTCCAGACGCGCCCGCCCGCCTGGGCGACCACTTCGTTATCAACCTGTTCGTTGCGAATCGCCGAGAGCAAACGATCAAACTTCTCATTCTTCATAACTCGCTTCATGACTTGTCTCCTAAGTTGCGTTCGTGTTTCCAAGCGCCGCCTACCAGCGAGATTGCGATGTAGGCGGCTATTCCAGCGCTTCCCCAAACGCCCACGTGGCCGGTCGCGGCGCCAATCGACGCACCCATGACGCCCCCGAGAGCCACGGAGAGGCCGAGCGATCGGGCGTGGCGAAGCTCTTGTTGCACGCGATATCCCCTTAAATCAGTCGTTCGCGGAACGAAAATACGGAAGAAGCTCCTCACGGAGCTGTTGCCGGGCACGATGGACAGTAACTGCAACCAGTACCTGGGAAATGCCAAGTATCCGCGCAATCTCCGGATTGCTGAACCCTTCTAGGAAACGCAACGTGAAGATCTCCGCCGGCCTGGGCTTAAGTCGAGCAAGCGCCCGCCCCAATGCCTGCCGCAGCTCAGGTACGAGATCGCCGACATGGCGCGCTGCCATCGCATCCGGCAGATCTGGGAGTTCGACCGTTGGGCTGGCCTGTCGCGTTCGCAGTACATCCAGCGCCGCATTGATGGCCGCACGTCGTAAGTAACTTTCCTGGTCATCGAGCGCATCGGCGTTTGCTCCCCGACGAGCGAGCCGCAGAAAGACTGTCTGTAACACGTCCTCTGCATCTGCGGCATTGCCCGTAATCCGGTACGCCGTGCGGAACACCAGACCGTGATGCGCCCGAAAAGCTCGTTCGAGTTCGTCAGGCATCGCGATCGCCGGCTCCTGAACCAATACGCTTCGCAGGGTACGCCTCCTGTCACTCTCTTTCATCACTAAAGACGGTAGATAACCTGAATTATTACAGCGGTGCGGTTTTCGTTGAATTGTTGTGATGTTATCGCCACGGGCGCGGTGGTTCGCGAATCCTGCCTGAAATTCACCAGAGTCATCCGCATGGAGCACGGGGGCACAGTGTCCACCTATGATCTTGAATCGATGTATGCGCGAAGTGTGCGCGACGGGGCCCCACGAGACCGCCCCGACAGCACCAATCTTGCGGCAACGTCAAATGGAAGTCGAAGACAATGGTGAAGCTCCGGGACTTCCAAAGAATGCGCCATCACACTCAAAATCCGCCGGGCTTCGATCCTTGGGGTTCGACTCCCCCCTGGCGCCAGCACCTTTGCGGGAAGCCCGCCCGCAACATTCATCAGTGCATTGCATTCTTAGTTTGCCCGTTCCAGCCTGATGTGACGTTACAGCGGCGAAAGCTCGTCCTGTTTCTGTTCTTCTTTCTCTTTCAGGAATCTTCTCTCCAGGAATTGCCTTGCCAGGTCGCGGCCGCCTACGCCAAACGCGATGGATAAACCAAGCATAAGGGCGCCGAAGGCGATCGCGAACGCCACCAGGATTGTCCTCTCTGCCAAGCCGAGTTGCTCGAATGCCATCGAGACGGTAAAGACGATGATGATGGTTCGAATCGATGTCGCCAGAATCCGGGGGGAGGGGAACTCGGCGTTGACGGCCGCGAGCAGCGCTGCCCGGGAAAAGAAACTGGCCGCCACCAATCCGAAAAATACGATGAACAGCGCGACGAACAGTCTGGGCAGGAAGAGGAAGAACCTTGCAATGTACTCCTGCAGGCCGACGATGCCTAGCACCTGCACTCCGAGCACAATGAAGCCCAGCCAAACCACCCAGAAGACAACCCGGCTCAACAGCTCGCTGGAGGAGGGCAGAGCCGCCTTGTTCAGCAGTTGGGTCGCCCCGGCATTGTCAGAAAGTTTGTCGAACTTGGTGATTCGCAGAATTACCCGCAGGGCAGCTTTCAGAACGTAGGCCACGGCCCATCCCGAAAGCGCAATGATCAGCATCGCCAGCAGACGAGGCAGTAAATGCGCAAAACCACGGGCGAACTCCTGTATGGCATGGTCCAGTTCTCCGACGATCATTTCCCACATATTTACCTCACTCTCTCGCATTCCATAAATCAAGTAGGTACGGTTTCAGGCGCTCGAAGGTCAGGCAGAGTGCTTCGACATTCGCTTCCACTTGCGCACCTGACGCGTCGCGATTTTCCAGGAGAAAGGTGTACACCTTTCCGCGATAAAGCGGAGCCAAGGCCTGGATGATATGGTCTCGGTTAATCACGGACTTGTGGTACGAAGCGGCAAACTCATAAGCCGTTTTCACCCACAGCTCGTGGGGGTAGCGAAAATCATCTTCCGGGAGCGTCGCGATGGCCTGAACCTCCGCGAGTGTCTGGGCCGATAAGATCGACTTGAGAACCGGCTCAAGTTCTGCGACGCCGGAAGTGAATAGTTGATGGAGCCGCTTGCGGTTTACTCGAATCGGTTCTACGTTCAACTCGTACTCGGGACCAAACGTGGGAACACTTTCCGTGCCACGATCCGCACTCCATAGTTGAAAATTGGGTTCCAACGACCAGAACAGTGTACCGACCGTCTGCCGCATGGCGGGCACGAGATCAGCCGAACCTCGATCCAGGTGCTGCTTCGTGCCGAGGAACGACTGACAGAGCCGGTATTCTCCCGTCATTGCGGACAGGGTCACACGCATTTCGGTCCCAACGCCGCCCGCTCCGTGGTCCCACACTTGCTGTTCCATCAGGTGACTGCCCAGGCGCCCAGAGAATGCGAATTCAACCGCGTATGGTTCCCGGACTCGCTGGGCGTAGAGGGCCCGGGTCATCGGGTAGACGAGGTTTCGCAGGAGCAATCCATCGAATTTATGCCTTCCGTACACCGGAGTGACCAGATCGAAATCGTCGCGGTAGACCGGGCGCAGCAGCCGCTCGATCCAGTCTGGCGCAATGCTCGTCGTTTCTGGCGAAACGATTGCGCATGCTTTGGCGCGCAACAATTCGGCGGCGGCCAGAATCGTGTGCATGGCAATCTCGGTCGCCGGCTCCCCGCCATAGACTGTGCTTATGCAGTGGAGCGTGCGTAGAGCGTACACGCCCGAAGGATGTTGCGGGTCATTGATCGAGGCGGCAGCGATTACCTCACGTGTACTGTCTTTCGATCCTCCGTCGGCGTTTACGATGACGACTCGCTCCCGGGGGAAATACTTCAGCAGTCCAACGCGAATCGCCTGTACGGTTTGTCCGATGGTTCTGGCACTGTTATGCGTAGGCACGCCAACGAGGAGGTCCACTTCGCCGACGCTAATCAGCTGGCGAAGAAAATCATCGTTAAGGACGCTTCTCTCGTCCAGACGCCCCCCCGTCACTCGTGGCTCGATCTTAATGCCGTCAGCTTTTCACTTTCTTCAGATCCGCCGCAGCCGGAACCAAAAGAATTGGTATGGGCCCATGGTCAGCAAATAGGGCAAGTCGCCAACGCGTGGGAAAATATTTCTGCCAAACATCTCGACCAGGATATTGCCCTTGTATCGCTTCAAGTCGAGTTCCACGGCTTGAGCCGAACTGGAAAGATTATTCACCACCAACACCGTTTCGGTCTTGAATTGCCTTACATAAGCAAGCACGCGATGGTTCGCGGGATGTAAAAACTCAATGGTACCTCGGCCAAACACCTGGTTGGACTTACGCGTTTCTATGGTGCGTTTCATCCAGGCAAGAAGCGAATGCCCGGATCGGTTCTGTGAATAGACGTTCACAGCCGGATACCCGTAGACCGGATCCAGGATGAGCGGCGAGTAAAGGCTCTCGGGATCGGCTGAAGAGAAACCCGCGTTCCACCCTCCGTCCCATTGCATCGGCGTGCGCACTCCGTTCCGATCGCCGAGATGAACGTTGTCTCCCATCCCGATCTCGTCGCCGTAGTAGATGATCGGAGTCCCAGGCAGCGACATCAGCATGCCAGTCATCAGTTCGACTCGTCGCCGGTCATTATCCAGAAGTGGGGCTAGCCGCCGTCGAATCCCGAGGTTCAGCCGCATCGCCTTGTCGCCAGCGTAAGTATCGTACATATAATCGCGTTCGATGTCGGTCACCATCTCCAGCGTCAGTTCGTCGTGGTTTCGCAGGAATAAGCACCACTGGCACGAATCTGGAATCTCCGGAGTTTGCTGAAGAATATCCATGATCGGCTTTCGATCTTCCAGCTTCACTCCCATGAACATTCGCGGCATGAGAGGAAAATGAAAAGCCATGTGGAACTCATCGCTGTCTCCAAAATATGGTCGAAGATCCGCTGGCCATTGATTGGCTTCGGCAAGAAGCATCTTTCCCGGGAAATGTTTGTCCAGCTTGCCGCGCAGTTCCTTGAGCACCGCGTGGGTCTCGGGCAAATTTTCGCAGGAGGTGCCTTCCCGTTCGACGAGATACGGAACCGCGTCGAGCCGGAACCCGTCTACACCCATGTCCAGCCAGAACTGCATGACCGACCACATTTCTTCCCGCACCGCCGGATTGTCGTAGTTAAGGTCAGGCTGGTGACTGAAGAAACGATGCCAATAATATGCCTTCGAGACGGGATCCCGAGCCCAGTTCGACGTTTCGGTATCAAGAAAAATGATCCGCACGCCTCGATACCGCGCATCGGTATCGCTCCAGACATACCAGTCCCGGCGCGGGTTATCCGGGGAACTTCGTGATTCCTGAAACCAGGGGTGCTGATCGGAGGTGTGGTTCAGAACCATCTCCACGATAACTCGTATTCCGCGCTCATGGGCAGCGACCAGAAAGTTCTTGAAATCGTCGAGCGTGCCGTAACTGGGGTGGACCGACCGGTAATCCGCGATGTCGTACCCGTCGTCCCGCAGCGGCGAAGGAAAAAATGGCATCAGCCACAGGGCATTGATGCCGAGTTCTTGCAGGTAGTCCAGTTTCTCGGCGAGCCCGCGAAAGTCCCCGATGCCGTCGCAATTGCCATCGCGGAATGTCCGGACGTGGACTTGATAGATGATCGCGTCTTTATACCAAAGTGCGTCCTGCGGCAACGTCAAAATCCGCCCTCCTTGGCCACTAGCCTGCGAATGCTGGGCACGCAAGAACTTTATGCGACAGCCCTGCGAATCGAGCCAACCCTAATTATGCACTTTCAGCCGAAAATGGTTTGGGTCAGAGCCGCCAGCGGTAGCTTACGCCCCTCGGCTACAATAGGCCGACTATGAGGATACCCAATGCGCATCAGTCGCTTATTGATCTTATCCGTGTTCTTGCTGCTTCCTCTTTATATCAGCGCCCAACAGACTCTCTCACTGCCTCCGACGGTGCAGAAGTACGTGCGAGTCAACGCGCCGAAGATGGTGCTGGAGCACGTGCGTGTACTCGACGGCACAGGACGCCCGCCGGTTGAGGACCAGAACGTGATTATCGAAGGGGGCAAGATCACAGCGGTGCAGACGGGGTCAGAGGTGTCGGCGGCTGAGGGAACGACGGTGCTCAACCTCCGCGGGTACACCGTGATGCCGGGGATCGTCGGCATGCACAACCATCTCTTTTATGTAGCCCGGCCAGACGAAGACAGCCAGTGGAACTTCGAGCCGCCAGTGCTGGTGCCGCAGATGACGTTCTCCGCCCCGCGGCTCTATCTCGCCGGTGGCGTGACCACGATGCGTACTACAGGAAGCGTCGAAACCTACGCCGACCTCAACCTAAAGCACCAGATCGACGAAGGCAAACTGCCCGGTCCGCACATCGACGTGACCGGGCCGTACCTGGAGGGACCCAACAGTTACTTCCTCCAGATGCACCAGCTCAGCGGCCCCGACGAGGCGATGCAGATGGTCGACTATTGGGCCGATCGCGGTGTGACCTCGTTCAAGGCGTACATGAACATCACGCAGGCGGACTTGAAGGCTGCAATCGAAGCGGCTCACAAGCGTGCGATCAAGGTCACGGGACACCTCTGCTCGGTGACATACAAGGAAGCGGCAGAGCTTGGCATTGACGATCTCGAGCATGGCTTCTTCGTGAATACCCAACTCGACCCTGACAAGAAGCCTGACGTTTGCAGTGAAAGCACGGGAGTCTATACGCTGGAACACATGGACCCACGAGGTCCGGAGGCAAAGGATCTGATCGACACGCTGGTGAAGCACCATGTGGCAATCACCTCCACGTTGCCAGTGTTCGAGAGCGGCGGTCTCCCGGGACGTCCGCCGCTCCGGCAAGCAGTCCTCGATGCAATGACGCCCGAAGCGCGCACAGCTTATCTATACAACCGCGAGCGGCCTGCAACCATGAAGCCGCCAAAAGCTGACTGGCCCATGCTTTTCAAGCGCGACATGGAGTTGGAACACGCCTTCGCCGCCGCCGGAGGTTTGCTGCTCGCCGGTCCGGATCCCACCGGCAATGGAGGCGTCGTCCCCGGATTCGGCGATCAGCGCGAAATCGAACTGCTGGTCGAAGCTGGATTCGCTCCCGTCGAGGCCATCAAGATTGCGACCCTCAACGGCGCTACGTACCTGGGCAAGCAGGATCAGATCGGCACCCTCGCCGCAGGAAAAAACGCCGATCTGGTGGTCATCAAAGGTGACCCGGCCAGTCACATCTCAGACATCGAGAACGTGGAGATCGTCTTCAAAGACGGCATTGGCTACGACTCGCAGAAACTCATCGAGTCGGTAAAGGGACGTTACGGTCAGTACTGACCGAACGGCAGGCACATGCCAGCCATGCCCACATGAGTCGATTTCAACGTTGCGCAGCCGCAGGCGCATCCCGCCCGAGAGGTGTGGCTGTGGCATTCCCTGTTTGCGTGTTAATCATGGGCTCGGTCAGAGGAGCGCCATTTTTGACTAACTCAGTCTTGATCTCAACCTTTTGATTGGCGATTGGATTAATCGCTGTTTCAAAAGTTTGATAGCCGGGAAGAGCAATCCTGATCTGGTGCGACCCCGGGGCCACCAGCATACCTCGTCCCGCGCCCTCAAATTCGCCGACGTGTCCCACGAAGAGGCCGTCCAAAAACACCGCTGCCCTTGATGGGTTGACTGCGATCTTTACCGTCGCTGTCACGGTAGGGATCGGACCAGTTGCAGCGTGTTCCATCGCAACCCGAACCACTTCCTTTTGCCCAGGCTGCAGAACCACTCGTTGGGTGAAATCCTGGTAGCCGTCCTGGCGCACGGTAATCACGTGCTCGCCCGGCAAAAGCAGGACTTTCTTCGATCCTTTGAGTTCTTTCAGATAGCCGACATACTCTCCGTCGACCCAGACCCCAGAAGTCTTCTCCACGTGCGATTTTCCTTCAAACTGAATTTCCCCCATAACGGCGTTTTCAGCGTACGTCGTGGAGCACAGAAGCAAAGCGGAAAAGACTAGCAAAACCGACAAGAACGGATTGACTCCTCGATGTGATTTTTTCATAATGGCCTCCTTGATCGGGTATCCGTCATGCTACTCGATGGTTCGCTTCGTCTTTAGGTTGTAAGCCCATCACGCGCCGGCTGTTGATCTTGTCTAACCCGCCTCCCTGCCGCATTTGCGGACTGCAGAAGACGGCCGCGACTGCTCCGATACCCAGGCCAAGCAAGAGGAACGTCACCGCAGAATAAGGATCGTATCCACTTCTTCTCATCACAACACCCCTCCCGGTAAAAATACGGCGAAGCTGCGCGTATGTTCCTGCAAGAAGGGTGCCACTCTCAGAAACGCTTGTATTTTCTTAAGATGCGCAGTGCGCGAGGCTGAGGAGCAGGAAATTTCGATCACTCTAAACCACAAAACTTCTCGTGACGACCTTCGCCCGACGATCTACGCCCGACGATCTAAGGGAGAAACTGTAGACGGCCTCCCAGAGTTCGGAGGCGATGTTGGCGTGAAAAAACCGGCTAGCGCTCAGTTATTTCTTCAATTCTTCGGCCCAGTTTGTGACCACTGTAATCGACTGATTCACCTGCTGGGCGATTACATTGAGAAGTACCTTCTGGCCATCTGGCGCGACATCGTAGAAGAAGACCTGGCTCGGCATGTTCGCCACCAGTTGTTCGGCAGTCCCGAACTGCAAGGTGCGGTTCAGTTGCTGCACGGGCACTCCGAAGACCGTGAAACCCAGGTTGGCATAATAAAGCGTCTTGCCATCCTTGCTCCACAACGGCCCATTGCCTCCATTCTGGGAGATTTGCCATTTTCCCTGTCCGCCGCGGAACGGTACGACATACACCTCGGCTTGACCCGACTCGTTGGATGCGTAGGCAAGCCAGTGGCCGTCGGGGGATAGCGCTCCGTCGATCGCGAAAGTGTTGGCGCCGTGGGCCACGACCTGGAATGGTTTGCGATCGCCGTCCAAAGGCAGCGCCCAGATCTCCTCGCCTGCCGCGTGAATGGGCCCGCGGGCATAAAGCAGGAATTTGCCATCGCCTGACCAATCGCTGGGAACAACGACTTGATCATCCTCGAGCAACACCTCCTCGGCGCCACTGCCATCGGATGGCTTACGATAAAGATGATTCTTTCCGTTGCGCTCGGAACTGTAGGCGATCCACTTGCCATCGGGCGACCAAGCCGGAGAATAGTTCGAGACCGGGCCGAAGGTGAGCCGCGTGCGGATCCCACGCGCAAGATCCAGCACCCAGATGTCGTTCGCCCCGGTATCCAGCTGGAGAGCGACACGATCTCCATCAGGCGACAAGCGGGCAAATTGGAGGTTCGAAAGCTTGTCGGCCACCGTGGCAAGTCGTTTCCCGGCGCGGTCCACCCAGATGAGTTGCCAATCCGGTGTTCCTCCGCTGCCCATCACCAGCACGCCCGCATCGGAGGCGGACGCGTCCATGTGCCAGGTACTGAGATCGTTTGCAACCCCGTTGGCCAAGACCTGTGGCTCCCCGCTGAGTTTCCCCGAGGTCGGATCGAGCTTTTGCGCCATCAACTGGCTACCGCGTGCAAACAACAGAAAGCCGCTTGCATAAACGACGTTGGTCTGGGAGCGGAACAGGGGCCGGTTCTCGGCGCCGTCGATCGAGGCGAAGTATACGGCGTCATTCTCGGATTGGGCAGAATCGTGATTGATGGCCAGATAAAGAAAGTGCTTGCCGTCCGGAAGAATGAAGGGCCAGCGATGCGACGTGTGCCGGGATGGGTCAAGTTTCGTCACCGCGACTGGAGGCCCGCCATTGGTGCCGACTCGCACGATGGGCGCTTGCACATCTGCGGTCATGAGGATCACACCGCCTGGTCCCCAGGAGCCGCCTCGAGCCTGTGGCGCATCGCAGACTACCTGTGGAGATCCGCCGTTGAGGTCGACGGTTTTTAGCTTTCCATCGGCGAAGAAAGCCAGCGACCGGCTGTCCGGCGACCAGAAAGGAAATATCACGTTTTCCGTACCTGGCAAGGCCCGCGCTTCCAGTTTGTCCATGGGGCGAACCCACAGCACTACTTTGCCGTCCGCTGCAGACGCGGAAAACGCAACGTAGGTGCCATCGGGCGACAACACGGGCGGACCAGCCACGTCGCCGGTCAGCCGGAACGACGTGCCTTCAGGGGGAGCAATGACGGTGCGGATGATGCGGGCGGGCTGACTGGGACGAGCGAAAATTCCAGCAATTGCACCGGCGACAAGCGCAATGAGCACTGCCGCCGCCAAGGCGAGACGTGCGCGGGGATGGCGATCGGCTGACGGCAAAGCGGCGGCGGGCGACGCCGATCGATCTTCCGCAATCCATTTGAGTTCCAGCCTGACATCGTGCGCAGTTTGAAAGCGGTCTTCGGGATTCTTTTGCAGGCACGTTCTTACCACATGTTCGAACGCCGGCGGAGTCATAGGTTTGGCTGCGCTGATCGGATCGGGATCTTTCTCCAGGATCGACGATGCCACCGAAATCTGACTCTTGCCTTCAAACGCCCGCTTTCCCGTCGACATTTCGTACAGCACCGAGCCTAGCGCGAAGATGTCGCTACGCGCGTCCGCTTCTTTCCCCTCGATCTGTTCTGGCGACATGTATTGGATGGTGCCGACGATGCTGCCCGCGGTGGTCAACGGGCTCGCAGGACTCAGACCGGTCAAGGTCGCGACCGCCGTGAACGACGGCGCCGCGCTAGACGACGCAGCGGTCATGCCAACAGGCTTGGCCAAACCAAAGTCCATCAGCTTCGCACCCGACTTGGTCAGCATGACGTTTGCCGGCTTCAAGTCGCGGTGAACAATGCCGGCGCGATGTGCGAATTCCAAAGCGTCGGCTACCTCAGTACCGATCTTCAATACTTCATTCAAAGGCACAGAGCCTCGGCGAAGCCTCTCCGCAGCCGTCTCGCCCTCGAGCAGCTCCATCACCAGGAAGTCGGTTCCGTCCTGCGAACCGATGTCGTAAAGTTGGCAAATGTGGGGATGGTTCAACGAAGAAATCGCGCGCGCCTCCCGCTCCATCCGCTGCTTTAGTTCGGGAGAGGAGGAAAGATGGGCCGCCAGAACCTTGATCGCGACCTGCCGATCAAGGCGTGTATCGCGTGCCCGATAGACTTCGCCCATGCCGCCCGCACCCAGTTCCGACTGGATCTCGTACGGCCCAAGTTTAGTGCCAGAGGTAAGGCTCATCCGGTCGTCATTATATCCTCACCCGGCGCTAAACGAGGGGCGCGACGATTCAGGCCGCAGGAAAGGATTATTCAGACGTCGGACGATCTTGCTCCTGGTCACATCCGGCGTCCGTTACGTGACGAGCGAACAGCTTTCGCAGCCTATCTCTTAACTGCTCAACCGTAGCGTCTTCCCAATTGCTGAGCCGAGCAATCAGAACCGCACCGCATGCGGAGCACCGGCCGGAAATGTCTCGTTCGCAATTCGGCCCGATTTGGCGAACGTCGATTAAACGAGGAGTGGGATCCACAGTCATGGTTCACCCCAGACCGTGGCGCTGCCGAAAGTGTGATCCGAATGGCGGGAAAACGCAATACACGTTTTTCTGTAGCACCTTTGCCCGCCGCCGGACGATGCTATGCTCTCTTGCATCAAGCGCCACCTGAGACCCGGAAGGAGTCATCGTGCAAATGGCAAACTTCTTCAACCTTGCAGAAGCAGAGAAACACCGCCAGCAATCCGGCAAGCGCTACCTGGAGTTCTTGCGTGTCGCGGCTATGAGTGCTGGTGTTTACGTCTTGCCCGCCGGTAGTGCCGACGCGCAATCACCGCACAAACAAGACGAAATGTACTACGTAGTTCGCGGCCGAGCCCGCATGCAAGCCGGGTCCGAAGACCAAGCGGTAAGCGAGGGCAGCATTATTTTCGTTGCGGCTGGAGTGGAACACCGTTTTTACGACATCACGGACGAGGTGATGGTCCTGGTGTTTTTCGCGCCTGCGGAAAACGAATAGGGTGAAATTCGCCGCGACGTTGCATAGCATGCCGAGATCAAATCTGAGCATGGCGGACTTCAACATCACGGCCATGCGAAGCGACGACTGGCCTGCGATCCAGAAGATTTATTCCGAAGGCATCGCAACCGGCAACGCCACCTTCGAAACAGAGACTCCAGGGTGGAAGAAGTGGGATCAGCGGCATCTTCAAGACTGCCGGCTGGTTGCGCGAGACAGCCAGCGGGTTCTTGGTTGGGCAGCCCTCGGTCCAGTTTCTGCCCGGCGCGTTTATTCGGGTGTGGCAGAGGTTTCGGTATACGTGGCTTCTGCGGCACGAGGACGTGGGGTTGGCAAGATGCTACTGCAATCGCTGATTGAGCGGTCGGAGGGTTGTGGGATATGGACCCTGCAGGCCGGTGTTTTTCCAGAGAATATTTCCAGCGTCGCGTTGCACAAGTCCTGCGGATTCCGGGAAGTGGGAGTTCGGCAGAAACTCGGCCAGCGAGACGGCATCTGGAGGGACGTTCTTCTTCTGGAACGCCGGAGTTCGCGGGTGGGTATCTAGAAACACATGCGCTAAGCTACGATTCCGCGGAGGCGTGCTTTTGCTTTGCCGGCACCCAATAAATCTCTTCTTTTAATCCTTCCTTGGTGAAGCCGATGCGCTTGAGGATTCCCTTGCTGGCTTCGACCATCGAGGGATGGCCGCACAGGTATGCGACCGCATTCGCGCCGAGACCCCACAGGTCGGTGTACTTGCGCAGGATGTCGTCGACCCGCCCGGTCTCGCCCGTCCACTTCGGGTCGTCCCAGGGACGGCTTACAGTGGGCACGTACTCAAGCCAGGGCACTTCCTGTGCGAACTTCTGCAACTCTTCCTGATACCCGAACTCCCACGAGCGGCTTGCTCCGTTCAGCAGGAAGAGCTTGTGCTCTCCGGAGAACTTCCCTTCTTTCCAGTCGCGATAGAGAGTGCGGACATAACTTACGAAGGGAGCGACGCCGGTTACAGTGCATACCAACAGGTGATTGGTACGGCCACTTTTCGTGTCGAGCATGAAACGTCCCTTCGGAACCTTTCGCATGAAAACTTCATCGCCGGGTTGCAATCTGTAGAGCAGCGGAGTGAGATCTCCGGGAGGGACGAGTTCGAAAAAGAATTCAAGCTCGCTCTCGTGGGGCGAAGACACGATCGAATACGGCCGCTCCCGGTGCTTGTCGGGGCCTTCGAGGCCCAGGGTGGCGTACTGGCCGGGGGCGAACTTGAACTCGCCGTTGGGCTGGACACGGATCATCCAGAGCTCGGGGGCGATGTCCACCCGTTTAGTAATGGTCGCGCGATGAAATTTTTCTGTGTCGCTGCCGCTCATTGAGGTTCATGCCCGCGGCTTCGTACCGTCGGGGTTGGCATAGTTTACAGGAAGTGCGCGGCTGCTCAACTTCTCGTCAATCCATTTAATCGATTCGAGCAATCTCTTTTGTCGATCGCTCTCTTTACCGCTCTCGTCATTCAATGCCGGCTCGAAGCGACCGTCACTTGCCAACGACAAGAACTACGAAGGTGTCGGGCAGGATGGTGCGGCGGGGATGGGGGTTGTCCGCTGTGGGCGCCGGGGGCGGGCCGAAATTTGCCGTGACCACGAACACCTGGTGGGTTTTCTCATCGAGCGCGAGAGTGCGAGCGCCTGGCTGAGTCTTAACATTGTCTGCGACGGTGAATTTGCTGGGCGACTCTTCGCGCACTACCGTCAGGACGCCTTCGCCGCAAGATGCGAATGCGAGGCCAGTGCCTTCGTCAAAGGCGGTGGCGTCGACTCCGTCGCCGATTGCGGGGGTGGCCAGCACTTTGCCGCTGTCGGCGTCGACCACGGCCATCATCTTATTGTCGCAGCCGGCGAAGAGGCGGCGGTTCTTGCGGTCCATGGAGAGGCCGCTTGGTTCCTCGCACGGGGCCAGCGGCCAGCGCGATTTCACCTCCAGCTTGCTGGGATCGATTGCATCCAGCTGACTCTTGTCTTCGATGTTGACGAAAATCTGTCCCTTGCCGTCGCTGACAGCGAACTCGGGTTTGCCTTCCAGCTTGATTGTGCCCAGCACCGTTCCCTTCGCGGCGTCGATCGCGGTCGAGTCCTGGCTTTTCCCATTGAAGGTGAAGACTCGCTTGGTAGCGGGATCGTAGAGAATCGCGTCGGGATTGTCGCCGACCTTCACCTTGGCGATCAGCTTCAGGCTCTCGATGTCAAAAATCGTGACCGTGCCTTCGCGCCCGTTGCTGACAAAGCCGCGGCCGAGTTCAGGGGCCAGCGCGATGCCGTGGACGCCGGGAGTATCCGGAATATCGCCGACGGGCTTGCCGGAGTCGGCGTCGATCACGATGACGTGGGTGGCTCGCGAGATGTAAAGCCGGCGCGAGGAGCTGTCGAGGTTGAGATAGTCCCAGCCGCCCTCGCCGCCCAGCTTGTAGGTCTTGATCACGTGATAGCCGGAATCGGCCGCGGCGGAAAACGTCGCCACCAGGAAAATGAAGAACGCCAGACGCAGCCAAGTCGAACGCGAGTGCCTCATATTTGTGTGCCTCATCCTTCTTAAGTGAAGATCAGTTCTGACGGGAGAAAGCTAGGCTAATGTGAGCTAGCTGAAGGCAAGCTTAACGGGCCAGCGCTGCCGCCGATTCCCATCTTGGGACAGAGTTTACTGTTTAGTACCGGGCACCCCTCCCCCCTTTCTCTGCGCAAAATCTTTAAAACACAGGGTTTATTTCGTGACTATGTGCTAGATCTTTGAGTTTAAAGGAGTTACGCGCAAAATCTAGAGAACATTGGAGTTACGGCGGGGGCGGCGTTCCATTTTGGAACTCATCGCATTTTGGAGCGGAGAGTCCAGAGGTGCGCTGGACCAAATCAGGTTGTCAAAGATCGGAGGTTATCGCACAGATAATGTACGTGGTATTAGATTATCCGGTTGTGGAGCAGCGGTCAAGCATGAAAACCGGATGGGGGCAGGTCGCGGCTGGGGAGGAACCCGGGGAAAGCTCGGGCTGGGTTAGTTCGAAATACTGCGCGCGGGATCCCCTCGGCTTCGCTCGGGGCAGGCTCTTCGGCCGCTAGCGCGCCCTCAGGATGACGAACAGGGTTTGGGTTGATTTTGTTCGTCAGAAGGATAAAAGTGGCCGTGGAACTGACGGGTCGGGTCGGCGGATGCGGGTATGGCTCTGTCGGTCGAAAGATAGGGATAGTTCGGGATGGGCGTTCTCGCCTCCCATCCTTCCGCACAGAACGCGGAAGAATGGGGCACCCCAAGTTGTCTGTGATGTAGATTTACCGTTGGAAGGGGTGGGCCACCCGCCGCTACCGCGATTCGAAGGTACTGTGTCGCTTACCTCTGTTAGATGGCTTCCGACCTTCCCGGATACGCCATGCGCCGCCACATACCAATCCAATAATGCTTTTGTCTGGGCGTACAGAATGAAGTGCAGCGCCAGCAGAAGCAGAGCGATGGCAAGAAAGGCCAGGGTTAGAGCTCCGAAGAACACGATCCAAAAGCGCGCTCCCGTCGACCTTGCACCGGCTTCGCCAATCACCCTCACCGTTCGTTTTTCCACCGATCCACTCCGGAGCAACCAAAGTGTACTTGAGTCCAGGCGCCTCTGGTATGGGGTGGTGCTCAAGCTGGTGCCAAACAAGGATGGCCGCAGCCAAGATCCGTCCGCACTGAACCACACAACAACTACTTCGCATCAGTGTGCCAGGCAATTTAGTCACGAATACTTTGGGAGTCCGGGCCCGATGGCTGCGAATTGCTTCCTGCCTGGAGCACTCCAGCTGACGAATGTTGCGGAAGCTGGACGGGCAAAGGAGAGTACTACTTCAGTCGTCTCCCATTTTTTAGCACAGGAACGAGAAACGATGGGGCACCCTTTGTTTGTTTGTGATTTGCAGAAATGCAGCTCGCCCACGAACGGGCCACGGCTTTTACGTGGTACGCGCGAGATCCTCCGCTGACTTGCGTCCGCTCAGGATGACGGCTGGTCTGGGGGGTGAGCGGGTCGGCGAAGGTGCCGGCCGAGCTTTGCTCGGCAGGACAGCCGGAGGCGGCTGTCCCCACGCGAGTTTTCCTTAGTCTGCCATCTTCGCCAGGTGGAGATCGAAGCCGGTTTTCGGCAGTAGCGACGTCAGTTCAAACGCTTTGAAACCGTCTCCGGTAATTTCGGTGTGCCGGTAGAGCCCGGGTTCGGATTCTACGACCTCCCGGCGGGATTCCAGGTTGTCGATGAATTGCTGCGCGGATTTCAGGTCGGCAGCATGGCTCCTGGCCTGGTTCACGACGGCTTCGGCGGCGTAGGAACGGACCAGTTTGGGCCAGTATTTTTCCAGCAGGCTGGTGTTGGCGAAAATGTCGGCCCAGATGATTTCTCCGTTTACGGCCACGACAACCCCGACAGCGTTGCGATCGCGCAGCTGTCGGATCACGCTCTGATAGTCGCGTTGCATCGGTCCGGCTACAGCGTCGACTCTCTGTTTCACTTCTTCGTTCTGCATGACTATGGCGTAAGAACTCGTACTCTCCACGGCTTGAGCCGCGGGAGCGGGGATTTGTGCCGCCATAGAGCTTTGCGCTTTTCTTACTTCAGACCAAACCATTTCCTGATTCTTGGCCGCCATGGCTCCGGCGCGCACTGCGGGCTGCGCCATGGCGGAGCCGTAGGAGCCAAAGTTGGCCTTGGTTGCGGTCCAGCGTCCGGGCTCGACACAGAAGACACCGAGGTCGATGGGGTCGCTCTCGGCGGGGATCAGGCGATCCTTGGCGATGACGCGATCCTGCTTCCCTCCCGTCACGATTTCTCCGGCCAGCAAAATCAATGGGCGTTTCGAGTTGTTGACCAGCACCAGACGGTTGACCTCGGCTCCGTCGCCCGGGTTGTAGCGGGTGGAACGGAAGCCGTGGCGCGGACGCACCAGGGGCGCGAGGTTTCCGGACTCGCTCACGACGACGGCGCCGGAGCGGAGGCCTTCGTCGAGGGTGAGAAAATCCGGGGTGTCGTGCGAGGTGGTTGCCACCACGGGGAATATGGTCAGGTTGCCGTGCCCGATAGGCGCCAGCACTTTGTAATGCGAGGTTGAAGGGATTTCGCCTGCAGGGGATATGCACGGGATAAACACCGCTAGACCTGTTATCGCCGCAAGCACTAGAATCGGGAGTAAGAGTTTGGAGCGCATTTTGCGCCTCCTCGGATTTGCCAGGACGCCCGGAGATGCGGGTGATGAGCCCTTCCCCGAGGCGTCCTCTTCCTACCTTGACTAATTGGTGAACGGCAAAATTCCAGTGACTTGCGTCCAATAGTTGGTAGCATCGAGCGAGGCTGCGTCCGTTATGGGCAAAGACGGTGTCCAATCCGTAGTGGGACTTTCCGCGGGGTTGGAGTCTGTCATGTCCGACATTTATCAGAAGAGCCGAGGCGAAGAGTTTGGGCTGAGTCGGGGGGAGTTTGACGGCGTCCTTGGGGAAATCGCCCGGAAGTATCTGCCTGCGGACGCTGTGCAGCGCGACTTGCGCGACCTCTATATAAGCTTGCGAGCGGAGGAACTGGCGCTGGCTCGCGCTTGCGCTGCCGGACAGGAACGTGCATGGGAAGTTTTTCTGACGCGTTATCGCGAGAAGCTCTACGACATTGCCGGTTACATCACCAAGGAAAGTTCGGCAGGGCGCGAGCTGGCGGACTCGATTTATGCGGAGCTGTACGGGACGACAACACGCGACGGGCAGCGCACTTCGAAGCTGGCTTCCTACACGGGGCGCGGATCACTAGAAGGTTGGCTGCGCACCGTGATGGCGCAGGAGCACATCAACCGCTATCGCAAGCAGCGTCGCTTGGTCAGCCTGGATGAGGAAACGGAAGAAGGAGTTCAGTTTGCCGTGGCTGAATCCGAAGCGGCGATTGCGGTTGATCCGAGGGTTGAGGCGGCTACCGATGAGGTGCTGGCAGCGCTGCCCCCGGAAGACCGCTTTGTGCTGGCGTCCTATTTTCTGGATGAGCGGACCCTGGCGGAGATTGCGCGCACTTTGGGGGTGCACGAATCCACCATCAGCCGCAAGGTGGACAAGTTGGCTAAGTCATTGCGCAAGCAGATCTTGGCGGCATTGGGACGGCGCGGGATGAGCCGGCGGCAGGCGCACGAGGCGCTCGAGGTGGATGTGCGTGACCTTCGGGTCAATATTCGCAGCCGGTTGGCGCAAGAAAGCGGCGGAGCTGCGTTCTCCAAGAAGAAGGCGGAAGCTCCGGCGGGCGAGGGGTCCTAGAAAAGCGATCAATGGCAGAGATACCCAAAATCGTGGGCCAGCGGCTGCGGGCGATTGCGGAGGTCGGGGAGCACCCTGATTCGAATTTGCTCAGCGCGTTTGTGGAGAGAGGGTTGGGCAAGCGCGAGCGGGTTCAAGTGCTGGAGCATTTGTCGCAGTGCACGAGCTGCCGGGAGATTGCTTCGCTGTCCGCGACAGAAGTAGCGGACGCTGCCCCGGTGGTCGTGGCGAGCCCGGGTTGGACTTCCTGGCCGGTTGTGCGCTGGGGGGCAGTGGCAGCTTGCCTCGTGGTTGTGAGCGCGGTGGTCACACTGCATCATAAGCGGGAACCCCGACAGATGGCAGCCTCGATCGCGGAGGTAAAGCCCGCGACTGAAATGCTTCCTGGGCCAAACAGCGCAATCGGGAAAAAGAGCGCATCGTTGCCATTGCCGGCTTCGAACTCGGAGGCGAAGGCTGGTTTCGCAAGTAAGAACATTGCGAGCCAGCAGAAAGCAGGCCCAGCGAACCTGGAGGCTGGAAATAACGCCGCCGCGGCGCCAGGTCCGGTTGAAATGGCGGACGCCAGGCCTTCTCTCTCGCAACCTCTTTCGCAGCCCGAAGTTCCAGGGAGAGCCAAAGACGCTTTCATGGAGTCGCAGGTAGCCCAAGCGGACAGGACGACGGGCGGTGCCATGGCGAAGAAGAGAAGCATGCTGGCATCCGAGGTTTCAAGCGATGCCCTCCTGCCGCCGGCCCTTATACCCCGCTGGACGCTAAGCTCGGATGGCACGCTCCAACGCTCACTGGATTCGGGTCGAACCTGGGAGACAATTCCGGTTTCGAACCAGACCACTTTTCGCGCACTGGCGGCGAATGGCCTTGACATCTGGGTGGGAGGATCGGGCGGCGCACTCTTTCACTCCTCCGATGCGGGCCAGCGCTGGACACAAGTGCGACCGGTTGCGAATGGCGAGGCGCTTACGGATGACATCATTGGAGTCGAATTTACCGACACCCTGCATGGCAAGCTGACCACTTCCGATGACGAAAGCTGGGCGACGGCTGATGCCGGGCAAACCTGGCAAAAGCCATAGCTTCATGGCTTCGGGCTCACCGGACTGGCTGTGCAAAGGTCCGGTCCAGCTGGATGTAACCTTTTAAAGTTCGGATTCTCCCCTTCGTCTTCCTCTTTGCTGACAACCAACTGGCGACGCCGCGCGTGAGTTGCGCCGGATTACTTGCGAGCAAGATCTGCATTACTCTCAATCGATTACGGATTACCAAAGTGACGTTTACACCACCCGGAGGCGAAGGCTAGGATGCAAGTGTAGTTTGGCAGTTCTGGGGGAGGGCTGCCGAGGCGTCCTGAACTGAAAAGTTTAGGGCGCTTTTTATTGTTTGGGGGGATTCTATCGTTCTCCGATACAATGAGCGTTGGTTGGCGGCCGTTGCGACTAACCTGCGAGCTGCAGCCAGCGACCGCGGTCTATGCGACTTCTGGAGCTGCCCTGCATCCAATAGAAGTGTTAAGATTGGTTTGGGCCCATCGACCGATGGGCTTTTATAGTGTTTCGCTGGGCACGTCAAAGCGGGCGCGCCAGTTAGGGGAACTTATGGCAGGCAACGGAATACTTGAAGTGACCGATTCGAATTTCGATCAGGATGTTCTCAAGTCAGAGACTCCTGTGCTGGTGGACTTCTGGGCGACCTGGTGCGGGCCCTGCCGGGCGATTGCCCCGATCGTTGAGGAATTGGCCAAGGACTATCAGGGTCGAGTGAAGGTCGGCAAGATGGACGTCGACAACAACAGCGCGACTCCCATGCGTTATGGGGTGCGTGGTATCCCGACCTTGCTCGTGTTCAAGGGTGGGCAGGTGAAGGAGCAGATTGTAGGCTACGTTCCGAAAGAGACGATTCAGAAGGCGATCGACAAGCATTTGGGATAAGCCGGCGGCAATTCAGCAGTCAGCGCCTGGTCTCAGCCGGGCGTTTATTTTTGTGGGAAGCAAGCTGGAATCCGCACTCCTTCGCGAGTTTCTCCCATCCCCATAATTTATAACCGGCCGCCAGGGGGAACCCTAGCTGATGGGCGAGCATGCACACTTGTCCGCGGTGATGGGCGTCATGGGTAATCATGTAGGCAAACATGGCAACGCCCGGTGGCCACGGCTGGGCCCAGCCGTCACGCACAAAACTCTGAACGCGTCCTTGCGGAGCGCTCAGAGCCTCTGTCAGCATCTGGGAGCAGCGTTCGGCACTCTCGGCGAGCGCCGCTCGCGTCTGCTTCTGGGTGCACCGGCTGTGGTCAAGCCGCGCAGGCAGCTTAAGCTGCGGAGCGGAGAGCCTTAGCCACTTGCAGCGAATGTTGTGGACGTGAGCGAAGATAGCGGCGATGGTGCGGCCTTTGTGAACAGGGCTTTTTGCCCGCCACGCGCGCGAGTCGAGATGCTCCAGCAAGTGCTGGTTCATACGATCGCTTAGGGCATAAGCCTGCAGGATCTCCTGAGGAAAATCGAAAGCTGGCACACCAGAAGGACGAGGCATGGGACGCTCCTTGCCAGGCGTGGAAGGCTGGGTCAATACTTACGCAGCACGCCAATCACTCGTCCCTGGACCTCGACGGACGCGGCAGGAACGATGATCGGCTGCATGTTGGCGTTCGAGGGCTGCAAGCGGATATTATCGCCTTCGCGATGAAAACGTTTGAGCGTGGCATCCGATCCGCCGACCAGGGCGACTACGATATCTCCGTTGTGCGCGGTCTTCGCTTTTTCGACCAGCACGTAGTCTCCGCTCATGATGTGTTCGTCCTGCATGGAGTCGCCGCGCACTTCGAGGACGAATACTTCTTTAGAGCGAACGAAATCCGCCAGGGAAATCGTTTCCGGGTTCTCCACGGCTTCGATGGGTTGACCGGCGGCGATCCGTCCCAGGAGCGGCAGCACCATCGTAGTATTTACCGACATGGCCTGCTTCAACCGGCCTTTGGGCGGGAGCAGGTCGATGGAGCGGCTGCGATTGTAGTCGCGTGTCAGCAACGCTTTCTTCTCGAGATTCGAAATGTGTTTGTGAACCGTGGCTAACGAACTCAGTCCCAGGCCTTCTCCAATTTCTTCGAACGAGGGAGAGTAGCCGTGCTTCTGTACGAACTCAGAAATGAAGTCGTACACCTGCCGTTGCCTGCGTGTGATCGCCATGACGCCATTGTAAGCGAATGAAAGGCGAAGTCAAGAACTTTTGCCTGACGGGCAGGCACTGCTTCACCACAGAGTCACAGGGTCACAGAGTCACAGAGAATATGAGTCTAGGGGGCAGAAACGTAGACATTGCAAGCCATGTCTCACGGTCTCAGGTGGCCGTAACTTTTCGGGGTCTGCCGCAATCCAATTAGAGAACTTATGGGGAGAATTTCTATGTCAGAAAAAGTCACGAAATCTGAAGAAGAGTGGAAGAAGCAGTTATCACCTGAGCAGTACGTCGTAACCCGCAAAGCGGGTACCGAGCCGGCCTTTACCGGCAAGTACTGGAAGACGAAGGATGCCGGCACCTACGCTTGCGTGTGCTGTGGCCAACCGCTATTCAGTTCGGAAACCAAGTTTGATTCCGGCACCGGTTGGCCAAGCTTCTTTAAGCCGATCGACCAGGCTGCGGTCGCGGAAGCGACCGACAACGCTTACGGCATGGTCCGGACGGAGGCGCGCTGTGCCCGCTGCAACGCGCATCTGGGACACGTTTTCCCCGATGGCCCTGCCCCGACCGGACTACGCTACTGTATGAATTCAGCCGCACTGGATTTGAAGCAGAACGAAACCAGAAAGAAATAGCGGAAGTACTTAAGCGGCAAAAATGATTCGGGCACTGTGGATCTGATCCGCAGTGCCCCTTGATTTTCGTGGCGTGCTTAGTTCGACTCGTTGTACATGACCTTGCTGCCATGGGCCAGGGTCGCCGAGCTTCCGGCTCCGGCTCCGGCAGCCGCTACCTTCGGGGCCTCTGTGGGCTTCGAGGCTTCGACGGACTTCGAGTGCGCCTTCTCGTTCTGCAGTTGTTCGGCGCGCACCTCGACCGCACCCTTCAGGACCGCTCCATCTTCCACGCAGATCCGAGGGGTTACGACGTCGCCGGTGAGCGAGCCTTCACTGCGGATATCCAAACGATCGGTGCAATGGATATTGCCGGTCACCGTGCCCATAATGACCACTTCCTTAGCATTGATATTGGCGACGATGACGCCGCTGCGCCCAATGGTGACGCGGCTGTCGGCGAAATTGACGGTGCCCTCGATGCGGCCATCGACATAAAGCGATTCGGCGCCGCTGACCTCGCCCTTGATCACGACCGAGCGTCCGATCGTGGCCTGCTCCATCGAGGAGGTTATGTTTTTGGGTGGTGTGTAGGGGTTGGGGCTCGGAGAATACTTAGGTGCGTTGGCTGGGTTCTGTGTGGACTGCAGCATCGAGTTCGGCCTTCCTTATTCCGTGCGGCTTATTCGAGCGCAGCCGCATGCGGCGCGTGTGAGATGGTGGCCATGGGCCAAATTCACTATCGCATGCGCTTTCGTAATAGAGGAGGTTACGGAAGAACAGGACCTTCGGCAGGGTAAGGGTTCAGAGAAGGGGCCACTGATGGGAGTTCGGTCGAGCGGCCCCTGGCATAGCTGGTCTTTGCTTATGATGATTTACGGCGTAACTTCAAACGCCACGCCCGCACTACCTGAGCCACCTCGGAAGGTTGTGCCGTACAGTCTGCCTTTGCCGTCGATTGCGAGGCTACCATAAGGGAACGCTCCGTCGGTGACGGCAAAAGTGTGCAACGTGCTCTCCTTCCAACCGCTCTGGGTGTGGGCTAATTCAAAGACGGTTCCGTCGCCGTTCGCGCCGTATGCGGTGGCGCCGAAGAGATTGCCCGCTGGGTTGAAGGTCAAGCCAGCGAATGGCTGGCCTCCGTCGCTGCCCCCGGTAAAGCTGTAGAGCACGCTCTCCTTCCAGCCACTCTTGGAGGGTTTGAGCTCAAAGACAACACCCTGGCCGGAGGCTCCGCCGCCTGCCGCTGTGCCGTAGACATCGCCGGCGGCATTGAGGGTCACGCCGCCGTATTCGGGATAAGCGCCGTCGTTGCCCCCGGTGAAGCTGTAAATCACTTTCTCCTTCCAACTCGTCTTTATATGCTTCAACTGGAAGACCGCCCCGGCGTTGCCGGTGCCTCCCCGCACAGTTGCGCCGTACAGATTGCCGGCTGCGTCCCAACTCAGTCCAGACAGCGGATAGCCTGCGTCACCATTTCCCCGGAAGGCATAAAGCGTCTTTTCCCGCCATCCGGCCTTAGAGTGGATCAATTCAAAGACGGTTCCGGATCCGTTTCCGCCCATCTCAGCCGTGCCATACAGGTTGCCCGCTTTGTCGAGGATGAGGCTGCCGTATGCGGGGGCGAATCCGTCCTTGCCCCCGGTAAAGCTGTAAATGACGTTGAAGGTCCAGTTGCCGCCGGAACCCGGCACCAGCTCGAAAACCGTGCCGCAACCGTTGCTGCAGGATGCGGAGCCGCCGGAAACGGCTGTGCCGTAGAGATGACCTGCATTGTCGAAGACCAGCGCGCCTGAGGGATAGGCTCCATCGCTGCCGTTAGCGAAACCGTGAAGAACATTTTCCGTCCAGCCGTTTTTCGAGTGCGTCAGTTGGAAGGCAGTGCCGTAGGAATTCGGCCCCCCGATCTCTGTCGTGCCGTAGAGATTGCCCTTGGCGTCGAGAACTAAACCCGCCGTGGGGTTAGACCCGCTGCTCAGAGTGAAGCTAAAAAGTTCTTTCTCGCTGCTGGCGGCCCAGGCACCAGCCGTCAACATCAGAGTTACCGCAAGAATCGCCAACCTGTTGCTTCGCATGCGCGTTCCCCCGACAAGGATCTCTTGGAGTCGACCGAATTTTGCAGGGGCTACCTTATAGATGTGGGGCTCTTTTGGCAAGGGAAAAGGTCGGAGCCCCGCGGAAAGCCTTTGAACGGAACCCTGGTTAGACTTGCAGTGCCTGGGCCAACTCTTCCCACTCCGCCATGTGGTTTTGCAGTTCTGCGCGATGAGTGGCCAAAGCTTGCGTGACGCGCGTCGTCTCCTCAGCGTTAACGAAGGTTTGCAGGGCAGCTTCGCACTCGGCAACGGCGGTTTCCGCGCGCGCGATCGCGGCCTCGAGTTCCTTCACCCGGTCTTCCATCTGCTTGCGCTTGATCGGATTCAGGCGCCTGGATTTGCTGTCGTCAGAAGCGGCTGCCTCGTTCTTGTTGCCGTTTACAGGTTGCACGATAATAGCCGAGCGGCTGACGGTTTCCTGCAGCTTTTCCGCCCCACCCTCTTTTCGCCAGCGATAGTCTTCGTAGTTGCCGGGATAGACTTCCACTTTCCAATCGCCAACCTCGAATACTCGCGTTGCAAGTTTGTCGATGAAATAGCGATCGTGGGAGACGAAGACGACCGTGCCGGTGTAATCCATCAGCGCCTTCAACAGGACGTCCTTGGCGCGCATATCGAGGTGGTTTGTGGGTTCATCCAGCAGAAGAAAGTTTGCCGGATGCAAAAGCATTCTGAGCAGGGCATAGCGGTTCCGCTCGCCGCCCGAGAGCACGCCGATGCGTTTGAAAACGTCGTCCGCCGAGAAGAGAAAACAGCCGAGCAGACTGCGCAGTTCGGTCTGGGTGGAACGCGGGGAGAGTTCGCCGATGTCATCCAAGATTCGTGCGTCCGGATTGAGTTCCTTGTACTGATCCTGCGCAAAATAGTCGGGCAGTACATTGTGGCCGAGGCGGAATTGGCCGCCGGTCAAGGGTTCCGTCTCCGCCAGCAGCTTGATCAAAGTTGATTTGCCCGCGCCGTTCACCCCCACCAGCGCGATGCGGTCGCCGCGCTCGATCATAAAACTGACATTGCGGAATACTTCTTTCTCGCCGTAGGATTTCGCGACGTCGATAAACTCAGCCACGATCCGGCCGCTCGGCTTCGGTTGCTGGAACGAGAAGTGGATTATCTTCTCTTCTTCCGGCAGTTCGATGCGCTCGATCTTTTCCAGTTCCTTGATGCGGCTCTGCACCTGCTTGGCTTTGGTCGCCTGGTAGCGGAAGCGATTGATGAATACCTCCAACTGCTCGATGCGCTCCCGCTGATTGCGATACGCTGCTTCGAGTTGCTCCATGCGCTGCGTCTTCGACGCGAGGTATTTTTCGTAGTTCCCGGGATAAAGATGGATGCGCTTGTTCCAGATTTCGGCAATCTTGTTGACCGTGACGTCGAGAAAATAGCGGTCGTGCGAGATCAGCACAAACGCGTTGGGGTAGTGCGTCAGATATTCTTCCAGCCAGTTGCGGGCTTCGAGATCGAGGTGGTTGGTAGGCTCGTCCAGCAGCAGCAGGTTCGGCTCCTGCAGCAGCAGCTTGGCCAGTGCGATGCGCATCTGCCAGCCCCCGGAAAATTCTTCGGTCCGCCGGTGCCAATCTTCTTTACGGAAGCCGAGGCCCATGAGGACGCTCCCCACCTGGGCCTCGATGGCATATCCATCGCGAGTGCGGAATTCATGCTCGATGCGTTGATAGCGTTGCGCGACCTGCGCATATTCGGCAGAAGCATGATCTAGCTCCGACATGCGCCCGGTCAGGTCTTCCATCTCCTGCTCCATCTCGCGCAGCTCGGAAAAAACCGCCATGCACTCGGCGAACACGGTGCGCCCGGAGAGCGTGAGCCCGTCTTGCGGCAGGTAGCCGGCGCTGATGCCCTTGGCTGTGCTGAAAGAACCGTAATCGAGAGTCTCAATCCCCGCGAAAATCTTCATCAGCGTGGATTTGCCGGTGCCGTTCGCGCCCACCAGACCGATGCGGTCCCGGGGCGTAATCATCCAGTCCGCTCCCTCGAAGAGGAGCTTGTGGCCGTACCGTTTTCCGGCGGAGGACAACTGAATCATGGTGTCAATTCAATCGTCTCATGAGCGGGGCGGTTTGATGAAGACGGGGTGGTCCGGCAATTTGAGAATCCGTCCGCTCCGCCATTAAATGTCGTATTTGCAAATGTTTGAAGCGTGCACCAGGCGCGTCGTTTTTTTTGCCTGTGAGGAGAGGCAATGTTGGGATACAATCTCTCGCCGTTTCGTGGTACCGGAGGATCCATCATGAACGCGAAAAAGAAATTTACTGCATGTTTATTGCTGACGTTGGTCTTTGCTGCTGTCGCCGCGGCTCAGACCTACACCGTGACCGACCTTGGGACACTGTCGGGCTTCAGCAGCAGCCTGGCGTATGACAACAACTCCTCTGGTCAGATCACGGGCTGTTCCGACAACTCGATGTTGCCAACCGTACCATGCACGACCAACATAGCGGCCGATGCGTATCTGTGGAGCAATGGCGTCATGAAGGATCTTGAGCATCTGTCTGGTGATGATTCGAGCGCCGGCTACGTGGTCAATGATTCGGGCGATGTGGTTGGTTACTCCGCGAATACCCAGACTGGCGTTACGCGTGGCTTCTTCTGGACCCAAAGTGGCGGGATGATCGGCTTGGAAGCGCTTAAAGGCGGCGAATCTTACAGCGTTGCCGACGCAATCACCTCGAAAGGGGTAATTGTGGGCCAGTCGCTTGTGGCCAACGGCCAGGTGCATGTGGTTCTGTGGAGGTTGAGCGGAAAGAATTACCAGATTCATGATGAAGGCCACCTGCCGGGGGCCCCTTACTGCTATGCGTACGCTATCAACGAGAACCTGCTGGTAACGGGCATCGGTTACTTCAACTTTTCAGGCACGAAGTACCACGGCTTCCTTTGGAGCGCAGCAGCGGGATGGAAGGATCTGCGACCGTTGCCGGGAGGCAAGAATAGCGAGGGTATTTGGGTTAACAAGTCGGCCGTGGTTGCTGGCACGTCTACCTCGGCGAAATATCCGAATGGGGTAACCGTGTATTGGGATGCGGCGGGGATACACCCGATCGGGACGCTGCCGGGGGGCGACTCCAGCTATCCAGGTTTTATCACCGACTCCGGAGAAATCCTGGGGACGTCCACAGTGGCTGGGGGCGACAACCGCGCCTTTATCTGGACCAAGAAAAAAGGAATGCGGGACTTGAATAATTTGATTCCCAAGAACTCAGGCTGGGATCTGCATCATGCGGCTTCGGTCAATGCCGCTGGACAAATTGTCGGTTACGGCACGATCAATGGCGAAGACCACGGGTTCCTGCTGACGCCGTAAATCAGAAGCGAGATCGAGGTTACTGTACGGTCGCAGCCTTTGCCGCGCCCAGGTGCTCAATGGCACGATCGATGACTGCCTGCATCTCTTTCGCGTATTTCACTTCGCGGCCTTTGGCCAGAATCTTTCTGGCGTCGTCGGGACTGAACCAGGTTGGGTTCCGATCGGGCTCGTGGGAGCCATTGATCAAGTCCACTTCCATCAGGAAGGCCTTGATCACAAATTCGCGTACTCCCGGAGGCTTCCAGAAGACGCCCTTGGAATGAAGATAAAGATGAAAGTGCCGCGGCTCTATGTGGCCCCGAACTCCGGCTTCTTCCCACGCTTCGCGCTCGGCGGCCTGGCTGTGCGACATCTCGGGTTCGGGAGCGCCTTTCGGAAATGTCCACTTGCCGCCGCCGTTGGTATTCACCAGCAGGAACTCGATCGACTCCCCGTGCCTCCGATAGCAGACTGCGGCTACCTGCAGGGGAAGCGCAAATCGTGAAACTCGGGGTGATGCCAACTGCCAGTCCTCAATCGGAAATCCCGACCTTCTCATGATAGTTGGAGAATATTGCAGGAATGTTAAATTGCAACAAAAAAGGTGCAGTGGTGTGGGTTACTAAGGTTCCAAAAAGAAACCAACCGGCCTCACAGCCCGCGGCCGTAAACCGGGATGACCGCACCATTCACATCCTTGCCGGCTTCGCTGGCCAGCCACACAATCAGAGACGCAATCGAGGCAGGCTGCACCCATTTCGAGGTATCGGCGCCGGGCATATCTCTTCGGTTCGCGGGAGTGTCCATAGTCCCCGGGAGAATTACGTTCGCGGTGATGGCGAGATCTTTATTTTCGAGCGCGACGGTTTGGATGAGTGAAACCAACGCCGCTTTCGAAGCGCTGTAGGCGCCGACTCCGGGCCCCGGATCTTCGGCGGCGCGACTGCCAATGGCGACGATGCGGCCAGCGCCCGCACGCCGCATGTGCGGGATCGCGGCGCGCAGAACATAAAATGCGCTGTTGAGGTTGAAGTCGAGCATCCGTTGAAATGTGGCGATATCGGTTTCGGCGATCGTCTTGCCGCCGGTGAATCCGCCCACCAGATGAGCCAGAACATCGATCCGGCTGAAGCGGGCCGCAATTCCGTCCACCGCGCTCTTCGCGGTCTCCGCGCTGGAAAGATCCGCGGAAAGTGCAACGAAGGAAGATGTATCGGAGCTTGCTTGCTGAACGTTTCTGGAAATGCCGGCTACGGTTGCTCCGCTGTCGAGCAAGGCGCGGGTGACGTGAGTTCCGAGACCGCCGTCGGCTCCGGTGACCAGTGCAATCTTGTTTTGCAGAGCTTCGCCCATGGGATCGTGCAGCTACACACTCACCGGCGCGCGTTCCATTGTGTGCATGGTGCTGAGTATTGTAGAAATGACATTTTCATTCCCGACAGCGGTATTGATCATCATATGATAGAGGCAGCGCGTCGGCCAGTCGGCGTCAAAGTACCGCTTCACAAACGTGATTCGATCGCGGTCGATCGTATCCAACAACTCTCTTGCTTCTTTCTCGCTTTTGCCCACTTTCAACAATCGGGCGAGCTTCTCCGCCTGGGGCGCGTAGAGAAAAACATGGAAGGCGTCTGCGCGCTGGCGCAGAAAATACGGCGCGCCCCGCCCTACGATCACGCAGTTGCCAGCTTCGGCAACTTTTCCCATGACCTGCTCTCCCACAGCCACAAAACGGTCGGTGTCAAACGGTTCCGATCCGGGCAAGGGGATGCTGCGCTCGTAGCTTCCACGCCAGAACACTTTGACCAGACGCTGAAACGTGCCATCCACGCGCTCCGCGCAACGCTCCACAGTCGAACACTCCACGTTGGCAGTCTTCGCGATCTCTTCCGTCAACGCGTGGTCCCACAGCTTCCAGCCGAGCTTCTTCGAAAGTTCGCAGGCAATCTCGCCGCCTCCGCTTCCGTATTCGCGCTCGACCGTAATGATGCGGTACATCAACTCTCCCTGAGATTCATTTTACCCAGACTTTGGGTTCCACCGACATACCGGGACGCAAAACGTGCTCTTTGGTCTCGCCGGGATCGAACGTGATCTTTACCGGGATGCGCTGCACTACTTTGACGTAGTTGCCCGTCGCATTCTCCGGCGGCAGCAAACTGGTGATGGCGCCGCTGGCTCCGGCGATGCTCTGCACGTGCCCGTTGTAATCCTTGCCGTTAGTATCAACGCGAATCGTGGCTCTCTGGCCGGCTTGCATGCGTTTGAGTTGGGTCTCCTTAAAGTTCGCGGTTACCCAGATGTCGTCGAGGTTGATCACCTTCATCATTTCCTGGCCGACCTGCACATTTTGTCCGATCTCCACTGTACGGTTGGTCACGACTCCATTCACCGGCGCCACAACGACCGTGTATCGAAGATCCAGTTCAGCCTGCTCCAGAGCCGCTTTCTTTTGGTCGGCTTGTGCCTGGGCGGATTGCGCACGCGATCGAATGGTCTCGACCTGCTGCGGACCTGTGGCGGCCGCGCGAACATTGGCCTGGGCCTGTACCAGCCTGCTCTGCGCTTGTCGAACCTGGTGCTCTGCAGCTGACGCCGATGCCCGGGCCGCGTCGACCGACGCGGCGCTGGCCTTGGCGGCGGCCACGGCCTGGTCATACTGTTGCTGTGAGATTTCCTCTTTATCGACTAATTGTTTGTAGCGGACCAGATCGTTCTGCGCCTTTACGTTATTGGCTTCAGCCTCGACCAATTGTGCATTGGCCGCGGTATATTGCTGCCGTGCGGCGGCGATTCCCGCGTTCGCGTTCTCGACATCGGCTTGCGCGCTGGATGTTTGGCTGCTGGTGTTGACCGAAGTGATGGGCACGTTCACCCGCGCGGCTTCGGCCAGGGCCAGGGCGTCGGCGTAGTCTGCTTTGGCCCGATCCACCGCCACCTGATAATCTTTCGGATCGATTTCGACCAGAGGTTTTCCTGCCGGTACGTACTCATTGTCATCGACCAGAAGCTTCAAGACATGACCGGAAACGCGGGTGCTGATCGAGTTCAGGTGGCCGTCAATCTGCGCGTCGTCCGTATCCTCATAGCTGTCGAAGTAGCGCCACAGAAAAAAACCAACCACTAGCAGCACCACGACACCGACAATAAGAAACACGCGCAATCGGGGGTTGCCCGCCTGAAAACTCTTCCAGCGGAGATCTCTGTCCGACGCCGGCAATGGAGCTGGCTGATTCGCAGGCCGCTGGGCTTGAGGCTGATTGTCCCGCACCACCGTGTCCGTATTTTCTGCCATGTTTACTTACCCTGATTCTGGAGGTATTGCTTGACCCCCTCTTCGGCAAAACCCACTGCTGTCGCCAGGGAAATCTTCGCTACATTGTGGGCGTAGAGGCTGGAAATGTAGCTTTCGTTGGCCGATGCCAGAGCGTCCTGCGCCTGCACAACCTCCAAGTTGTCAGTGACACCCGCGACAAAACGATCCTGCGCTTGCTGCAGGGTCTGGTTCGCCAGATCAACCGAACTGCGCGCCACCTCGACCTGATCCGACGCGGCGGTGAGGTCGAGCCGGGCGGTGCGGACTTCGTAGTCGATCTGGCCGCGCAGATTCTCCAATTGCTGGCGGCTCTGGCGCAGCGTGGCTTCCGCCTCCAGGACGTCCGCGTGGATTCTTCCACCCGCAAAGATCGGGATATTCAATGTGGCTCCCACTTCAAACACGCCGTGCGAGCTGCCGGGGCGGATGCCCGCCACTCCATAATTTCCCGCCATATCAAGCGTAGGATAGTTCTCAGCCGTCGCAGCCCGGCGAAATTCTTCCGCCGATCGCACCTGCTGCGCCGCCGCCAGGTAGTCCGGTCGCGTTGCATACGCGCGCTGCAAATCCTCCTCCAGCGGCGCGGTCGCAATCGGTTCATAGGGGGCCGTGGTCGCAAGGCTGAATTCCTGTCCCGGCGGCAGCCCGATGACGCGCGCCAGCGTCAGCTTCTGTTTCGCATAATCATTGCGGGCAACAATGAACAGCTGTTGCCGGGTCTGCAGTTCCACGTGTGCTCGAAGCGTATCAATCGCCGGACTGACTCCGGCCTTCTGCTGGTCCGCCGCCTTGTCGTACAAGGCTTGCGCCGTCTGCACATCAGCTTGCGCCGTGGCCACTCTGGCGGCTCCCGCGAGCGCCACGAGATATGCGTTTCCAACCGCGAGCACTACCAACTCGCGGGCATTCTTCAGGGAGTATTGCGTGGCCTTCTCATTGTACGAGGCGCCCCGTTTGCGCTCGATGGCATGATAATCGAACAACGACTGCGTCAGGTAGACGCCAGATTCAAACACCCCAAGCGGACCAACCACTGTGGGTATCCCCGGCGTCTTGAAGCGAAATCCCAGAGACGCAAGATCGATTTGTTCAGCGAGTTCGGTGACCGAGGCGTTGACGTGCGGAAGCAGCGCGCTGAGTTCCTTCCACCGCTCTCCCCGGGCGGTTAGCGTGCTGTCACTCTGCAGCAGGATGCCAAGGTTGTTTCTCAGTCCGCGATCGATTGCGTCTTTGAACGAGAGCGGCAAGACTCCCGCGGTCGCTTTGCCTTCAGGTACGCTGCCTGAGAACGGGCTCTGGCTGAGGCCTACGCCGGGGTTATTGGACTGGCTGGGCGCGCTGCTGCTGTACGGAGACGAACTGGTCGGTGCGGGCACCCCCAGCGTCGGAGCCTGGCCTAGCGCTCCTCGGCAAAGAAGAAGAAAGCTGGCAAGAACGCAGGCAACCGCCAGACGAGCAAAGGATATCCTCCGGGACCGCAGTTGATTGCTCGGGCTCAGGTCGTTCATAGATGGTAAGCAGGCGCATAAGCAGCCCATCAATAACGTCATGTTGATTCAGGCTGCCACTGTATAGATCCAACCATTGTAGCTGCGCACAATGGCGTGAGCGGTCACGACCTCTCTTAAGAATCAGTTGCTAAATATAAAGACAATCCCGCATGGTGCGCGTTTATTTTAGCGAAAGTGTGAGTAGAATAGAGAGAATCAAGGCTGTCGCCCCCAATGTTTACGCAATTTTATCCCGCTGTTCCGAAACGCCAAGCCACCTGGTTAAGCGCTTCCCTCGTACTGCACTTTGTATTTCTTGTTTGGATTCTACACAGTCCGGCTCCAATCTTTGTAGCTCCCTCTTCGGTGGTACGAGGCCAGTCCGGCGGTGCCGTGACGCGCATTTATTTCGGGGGCGACTCCGGCGTGGCGCAAGAGCAGCCGAAGCCACGCGTCACCTGGCAACGCCCCCCCAAAATGGCAAAGGCACACCAGATGGAGCCGCCACCCGCAAAGCTGGAGGCGGGTAACGAGACCGCGTCCATTCGACCCGGCGGTCCCGCAGCCGGGTCTCTCTATGGATCCCTGGCGTACGGGACGTTTACCGGCCCGGAGATTCGGCCAGCCTTGCCAGTTGTTTCTCCCGATCCGGTGTTTGGTTCGGATCTCGCCGGCATTGAAGGTGACGTCGTTGTGGAAATCACAATTGACGAGGCGGGAACGATTGTGCAAAAAGTCGTGCTTCACAGCCTCGGCCCTGCCGTTGATGAAAAAGTGCTCGCGGCGCTGGAGAGATGGCATTTCGCTCCGGCTTCGAAGAATGGCGTTCCGATTCCCTCCAAGCAGGACGTCTACTACCATTTCCCGCGCTGATCCGTTCAGTTGGCGGGACGGGAATAAAATCCTTTATGAATCCTAACCAACTAAGAAAGCTGATGTCTCGCTGGCTGTGCGTGAGTTTGATCCTGTTCGTCCCCGGACTGTGCAGCGAAGCGCTGCTGGCCCAGGAGATGACGGTCGAACTTGATCCGGCAAACACCCGGATTGAATTTACATTGCCCGCTACTCTCCATAGCGTGCATGGAACTTTCGCGCTCAAAAGTGGGACGATTCACTTCAACCCATCCACTGGGTTGGCCAGCGGCCTGGTCGCCGTCGACGCTACCAGCGGCGACAGCGGAAACAATGGACGTGACCACAAAATGCACCACGAAATTCTCGAGAGCGAGCGCTATCCTGAGATCACTTTTACCCCCTCAAAGATGTCCGGCAAAGTCGAGCTTCAGGGCGACTCGAATGTGCAGGTTGATGGCGTCTTCAGACTGCACGGGGTCAATCATCCCTTGACCCTGACCTTGTCGCTGCAAGTGAAAGGGAACACTCTCAGCGCACGGACCCACATCGTGATTCCATACGTCGCATGGGGGCTGAAGAACCCAAGTACATTCATTCTTCACGTGAGCGACAAAGTGGAGATTGACGTTGCCGCGACGGGCCGGGTGCTGGGACCGGGAAGATAGTCGTTGAGTTTCTCGAGAAGACCGTCTCGATTTTGTATGTGCAAAAAAACACTCTCATCCGTCAGTCGAGGAAATCCTCGCCCTCATAGCCCGGGAAACCCCCTACAATCGCAGGTTTCACAGGTCTGCTTTTGCTGTATCATCTGCTAAAGCAGCAGCGCCGCAAACCTGGAGTGCTCAGATGAAAACGGAAAAGCCTAAGTTTATTTTATCGACGGTGCTCCTGATGTCCATCTGCAGCAGCGGGACCTGGGGTCAAACTCTGAGCACCCGGCCTTCCGGGCCGGTTCTGCCTGCGCCCGAAGCGGTTCCGTCACTGGCTCCAGCCCCAGCACTGTCCAGTTCTATTCCGTTGACTGTGCCTGCGGGCACACCGCTGAAAGTGGCTCTGGATCAGGAGGTACGTATCCAGAAAGTTGGTCAGCCGGTTCATGGAAAGATCGTCGAGCCGGTTTATTCCTTCGACAAAATCGTGGTCCCGGCGGGGAGTGAGGTTACTGGAAAGATCGCGGGAATTGACGGCGTCTCGAAGACGAAGCGTACGGTCGCGGCCTTAAATGCGAATTTTTCTCCTTACCGGCAGATTCACATCGAGTTTGACGAATTGGTGCTGGCGGACGGCCGCCGTCTTCCGCTTCGCACGGTGGTCTCGCCGGCATCGCAGGGGGTTTTGCAGTTCGTCCCCGCCAGCGCCAAGCAGAATACGGGAGCGGCGGCCGAGGCCAAGAACGCCGCCACGCGAAAGGTCAGCGAAGTTCGACAGGAAGCGAAAAAAGAATGGGATGCGGCCATGCAGCAACTGCATGAGCCGGGTAAGATGCACCGCCTGGAAAGACTCGGGGTGGCTCAGCTTCCTTATCATCCGCAATACATGGACGCGGGAACAAGCTTCAACGCGGATTTGCAAACTCCGCTCGATTTCGGAACAGAGCCCTTAAGAGCGGAGACTCTGACCGCCATCGGAAATCCGCCTCCGTCCGGAAGCGTGGTCCATGCTTTGTTAGTTACGCCATTGAATTCCGCGACCGCGAAGAAGGGTGAGCCGGTTGAAGCCGTCATCAGCCAGCCTCTGGTTGTGTCCAACCAGTTGTTTCTTCCCCAGGGAAGCCACATCAAAGGATCGGTGCTGCAAGTGCGTCCGGCGCGCAGGCTGAATCGCAACGGACAGCTGCGGATTGTTTTCCACCAGGTAGTGCCTCCCGATGGAATTGAACAGAAAGTGGAAGCCAGTCTCGAAGGCGTCGAAGTGGCGAAGGGCGAACATCTCAGCCTCGATGCCGAAGGCGGCGCGCAAGTCACCACACCCAGAACGCGATACTTGACTACCGGCATTGCGGTGGCCCTGGCCGCTTCTTCCATGTCTCCGGATCACGACGCGCGCTTCCACGGCGGAGACGGTGGCGGCGATCCGGGAGCTGGGGCGGCCGATGGCGCATCCGGGTTTGGTTTCCTAGGTACGATCGCGGGAGCCGTCGCGCATTCGAGAGTCGTCGCCTCAGGATTCGGCGTCTACGGCGCGGCGATGTCCGTGTACTCGCATTTCCTCGCTCGAGGACGCGATGTGGTCTATCCCAAAGATATGTCTATGGTGATCGGACTCGGAACCCGCGACTCACGAACACCGGTTCCGACAGGCTCCGGCGGTTCAAAGTAAAGTTTGTACCAACTGAATTATTCCCGACGGCCATTCTGGGAATGTCTTCAAAAGCTCCTCGATTCTTGTCCTTAGCGCGCCAGTTTCTGCTCGTGTGACTCCTGTCACAGTCCAATGTGACAACCTGCACAGACCACGGAGTTGCGGTTCGACAATCTGTCGTAAAGCACGTTGAGTTTCAAGAATCGAAGGGTTGGAACACGCGTTACAAGGAATGGCCCGGACCCTCGAAAGCATTCATACCAAGCCAGGTTTGGCCGCACGTGGCTGAATCCAGGAGATCATTATGCAATTCTCAAAATCAGCTGCGGCCATGCCCGGAGCCGGGCTCTATGGGACCCGCGTCCCCAGCCCGCGCCAGCAGCAAGTCATCGAACTTGTCGCGCAGGGACTCAAAAACAGCGAGGTAGCCGAGGTGATCGGCACAACGGAGTATGTCGTGAAAAACCACCTTCGCGCCATCTTTGACAAACTTGGATTATGGAATCGAGTCGAGCTTGCGCTCTGGTACGAGGCGCGCCAGCATGAGGCTCGCGCCTACGATCCGGGCAATCGAGCCTTGGCCTAATCCGCCGGTCCGACCGAAAAACTGCGTCTGACTTACTGGTCGCGGTGAACCGTTTCCATGGAGAAGGCCGGCAGACAGACGGCGATATATTCCGCGCCGCCCTCGGCCGGAGTGGAATATTGGATCCACTCGCCGCCATGCGCGACCACGGCCTGGCCCGGAGTTACGTCCATGTGCCCGCCTCTGTGGCGCACCCGCACCATGCCCTTGAGAACCAGGGTGAACTCGTCGAATTCCGGAGTCTGTCCGGGTTCCTCCCAGCCTTGCGGGCTGCGCATGTGAGCGACGCTGACGCCCGCAGTCTTGGTGTTGACTCGTCCGATGTATTCGTCGATCAGCTTGGGTTTGGTTCCCGCGGCAGTGATGCGAGTGGGTTGCGCGACCAGGGTGGGCATGAGTGCTCCTTGGAGAAGGATTAATGTAGCAAGAGTGAGCGCAACTTTGGAAATCAGAGATCGACCTGGGACTTGCTATCTCCCTGTGTCCCTGCGGCGTTTCTCTGCGGTCTCGGCGTTCCAAGGTTCTTGAGGAGTCGGCAAACAATAAGACCTTAACTCGCGGAGGTCACAGAGAACGGCCGCAGCGCACGGAGAGAAGCTCGACGCTAGCTCTGCCCGGCGGAGAGGGAGCGGGTCTTTTCGGTGTGGGATGCGGCCAGTGCATCGAGCGCCGGAATCGATACCGGCGCAATGGTTGAGCGTTCCGTCGGCAGGGTGCCGCTTTGGATGGCCTGCACCAGCATTTCCAGAGCTGTGCCGGAATTCGGTGGCACAAAGATCGTGGCCGTCAGCAGGCCGCGGCGGACCCAGGTCTGTCCGCTGTTGGGAAGGCCGTCGCAACCAATGTAGGGTAGTTTCAACCAGCGCTCGCGGGCCGGCAGGTTCAGTTCTTCCTGGAATGCCTTCCTCGCTCCGATGGCCATGGAATCGTCCTGAGCGGCGATGAGGTCAAGATGGGTCTGTTGCGAAGTGGACAATCGCAGCCATGAGCTAACCGTGCGATGCGCGCTGGCCTCGGTCCACTGTGCCTTCATGAGTTTGACCTGCACGCCGGCCGGTTTGGTCTCGTACATTCCGAAGGTGCGCTGCTTGGCGGCCAAGCTTTCCGAGGGGCCCTGGATGTAGAGGACTTCTCCGCCCTTGGGCAGGATCGCGGCAAATTGCCGGCCCTGGATGCGTCCGATTTCTTCGTGGTCCGAAGTAATGGAAAAAGCTGGAATCCGGTACGCCTTGCGCAGTTCGGAGATGTATTCCGCATCGCGATTGAGGACCACCCAACCGATTCCGGCAATGGCGGCGGCGCGCGCCACTTGCGGCAGAGCCGTTCCCCCTACGGGCTCGAAAATGATTCCGTCCGGCAGCGAGTCCTGGCGGGACTGGATAATTTTCAAAAGTTGCTGGCTCTGGGTGACCGAGTCATTTTCGGCATGGATGATCTGCACCTCCACGCCCAGGCGCTTGGCGGCTTGTTCGGCTGCGGCCGCCTGCTCTAACTGGTAGTCATTGTCGTTGTTGGTAAGAGATAGAATGAACTTCAATTTCTTCATGGCAAGCCCGATACCTGATCATATTCTTCGCCCCGCCGCAGGTCATGGTTACCAATGTAACGGGTCTGGCGGGTGCTAGAATGCGCCGTAACCGGAGAACACATTCATGCGCCAGGCTTTATTGACATTCGCAGTATTGGTGATCGGCACGACTTTGGGGTGGCCGCAGGCAAAACTTTCCGTTCACTGGGAAGAACTCACAGCGGCCGACTTCCAGTCAGCAATCGAACAATCGGGGGGCACCTGCCTTTTGCCCTTCGGGATCCTAGAGAAGCATGGCCCCCATTTGCCGCTGGGGACGGATCTGCTGGATGTCCGTTATGCCGCTGTGCGTGCCGCCGAGCAGGAATACGCGGTCGTGTTTCCCGAGTACTACTTCGGACAGATCTTCGAAGCGCGGCACGAGCCAGGCACCATCGCATACAGCGCGCACCTGCAGTTGGAATTGTTGCAGGAGACGACTGACGAGATGGCGCGCAATGGTTGCAAGAAGCTCATCATCGTGAATGGGCATGGCGGCAATGAGAGCCTGCTGCCCTTCTTCGCCCAGACCCAACTGGAGAAGCCGCACGACTACGTGGTTTATGTGATGGGTTTGGTGGAAGCGCCGGCCGGTGGGCCTCCTAAGAAGACATCCATCGATATGCACGCGGGCGAATCGGAAACCTCGAAGATGATGATTTCGAATCCGAATCTGGTGCACCTGGACCGCGCTCAGCAAGAATCGGGAGCGGACCAGGCCCGCTTGAAGCTGCCTGATACTCTTTACACCGGCATCTGGTGGTACGCGCGTTTTCCGAATCATTATTCCGGCGACGGTTCAGCTGCAACTCGCGAGCGCGGCGAGTTTGAAATGAAAAACTGGCAGGACGCGATCGTAACCGCCATCCGCGCCGTCAAGGCCGATCAGGAAAGCCTGAAACTGCAAAACGAATTCTTCGAGAAGGCCAGGCATCCGCTGGATACGCGCCCGTAGGGCGGTGGCCAGAAAGCCGGGCACTTTCCAACACTTTTTTTCGGCATTCTGTCCAATAGCGAGACACTATTTCACTCCGAAGTCCCAAATCTTCTTGACAAGTAAATTTCCCGGATCATAATTGCGCAACTGCGCATGCACCACGCCGCAGCCTACCCAGGGGAGACCGTCTCGAAAATCAATTTCACAAAATCACGAGGAGGGCTTTTCCATGAAATTCACCGCCAGGATTCTGCTGTTCACTTCTCTCGCCGCAACCTTCGCCATTGCCCAATGCACGCAGCCTGGAAAGTTCTGTCACATCATCATCGTCATTCAGGAGAACCGCACTCCCGACGACCTCTTCGGCGCCAACCTAACCTTCGAGAACGGCGTCGACCTCGCCGGCGGCGGTTACGGTATCGTCGTCCAGAACGGGAACACATATCGCGAGTTCATCCAGAACACACCGCGGGACCTGAACGGTTGCGTCCCAGGAGTCCCTGGGGATTGCAAAAACCCCGACCATTCGCGGGCGGGCTGGGTCACGGATTACCACAGCGGCAGCATGGACGGCTTCTGCCACGAATACGCTACCTCCGGGCAATGCCCGTCGTATTCTTACGTCCCGCAGACGGACGTGCAGCCGTACTTTGACATTGCAACGAACTATGGCTGGGCGAATTATTTTTTTCAAACCAACGAGGGCCCCCAGCTATGAGGCGCACCAGTTCCTGTTCAGCGGAACCTCCACCGGGGTTTCGCCCGGACAGACAAACTCCCAATACTTCGTAGCGGAGAACCCCTCGCCGGATATAAACGGCAACGTCGGATGTCCGTACACTGAGCGCATGTTCCCGCCCTGGGTGTACACGGATGAAAGCAATGCCGGGGTCCTGCTACAGAGCGAGTGCTATCCTCACGACACCCTTGTTACCAACTCCAGCGGTGACAAGGGCGTGACCTGGGGCTACTACACCCCGTCGGTGCCAGCCATCTGGAACGCACCGGAGGCTCTCTCAGAGGTTTGCGTCCTGCAGCACGACGGCTCATGCGGCGGCCCCGAGTGGACCCACGTCCACGTCGCGGACGTGGGCGGTTACAGCGACGCCCCGATCTTCGACGATCTCAAGAATTGCACTCTGCCGGCCATTAGCTGGGTCATCCCTGACAAGCGCTACTCAGACCACGCCGAAGAAGACAACACGGGCCTCGGCCCTTCATTTGTCGGCGACATCGTGGACGCGGTCGGCGGAGGGATGAGTGGCAGCTCCTGCAACGGACCCTCAACCACCAACGCTCTGTACTGGAAGCAGCAGCCTACCGCCATCTTCATCGTTTGGGATGATTGGGGCGGCTGGTTCGACCACGTTCAACCCTGGGCCGTCTACAAGGAGGACTCGATGCACAAGACGACGTGTCCGACCAGCCCCGCGCCCCACGGCGCGCCCAACGGCTGGGGATGCGGCTACGTCTCCGGCTTCCGCGTACCCCTGCTGGTGGTCTCTCCCTACTACACCCAGGCAGGCTACGTATCCGGCGCCTGCAGCGGAGGCACCTGCCAGAACGATCAATTTCCTTATCAGCATGACTTCGGCAGTATCCTGGCGTATACCGAACAGAACTTCAACCTGCCGTTTATTGACGGGGCAGACAAGGGGTACGCTGACTACAACGCGCCCGACTGGTCCGCGGATCATGCGACACACGTTCCGCTATCGGACTTTTTCGGCAGTGCCGCTCACAATTTCACGAGCATCAACACGTCCGAGCCGTACACTTGTTTCCAGAACTTCGGGACCTGCACGAACACGACGTACGTGCCGGGTGGCCCGGACAGTGACGACGGGGACTGAACAGGCACCACCTTATGCGCTGCGGCCTGCGCTCGAAATCCGTCGCGGGCCGCAGCGCTTCTTCAAAACCGTGGTATAGTGCCGGGTAGCGAGGAGGGACTCTCGCTGCCCCTCCTTAACGGCCCCGTCGGGCCGGAAACGTGACGGTGTCGAATGAGAAGGATATTGGGAACGCCCGCCATTGCAGAAATCTTAGCTGTTGTCTTAGTCGGCCTCGCTCTTGTGCCTGCAACTTGGGCCGCCGGTAAATTCAAGGTGTTGCATGATTTCGGCGCAACCAGCGACGGAGACACTCCAGGTGGCGCACTTCTTCTGGACAGCCAACGCAACCTCTACGGTGGTACAGCCGGTGGCCCCGGCGAATACGGTTACGGCGTGACTTTCGAGTTGATGCCTCAGGCCAACGGGAAGTGGCGGGAGGCAATCCTGCACACTTTTGCCAGTCAAGACGGCTCCCCATGGGGCGCCCTCATTTTCGACCGATCCGGAAACCTCTATGGCACGACTAACGGAGGACCAATCAGCAACAGCGAGGTGTTCGATCTAGCCTCTATCGGCGGTACTTGGAACTTCAGCGCTCTTTACACGAACGGTGCCGGGCCGGGGCTGCTCATGGACGGTTCCGGCAACCTCTACGGACAAATGGGCCCTGGGCAATCCGGGTACTACGGCGCAGTCGCCGAGATCGCTCCGGGCTCCGACGGCTGGACCTACACTGCGCTCTACAGCTTTTGCAGCCAGCAACCCTGCGCTGACGGATACGATATGCCCGCTCCACCCATCTGGGATGGCAAGGGCAACCTGTATGGCACCACGGATTTCGGCGGTAACGGAAAGCCCTTCTGCTGGCGATCGGGGGAAGCCGGCTGCGGCGTGTTATTTGAGATGATGCCCAAGGGTGACGGCACTTGGACGTATCATGTCCTGCACCGCTTTGCATCTTCCTCCACCGACGGCCAAGTTCCCGGGGGAGGGTTAGTGATGGATGCGGCAGGCAACCTCTACGGCAACACGGGGGGCGGCGGCGTCCACGGCAACGGCACGATTTTCAAGTTCTCCTTCAGCGGCGGCCACTGGAAAAAGACGGTCCTGTACGACTTTCCCAACTGCGCCGACGGGTGCTACCCATACGACGCGATTGTATTCGATAAAGCGGGAAACCTCTACGGCGGCGCTAACGGAGGCCTGCCCGATTGTGGCGGATACGACTGCGGAGTGGTCTTTAAGCTGTCGCCGCAGCCTGGCGGCAAGTGGAAATACAGCGTTCTCCATAAATTCACTGCCGCCGACGGCGAGTACCCTCTAGGCTTGGTGATTGACGGCAAGGGCCATCTGTTCGGCACGACGCAAGCCTTCGGCAAATACCATTTCGGCACCGCCTTCGAAATCATCCCGTAACTGTTTTCTCCCAGTCCCGGGCGCCACGGCCACGAAAGCTTTCTCCTTGACCGCACCGCCCCAACCAGATAACCTATCCTATAAAGCATTATCCACCGGATAATGTCCGCTCTTTGACAATCTGACCGCCGGCCGGGCGGAGATCTCCGACCTCCAAAGGCAATGTGCATTCCCAAAATGGAACCGCAGAGCGCGGCTAACTCCCATGTTCTCTAGATTTTGCGCGTAACTCCTTTAAACTCAAAGATCTAGCACATAGTCGTAAAATAACTCGCTTGTTTTCAAGATTTTGCACAACAAAGGGGGGAGGGGGTCCCCCCAGTACTAAACAGTAAACTCCGTCCCATTGCGGGAAAAAAGACGCCGGGTTCTTGGGCCGCGTTCCTGAGAGTTTTTTCGCTACGCCGACAAGCGAGGCCGTTCTGACTCACGCAAAGGCGCCCTGCTAAGATAGCTGATTCCTATGGCTTCCACTCTGCCGAGCACCGCTGCCCGACCCGAGGCAGCCAGCCCATCCTCTTCCTCGCCGGCCTCGCGGCTGATGTCGCTGGACCTGTTTCGCGGGGTGACCATTGCCGGAATGATTCTGGTTAACAACCCGGGAGACGAGCTGACCTCCTACTGGCCGCTGAAGCATGCCGAGTGGAACGGGTGGACCCCCACCGATCTGGTGTTCCCGTTTTTTCTTTTTATCGTCGGCGTGGCCATGGCGTTTTCCTTCAGCTCGCGGCTCAAACGCGGTGCCTCGCGGGGAGAGCTTCTGCGGCACGTGCTTTGGCGCGGCCTGGCCCTGTTTGCGCTGGGCATGTTTCTGAATGGATTTCCCAACCAGTATCATCTGGCGTCGTGGCGGGTTTATGGTGTGCTGCAACGGATCGCGATCTGCTATGTGATTTCCGCAATTCTGGCTTTGTGGGCAGACTGGCGCGGATGGATCGTGACGATCGTGGGTTGCTTGCTGGGCTATTGGATTCTGATGCGCTTCGTTCCAGTGCCGGGATTCGGCGTGCCCACGCACGACATTCCGCTGCTCGATCCTGATCGCAACCTCGCCGCCTGGCTCGACCGCCAGCTCCTGGCCGGGCACTTGTACGAGGGCACTCGCGATCCGGAAGGAGTGTTGAGCACCATTCCCGCAGTCGCCACCAGCCTGCTGGGAATGCTCACCGGGCAATGGCTTCGTTCCGTGCGCTCCGCGCAGAGCAAGGCGCTGGGCATGGCGTTGTTTGGATTCATCGGCGTGGTGGCGGGAAAGATTCTCAACCTTGGTTTCCCCATCAACAAGAAGCTCTGGACCAGTTCCTACGTGATCTTCACCGCCGGACTGGCGCTGCTCTGCCTTTCGCTGTGCTACTGGATCGTCGATGTCAAACAGTGGCGGGGAAGCTGGACGAAGCCGCTGCTGGTATTCGGAATGAATGCCATTGCCGCCTACGTGTTTGCCGAGGTGATCTCGCATTTGCTTGATCACATGCACACGGCTGGCGGAATGGGGTGGCAGGAAGTTATTTATCAGCGCATGTTTGCGCCGCTGGCCAGCCCGGCGAATACGTCGTTGCTGTATGCCCTGGCGTATGTGATGGTTTGCTGGGTGGCGGTGTGGGTTTTGTATCGCAAAGGTATTTTCCTTAAAATCTGAAAGTGGGCTTCAGTAATCAGTAATCAGTAATCAGCTCAACCACTCCCAGTTGTTTCCCAGGCTTGGTGTTGCCGCATCCAAGCAGCGGTGTACGTGGAGGAGAGTCTGTGGTCGGTGACAAATGTGGGGTTGTGATGCAACGACTGGTGTTGACAACCGCTGTCTGCTGTGGGCTGTGTGCAGGCGGCTTCGCGCAACAAAGCCAATCGGGTACGCCGCCCGATGCACCTTCTGCCGTACAATCGCAAACCGCGCCTCAGGGGACGAACCCATTGCAGAGTGGGATGTCCTTCCTGCAGCGGAAGTCGGTGTTCTTTCCTAACCTCGCCACCAATTCGGGGCCATTGAGCCCCTGGCAGAAGTTCAAGCTGGCGGCCAACAACAGTGTCTCGTTGGCTACAATCGCCGCAGCGGTGACCGGTTCGGCTTTCGGCCAAGCGATCAATAGCCCCGCGGGGTATGGCCAGGGCGCGGAAGGATACGGCAAGCGCCTTGCGGCGGACATGGCCCGCTCCGCCTCCGCCAATCTGTTCGGGACATTTCTGATCGCGACGGCGTTCCACGAAGATCCGCGATTCTACGTGAAGAAGCACTACTCCTTCCGGCAGTCCGTGAAGTACGCCGCGGTTCGGATCGTGGTTACGCGCAGCGACTCGGGGAAACGGGTGGTGAACTTTGCGGACACGTTGGGCCCGCTGGCGGGCGAAGGGTTGGCCAACACTTACTATCCGGAGGGGAACCGGGACGTCAGCAGCACTTTTATCCGCTACGGGTCCGACCTGGGTTGGAAGTTCGGCGGGAACCTGTTGCGCCAATACTGGCCGAGAATTAACCGGAGGCTGCGTCTGGTTCCCGAGTCGACCCCAACGCCGAGTAAGCCCTGAACCTGCAGGCAATGAATGATTTCGCACCGCCTGGTTTAGGTGCTGGTCGGGATTTTGCCTTCTGAAATCCGAGCGTTCCATTCCGGCATTGCGGGCGACGGAGCGCAAATCGGGGACATGACGGGATGGAAAGTGACAGGAAATCAACCGTTTGTACGGTAACCTAGGTAACTTTAACCCCCCGAAACTGCGTGATACCCTCGTCGAATAAGAAGCAAGAAATCAACAGTTTCCGGGGGACAAATGCGTCGCCACTGGTGCGTTTACCTGCTGCTGTTCTCGTCTTTGGCTGCGTTTGCTGACATCAAGTCCAATTCTGCGCCCAGGCAGAAAAATGTGCCCACCAAACTACCGGTCACTACTTCCTCGTCACAGGCACGAACCAGCTTCGAGAAGGCAATGCGGGAATTTGAAGAGTACCGCATCACGGAAACGCTGCAGGATCTGCGGGCGGCGACCAAGGCCGACCCTGATTTTGCCCACGCGTTCATTTTGATTTCCCGCATGAGTCAGGACCCGGCCGAACAGTCGGCTACGCGGAAGCGGGCCAAGCAGTTGGCGCCCAAGGTAAGTCCGGGCGAACAATTGCTGATCCGCTGGCTGGCGGATGCGCAGGAGAACAATTACTTGCCTGCGATTGCCGCCATGAACGATCTCTTGGCGAAGTATCCGCGCGACCAGCGGCTGGCATATCTGGCGGGCGACTGGCTGATGCAACAGTTTCGCTACGAACAGGCGGTTGCGGTTTTGGAGCGGGCTCTGGCGCTGAACCCGGATTATGCAGCGGCTTTGAATGACGTTGCCTACGGCTACGCGGACATGGGCAACTTCGAGAAGGCTTTTGCGGCGATGGATCACTACGTGGCGCTTGAGCCGGACCAGCCCAACCCGCACGATTCCTACGGTGAAATTTTACGCATGGCGGGCAAACTCGACGCCGCGCTGGAACAGTACCGGATGAGCATACGAATCGATCCGAATTTCGGCTCGGAAGTGGGTGTCGCCGATACCTATGCGCTGATGGGGAAGGAACTGGAAGCCCGCGAGGAGTATGACCGGGCTATCGTGTTTGCTCCGAGCAACGCCGACAAGGTGCAGCGGGAACTGCAATCGGCTGCTACCTGGATCCGCGAGAACAATCGTAAGCAGGCAGAAAGGGCGCTGAGCGATGTAGCGAGGCATGCGCATTCCGCGGGGCTCGCGCGCCTTGAAGCCGAGGCTCACCGGATTCTCGGCATGTACGAGCCTGATCCAAAGACGGCGCTGAAACATCTGCAGGCTGCGCAGGACATCTTGCACGAAGAGCACGAGATTTCCGCCAGTGACCGGGATGAGGAGCTGGCGCGAATCCTCCGCACCCGGGCCACTCGTTCGGCTGAAGCTCAGGATACAGACTCGGCCTCGAAGGCAGTCAAGCAACTCGAAACCATGGCAGGAACCAGCCGCAGCCAGGTCATCCAACTTTGTTACCACGGGGCGGCCGGAGCGGTTCTGGTGGCGCAAGGAAAGTTCACGGATGCGATTCCTCATCTGCAAGAGGGTACTGTGGATCCGGAGTCCATGCGCCTTTTGTGGCGGTCGTACACCAGCACGGGAGCCACGTCCGAGGCCCAGGCGATCGCCGCGAAACTGGCGGCGCTGAATCTGCCCACGGTGGAGCAGGCGCTGGTGGTGCCGCAATTCCGGGTGAGCCTGGTCAGCCAAGTAGGACAGCCGTAAGGCGAACATATTCCCGGCCATGCCACGCATCCCGATCTTCAGCTTCGGACAAGCAGAGCAGGAGGCGCCACTTCCCCGCCTGACCGGCTACACTCCGTCACTTTCTCTTGAAGGGCTGCAACTCGGCGTCGACAACCTGCGGCACGATGTTCATCTCAGTCCGAAGTTCGTGACCCAGACTCGCTCGCAGATTTCACGGCTAATTGTGCGTCACGGCGATGTCGAAGGATTGCTGGCGGCGGAAGCGCCCCAGCCGCGGCAGGGCGGCCACTTCATCGGATCGAACGCGGGGCCGAAGAGCAATGCCAAGCCCATCGGCTCCGAGTTAAAGCCTCTCCTGGCGGAAGTACATTCCGCTTCGCTGAATCGCGCCAAGGCCGAAGGCAATCCGTCGCTGGATTTGCTGGCTCGGGTAGCGATCATCAAGTTTCTGCGCATCGAACTGGGTTTGCAGTTTGCCCAGATTCTGGAGCGCTGCCACATGACCCTCAAGAGCTACGAAGGGGTGCGGGCGCAGAAAGCGCTGGAATATCGCGAGCGGGTGGCAGCCTTTCAGGTGGCAAAGAAAGTGATCCTGCGCAAGACCGGGCAGGAACTGTTCCGCACTCTGCGCGAAATCGAGAAGGAAACTCTGGCGCGCACCCGTCGATCGTTGTTCGGGAGCAGTCACGACGAGCAATACAAGTTGTTTCTCAATCCACTGATTTTCACTGCAGATGGTTGCGACGCCTATGTCAACGCCGAGCAGTACGTGATGCTGGGCAATTTCGACCGCGATCCCGACCGCTTCGCCAATGTGCGCAGGATTGCCTATGAGTTCCTGCAATCGCTGAATCTTGGGCAGGAGGCCGATCCTGAGCGTGCCATCAACGCCTGGCTGAACGTACCGGAGAATGCTCAGGAATTAATCGGTTCCGGCGCTCCAGACGATTCCTCTCCCGAAGAGCGAGCTCAAAAGACACGGCTGGCCGGGTGGCTAGGACTGCTTGACCGCGAGAAACTCATGGAGTACGTAGTAGCCTCCTATGAAGCGGTGCCGCTGCTGGCGGAGTACTCGCCTCGCATCAATGCGCAGCAGTTAAAGAACGCGTTGATCTCCCGCGAAGAACGCACGCGAGTCGAAAAATTGATCGTGGAACAGGGCAAGATATCGCGCGACAGCCTGCAAGCGGCAGTACAGCGAGTCTCGAGTTGCCGGGGGGCCGAGCGGGGGAAGGTTGCTGCCAGATTCCTCCGCGACTTCATGCGCTACCACCGCGACCTGAGGAATCTGGAAGGGCTCAGGTCGGCGATGGACAACGTCAATCTCATCGCCAACGAAAAAATGCGGCAGCTTTCTTCGATGAATGGCACGCTCTACGAGTTTCTGTTGCCCGAGGAGCAGAAGCCGTCGGAAGAGAAGGTGCTGCGCCATGTGATTATCAAAGCCGACGTCCGCGACTCGTCGCGGCTCACCCGCTCGTTGCTCGAGCGCGGGATGAATCCGGCGTCCTACTTCAGTCTGAATTTTTACGATCCGGTAAACAAGCTGTTATCGAAATACGGCGCCAGCAAGGTTTTTCTCGAAGGCGACGCGATCATTCTGGCGATCCTCGAGCGCGAGGGCGAGCCGGGCCTCGCAGTGTGCCGCGCCTCGGTGCTGGCGCGCGAGATTATCGAAATCGTGCGCGGTTACAACCAACTGCTCGAGCGCGCCGGGCTACCGGGCATCGAGTTGGGCGTGGGCATTTCCTATCAGGACTCGGCGCCCATGTACCTGATGGACGGCGAGCTGCGCATTATGATTTCGGACGCGCTCAACGAAAGCGACCGGCTATCCTCGTGCAGCAAGCGGGTGCGGAAATCCATGAAGACGATGGAGACGCCTTTCAATGTGTACGCATTTCAAACCGTGCCCGACGCCGATGTCGAAGACAGCCCCGACGACTTCATTCTGAAATACAACTTGAACGGAATCCGCATCAGCGAAGCCGCATTCCAAAGGCTGAAGCAGGAGATCTCGCTGGAGCTTTCTCCGCTGGATTTCCCCAAAGCGTGGGAAGGCGAAGAGTTTCATCTATGGAGCGGCTTGGTCCCAGTCGGCAACGATATATTCCGCAAGATCGTGGTCCGTGGAAGCCGCATGCCCCAGATCGATCCCCACAATTTCTCCGTCCAACTCTGGACCGAGCGCTGGTTCTACGAGGTTTGTTCCAACTCCGCAATCGACGCCAAGCTTGAAGGCAAAGCAGCCGCCGCAAAGTAGGTTCGCACCAACTCTCAGTTGACTTAATCGGCGGTCCACATTCCCATTTTGGGGCAGAGTTTACTGTTTAGTATCTGGTACCCCCCCTCCCCCTGTTCTGCGCAAAATCTTGAAAACACAAGATTTATTTTACGACTATGTGCTAGATCTTTGAGTTTAAAGGGGTTACGCGCAAAATCTAGAGAACATTGGGGTTACGCGGAGGCGACGTCCCGTTTCGGTACCATGGTGATCTCTTGGAGCATGGGTCTATGAGGTCCACGCCGTCGTCCGGGTCAGGTTGTCAAAGAGCAGCTATTATCTTGTCGATAATGTATCGAGTATCAGGTTAGCCGATATTGAGGTGCGCGGTCAATGATAAAAGCGCTCCGGAGAGCGACTCTTCTAGTTCTAGTTCACACCGTTTTTCGGATCCCAGGAACCTTGCTCCTTGCGGACGTAGATGATCTGGCCGATGTGGTATGCATTGTGCGTGCTGATGTGGGTAAACATCTGGGCCGACTCTTTCAACTTCTCCTCGTCGGCGGTTTCCACCCATTTTTCCAATTCGTTCATCACGTCGTCGAGCTGTTTCACCGTGTCGTTCCAGGTCTTGCTGTCAAATTTGTCGAAAGTCTCGTCGTTGTTTCCGCTGAATTTTTCAAGGCTTTCCCCTTTGAGTCGCGCGAGATTCCGGCGATTCCAGAACACCAGGTGGTAAGTGAGCTGGCCGACCGAGTGATTCCCTTTGCCATCGGTCCAGTTTGCCTGCTCGGCCGTCAACCCCTTAACCGCTGTATTCGCGGGCACAAACCATTCCGCGGTGGTGTGGGTCGATCGCAGCTCCGCCAGCAATACCTCGCGCAGGGTCGTGGGTTTCTTGTCCTGTGCATGAACAGGGACAGCCAACAGCAACAGCAGAAAGATTGGCATCCGTTTTATCATTCGAGAATTCCCTCCAGCGGTTAGACGTGGCCGCCGTCTCAAGGTTTTGTAGCGCGGATTGGATTATCGCAGAATATTTCAGGGGGACGTGCTGAGGCAGGACATAACGGTGTCGGTATTCCGTGTAGCTCGTTTTCCCTATCCTCGGTAGATTCGACCGAGGAAATCCCCGCCCAAGCAAGCTTGGACGGGCCACCCTCAAGGGTTAAATCAACGCGATATTCCGGGACACCTTCCTCAGTCATCTTTCGGGGCGGCTGGTCACTCGACTGGAATCAGGAAAAGCGCGGGTCTACAATATTGCTCAACGGAGGCAAGCTATGAATAACCTTGCCGCTATTGTTCTTCTCTGTGTCACCTCACTGCCCGTCGCTGCGCAAACCAAAGTTCTCGTGGCTAAGAGCCGAGTGCCCAGCGTCACGTTCGACGATGGCAGTGATCACCGAAGCTTTGCGCTGCCGACCGATTGCGATGAGCAAGGGCGCTCTTACGTGAAGCTGGTCAAGCCTGTTCCTGGGATGGTTGGCCCGTTGCTTCGGTTGTCGAGCAAGGGCGTGCTTGAAGCGGAGTTCGATACCGACGGTGCTGTAATGAACCTCTACGCCGTACGGCCAAACGGCGGCGTCGCCATGGTGCATGTGGACGGAGGCACTAAGGTGGTCGACAATTTCGGTCGCGTTGGCAAGCGCGAATCGTCGGTCCCGCTCGAACGTCCGCCGATTCCTTTTTTCCCCATGCAAATCGCGGTGTTTCGCTCGGGCGAAATGCTGGTTGCCGGCTTGCAGTATCACCCCGGGTACAAAGCAGGGACTGCAATCTACGATCCAGCCGGGCATCTTGTGAAGCAGTTCGTGTTGGATGGCGACGCGGAGATCGAGCATGCAATCGAGGTTGGTGATGCAAGGTATGCGCGCGCTCCGGGCGAGGGAAACGAATCGGTGACACGTTCGGTAGCAATTACCGGCGACGATGGTTTCGTTTACCTGATGAGAGCGACGTCGCCAGCGACCGTATACGTGATCTCCTCTGGCGGTGAAGTAATCCGCAAAATCGTGGTGAACGCACCGACCGATAAGGCATTGCCGGATTTCGGGATTCGAGTTGCCAAGAACCGACTAGCTATTAAATTCAGCCGTGAGTGCGACGACCACGTCATTTTTAGCTCCTGTCGAGGTACGGTTTATACAGTGGTGGATGCTACGACGGGCCAGAAGCTTGCCGACTATGAGACGGAGGACGAAACGGCCGGTCCGATTGCGTGTTACGCTCCCGACCCTGATCGCTTCTCCACTTTTTCGATTGGCGCGGGTGAGCATCGCCTGGAGATCGTGGAGGCGGCACCGAAGTAAAGCGCAATCGGTCGAAAAATCGGCTGACTTGGGCTAGTGCTTCAGGGACGCACTCTTGGCATTTCCACACGACGAACCGTCGCTGCACTTGCGGAATGCGGGTACGACTAGCGCTTGTTCGAGCGTGGGATCGTTCAGGTTGGTTAGAGTCTCGTTGGTCCGCTTGGCTCCTGCACTGTATCCGATCTTCTGATATGCGGCGGCGAGCAGCTTCAGTGAAAGTGGGTTGTTGTTGTCTTCTTCCAGATGAGAGATGGCTTGATCGTACTTATGTTCGGAGAACAAAACTGCTCCGGCGGCTCCGTGATATGCGAGTTCGCTCAGCTTATCGTTGGAGCTTTCTGACATCGCAGCCAGCCGCTCAAGATTGGATTTCGCCATCTGCTTGTCGCCCATCTTCAGAGCGACTTCCACGCGCGCCCGGAGGATCTGCGCCAGCTCCTGCGTAATCGCGATCTTCAATGCGTTCTTGCCGTCCTGTGTAGCCGCTTCGGCTTTGCCTAAATAGACCAGCGACTGCTTCGGATTCTGCTGGCACATGGCCATCTGCCGGTAGGTGTCGGCTTCCGCCTGGCTGTTTTGCTTCGAGTGCGCGTAATCGACAATTGCCTGGAAGGCGTGCTCCGCGCCCTCGTAATCTCCTTCGCGGACGTAGGTGGCCGCTTCGCGCGTCTTCCACAGAATCTGCTGCAGTTCGGGCAAAGTGAATTTCTGAAATCCGACTTCGTACTCTTTGCGGGCGCGAACCTGATCGCCCATGAGCGAGTAGGTATCCGCAATTCCGAATTGCGAGGAATAGAACTCGCGATTGATCGCGAGCGACGCCCGGTAATGTTCGATGGACTGGTTGAAACGCCCCGCAAGGCGCAGAATCTCAGCATAAGAATCCTGCGGATTGGAATCGTTCGGCAACGCGGCGACGTACTTGTCCATCATTGCGAAGGCTTTGTCGAACTGCCGCGTGTAGGCGTAGTTGTAACCGATGTTGTTCATCAGGCCGGGAGAGTCGGTGATTCCCGAGTGTTCATAGACCGCGATGACGCGCTCGTACTGGGCCTGCGACTGTAGCCACCACGTGGTCATCCAAACCACCCACTTGTCGTGCGGGTATTGGTTGAGCACGTCGTTCATTTTGGTGATGGCGGAAATCAACTTGTGGTCGGCGGCGTCCTGGTACCACTCGATCACCAGTTGCTCAGAGGAAGTAGCGTGGTTTCTGGTGGCGAAAGCCTTTTCCTGTTCACCAACCTGCTCAGCGGAGTCCAGGCTGATCTGCGCCAGAAACTCGTGGCCCATGGCGAAGTCGGGATCGACCTGAACCGCTTTGCGCAGAATTTCGATCGACTGTTCCTGTTCCACGCGATCCAGATACAGATCCAAAGCCTCTTTGACCAGACGGAGCGCCTCCGGGGACTTGGTGGTCAGCGGGAATGCAGCGGCCAGCGGACTCGTTTGGGTCGCCGCTTGTTCAGCCAGGCCGGTGACGCCGGCGAACAACAGGCCAATGCCGACCAGGGATAAGATGATTCTGCGGATCTGCGCTGCGGAAATTGTGGCTTCGCGCGTCATAATTAGTTTCCCCTCAATAAGTAGCCCTGCTCGACTGGCAACTTGCCATCGACTTTCAGCACATTCACATCCTGGGTGAGCGAATACAGATCCACGACCCCTATGGCTCCATGGGAAGTCGAGACAAAGCGAAGGACGGCGTCGTCAGAGTCGGCGACCATGATCGCGTCGCGATGGGATTGGACGAAAGCGTGCGCCTGCTCGGGCGTCATGTTCAGAAGTTTGCGGACGACCAACTGCATGTCGGCGGACGAGGGATCGCGCATCACGACCATAATCGGCTTTCCATCCGGCCAACTCCGGTTATGGGCGGTGAAGATTTTCACCAGCTCCGAAGCGGTCAGGTTCGAGGTGGAATTTGCCTTGTCGGCAACGATCGCGAATTGCTTGGCTTGAACGGCGCACGGCAGCATCGCAACCCATATCAACAGCATCAAGAGCAGTCGCCGGTTTATCACAATGGCGTGATTCTAGTTCCTGGACAATTACCGGGGTAGGTCACCAAGGTAACGGGCGAAGTTTTATTTTGGAATTGGAAACTGGAGCTACTGGCCCGCGCGCAGCGGCGAGATCAGCAAACGGTTTGCCGGTTTCTTCTTCGTGTCCGACTTGTCGGGCTGATAGGCGAGGTCGAGAGAACCTTCCGCCGTCGGACAAGCTTCCGCCAGCGTAGCGGCCAGGCTGCGGAACGAGCGTCCCACATCCACATTTTCATGGGATGCAACGGGAGCGCCCTTATCGATAGCAGGCGCAATCGCCTGATGGTTGTTGGGAATCTTCCAAAGCAGCTTGCAGCCGGTCGCAGCCTCGACGTCTTCATCCCCGAAGCCGGGAATCTTCTTATACCGGTTCAGCACAAGACGGACCCGGTCGCGTCCCCCACCCTCTTCCAGGAACGATCGCAGGCGGCCGGCGCTCCACAGAGAAACCACGTCGGACTGCGCCACTAACAGGACGGCGTTGGATAAATCACAAAGCAGCCGCGCCGTCTGGTCGGTGCGGTTGGAACAGTCGACCACCACGTAGCGAAACTGTGAGACCAGGAGATCGAAAAGGCGAGCCAGTTCGGCGGCGGTGGGCGTTGTATGCTGAGGCTCCTGCGGACCCGCCAGCAGTTGCAGGCCATTCTTGCAGGTTGTCATCAAGCCTTGCAGCAACGAGGTATCCATGCGATGCAGATTCTGCAGAGCATCGGTGACCCCGAAGGTTGGCCGGGCATTGAGATGAAGCGCCGCATGCCCTAAAAGCGCAAAGTCGACGAGCAGTACGCCACCGTGCAATTCCTGAAGCGCGACCGCGGTATTCACGGCGACCGTAGTGGCACCGGCTCCGCCTTTGGCATTGGCGACAACGAACACGCGGGCGCGGCCGGACGACGTCCGAGTACGTCCGCGGGAAGCGGCGAAGCGGGTGAACGCTTCGACCATACTCTCGGGAGTCGCGTTGCGCTCCATATATTCGCGAGCCCCGGCGCGCATGGCGGAAACAATCGTGCCAGGATCGGTCATCGGGCCCACGGCGAAGATAACGATGTCGCTGGTATTCGAATGGATTAACTCGATCGCGTGCATGGCCCGTTGCACGTTCTGCGGATCAATATCGACCAACACCACATCGGCATGAACGTCCTGAATCTGGCGCAGAATCGCATCGGTCGGGCTGGCGGGAAACCCCACGTGGCCAAAGACGTTGCGGCCCATCTGCGTGCTCTCCAGCCGTTGCTGGAGGACCGTGAGCCGTTCTTTGTCCTCGGTAAGGAGGGTGACCGCTATGCCATGCATGGCTGGAACCTCAATTATCTACCCGACGGGTGCATGTTATGAAGAGATCAAAACTCCGCGAAGTGACTATCGTAACGAAATTTTGCAGAGAGCTTCCCTTCAAGGACGCACGCCAAATTCCCCAAGAGCGAGAACGGACTACACAGCGACGGAAAGGCCGCGGAGTGAGGGAGTGTCCTAGAATGATTCTACGCAAAACAGGACTGATTGGGAAGCAGCGCAGGCCGTGCAGCACGGAGCCGTGCGAGGAACCGTGATCTCCCGTTGCGATTTCCCGCGGAAATACTTTCAGCCCGGGAAACGTTGCCAAAGTTAGGGCGTCAACTCGAAGACGACGCCGCCAGCACCGTAGGCGCCGCCGCCTCCTGTGCCATATAGATTTCCTTTGCCATCGAAGATCGTGGGACCGCCCCCAGTTCCGTCGTACCCGGTGAACTGGTGCAGCACCGTGTACTTCCACTTGCCGTCGTACTGTGGCGATAATTTGTAGATTACGCCGCAGGAACATTGACCTCCGCCGTAACCGGTACCCCCGTACAGATTGCCTTTTGCATCTATGATGACGCTGCCAGGGTAATTCCCGCCAGAGCCAGCATGGAACCTATGCAGGATGGTCTCCTTCCAGTGGCCGTCAGACTGAGGGGACAGCTCGAACACCGTTCCCGAGTTGTAGCCGCCGGTTGTCCCATAGAGATTGCCTGCGGCATCCATCACGAGTGGTCCATCCGGATATGAGACGTCATTCCCCAGACCAAAATCGTGCAGAATGGTTTCCTGCCAACGTCCGCCTGACAGAGGATGCAGCTTGTAGGCCGTGCCGCAGCCCGTACCCTCGCCGCAATTCTTGCTGGTGCCGCCTTGCTCGGTGACGCCGTAGAGGTTCCCGGAGGAATCCCGGATCAGACCCGCATAAGTGCCCCAACCGTCGCCGCGGAAGGCGGGGAAGCAGTGCAGAATGGTCTCCCTCCAGCCCCTTGCGGTTGGCGAGAGCTCGAAAGCACAGCCCCCGTTGCCGTAAAGATTTCCGGCTTTGTCCCTGATTACGCCGGCCATGGGCCCACCACCCGTCTTGTCCTTGCGGTCGAAACGGTGGATCACCGTCAGTTTCCAACCCTCGGAGCCCTGTGCGAGCGTGAAGACCGTGCCATATGTGTACGGACCACCGCCTTCCTGGGTCGCGAAATATATCTTGCCGGCAGGGTCAACGGCCGGGGTGCCTCCGGGCTCGTCTCCACGAGGATCGTTCACCTTGAAATTCTCTAAAACGCTCTCGCTCCATTTTCCGTTGGCACGAGGTGTCAGTTGCCAAACCGTTCCATACTGGTAAAGTCCGCCCCCGCTTGTCGTTCCGTATAACCTGCCGTCAGCGGCGAGGGCGACACCGCCGTCTATTCCTGCGCCGTCATTGCCGCTCCCAAAGGAGTGCAGCACCTTGTATTTCGGGGCCGCCCATGCGCCGGTGGACAAGATAAGCAAAATCGGTAAGAGCACTAGAAATTGGGAAGGCGGGGCGCAAGCCTCTCGGTGCCGCATCGAAAACCTCCTTAACCAAAGAAGAGGCCGGTCAGCGAAACGGAGCGAGCGGGGAACACCGTTTCAGCCTGTCGAACATATCATAAGTCCGGGTAGTCTGGGAGTCCCGTCCCTCCGCCAACTAGTGGCAAGTTCGAATCCGACGGGTTGGTAGCGCAAACGAGAAGGTGGAAGTCAAAACGTTGCGCAGACCGGGGTTCGAGTTGAAATTGGCCGGTGCTCATAACTTTTCCACAAAGCAGAGTCGGGGCTTGCCTGCTTCTATACTAGACGGGCAGCTCTGGTTGCGGGCGCTCAGGCTTCACCGCGACTCGCGGATTGAATCGGCAACGGAACTGCGGCATCCTTACTGATGGCATTGAAAGATTCAGCTTTGAGCAATCCACTTACGACAGCAAGTTCTGAAGACCAAGCTCTCAACGGCCCGGCAACCCGGGGACTCGGACTGCCAGCAACCTTGCGGGCCCTGCGCCATCGCAACTTTCAGCTCTTCTTCAGCGGGCAGCTCATTTCGCTGATTGGCACCTGGATGCAGAGCATGGCGCAGGCATGGCTGGTCTATCGCCTGACCGGATCGTCCTTGCTGCTCGGTTCCGTGGGATTCGCGAGCCAGTTTCCCGTATTCTTGGTCGCTCCGCTCGGGGGCATCGTCTCCGACCGGCACCACCGGCAGCGAGTGGTCATCGGAACCCAGATCGCATCCATGATTCTGGCTCTCATCCTTGCGCTGCTCACCCTCACCGGAAGGGTGCAGGTGTGGCACATCTTCGTGCTGGCGGCGCTGCTGGGGGTGGTGAACGCGTTTGACATTCCCGGCCGCCAGGCCTTTCTCGTCGACATGGTCGGCAAGGAAGACTTGATGAACGCCATCGCCCTGAACTCATCGATGTTCAACGGTGCGCGCATTGTCGGCCCGGCGATCGCCGGAATTCTGGTCGCGAAGATTGGCGAGGGCTGGTGTTTCTTTGCCAACGGGGTCAGCTACATCGCAGTCATCATCGGATTGCTGATGATGCGAGTGGAGCGTCCGGCCCGACGCGCATCTACCGCGTCACCATGGGCGCATATTATCGAAGGTTTCCGCTTCGTCCGCCATACCGCGCCGATCCGCGCTATCCTGCTTCTGCTGGGGTTGGTGAGCCTGGTGGCGATGCCGTACACCATTCTCATGCCCATCTTCGCCGACAAGATTCTGCACGGCGGAGCCCGCGGCTTAGGAATCCTGATGGGTGCAACCGGTGTGGGAGCCTTGCTGGGCGCGCTCACCCTGGCTTCGCGCACCGGAGTACAGGGCTTGGGGAAATGGGTGGCATTCTCCTGCGGCGGCTTCGGAGTCAGCTTGATTCTGTTTTCCTTGTCGCGAAACTTCTGGCTCTCGGCAGCACTCCTGCTTCCCGTCGGCTTCGGCATGATGCTGCAAATGTCGTCGTCGAATACGCTGATCCAGGCCATGGTGCCGGATCATCTGCGCGGACGGGTGATGGCGGTCTACTCCATGATGTTCATGGGCATGGCTCCATTCGGCGCCTTCCTTGGGGGCGCTCTGGCGGATCGCCTGGGCGCGCCTCTTACCGTTTCGATGGGCGCGGTTGCCTGCATCGGAGGCGCGGCTTTGTTCGGACTGCAACTGCCGAAGATCAGGGTCGAAGCCCGCCAGTTAATCGTTGCCCAGGGCATGACCGCCGGCGCCCCGCCCGAAGAGATGACTGCGCGAGTGGTGGAAGACTAGAAGCCCAAGTAAAGCGCATCCCTCTGTCAGCAAGCTTTGGACATCAAGAAGCTGATGGAGAGCGGCTGCAATCCGAAGCGCTCGAGGTTCCGGGCGGAGGCTCCGATTCCCGAGGTGCTTGAGAACACAAAACGGCAACCAGCCACGAGGGCCGCCTGCAACCTGACGTTCAACAAAGCACTTTGTACGCCGTTGCGGCGATGCACAAATCTGCAACTGGTCGTGCGCAAATGAGCCGTGTCTCCATTGATGTGGAGAACCCCTCCACCCGCTACTTCGCCGTTCCGTCGTGCCAAAAACGGTCGCGCTCCATCAGCAAATCCGAAGCAGTAGAAAGTGTCGAGCAGCCTTGATGGTAAGTGGGAATCATTGGGCGCGTCCGACTCTTCGAAACCCGCTGCCACAGCGCGTACCCACACGTCAGCGTCGTCCATCGTTGCGGGCATTACCTCAATGCCGTCGGGAACAGGCTTGGCAGGGATGTCGGCGAGCGGCCTCCACCAATTTTCCATTGGCGTTTCAGCTTTGTATCCGCGGCTCGCGAGCAGGGAATTCACTCCGTTGTGAGTTCGGCCCGAGATTGTGATGCGCACCGGCGACTTTCTGGAACTGTAAAAAGCTTCAATAGCTTCGATGTCCGATGGGTCGGGAGCGGTAGATGTTCCAACTCCGATGGCGCACGTCAGCGGCACATCCGAGCCGTTATAGGCGACGCAGGCGCCCGCCAGATCAGCCAGGCATGCTCCTACCTCGGGTCTCCGACTGCCCATCGCGGCCGTTGCGGCTCTCAACATTGTGGTTGAGGCATGCTGAACCTTTTCCAGCAGCATCTCGCTGTCGAAGGTCAGGGGACTCGCGGCGCCAATTGGGGAGTATCTCACTTTAGCATCGAGCATAATGAAACCATTTTTCCCGAGCTCAGTCTAGACTGTTCTTAAAGGTCCGGTCGATGCTAGTTTTGTTCTCCGCCGGCTACGCTGCTACCCCACATCGCGCTGCTGCCCCACATTGCAGATGAGCCCCACATCGCGCTGCTACCCCACATTGCACTGCTGCCCCACATCGCACTGCTGCCCCACATCGCACTGCTACCCCACATCGCGCTGCTGCCCCACATTGCGCTACTGCCCCACATTGCGGACGAGCCCCACATCGCGGAAGTTGCGCCCGTAAACTGGTTCGAACCCCAAACCGCCGAACTGCCCCACATCGCGGATTTGCCCCAGACCGACGACGAGTCGGAGCTTAGATAAACCTCGCCCGTGCTCGGATCGTAGTTTGCGATCGGTGACCTCGCAGTCCCGTTGGCCACGTCAGTGCTGGCCAATGCCGCCGCAATGTCCAGATACCCGGCGCCGACTGTGAACACGTCATATTGGTCCGTGTAGGTGTTCCCGGTCGTGGGATCGTACACACTGCTCGACTGCGGAAATGTCTTGTAAGCCGTCTTCATCAGGCGCGCTTTCACCTGGTCCGGTGTAAGCCGCGGTTGCGCCTGCAGCAGGTCAGCAACTGCTCCGCTCACCACACCCGTCGCCATACTGGTCCCGCTTAGTTCGAAGTAGGATGTCGAGGGCGACGAACTGCCCCCAAACTCGTAGAAACTGTACGGAACAAGGTTGCTGGTCTCGGAGGTATACAGCGTGGTCCCTGGTGTTTCCGTTGAGACCAGTAAATTGCCGGGAGCGACAAGGTCAGGCTTGACCACGCGATCAAGCGCCGTCGGACCCTTGGAACTGTAGCTCGCAATCAAATCATCCGTGCGCTGCGGCGTTCCCATCGGTTTCATGGCTCCCACCGTAATCACATACGGATCGTTGCCCGGAGCGGTCACTGTCCCGTATCCAGAGGTAGGCAGGTAGCGTCCGTTATTTCCCGCCGCCACGACAACTACGATTCCATTTTGCCAGGCCTTTTCTACCGCCCGGCACAACGGATCCAGCTTGTAGCTCTCGTACACCGCCCGCCCGAGCGACAGGTTGATCACGCGGATGTTGTATTTCGACTTCAGCGAGATCGCCTGGTTGATGGCAGCGATTACTTGGCTGTCGGTTGCTCCACCGTTCGCATTCAGGACTCTCAGGTTGATGATGTTCGCTCCCGGCGCAATTCCCTTGAATGTCTGAGAGAACGCAAGTCCGGTCGAAGCCAGGCCATCTCCCGCGATCAGGCCCGCGATATGGGTTCCGTGGCCGTACTGGTCGGCCGTGCTCGATGTCCCGGACACGAAGGACTGGCTGTACACTACTCGCGAGATTGGAAGAATCCCGGTGTAAAGGTCCGGGTGGCTGTTCACGCCGCTATCGATCAAAGCCACGCCGACGCCAGTGCCAATGTAATTCGATTGCCACGCGACTTGCGCATTCACTGCTGAAGGCGCGTTATCGAGCGTTGCCAATGGCCGGTCCGAACTGATGTAGACGACGTTCGACTGATTCGAGAGGTTGACGATACCGGTGCCGTCAAGCAAAGCGACCACGCCATTGACAAGAGGCAACTGCTCCACGATGTTCAAAACGTCCTGTACCAGACAACCGACGAGGCCGAGCAACCCGCCGCAGTTCTGCGTCTGTGCTCCGGGTTGGGTTCCAGGCGCATACTGCACGATCACCTGTACCGGTTGGGTGGAGTTGTACCCACGCAGTTCGGGCGAAATCTTGGAGTCATCGGCGTAACCGAATGTGACCGTCACCAGCAAACAAAACAAAACGAACTTCTTCATATTTCGAGTCCTTTAGCCGGGGCGTAAATGGCCCCAAGCCAAGAATGCGGGAGAGGTCGGAGCACTAGAGTGCAATTGGCTAGCCGGACGTGGGGCCACGAACATTTGAAAAATCAATAAGTTAGAAAGTGGCATTCCTCGGCCCATGGAGCCAATTTGTCCCCTCAGGCAGGATGGGGACAAATTGTCCTCGAATCACGGGTTCAACCCATTACTTCGGTTACTAATCTCTTGGCGGACGAAAGACCATCCGCGACGGAGCCGGCCCTTGCGTGCGGGTGCGCCCCAAACTGGAAAGGAGCCGAGACGGTTATCTCATCTGCCTCTTCATTGGCGGAGCAGAGAATGGGTGGACCACCCTGCCATACTCTCATCGATGGAACACTCCCGCCCAAGCGGAGCTGGACGGGGCACCCTCAAGTGCGAAGTGAAGACGCTTGTTGGATTACCCGCGATTGGGATGTTTGGCAGCGTGCGGCTGCGAGTGCACAGATCCTTCGTTGCCATCCTCGGCTCTGCCAAGGACTCCGCTGCTTCAGGATGACAGCGCCATGGAGCCGCACGGGCGTGGACGCCCGCGCCTACATTCGTAACTACTCTCCGGCGGCCTCGTCTTCCGGGGCGCCGTGGCGGCGCAGCAACTGCGGCAGGTTCTGGGAGAACGCCGACCTTGGCAGAACCATATCGCATCCTACCTCGTGGGCCTTCTGCTTCAGGTCGCCCTGTACGTGGGAGAGGAATCCGATGATCGAAGTTTTCTTCAGCTTGCTCTTAAGTTTTGGGATCAGCGTCAGAGGCTTGGCGTTCACATTATTCATGTCGAAGATGACCAGGGACGGCTTTTCTTCCCCGTTCAGCTTGATCCGCTCCAGCATATCTTTTTCGTTCTTGACGAATTCGACCTTGACGTTGAGCTTGCGCGCGGTCTCCTGAATCTTGGCCTGGAAAAACAGGTCGTCCACGAAGGCGAAGATGCGCGAGTTGGCATCCTCGTTGGGCGGCAGCGGTTCGGGTTCCACTGGAGCGTAAACGGGAGCGAAGCCGGGACGGCCGCCTCGTCCGCGCGAACCTTTGTCACCGCCGAGGGCGCCGCGATAGCTGTGATCCATTGGAGCGCTGTAGATCCCGCTGTGCTGCTGGCGATCGCGACCCCCGGGCTGTCCGGCGCGATTCGATGGGCGGCGTCCGCGACGCCGTCTGCCTCGCCCTCCGCCTCCGGAGGGGTTACCTGGTCCAACATTCATATTTGTTTCTCGTTGTCGTTCTTTGTTCTTTGTGTAGCCCTGCGTTTCAGTCCACCCGAAGGGGTGGTCCGGTTTTGTTGCGTTGGTCACTTCCGCTTTCTGGGTAGCACGCCGCCTTGCGCACATGCACCGAGCGTGCGTGGAAACCCAATGCGGTTGGAGTTCATCCGTGAATGATCTTTGTCCGTCTAAGGCGCCTGGAGCTTATGGGCGCGGGAGGCCAGCTAGGGAGCATGGCCGCTTGGGAACACTCTGATGGTATCTCTCGCGGCGGATAGAGCGCAAGTGCTAACTGGCTGTAGTTTTGCACAGAAGTAACTGTAGAGCTGCTTGGTGGCTTAAGCTTTGGTGTGCCACTTCGTCCCTCGGCGGCTGAAGCCGAGCGTTGGTGGGCTGAAACGGCATGGCTGAGGCTATGCCCTCCCACACCGAAATATGCCGCCTAGACTCCCGAACTCACTTGCCGAGCCCATTGCATGGCTTGCCAGTAACATTCCGCGACATCGCTTTCGTTCAGGTGAAGCTGGCTGATCAGTTCCGCTGCGGTCTTCCATTCGCCGGATTCCTGCGCCAACATCAGCTGATAGAACGGACGCAGACGGCTGGCTCCGCCGAGCAACGCCGACTTGGTTTCCTGATCTATGGGCACATTGTCGAGCACCTGGGACATAGGCAGCTCAAGAATGGCGTCCATCAACGAAAGCAACCCCATCAGGAACAGGTCGGAGTCGCCGTGCGGGATTTTTGACGACAGCAGCTCACAGAAGCGGGCGCGGACCAGAGCGGAGAGCACCAGGGCGCCGCTCTTGCCTTGTCCAGCCCCGAGCGTAGCCACCAGGCGGATCCAGCGGCGGACTTCGCGTTCTCCGAGAATCGCCAGCGCGTGCCGCACCGAGTGAATTTCATTGGCGAATCCGAACGCAGCGGAGTTCAGGTAGCGCAGCAGGCGGTAGCACAGCGAAGCCTCGCCTTTGACCAGATTCTCGATTTCGCGCACATCCAACTCGGGCTGCGAAACCGCCGTCAGCATGCGCAGATAGTTGAGACGGTTGGCCGGGATTTCGTGCGCGGTCAGTATTTCGGGCCGGCGGAAGAAGTATCCCTGGAAATAAAGGAATCCAGCTTTCTTGGTGGCGACGAACTCGGCCTGAGTCTCTACTTTCTCGGCCAGCATGCGGCAGCGCCAGGGTCCGTAACGCTTGACCATAGCGGCGGCGTCCACGGCTGATGTATCTCGGATGTCTACTTTGATGATGTCGGCAAAATCGGTCAGATCTTCTCGCGGGTCGTTCACCGCAAAGTCGTCGAGCGCAATCGTGTATCCCGCTTCTTTCAGGCGGCGGCACGCAGCCACGACCAGATCATCGGGCGGAACGGTTTCCAGGATTTCGACGACCGTCTGCTCCGAGGGCAGCAAGGTAACGTAGTCATTGAGCAGAACGTCCCGGGTACAGTTGATAAACGCCCGCCGGCCGTCGCAGAGCACGTCAAGGCCAAGCAACATGGAAGTGTTCAAGGTGCTGCGCGAAGCTACGTCCGCATCCGTGTGCCGGAAAAAGTTTTCGACGCCATCGCGAAACAGGAGTTCGTAACCGAAGACCTTCTCGTCCGCAGTAAGAATGGGCTGGCGGGCGATAAACTGGGTGCCGGGTTTGGGCGCCGCTTTTTCGCCGGGGTTGAGTGCCGAGGAAGGGGCCGTCACTCTTTATCTATCGGCACCAGCCGGGAAGAGATTAGCCAACCGCAAACTGATAACCCGCAATGCAATAAGGACTAATAAATGGAGATCCAGTGTTTCGGGGATCTTGTCGTCTCCGGCTGGATTAATGACTCCCGGCCCTTATTCCTCCACCCATTCGCTGCCGCAGGTATAGCACTTCCAGTTGTTCTTGCGGACGGGAATAGGGAACGGCAGCAGCAGCCACAGACCGTAGGTCCAGAAACGGTTGATCTTTTCGAAACCGATGTCGAGCGAATAACAGCGGGGACAGCGCGGCTGGGCGTAGGTCTCGCCAACTTCTTCTTCGCTGAACTCCGCCGGGATCGGCTCATCCAGAATAGCTCGAGCCGAATCGGCGTCTTGTTCGTGCACCTGCAGACGGATGCCACCGATGGCGTTCGAGAGCAGCCAGTCCATGCGAACCAGGTTGCCATCCGCCAGGACGCATGCGATCCCAGCCGACTCCAGCTTGCCCTGCGCCAGCAGGGCCTCGGGAACATCGCGGAAATGCTGCAGAGTAACGAGTTCGGTCGACACCGTCGAGTAGCACCCAACCGGTTGAGAATAACCCTGCCCGCTATTTTAGTGCACCGTGTTTATTGCACCGTGAACATAACGGTTACGGGATGCGAAAGCGCGCTCGTGCCTCCGGTCGTGGCCGTGACGACCACATTGCTCGTGCCCGCTGGAGTTCCCGGATTGCTCACGGCGCTGCTGCCGCCACCGCAAGCCGGCATCCACAGAGTGCAAAGCGCCAGCATCGCGATGAGGCCAAGCCAACGCATGCCACGCAATCGCCGCTTGCGACTTCCCGCCGACACCACCAGCCCCAGCATGCCCGGAAGCAGCAAGGCGTAGAAGATCGCGCGGCTGCGTCCGAACGGAGCTTTGTCCAACCGGGCCGAGGGAGCCATGGTCGCGATGGTCAGCGTCTCGCTGGTCGCCGAGACAGCCGTAAAGGTGCAGGTCGCTTCCGAAGGCAGCGTTGCTTGGTTGCAACTGTAACTGAGCGTCTGATTAAAGCCACCCAGCGGGGTGATGGTCAGCGTCGTCGTCCCACTCTTTCCGGGAGCGGTCACGGTAACCGGGTTGGGACTGGCGGCGATCTTGAAATCCTGCACGTGCAGGTTAGGGCTCGGTGGAATCGGGGACGAGGATCCGGCAAAGCCGGCGTCTCCGCCGTAAGTCGCCACAATCACGTAGGAAGCCGCTGCGAGAGTGCTGCTCGTGAACGTTGCTACGCCGGAGCTGTTCAATGCCCCAGTACCGAGTTTGCCCAGCGTTGCGTCGCTGAAAGTGACCGTCTGGGCTGGGTTGGTAACCGTGGGAGCTGGTTTCACGGTAGCGGTAAGCGTCACGCTGGTCCCGAAATTCACAGTGGACGAGGGCGAGATGGCCAATGTAGTGGTGGTGGCGACCGCTGAGCTATTCCAGCCCGTGACCAAATTGTAGGCGTCGACGGACCCCAAACCTGTTACCAGATCGTAGCCCGCCCCGGCACTGTAACCAAACTGGCCGCCAGCTGGGCACTGCTGCGATGCCGGATAGCCAACGGGTGTGCCTGGCTTGCAGGGAACGATGTTGTTGCCAGTGGTTATGTCGTGAAATGCAGACGGATCGCTCTTAGCTAGTTGGTAGAGGGTCGGATTGATGTTGGTCAAGCCCGGCTTTGTGATGTTGCCATTCTTGATGAGATATTGATTGAGCAGAACCACTATGCCCGCAAACACAGGCGAAGACGCCGAGGTGCCGCCGGCAATAAAGGTGTCGTTTATGATGCCGCTGGCGCAGCTTCCGCTAGTGCAGAGAAGATAACCATCATGATCAGCTGACGCCGCGATCGCCACATCCGGCACATCCCGCACACCGTCATTGCCCGACTGCCAAGCAGGTTTGCTAAAGTAGATGCTCTTGCCGCCTCCGGTCGAGGCGAAACCGCCACCCAGACCAGTGTCGTTCCAGCCCTCCTCGGGAATGTAGGAAAGCGCTGAACCAAAATTAGGCCCATTGCTGCCCCAATATGTTCCGCTTCCCTCATTGAATTCGCTGCCACCGAGAGCCGTGGTCTCAGGCACGCTCGCCGGAAGATTCACTTCGAGGCCTCCAGTCGCCGGCGGCGTTTTCCCTGCATCGCAGCCCGCCGCGCCTTCATCGCCCGCGGAAGACATAAATGTGATCCCGCTGCTGTTGGCTTGCTGAATCACACTCCGGGTCTGGGTAGCAACAGTCTGACCATTCAACGGTTCGCAGCCGCCATAACTCATGCTGATAACCGGCGCGAGGTTGTTGTCGATGGCGTACTGGGCTGAAGTGAACACGCCCCCATGAGCGGCATCGCACTTAACGAAAATGATGTTTGCATTTCGCGCGACGGCACCAGACCACTCCAGGTCTAGGTCCGCCTCAATCATGTCGGCAGTGCCAGGGTCGACACAGCCTGTCGGCAGCGTCTGCTGAAGTTTAATTACTGGCAGATTGAAGCCAGAGCGGAACTGAGTGATGTCTGAGAGAGTGACGTCCGCCTGCCCCACGATGACGAGGTTGATGTTTGTGCCGTCGATCCCGGCAGCGTAGAGCGGTTTGATGTCATAGATAGTCGCAATATCATCAGGGGCGAGGAAGTTTCCGCTTCCGCTCGAGTAAAAAGCGTTCCAGCCACTGGAGGCCTGTCCCTGCTCGGCCATTCGCCGCGCCACCATGGATTTCCAGAGAAAATCGTTCAGTCCCCGGACGCTGGTGACTACGCCCGCCAGGGCTTCCGGCAAAGATAGGTTCGTGGCATTTGCGTAGTGTCGCTCTCCATCGACAACGAATTGGTGAATCTGGGTATGAAGCGCACTCTGTACCTGGGCCGCGGTTCCACTGAATGCCACCCAGTTGCGGGCGCGGGCGACCTGTACGATCGTGAAACCCTGCGAACGCAGCCAAGTCGTAATCTCCGCCGTATCTCTACGGCTCATGCCAAAGCGGTCGGCGAACTGCTCCGGAGTGAGCCAGTTGTGGTAATTTGGCGACGCAGGGTCCTGCTGCTCGGCCAAGAGCCTATCGAGCGCGGCCTGCTGGCTTGAGGACGGACTAACCTGAAACGTGAGGTACCCGAGCTTCATCGAAGGATCCACCGGACCCTGATCGAATTGCGCTTTGGCTTTCGGATGAATACTGCCCTTCAGGACCACGGTCTGGCTATTGTCAATGGTGGTGGCGATCCGATCCGTTTGTGTCGCCCAGGCGGAACCGGCCGCACAAAGCAGGAAAACTGCAATCATCCGAACTGAGCGTCTCATGTGCTCTCCTTAAGACGGGACTATCGCACCTTCATAAAATCAAGATTGTTTCGTGGGAGAGCTTACCAGAGTATAGGAGAAGGCAAAATTACCAAGGTGTGGGCGCACCCATGCCGAGCCGTGCAGCTGCGGACCTACCTTGCCCGCGCCAGCACCAGGGTGATGTCATCCGGCTGCTCGTTGGCGCCAATCCAGTCATCGACGGCGGCAGTCACAATTTCGCTGATCCGTGGCAACGGCAACTCGCGATTCTCCCGCAACAAATCGATCAGCCGCTGCTCGCCGAACTCGCCAAAATCATTCTCCGGTTCGGTTACGCCGTCGGTGTAGGCCAGGAAGATCTCGCCCCGCCGCAGCTCGACCGAGTCCTCGCTGTAGCTTCTCTGATCGAACAGGCCAACCACGGTTCCGCCACACTCCAACCGTCGTATCGAACCGTCTTCGCTCATGATGATGGGCGGCAAGTGCCCGCCGTTGCTGTAGGTAAGCTTGCGCTCGGTGCCGTTGTAGATCCCGAGGAACAAGGTCGCGTACTTTTCCGGCGGCGTGCTTTCGTAAAGCTGGTGATTCAGTAGCGCGAGCAAAGCGCTGGGAGACACGTCGAGACCGCGTAATCCCGAGGCCAGCATGACATCAGAACTAAGCGCCGCGCCCACGGCCGCCGGTTCACGCAATACGGGAACGTCCTGCATGCTGAGGGCGCGCACCGCGGAGTGAATAGTCGCCATCAGCAGCGCCGCCGAGATTCCTTTGCCGCTGATGTCGCCCACGGCCAGAATCAGCCGATCCGAATCCAGAGCCAGAAAATCATAATAGTCGCCGCTTACCGTCCGCGCCGGCCGGAAGAAGCCGTGCACTTCAAGCGAAGCCAGTTGAACTCCCTCATGAGGAAACAACTGCGCCTGCACTTCCTGGGCAATCACCAGCTCGTTTTCCAACCGCTGCTTTTGCTTCTGCTCTTCTATCAACTCTTCGAGCGAGGCGGTCATGGAATTGAACGAGTTCGCGAGAGTAGCGATCTGATCATTCGATCTGACTGGAATGCGGTGGCTGAAGTCGCCACGGTTAACGTGCTTGGTGCCCTCATCAAGTTGCGCCACCGCCCCCGTTACCGTGCGTGTGAGCTGCGTACCAATCCATATTGCGAGCAGTTCGATGATTCCAAAAATAATGACCGCTATCAGAAGGAAGAATTCAACCGCTGGCGCAAAATCACCCTGAGCCGCGAACAACCGTTCGTAGAGCTTCGAAACCCGGGTTTGTACGGTGATGCCGATGGGATTGCCGGTGTCACCATTCTCCCAATCGGTCACCGGGACGGAAGTGGGGAACAGAACGCCTCGATCCAGCGTGCGGGTCGGGGGAGGAATGGTGCCCGAACTAAATGTCGGCTTCGCCTTGCTGGTATCGAGCACGACCTTCTTATTGTCTCCAGCAAGAACTTGCGTGCCTCGCACGGGGCCGGGGTCGGTGCGGTCTACTTTCTGCAGACTCAACCCCTCATACAACGTGATCTCGCCTAGATTGGCGGCGAGACCCTCCAGCAACTGGTCAACCGGTTCACTCGAAATTACCGTCAGATTTCCTTCGCTCACGGGCACGGCCTCGAGCACACGCAAGAAAAGTTTGTCGTGATCGCGCACCACCCCGCGGAAAGGAGTTTTCATATGCGGCGGAACCGCGGGCGCGGCGATGTCGGGCGGAGAGCTGTTGAAAACCATTTTCTGGTTCAACCAGACACAGATCTGCCGATTAGCCCAGTGCTTGTCGGTCTGGTGAAGGCTTCCCAGGGATGCCGTCCATGCGGCTGGTTCGCGCTGTATCTGCGCAGAAAGATGGCGGGCAATGGTGGAGTTCGCGGCAGACAGGCTGCCCAATTCGGAGTTCAGCCCAGTCGTGATAATAAAGGTTGCGAACTGTCCGGCAAACAAATAGAACGATCCGAACGCCAGCGACACCAGCAAGACAAGTGGGATGAATCCGATGAATACGTAGGTGACGATCAGCCGGTTACGCAACCGCCAGAGTGCTTTTGCTTTCACCCAGCGGAATGCCAGGATCGAGAAAAGAACAATGACCAGAAAACTCAGGAAGCTGACCCATCCGCCCAGGCTGTCGCCGTAGGAAAGCTTGAACAGCTCAAACGTCTTCTGCAGCACAAACAGCAGCAGGTCCAAACCAACCAGGTACCACGCGACCAGCGCCACTTTACTGGTCGGCAGTAACCCGGCTTCGCTGAGCCGCAAACGAAGATAACGGTAAGACAGTGTCATGATGTAAAACCGAATTATAGATGGCGGCGGGAGACTGCGGCTTCAGGCTTTAGGATGCAACGATCGGAAGCCTGAAGCCTGGGCCTGCCCTTTCAAATCTCCGGATAGAAATCGAAGAATGCGTCCAGGCTGGTCTTCAATTGTTTCTCAATCTCATCCTTGCTGCCTTCGAGCACGTGCATGGTCACCTGAGCCTCGCGGCCGTTCTTAAGCTTGAGAGTTGCGTCTCCAACTTCCGCGACTTCTTCAGAGGGCAGCAGCCGCAATCCATAAACAAGTGTTAAGTTCGCCATGAAGTGATTCTACCGCTCCCGGCGAACAGAAACTCCTGGCTGTTAAGACGTTGCTTGTAACATCTTTGCTGGCGCACGCCGGGAGACGTAGCAAGCTACCTCTCTACAGCGTCCTTTGCGATTTAAGAATTTTCCCGGATCTTCATTTAGAATGCCACCGTGCTCCGAAACATCTTCATAATTCTGATCGGTATTGGCTTGGCTCAAAGTGTCAGTGCCCAACAATCCTCCACCCCACCCCAAGTCAAGGTGAACGTGTTGAATGTCTGTTCGCCTTCACCGGAGGAACAACAGGAGATTGCGTCCGCGCTGGCCCGCATTCCCAAGCAACCGCTGTTCAGTCCGGATTTCGAGGTCGACCGCGGGCGTTCGACGCTCGAGGAGCGCCCCGATTTTCTCAAGGCGGGCGAGAGCGCGCAATTCTCATCCGATTCCGGAACCGCCGACTGGGTGCGGATTCGGCGCGAATTCTCGGTGCAGGCCGCGTTTTCAACCGTGCAGTATTCGTTCAGCCACGACCCGAAAAACATGGTGGAGACTCTCATCTTCCACGTGCGCGATCCCAAAGACCTGATGCAGGTCGCTATCGAAGACAACGCTTCCGCCGTGACCACACCCACGGCCATGTTGAGCACCAGCACTCCCGCCAGCCGCATCAAGCTCGAGCGCTTCGGGAAGTCGTCCATCGTCCTGGCTCGCTGTCCGGGATCTGAAGGCACTCCTGCGCCCGACCAGAGTGCGTACGAACCGCTGTTTCGCAGCGCGACCGCAATCGTATCCAACTACCGCAACCTTCTGGCGGCCCAGCGCACTGTGCCCGCAGAACTGGTGCGAGTCAGCGGCATGGAACCAGTCAAGGCAAAGCCGCCAGCGAAACCCACGGCTAAAAAGACTGCGCCGGAAAACAAATGACCTGATTGCCCTGGCGGTCGGCGTGCTGAACCGAAATTGAAGATTTGGAATCTAAACGTCTTTAAGCGCCGCCACTTTTAATCTATGGAAAATATCCGCAACGTCGTCGTGATGGGCTCCGGCTGTGCTGGGCACACGGCCGCGCTCTACACCGCACGCGCCAACCTGAAACCGCTGGTGCTCGAAGGCCACGAACCCGGTGGCCAGCTCTCGCTCACCACGCTGGTGGAGAACTTTCCCGGCTTCCCCGAAGGCATTCAGGGACCGGAGTTGATCGAGAATATGCGCAAGCAGGCGTCGCGCTTCGGCGCGGAGTATAAACATGGCCACGTGACCAGCGTTGACCTCGGCCAGAGTCCGTTCAAAATACACGTCGGCCACGAAGTTATTCATACCCGCACACTGATCATCGCCAGCGGGGCTTCGGCACGCTGGCTCGGACTGCCTCACGAGCAGCAATTGATCGGACACGGCGTTTCTTCCTGCGCCACCTGCGACGGTTTCTTTTTTTCCGGCCAGGAGATTGCCGTAGTCGGGGGCGGCGATTCGGCCATGGAAGAAGCAATTTTCCTGACGCGGTTCGCCACCAAAGTCACGCTGATTCATCGCCGCGAGCATTTCCGAGCTTCGAAGATCATGCTCGAACGCGCCCAGCGCAACCCGAAAATTGCGTTCCTTCTGAATACCGTCGTCGAAGACGTACACGGCATCGACAAGAAGGAAGTCACCGGCTTGCAGCTGCGGGATCTGAAGACCGGCAAGGTCTGGGACTTCCCGACTCGGGCAATGTTTCTTGGCATCGGCCACATCCCCAACGCGAAAATGTTCGAGGGCCAGCTCGAGACCGATCAGGACGGCTACCTCAAGACGACGAACAACGTCTTCACCCGCGTGAACGGAGTCTACGCCTGCGGCGACGTACAAGACCGCCGCTATCGTCAGGCCATCACCGCCGCCGGCAACGGCTGCATGGCGGCCTTGGAAGTGGAGAAGTTCCTGGAAGAGCAGGGTCAATAGATAGTGTGGCGCGGGCGTCCACGCCTGCCTGGACTGCACCAATAACTACCTTGGAGAAAACTTATGCCAGACGCACAAGCAACCTGTCCTCACGTAAAAGAAATTCGCCAAGTCAAGCCCAGCGGCAAGGGCTGCAAGGAGTGCCTGGAGATGGGCGACACCTGGGTCCACTTAAGGGAATGTCTGATCTGCGGCCACGTCGGCTGCTGTGATTCTTCCAAGAACAAACACGCCACCAAGCACTTTCATCAGACTAAGCATCCCATCATTCGGTCGTTCGAGCCGGGTGAGAACTGGCGCTGGTGCTACGTGGATGAAGTATTTCTAACTTAGGATCCTCTGATTTTCCAATTTAAGTATCGACGCACGCAGTTCCATGACATCCTTCCTTTGTGCACCTCCGTGCCCTTTGTGGTTGATGAAGTGCAAATGCTGGGACCACGAGGAAACAAAAGTACAATCCCAGCCGCACTGCGGATCACCCCCACTTGTGATACAAATTCCTGTGATCGTCATGCTCGCGCACGGTAACCGTAATTCCATCTTCTCTAATTGCCCAGGCGAACGGTGCTAAGGGCACTCTTCATCTCTCTCTCGGAGAGCCACGGGCTGCGCGCGGTAGCCGAGCGTTCCTCCATCGGCCAGAAATTCTCCAGCCGCTTCGTTGCCGGAACCCAAGTGGAAGATGTGCTCCGCGCCACCCGCGCCGTCAACCAGTCCGGCCTGAGCGTCTCCATCGACAACCTCGGCGAGAACGTCACCAACGCCGACGAGGCGCAGGCCAGCGCTCAGCTCTATCACCAGTTGCTCGACGATATCGCCGCGCAAAAGCTAAACGCCAACATCAGCTTGAAACTCACTCACATGGGCCTCGATGTAGACGAGAAGCTAGCCCGCGATCTCGTAACCGGACTAGTAGCCAAAGCCGCGGCCATGAACCCGCGCAACTTTGTCCGCGTCGACATGGAAGGTTCGCCATACACCCAGCGCACACTTGATTTTGTCCACGAACTGCACCGCGCCCCCGGCAATCAGGGATGCGTGGGCGCGGTCATTCAGTCTTACATGCGCCGCTCCGAGAGCGATGTCGAGAAGTTGCTGGCCGAGGGCATCCGCATCCGCCTGTGCAAAGGCGCCTATAAAGAGCCCCCTGACATTGCCTTTCAGCCAAAGTCCGAGGTCGATGCCAGCTACGTTAAGCTGATGAAGATTCTGATGAAGAGCAAGGTCTATCACGGCCTTGCCACACACGACGAAAACATCATCAATCAAGCCAAAGCCTTCGCCACGAAAGAAAGGATTTCACGCGACGCCTTCGAGTTCCAGATGCTCCACGGCATCCGCCGCGACCTCCAGCAGAGCCTGGCGGCCGACGGCTGGCGAATGCGCGTCTACATCCCGTTCGGAACCGAGTGGTATCCCTACCTCATGCGCCGCCTAGCCGAGCGCCCCGCAAACGTGCTGTTCATCGCCAAAAACCTGCTGCGCCGATAACGCCCCGCTCTTGTCATTGATTGTGAGCTCTTGTCATTCCGAGGAGCGAAGCGACGAGGAATCTGCTTTTGCCCGCTGCGCGACGAACCGCTCCCCTCGCGACGACCTCCGCGGCTCAGCCCGCAGATATTTCGTCCCCCATTCTGCTAGCATAAACCCATGGGCAACCACGGCCAGATCGCGATTCCCGAAGCCTTCGCCGCCCTGGTCGGCCCCCAGGTCGGCGATGAAAATATCGACCTCGTCCGCGCCGCCTTGACCATCGCCCGCACCGAGTATCCCGGCCTCGACATCGAACCCTACGTCGCGCGCATCGACGAACTCGCCCGCATCACCGAGGCTCGCATCTCCGATGTCGGCGACGCCGCTCAGACCATCGCCGCTCTCAATCACACTCTGTTCGACGAAGCCGGACTCAGAGGCAACCGCGAGGATTATTACGATCCCCGAAATTCTTTCCTCAACGACGTCCTCGACCGTGGCCTCGGCATTCCCATCACTCTCGCCTTGATCTATATCGAAGTCGGCCGCCGTCTCGGCTTCCCCCTGTTCGGCGTAGGAATGCCCGGACATTTTCTGCTCAAGCACTACGACATCGACGGCCGCGAGACCCTCGTCGACTGCTTCAACGGCGGCGATATCCTCAGCCCCCAGGATTGCCAGAACCGCCTCGACGAAATCTATGCCGGCCAGATGACTCTCCGCCCCGAGTTCCTCTTCGCCGTCAGCCGCCGTCAGATACTGACCCGCATCCTGAACAATCTAAAGACGGTTCACCTCTCCACCCGCAACTTCCGCAAGGCCCTTCCTCTGGTGGATCTGGTGCTGGTCATCTATCCCCGCTCTCCCGAAGACGTCAAGCAGCGGGCCCTCCTGCGCTACAGCCTCGGCCAAACGGCGGGTGCGGCGGAAGACCTGGAACAATATCTGAAGATGTCACCCGACGCCTCCGACGCCGATGAAATCCGACAGACCGCCCTCTCCATCCGCAGAATGCGCGCCCTCATGAACTAGGCCTTGGTGAACTAGATTCACAACTGGATTCATGAATTCGGCCCCAGCCTTTCATCCCTGTTTTGCACAACTTCTCCATCGTGACCGCTGAACTGCAAAATCTTTCATCTTGACAGCGCGCGTTCGCTGACCCACAATGTCACGACATTTTTTAGGCATCCGTGTAGTTAGTTGTGGAATGTCCGCTCTCCCGTTTTGCCACCCCCCTGGCAAGGGCCTTCCTCATTCTCGGATGTTTGATAGTCAAAATCTCTGAATGCTTGCTGACCAAATTTAGGAGGAATTTATGCGCGTGAAAGCGCTTGTGTTGTTTGTAGCAACTCTGGCCTTCGCAGCTTCTGCCTGGGCCGCCGGTACTGACACTGTTATCTACAACTTCTGCGCTCAGACCAGCTGTGTGGACGGCAACCAACCCTATGGCTCCTTAGTTGCCGACACCTCGGGTAATCATCTTTATGGCACGACCTACTATGGGGGTGCCAGCAACTTTGGCGAGGTCTACGAGTTGACGAACTCCGGTGGCACGTGGACCCAAACCGTAATCTATAACTTTCTCGGTCCCAGCAACAGCGATGGTGCGAACCCGTTTGGCGGTATGGTCCTCGATTCGGCCGGAAACATCTTTGGCACGACCGTCGCGGGCGGCCCAAGCAACCAGGGTACGGTGTTTGAGCTGTCCAAGTCGGGGAGCACCTGGAAAGAGACTGTGCTCCATAGCTTTGACGACATTAGCGGCAGTGACGGGTACAACCCAGAAGGCGCATTGGCCTTTGACGCGGCCGGCAACCTGTACGGCACTACGCTCTACGGTGGTAAGTTCGGCGGCGGCACGGTCTTCCAGTTAAAGGCTTCCAACGGCAAGTTCGCTTACAAGGTGATTCACGGCTTTGCCACAAGCGCCAGCAGCGCGTATACCCCCTACGGCGGGGTGGTTGTCGACAGCAAGAATGGTTATCTTTACGGTACCACGAACGTCGGTGGTGTTGTCTGGAATGCTGGCGCGGTTTACCAACTGCGGGAAGTTAGCGGCGTGTGGATCTTTTCGGTAATTTACAATTTCCTTGGAGATTCACTCGGACAATATACTTATTCTGCTTTGGCCGTGGATGCAACCGGCAACCTCTATGGCACGAACTATCAAGGTGGCGACTTGAACCTCGGATGTGTTTTCAAACTGACGCCAGGCAAGGGCACCACCTGGACGGAAAAGGTCATCTACAGCTTCAAGGGTTATGCCAAAAAGGACGGCGCATACCCGTATTATGCAGGTGTTACTATTGATGCAGCAGGGAATCTCTACGGCACCACCTTTCAAGGTGGGTCAAGTTCAGCCAACAATCTGAATTATGGCACTGTCTACAAGCTGACGGCGGGCACCTTTAAGGAAACTGTGCTCTGGAGTTTCGGCACCACGGGCGACGGATACTACCCAGAACACCAAGCGATCCTCGTCAATGGAAAACTCTATGGTACGACCTACCAAGGGGGACTCCATGGAGGGGGCACCGCATATGAGATTGCACCGTAATCAGGGCCTTCAGCGCTTTGCTGCGGTTCCGCTCTACTTTCCACTTCTCGCCGCCGGGCTTCACAGCCCGGCGGTGATTTCTTTTTCCGGCAGTCCGGCGCTCACCGCGAAACCTTGTCAAGCCCCCTGAAACGTCCAATTCCTCCCAACCACCTCATTCCATTCCAAATATAAATCTGAAAACCATGGCTCACTTACCCCCTCCAACCTGTCATACTGGAATTAAGTCACCCGGAAGCATGGCCCTGAAAAGCTAAGTCATTTAAAAATGATATTTTGCGGGGTATCTCGAGAGGCGCTACCTGTTTTCAAAGACTTACGAGGAGAAACGGCGCAATTGCGGTCGGTATCCTCAACCTAAGTCCTTTAGAAGAGATATTTTAGCAGGGTATCTCCAAAATACATTCTTTGTTTTCATGGATTTGGACGGAAAATGCATTTTTTGAGGTATATACACAGTATTATATAGTTAACACAAGGACAATTATGTAACTAATAAGTAACTAAGACTGGCTGTTACTCTTCCGGCGGCTCTTCGTTGGGTTCGGCTGGTGCCAGCGGCAACTTGGAAGCGTTGTTCAGCATGTTCCGTTCCTGGGGCGAAAACTGCTTCTTGTAGGCGTCGCTGTCAATCTGGCGCTGGCGCGCATCCGGCGGCATCGCCCGCAACGTCTGCACCGCATTCCGCACCGCCTGGCGGCGATCTGCGGGAAGCGACTGCATCTGTTCGTGGAGTTCGCGCGCCTGCTGTTTTTGTTGCGGCGTCAGGTGCTCCCAGGTCTCCATCCGGTTCAGCATTTGTTGCTGCTTTTCCGGAGGCGCGCTGTTGAAGCGCTGTAACTGGTTGCGCAATTGCTGTTGCCGCTGGGGTGGAAGATTACGAAACTGGGGATCGTTCTCCAGCGCCTTTCGCTGTTGCTCCGGCGGAAGATTCTTGTGCTGCCGCAGCCATTCTCCCGCGTGGTGCGCCTGCTGCTGCTGCTGCTTTTTCTGGGGATGCTCCTCGGGATGATTCTTCTGTGCCAACGACGGAGGCGCGCTCGCAAAAGCCAGCGCCAGGGTGGCGATGCCCACCCATACCGTCCTCGACCTCACCCGCACTCTGTCCCCCCCGTTCTCTCTCCTCATCTTTTGATCTTTATCCCTGGCTGCGAACGTCAACCCTTACGGATTGGCGTCCACATCGTTCTGCACCTGCAGATCATCGAGCAGTTCGAAATCGGAATACAACTCATGGTTCCTGTCCAACGCCTGCAAATCGCCCACCGCCGTCCCAGGCTCAGCCATCATGGCCGTGGGTCCGTCCGACATAGAATGATTCCAGCCCGCATCGGTACGGAACAGCGTGACGCTCATCACCATGAGGACCGCCAGCGAAACCGCCAGCGCCGGCTTGCGAATCCACTGCCACCAGCCGGACGGTTGCCGCGCTGCCTCCTCCCGCAGGCGCGCGTGGAGCCGCACGTCGAAATAGGGCGATGGCTCCGGCACCTGCCACTCATCCAGCAACGCCATCGTCTGGCGGAACTCATTCAGCTTTTCCGCGCAGCCCGAGCAACTCTCGATATGTTTACTTACTTCGGGCATGACCGCGTCCAAGCCGGCAGCCAGGTCCGGCATCAGTTCGCAAACTTCATTGCATTTCATGACTACACCCTTCATACAAACTCTTTCAGTTGCACCCGCAAAGTTTCATAGGCGCGGAACAACAGCGACTTAATGGCGGACTCGCTCAGCTTCAGAACTTCCCCGATCTGGCGATAGTCCATCTGCTGGTACTTATGCATAATGACTGCGATTCTCTGTCGTTCGGGCAACGCCTGCACCCGTTGCCGGATGGCGGCCAGCCGCTCGCGCCGGACGATGTTCTCTTCCGCCGTGAGCGAGTTGTCGGGCACATCCATGGTCTGCCCGCTTTCCTGGTCCGGCTCATCCAGGCTGACCGTATTTTCCGGCCGTTCGTGCCGCGTATCGCGCGCGTGATTCACCGCCAGATTGCTCGCGATCCGATACAACCAGGTCGTGAACTTCGCGCTGGCTTCGTAATTCTCGCGCGAGCGGTACACCCGCAAAAACACTTCCTGCGCCAGATCCTCCGCCACGGCGGTGTTGTGCGCCATGCGATACATGAAGCTCAGCATCGGCCGCCTGTACTTCTGCACCAGGTAATCGAAAGCGGACTGATCGCCAGCCTTCACCCGCAGCATGATCTGCGCATCGCTCAATCCATCGCTCGATGGATCACCTGCACTCGGCGCCGCAACCTTGGCATCGCCATGAGGCGGCAAGCCCGCCATCGACAGGAACCCGCGATTCACGGCAACGCTGCTCACATTGGAATGAACCCCTCCGGGCTCTGAAAGTTGCGCGGCCGACGGGTCAGAGAAGGGCTCGGAAGTCCCCTCGGGAGAGGAAGGTGGAGGCACCTTCGCGAAACTGAATCGGTTCGGCATCGGGGCTGCCGCAAATCCTCCGGTGACCCTCTTGCAGGGCTGGATTCCGGAGCTGCGGAACCTAGGCTATCATGGACAAGCCCACGAAAAAACTGTTTCTTTGCTACAATATAGCGGCTGATTCAGGTTGGGCGCTTAAGTCAGCGGCAGAGTGCCATCTTCACCTTTTTGCCCCTCCAATGCATTCAACAACTTAAACCCACTGCCAGCCTAGAGGTAACCTCCCTCGCTCAATTGGGCGGGTCATATTCCGGGACCAGGCTACAACTTTGAAAGTGTGCCATCGAGTCCATTGGCGACCCAGATATTGATGCCATCAAATGCAATGCCCCTGGGCCCCTGTCCGACACTAAAGGTACAAACGCCGACGCAGGCGCCATCGCTTGCCCGTAGCCTGGTGACGGTGCTGTCGCCCCCATTGGCCACCCAGATATTGGCTCCGTCATACGTCAAGTCCTCCGGCACATTTCCCACTGGGAAGTTGCAAATGCCGACGCAAGCACCGTCGCTTGCACGAAGCTTGGTCACGGAGGCGTTAATGTCTGCGACCCAGATGTTGAAGCCGTCAAATACCACCCGGTGGGGTTGGTCGCCAGCGTTGAACGTGCACACGCCGACGCAGGCGCCATCGCTTGCCCGCAACCTGGTCACGGTGCCGTCACCTAGATTGGCGACCCAGATGTTGGCCCCGTCAAACGCCACCCCGATCGGAGAGAAACCGACACTGAAGGTGCAAGGATTGATGCAGGCGCCGTCGCTCGCCCGAAGCCTGGTTACATTGTTGGAGGTTGCGTTTGCCACCCAGATGTTGGAGCCGTCGAAGGCCAGGCTTTCAGGCCCGACTCCCGTAGCAAACGTGCCCAGCCTGGCTCCATCACTGGCCCGTAGCTTGGTTACGGTACTGTCCATGGAATTCGCCGACCAGATGTTAGCCCCGTCAAAGACCAGCGCGAACGGGTTCCGTCCTACGCTGAACGTGCCTAAAACTGTGCCATCGCTTGCCCGAACTTTGTTGACTTGACTATTTTCGACACAACCCGCCACCCAGATGTTCGGCCCGTCGGAGGTTACTGCGCAGATCTCGGAAAGCTGAAGCTGGAAATGGGTCGTCAGGTTGGCAGGGTACCAGTGGAGAACGGCAATCTGCAGCGGGTTCTGCACCGAATTCACTAGTTGTGCGTGAACCGACGAACCGACAACCAGAATCGAGGAAAGAAGCAGCCACAGCACGGATTTGCCTGAAGGCGTCCAGTTAAGAATTTGCGCGCTCTGTTTTTTCACGTTGCACTCTCCGCTATTCAAATCTGAAATATCCCCGGCCATAAGTAGACGCAACCACCGCGACGCAATATGGGAGCGCCGCTCGGGGCGAGGTAACCCGTCAGAATTTCGAGACCGTGTTGGTGAAGAAATTCGAGACCCAGATGTTCGCACCGTCAAAGGCGATTCCTTGAGGACCATTGCCCGCGGGGAACGTGCCCAGGACCGTACCATTGGCGGCCAGAAGTTTGACCAGGGTGTTGTTTCCGTATCCTGTAACCCAGATGTCGGCTCCGTCATAAACAACACCGTTGGGTTGAATGGCCCCACGAACAGGAAAGGTCCCGAGATTCAGGCCGTCGCTGGCCCGTAGCTTGGTCACGCTGTTGTCGCTCTCATTTGCCACCCACATGTTAGCGCCATCAAAGGCCAAACCCGCCGGATTGCGACCAACCCCGAAGGTGCAAAGACCGTTGACGCAGGCACCATCGCTCGCTCGCAGTTTTGTCACCGTGTTACTGACGAGATTGGTCACCCAGACGTTCGCGCCGTCAAAGGCCGCGTAAACCGGAGTGCTGCCCACCGTAAAGTTGCCGAGTCTTGTCCCGTCGCTGGCCCGGAGCTTCGTGACCGTGTTGCTGCTTTCATTCACCACCCAAATGTTGGCGCCATCAAAGGCGACACCGACTGGGTTTGTCCCCACGCCGAAGGTGCCGAGGTTCGTACCGTCGCTGGCGCGCAGCTTGGTGACAGTGTTGCCGGTGAGTTGGCTCACCCAGATATTGGCGCCATCAAAGGCAACGCCTGTAGGCTGTCCCACCAGGGCAAAAGTGCCCAGGAGAAACCCGTCGTTCGCCCGCAGTTTGTAAACGCTGTTGTTGGTGGCCACCCAGATATTGGCGCCGTCAAAGGCTAGGCCAGCAGGGTAATACGCTACGCCGAACTGAGTCGGTACCAGGTTGGCTGAATACCAGTGCAGTAAAGCGAGTTGTAGCGGATTTTGGGTTGAGTTCACAACTTGCGAGTGAGCCCGGGTCGATGCCATGGCCCAAAGCAAGCAGAGTAATACGGCCGCGACCGCCGATCTGACGTGGCGCGACATAACCAGAACCACCGAACTGTCATTTTTCACTTTCTACCTCCTGCCGGATTTGCTCCTCATCTACAAAAGCGCACAATTGATCTAATGCGGCTCAGCAGAAATTACAGAAGTTGACGTGGAGCCGCTTGGGCAACGAACTGCGACCATCGGCTCTGACTTGTCGGAAGGTGGGCGTCAAGGGACTCGACGGGTTGGTCAGCCCGATGACGGTGACATGAATCGCCGAGCTTGTATAATGATGACCTTACCGCATCACAGTGGGCGCTTAACTCAGCGGTAGAGTGCCATCTTCACACTCTGGCCTATCCAATGTTTCTAGAGACATAGCCGGAACGCTCGGTCACACCGGGTAACGTAGAATCACAAGGATACACGCTCTCGGAAATGTTCCGTTCCCTTTCCGTTCCCACGAGAACAGGAGCGTTACTAAAGTCACTTACTCGCCCTTTTTGAAGGTCTATGATGCCCTGTCAAGGAGGAAATCCAGGCATGGAAAATCTTGTGCCACCTGTTCAAGTGAATGACTTGAAGACGCTGTGGTCGCATGTTCAAAATATCAAGAGAACAATGGGGTTCACTGACTCGCAATTCGTGATGGGAGCCGGTGCGATGAGGGCCACTTGCCCGGACGCGGACATAGAAGCGGTTAGCTCTCGGCTCGCAATGTTGCGAACCTTAGAGGCGAACTTCATTACACCTCTTCTGCGGTATCGGGAAGGGGATGGGAAGTTGAAAGACACCGTGTTTGAGACAGCGGCAACAATCCCGATGAGCCGGAGACGCGCTGGCACCGTGCATAAGGGACTTCCTTTTGATGTTGAGGAGTTTTTCTCGCGGCTGAAATAAAAGGCCGTCATCCGGGTTAGACATGCTGGTTACAGACGCCTGGACGAAGTAGTAGACTAGAACCAAATTGAAGTGGCTCAATATGAGGCTCTGCGACACCCAATATCGCGGAGCCTCTTTCTTTCAGCGTGACCTTGGGCAAAAGCCAAATGCGTGCCGACCAACTTGGTAGCCGGTAGTTACTGTCCGAAATGAAATATTTACCAAAAACTATTGACGCCGACAGTTCGTGCTTATTGTAGACTATTCTCTGAGCCTAGCGGCGATGGCTGAGAGGATAGGCAACAAGGTGATGGCCTTGGTGCCGCTAAGCACCGGAGTCTAATCCGGGTATGGTTAGCAGGTCCAAATCCTGCCGCCGCTACGGGGTCCACATTGGCCGTTGGTCATCAGGACTGGCGGCCAATCTCTTTAACCTCTGCTCAAGACGATAATACTAGTAAATTAACCTAAGCGCTAGGTTTTTATGGTGATCCCACCTAAGCCTATGCGTGATCCCACCGGGACGCTTGAGGGCTTATTTTTCCAGGAGTTTGAGCGCTCGCCGCACCGTTTCGTAGGAGTCAGTCAAGATGTACGCGTCCGCGGTTTTCCCCCTCATAATCTTGATGTCTCCCTTTTCAGCTGTGGGCGACACAATGACAGGCAGGCCGTTGAGGCTCACAGCTTCTACGCCGTTCTCATCAACTGTGACCTCAACGTTTGGCCCTCTGTGCGGAAAAACAATCTTGCTGACTCGGTTGTCCATCGTCGCGCCTCCAGGATTGCAGATTACCAAACTCCAGACGGGTTTAGCGCGGCGATCTGATGCCATACTTCGTCCATAGCATGAAAGTCAGGCAGGCATACGAAGGTCGTGTGATTGAGGCCCGATCCTCCGAATTGAAAGACGGCGGGTGGGATTGCGATTTCTCAATCGAAGAACATGAGACCACGGGTGTAACTGAAACGGCGTTCTATGTGCCGGGAGTTTTTCCCACGGCAGAGGCGGCGATTGAGGCGGCAGTGACAGCAGGGCAACGCAAAATTGATTCAGGTTTCGAGTACAAGTCCGTTGTCGAGTTTCGCCCGTAATGGTGCCCGGCGATGAAGTCACTTTCGAAGGGCGCTACGCCGACGTTATTTGGAATACCCAACACTGGGGTCAATATCCGCACCCAGACCCTTGGCGGCCTTACAGACTCTGCCTACTATCTCGTGTTCAGTGCGAGCCTTTCCTGAGAAGAAACCTCGCGGGCCGTTGAACGTGAACAACCAGCCCTCGGTTTCGTTTTGGCCAGTTCCACTGTATGGCTCTGAGCGGCTTCCTTCGTAGTACACATCAAGCAATAGCGGCAATTGGTTGCTGGGCGTGCTTCGTTCCTTCTCGGTTAGTCCTCGCAGTCGGATTCCTTGGCAATCTGGTTCAGTTGCGAAGACACCCGCAATTTCGGTAGGTAGCATTTTATCTTCGGTACCACATAAACCCGCCGCGTGCCCCACACAACGGGTGTTCATGTTTTTTGTCAAACCGAGAAGGACAGTTACGGTCGCATGCGCAGCCGTAGACTTGTTGCAGCCTACTAGGCACACGAGAATAAGCGCGGTGGAACTTATTGTCATCCGTTGCCGCAAAATTTCAAGGGTCGTATCGTCCTCCGATTCTTAGACGGGACAGTTCGTGCGACTTAGAATGCCGATTTTTTACCACCGCACAATTCCACCGCATGGCGAAACGCTTTGGCAAAGCGTTCAGCGTATGCCGTGTCCCACAAACTGAAACCACTCGAACTATCTTTGCCAGAGGCCCGCTGCTCTTGGTCTTTGCCCTTCAGCTCTGGGAAGATTGTCGTGCTTTCGTAAGCGATAGCCGGATTGTCGTTCCGAGCACGGAAGCGAACCTCAGCCTGTACTGAACAATCTAATTTGTTCGCCTTAACCTCGGCTGGGCTAGTGCAATCGCTCATGAACAGGCTTGCATGTGGCACCACCTCCACGGTAGTCGGGTCAATCTCTTTGAGGTCAAAGGTCGTCGTATTCGACGCGGTGTACATGCTCTTAGACATAGCGGCATCAGGGAAGCCACGCACATTGTGAGTCATCTGACACTGATTCAAAGAAAATTCTTCGATGTATTCGGCCTGCAAGACCCCGTTACGGTCCCACTGTTGAAACAGGCCATGGTCCTTGGATGTTTGGTTTATCCATTGAACGGTCTCGGTCAGACTCTGGCCATGCGCGGTTTGACCGATTGCGACTATCGAAGCAAACAACAGAACGGTGATTGAATCCTTCATAGTCAATCTCCATCGAGAACGCGCTCGTGCCATAGGGCGCTCGGACCGCCGCTACTTAAGCCGGTGCCACCAATGTCGACTCGGTCCCATGTCTCGAAAGGTTTGCGAGAAAGGAAAAAGAGCAGCATGCACTTGCTTTTCATTGACCCTCAGGCTGAACGCGGAAAGACTACGCCTAAACCTCGGCCACTGGAAATAGCCTAAAAGTGGGGCCTGCCACGGAGTTAACGTTTGACGGCGAATGAAAATGCCGAAATGAATTCGGTGGATTTGTGCCAACATCAGGACCGTTTAGCAGAATGCTCCACTTGCCGCTGTCGTTCCGTTCCACAAGGAACGGAGATGGAGTGCTCCCAATCGTGTCTCCCTTTGGGGACCATTGACCAAACTGGACACACACGGTTATCGGTCGGGAGGTCTGGTTCTCGAGTTTTGCCGGAATCTGCTCTTGCGGTTGATAGTGCCGCTTGGGAATGACGACTCTCACTTGAGCAGAGAGGCTGGTAGCCAGAAGTAGCAGCGCGAGCACCCACTTTGTGGAAGTACTGAGCACGGTAGAAGTATAGGCCACGCGTGTCAGTTGAAGAAATCAGCCATAGCACTCAGAACTCGGTCGTTCCATGATTACCGGATCACGGGAACGGTGATTGGTCCTTGACTGCGGTTGCGGCTTGGGGGAGAATGTCGTGCCTCAATTGGCCGCGTCCCTCCCCACCGCTGACAGTCGAGGCAAGATCCCATCACTCGCATTACGTCGAACGGAGGCTCCCATGCGGATAGTTGGCTTTCTTTGCTTGTTCACAATCTTCAGCTCGATTCTCGGGCTGGCGCAGTCGAATCCGGTTCCGTTCATCAGTCAGCCATTAGTTCCGGCGAGTGCAAAACCAGGTAGTCAACAATTCACACTTATGGTGAACGGCGCGTATTTCGCGTCCGGCGCTGTTGTGAATTGGAACAGATCACCGGTATTGACCGTAGTCAACTCCAATAGGAGCTTGCAAGCTACGATTCCGGCGAGCGACGTTTCCCAAGTGGGCACTGCGTCGGTGACCGTCGTAAACCCCGGTCCGGGCGGCGGACCATCTAATGTGGTTTATTTCCCCATCAGGGATAGCGCACCTGTGATCGGTTTCGCGCGCATTGACCACCAGACTCCTAAGATTGGCGTTACGGCAATAGGCGACTTTAATGAGGATGGAAATCTCGATGTCGCGATAGGGGTCAGGGACACCGCGTTTAACGGAAGCATCAGGATCTATTTCGGCAACGGGAAGGGGGGGTTTCAAGAACCCACTAAGATCCCCTCGGCAATTCCTGTCGATCTACTTCTTGCTGGAGACTTCAACGGAGACGGACATCTTGACCTGGCAGCCGTGAGTTCCAGGGGGCCGGATGAAGGCGTGAGCGTGTTCATGGGAAACGGCAACGGGACCTTCACCGAGAAACCGCACTCCCAAAACAGATTCTTTGGTCACATTGAAGCTTTGGCTGCAGCTGATTTCAATGGAGATGGCAATCTCGATCTATTTGTATCCGCGCAGGACACTTCGATACTCCTTGGCAACGGCGACGGTTCTTTCACTTTCTCGGGATTTCATGGCAGTCCCGCGAGGGGAATTCCTGCCATCGGTGATTTCAACGGCGATGGAAAGCTCGATTTGGCGATTGCCGACAATGGCGGCGTACACGTACTACTGGGACGCGGGGACGGCACGTTTGGAAGACCCATAATCTATCACCCGAAGAACGGAGCGTCCTTTGCAATCACTGCGGCTGATGTGAACGGTGACGGCAAGCTGGATCTGATCACAGACGGGATCTCGGTGTTGCTGGGGAATGGGGATGGAACCTTTGAGGACGCAGGAGGCATTCCTCTTACTGGGCAAGAAACTAACGTCGTTGTCGGGGACTTTAGCGGCGATGGCAAGCTGGACGCG